>Ga0268264_10000866_pt1 | contig 32068 bp, 29 predicted proteins | sample KBSSwiS32_FD_190357 | JGI IMG/M metagenome (GOLD analysis project Ga0268264, IMG submission 190357) | Switchgrass rhizosphere microbial communities from Kellogg Biological Station, Michigan, USA - KBS Switchgrass S3-2 (SPAdes) (version 2) | ecosystem: Host-associated > Plants > Roots >...
CGAATCAACGCCCATCGATTTGCGATCTTCTTCCTTCATTTGTCGTCCAAATATTTTGGATGGAAGTTTCCTGGTTTTGATCAACGTTTTAATATACGCTTCGCAGGTAAAAGAATCGAGCGGTTCTTCATATTCCCTTCTTTTTTTAATGGCATGACGGATGATTTCATAGGCAGGATCTTCGCCGCCGGGTTTCACCACGACTTCTTTCATCGTCGTGCGTTGTAATGGAAGCGAAAAATTGAGGACGACGGGTTCACTGGTTACCCTGATCTTCCTCTCCTGCCTGGTGTATCCGATATACTGACAGACGATTGTGTATTCACCATCTTCCAGCTCAAGAAAATATTTGCCTGCGGTGTTTGTCGTTGTCCCTTTGGAGGTTCCTTTTACAAATACAGAGGCGTAGGGAAGAATATTGTTTTTGTCATCCGTCACCACCCCGGAAATTTTACCAGCCTTCGCAAAAAAAACAGGGAGAATAAAAATACTCAGCAGTATAATCCGGTTCATCAAAGCGGTTTAATTGAAAACGAATATACGTTGCAATTGGTTGCTGGCTGATCAGCAAAATGTGAAAAAACTGATAAAGCAAACCAGGCATATGAAGTGAGATGTGAGATACTTGGTACGGCTACCACACCCATACCTCTTTGTTCACACCATGTGTCACGTTTATTATTCCTAATTTTAGAGACAATTTTCGCAATAAAACTAATTGGACATGAGATACGAACCTGTGCAGAATTTCATCGGGGGACAATTCGTCGCATCTCCGGGCAGTACCCTCGAAGTCATATCGCCTCTTGATGGTGAATTACTTTCGGTAGTTCCACTCTCGCCACCAAGCGTACTTGACGATGCCGTCAATGCGGCAAAAAAAGCTTTTCGTACCTGGAGCAAAACACCTATCAAAGAAAGAGTACAAGTGTTCTTTCGTTATAAATATCTGTTAGAAAAAAATCTGGATGAACTTTCGGCGCTTATCAGTGAAGAGAATGGCAAAACCATTTCGGAAGCTGTTGCGGAAGTCGAAAAATCTATCGAACTCACAGAGTTCGCTTGTTCTCTTCCGCAATTAATAACGGGTGAAGTGTTAGAGGTGAGTAGAGGAATTGAATGTCGCACTGAGCGCATACCCCTTGGCGTTATCGCGTCAATTGTGCCATTCAATTTTCCGATGATGGTTCCGAATTGGACAATCCCCAATGCCATCGCACTCGGAAATTGCATGATTATAAAACCATCAGAGAGAGTTCCATTGACGCTTGGACGCGTGGCACAACTGTTGAAAGAAGCAGGTTTGCCAGACGGAGTCTTCAATATTGTTCATGGTGACAGCAAAATTGTCGAAGCAATTTGTAATCATCCGGGAATAGAAGCTGTTTCATTTGTTGGTTCCACCAAAGTAGCAAAGTTGGTCTATCAAGGCGCAACGCAACATTTGAAGAGATGTCTCGCGCTTGGGGGTGCAAAAAATCATCTGCTGATTCTTCCCGACGCGAAAACAGACATGACAGCGCAAAATGTAGTTGCTTCGATGAGTGGCTGCGCTGGACAACGTTGTATGGCTGCGTCCGCGATGATCGGCATTGGAGCGGTCGATCATATCGTTCAAAAAATTTGTGATGAAGCAAAAAAAATTGTTCCGGGCAAAAACCTTGGAGCTGTTATCAGCAAAGAAGCAAAACAACGAATCGAAAAATATATTAGTGAGGCAGAAGAGCAGGGAGCAAAAATTCTTGTCGATGGCCGCGGGGCTATTGTTCCGGGAAAAGATAACGGATCTTATGTCGGGCCCACAGTTATCGACTATGTAAAACCGGATATGGCTGTCGCGAGGGAAGAAATTTTCGGGCCGGTCATCAGCATTATGCGCACGAATACGCTTGATGAAGCCATCGCCATCGAAAATGCAAATCCCTATGGAAACGCTGCAAGCGTATTCACACAGAATGGCGGATATGCGCGGTATGTTATGGAAAAGGCAAGTGCCGGGATGATAGGTGTAAACGTTGGCGTGCCCGTACCTCGCGAACCATTCTCATTTGGAGGATGGAACGATAGCCGTTTTGGAGTTGGCGATATCACGGGGAAAAGTTCAATCGAGTTTTGGACCAAGTTGAAAAAAAGTACGGTAAAGTGGAACCCCGAGGCCGGAGTGAATTGGATGAGTTGAGCAAATTTGAAAACACAATATAATGTCGAATACAATTGTTGACTCAGAAACACGACAAGTAATCGAGGACAATCTTGATTATACATTGTTTTCCTGGAGTGCTCAAAAAAATATAAATCCTATTGCGGTGAAATATGGCGAAGGTGTTTACCTGTACGATTATGATGGTAAACAGTATCTCGACTTTTCATCAGGACTTATGAATGTAAATATTGGTCATGGCAATCAGCGGGTGACCGACGCCGTTAGAAAGCAAATGCAGGAAATCAGTTACGTCACACCAGGTTGCGTCACCAAAGTACGAGGTGAATTGGGAAAGAAGTTGGCAGAAATTGCGCCGCTGGGACTGAGCAAAACCTTGTTTACGACAGGTGGCGCGGAGGCTATTGAAAATGCTATTAAACTGGCACGGCAATATACTGGCAAACATAAGATCATTGCCAGGTATCGCGCTTTTCATGGTGCATCCTATGGAGCGATGACGGCCGGTGGTGATCCACGAAAGTTACCGTCGGACGCGCAGCAAATTCCGAATGTTATTCATGTGGAAGATCCCTATTGCTATAGATGTCCCTGGGGCAAAGAAATTACTTCGTGTTCTCGCGAATGCGTGAGTCATATTGAAAGAGTGATTGCATTTGAAGGGCCGGGAAACATTGCGGCCATTTTGATGGAAGGTGAAAGCGGATCTTCCGGTTGTATCAAATATCCTCCCGACTATCTAAAAAAAATAAAAGCACTTTGCGACAAAAACAATATTCTTTTAATTGTCGATGAGGTGATGAGTGGCTTTGGAAGAACGGGAAAATGGTTTGCGTGCGATTATCATGGAATCGTTCCTGATATGATCACGACGGCAAAAGGTATCACCGCGGGCTATCTTCCACTTGGGGCGTTAATTGTAAGTGATCGGATCGCGGCTCATTTTGATGACAAGATATTGTGGTTAGGACTCACCTACTCTGCTCATCCAGTCTGCTGCGCTGCAGCCTTGGAAGTATTGAAAATTTATGAAGATGATAATTTGATTGAACGCGCGGCATCCGTGGGTGGTTACATCGAGCATAAAATGGAACTGCTAAAAAAGAAACATCCATCGATTGGCGATTTTAGGAATACTGGCTTGCTCGGTTGTATCGAACTGGTAAAAAACCGGCAAACAAAAGAACCCATGGCTCCATTCAATGCAAATGCGGAGCAAATGGCGGTTATGAATAAAGTTGCGGCCAAACTTCGTGAGTTGGGTATGTATACTTTTGTGCGATGGAACTATATTTTTGTTGCGCCTCCGCTTTGTATTACAGAAGAAGAAATTGATAAGGGGCTTGGGATGATCAGCGAAGCGATAGCGATTGCCGACAATTTTGTGCTCGCGTGATAAAATTTAATTAAACCAGATACTTTTCCAAAGTCCAAAACTTAGAAAAGTGTCTCTCGAAGTGTGTTTAGGGAGTAACATCAGTTACCAGAACTCTTTACGTGTAGCTATAGTTTTTTATTTTCGACCAAATTTCACGTATGATATTAAAATCGACACAGGCAGTATTAATAATATTACTGCTGGCAATAACTTGCCATGCCCAACAACGACGCGCCCGCGATTGGGGCGTACCATTCGACGGAACACCGGGCAAGTGGAACGCCATCACCGACGTTGCAGGTGTTGAAGTAGGTCATCGAACCATTATCGAGGGAGAAGGGAAATTAGTAAAGGGGAAAGGGCCCACTCGTACAGGGGTTACCGTTATATTGCCCGGCGGAAAAAAATTTACGCCGGTATTCGCAAATTGGTCCACATTAAATGGTAATGGTGATATGACTGGAACTCACTGGTTGTCCGAATCCGGTTTTTTAGAAACACCGATATTAATTACAAACACAAGCAGTGTTGGGATTGTTCGCGATGCCGCACTCGCGTGGATGGATAAACATTATTACTACGGTGCTGACGCCGACAGCATTTGGTATTCGTATCCTCTCACTGCCGAAACATGGGATGGAGTTTTGAATGATATCAATGGCTTTCATGTAAAAAAAGAAGACACCTGGATGGCATTGGATAGCGCCTCACCTGGAGTCGTCGCCGAAGGTTGTGTTGGTGGCGGAACAGGAATGGTTTGTCACGGTTTCAAAGGAGGTATTGGAACATCATCGCGTGTAATCGATAAAAAATTCGGAGGATATACAGTCGGCGTACTGGTTCAGTCAAACTATGGTACTCGTTCGCAACTTACGATTGCCGGCGTGCCGGTTGGAAAGGAATTAAAAGATACGCTGCCAAATATTTTCAACGGGGTTACTTCTATCACCAACCCCGATGATCCAAATGCGGAAATGGGAAGCATTATTGTGATTGTTGCAACTGACGCGCCTTTATTACCACATCAATTGAAACGACTCGTACAACGGGTTTCATTAGCTATCGGCAAAATGGGTGGCATTGGTGGAAATGGATCGGGAGATATTTTTCTTGCATTTTCGACAGCGAATAAACAAGCATTCAATCGCACGGAAGAAACAAATGTGAAAATGTATCCGAACGACGAGATCAATGACCTATTTACCGCGACGATCCAGGCAACCGAAGAATCGATCGTCAATGCGCTCTTCGCCGCGAAAACGATGACGGGAATTAATGGAAATACTGTTTATGAATTGCCGAAGGAAGCAGTGATTAGGATTTTGAAGAAGTACGGCCGGGTGAAATAGCTCGGCAACAGTAATTATAGAATTTAGATCTAAGAGAGTGGAGAGTGACTGCTTCGTAGATCTATCATTAGCTCATTGCATCAACTTGGTGATTCTGCAAAAACTTCCTGTCAGTGCTGCAAGACCCGCTACCAGTGCTCCAATCAATGAGGTGATCAATATCAACAACACTGCGGAGCCTCCTAACGGCAATATCAGAGCGATTTTTTGAGAAAGAATACCATCGTTCTTGCTATCGATCCACCATGCCAATATCTCCCACAATAAAAAAACACCAATAAATCCAGAGAGAAATGAATAAAATGGTTTTTGTGGAATGATCAACGCAACAATAAAGGCCGCGATAGCAATTTCCCACCAAGGCAAATAAAGACCCAATGCGAAAGATAAGAGCCCTGTTAAAACAATTGCTGTAATATATTTGATCATAATTTTTTCGTTTTGACCCGCAAGTGACGTGACTATTGCCCGGATAAATCCATCTTACATTTAATTTTCTTGTCGCCCGTTTCTGATTTCTCCATCACCCACAATGGATAATATTTTCCTGCCGCCCAATTATCAACAAACGTTTCATAATATGGGCTTCCGGGATTTCCACTTTGTCCGCCCGGGTAAATTCCGAACGCCTGTGTTTTTGTTGTGAGTTCAACCACCATGCGCCAACTCGGTCCGTGATCTTCTTTGATTGCATCGATACAATTCTTTCCGCCACCGACATTCAAATCAGTTCTTCCAAAAGGTGCCAGTCGTGCAAGGTGATTAATTCTTGTCGCCTTATATTTCCCCCATTGTAATCTTCCTTCCCCTTCCGCGAGTTTGCAAATTGCAACCGTTTTTTTAAATGCCAGCGTTGCATCATCCCGTAAAGTTTCTTTTGCTGGCGTATTCACGTTATCGAGGAATTTATAGGCAGAGTCTTTCAATATTGATTCAAGCAGCGTGCTTGCGTCCGGATAAACCATAGGCAACTTTGTTTTTGAAAAATCATCATCCCAAACAATTTTTGTAAACTGTTCCCATAGAACAGCAAATATTGTTGGCCCGCGCTCGTCTGCGTCATTGTGCAGCTCCCAGCTTCCGAGGGTCTGCAAATAAGTTCGCTCCTCTTCAGTGAGAGCAGTCATATCGATGTTACGTAAAAAGATTGGCCGCGCCATTTCTGCAAACACATCATAATTTTCGGTTTGCAATGTGATCATGTCTTTCGGCGTCAGGTTATTCCATTTGCTGAGATATCGATTGATGATGATGCCACGATATTCTAAAAAATCACCTCCCAAATAATATGGATATACCCCCGGATCAGCCGGCAACTGATTGGCGCTGCTGAGATATCCGCGTTCCGGATTTACCAGATGCGGATTTTCCTGGAACGGAATCATGCCCTGCCACATGAATGAGCTGTCTGTACCAGGCATGATAAAATCTCCCTGCCTCTTCCACTTTGCAGGGAATTGACCATTTGCCCAAATCGCTATGTCACCACTCTTACTCGCATACAAACAATTTTGTCCCGGCGCATGCAAGTATCGCAACGCTTCATAATAATCATCGTAATTCTTTGCATGATTGAGCTTGTTAAAAAAGAGAAATTCATTGCTTGGATCATGCCCTTTCCAACGCAGCGCATAGTAATCGCCGTTAGTACGACGTCGCATACCCGAAAATTTCTTATCGTAAACCACGGGACCAAAAACCGTATATGCAACGGTATCGATCATTTCCGACTCACCTTTAATAACTATATGCTCGTATCGGAAATCCGTTTTCTTCCATCGGCCGTTGAACCAATAATCCTGCATGGATTCATCGCGGAACCGGATATCATAATAATCCATCACGTCACGGCCGGCATTCGTCAAACCAAAAGCACAACTATCATTGAAGCCGATCACTACTCCGGGGCCGCCGGGAAGGGAAGCACCATATACATTGAAACTCGGCGTAGAGATTTGCATTTCATACCAAAGCGATGGGAGATTCAATCCGAGATGAGGATCGTTGCATAAAATCGGAGCTCCACTTTTTGTTTTCTTGCCGCTCACTGCCCAATTATTACTGCCGTTGTCTTTTTTTGGTTTTTGTGGAACGATGAAGGTTGTATCCTTTCTTTGAAAATATAATGAATCGGCGATTTTAGGCTGGGTAATCGTCAATGAAGGTGGAGGATAAATCGATCCCTTTGGAATGATAGGATCGAGCGAATCCTGCGTAACAGGAAACATCTTTTCGTAGTCCTCCAAACCGAAAACGGCCTTAATATTTGTGCGCTCGAAATCGGTTTCATCTCCATCCAAATCAAAGGTCATCTGCTTCAGAAAAAGCGCTGTTTTTAGATTGCTCCATTTTTCCGGTTTATAGTTGATAATTTTATATTCAACGGGTAATTCACTTTCTTTAAGGCTTTCGATGTACGCGTTCACGCCGGCAGTATATGCATTACACTCCACTCGCGTTACCGGATCTTTGTCCATTTCTTTTGCTTCCAGCTCCGCGGCGTAAACCATTCCCAATCTTCTTTTTTCGCGGTCATAATTCAGGGCTTTTCTTCCGATCAATTCACTAAGCCGGCCCGAGGCAGCATATACCTGGAACTCCATTTGCCAAAGCCTGAATTTAGCATGAAGATATCCCTGGATATAATATGCATCTTCATCATTCGACGCAAAAACATGCGGTACCATCCTGTCATCAAAATATATTTCAGCCTTGTCTTTTAGGCCCGGCAATTTCAACGTTTCTTCAAAATCTTTATCGACCGGTTCGGCATTTTGCCAGAAACCATGTTGAGGACTCAAGAATTTTCCAATCGGCGGTGCGATTCCCCATTGTTTATTGAGGACAACGATAATTGCAATAGTAGCAAAAAGGGAACTGAGCAGTGGTATGATCCTTACTTTTATCAATCGAAGTTGGAATATCATTTAAAAATAAAGCATTTTTTTTACTTCTTCATTCATGATTGTCCTCGTTTGTGTGAGTAGTTGTACTAAGTAAGATACCTGTGAGAGATTCGGGTTGAGATTGACGTTACAAAGTTGCCAGCTTGCAAGGGCAACCGCTCAAACTTAACCTCAACCTCTCCGTATTCCCACTTCGTGTAATACCACAAAATTGTATTGTTTACAGTTGCATTTTGTTTAAGTTTTGCATCGTCAAATAACATTAATCATTAAACCTTTTTGTAATCTATGAAACCGACAATTCGTAACACTGAAAGCAAAAAAAAGCTCATCCTCGGTCTCTTGTTCCTTGCACTTACAATCGCATCCTTTATTTAGAAATTTTTTTTCGTAACAGGAATTTTTAGGGCTTAATCAGTTGTTAATAACCGGCCGTTTGGCCGGTTACTTTATTTGGAGCGCGTAAGTTTGATTTTCTAGAGGCGGGAGTGTCGTCCAGTCGCTCCTTCCCTCTCCACTTCGAATCTGCCGGCTCAATGTACAATCGCATTAATCAACCGGTCAACCTCCTCATTCGTATTAAAAGTATGCAGCACTACCCGAAGTCTTTCTTTTCCTTTTGGCACAGTTGGATATAAAATCGGGCGAACATCCAAATTCGCGTCCGACAATTTTTTTGCAATGCTACGCACCTGTTCATTGCCAGGCACAATTACAATTTGTATTGGCGTGAAACTTTTTATCACGCTCATGTCTGGTCGAAATGAATTGAGCCCAGCGGTTCTTTCCTGGAAATAATGAATTAACCCGCGCAAATATTTTCTTTCAGTGTACATTTCAGGAAAAATTTTATAAGAAGCCGCGATGGCCGCAATATCTGCTTCAGGTAATGCAGTTGTATAGATAAACGCTCTTGAAAAATTAATCAGGTAGTCGCGTAGTGTTTCGCTGCCAAGGACAATTGCACCGTGACAGCCGACAGCTTTCCCGAAAGTATGTACCCGTGCAAAACAATTTCGATGTAATCCGAGCTGTTGAATTACTCCTTCTCCTTTTTCTCCAATCACACCCGTCGCGTGCGCTTCATCAACAATTAAATTTGCGTGATATTTTTCGCAACAACGAATTATTTCTGCGAGAGGAGCCATATCGCCATCCATCGAAAACACGGTTTCGGTCACAACAAAAATATTGCCCTTCGCCACGCGGAGTTTTTCTTCCAGGTCACCCACAGAATTATGTTCAAAAGAAAATGATTGCGCAAAAGAAAGCCTGATCCCGTCGCGAATAGATGCGTGGCTCAACTGATCGTAAATGATCGTATCTCCGCGTTGAGGAACACAACTTAACAGACCAACATTCGCATCATATCCCGAATTGAAGAGAAGTCCCGATCGCGCATCGTGAAAAGCAGCAATCATTTGCTCCATTTGTATGATCAAAGGATAATTACCTGAAAGAAGACGCGAGCCGGTGGCACCGTGACTATATCCACCGGTTAGATATTTTCCAATCAAATTCGCTCTCACAATTCCCAAATAATCGTTCGAACAGAAATCGATTTTTCCCTCGGGCAGCCGCAACTGACGAAATGCGTTTTGCGCTTTCCTTTCATTTAATTTTTTAAGCAAAAAATCGTCGTCCATATATTTGCTGGTATTAAGACAGAGGTTGAGGCTAAAGGTAAGGTTGAGATCTGATCCTAAGTCTCACCCTTAACGTTAGCCTCAACCTCTCTCGTCAAATTATTTCTCAAAATACGAACAAATGCTAAAAAATATTCTCGGCCTGCATTTACCAACCGATCCGCGATGGGCGGACCTTGCAAATATTTCACTAGAAGAAATCCTGACTGACCACGCATATTGTGAGCAAAAAGCTGCGACGAGCTGCATCACCCTCATTCAACGATATTCTGATAAAGAAAAATTGGTTAACGAACTTTCTCCGATTGTCACCGAAGAATGGGGACACTTTCGTCTCGTGTTAGCAGAGTTGCAAAAACGCGGATGGCAACTTGGAAAACAGCGCAAGGATGAGTACGTAAATAAATTAATCGAGTTTCAAAAAAAGGGAGGCAGCGCTGAAGAAAGGTTCCTGGATCAGCTCCTGACTATGGCGTTAATCGAAGCCCGCAGTTGCGAACGATTCAAAAGATTGAGCGAGGGATTGAATGACGAATACCTTTCAAATTTCTACCGGCGATTCATGGAGAGCGAGGCAGGCCACTATCATCTATTCATCGAACTTGCAGAAACATATATCGAAAAAGAAAACGTGCGCCTACGCTGGAAAGAATGGCTCGCGTACGAAGCACGCGTGATGCAGCGGATGGAATTGCGCGGAGACAGGATTCATTAGGAAAATGTGTAGATTTTAGAAATGTGAAAATGTGAAAATGAAGTGGATGAGGTATTGATTGCTGTAATTAACAACATTTAATAACTACGCGTCATTTTGCATGCCGAGATTGGTGTCTTGATTTTCTTTGTGCCTTTGTGTGAAACCAAACTTTGCCCCACTGACAATTACCACATTTCCACATCTTCACATTTCCACATTCCACATTTCTAGATTTCTCACATTTGAATTACCTTCCGCCCACAAAACATTCCTACATGAAAAGACGAGAGTTTGTCAGAAATTCTGCACTGGCTGCTGCCAGTGTTGCCTTTGCTCAATCAGCGAGTTCATTTGCGCCGGCACCGCAGGTGAGAATTGCTATTATTGGTACCGGCTTGCGTGGACAAAGTCATATCGAAAATATTTTAAGAAGAAGCGATACCGATATCGTTGCAATTTGTGACGTGGATGATCTGATGATTCAGTGGACCACTGACATGATCAAAAAAGCAGGCAGGCCTGCTCCTCAAATTTTCAAAGGTGACTCGCATGCATATAGAAAATTATTGGAAACAAAAAACATTGATGCTGTTCTGATAGCCACACCATGGGAATGGCACGCCCCAATGGTGATCGATAGCCTGCAGGCTGGAATAAAGTATGTCGCTACCGAAGTCGTACTTGGAATTACAATGGAAGATCATTGGAACGTTGTACGCGAGGCAGAAAAACAAAAAGCAAATGTGATGATGATGGAGAACGTGTGTTATCGCCGCGATGTGATGGCCGTTATGAATATGGCGCGCCAGCGACTTTTTGGTGAATTAATTCATATGCAGGCGGGATACCAGCATGATCTTCGCGGAGTAAAATTCAACAACGGCAAACCAGAAAATAACATGGGCGCTGAATTTGGCGCGAAAGCATTTTCGGAGGCAAGATGGCGAACCAATCATTCTGTATATCGTAACGGTGACCTATACCCGACACATGGAATAGGTCCGGTCGCCGAGATGCTTGATATCAACCATGGGAATCGCTTTCTTTCCTTATCGTCATTTGCAACGAAAACGCGTGGTTTACACAACTATATTGTTGAAAAAGGTGGGCCCAATCATCCAAATGCAAAAGTTTTATTCAAACTTGGTGATGTCGTGACAACACATATCAAATGTGCAAATGGAGAAACAATCCTGTTGCAACATGATACCAATTCCCCTCGTCCCTACTCGCTCGGTTTCCGCGTGCAGGGAACAAAGGGATTATGGATGGACGTCAATAAATCGTTGTATATAGAAGGCACTAGTAAAAAGGAAGACGAGTGGGAGCTCGCGCAACCATACCTCGATAAATATGATCATCCATTGTGGGTACGCTGGAGTAAAGAAACAGAAGGTGCAGGCCATGGCGGTATGGATTTTTTTGTGATGCATGCTTTTATAGAATCAGTCAAAAGAAGAGTAGCAACACCGATGGACGTATATGACGCAGCCGCCTGGAGTGCGATCACACCTTTGAGCGAAATGAGCGTCGATCTGGGGAACCAGACCGTTGAATTTCCGGACTTCACCAGCGGACAATGGATGTACCGTAAAAACGAATTTGCACTGACGGACGAATTTTAAATAGATTCTGTGAATAACCTTTTGATCGAAAAAGCGGCAAAACAATTTACCGGGAATGAAGATATTGTTATCAAAAACCTGGGAACAGGATTGATTCACGCGACATATCTCGCTATCAGTCCGAATTCGAATAAGAAAATTGTATTACAGGCAATCAACCAGGCCGTTTTCAGAAAACCTCAAGATATACTGTTCAACTACGAACTGGTTTTTTCATATCTCGAAAAAAACAAGAAAAACATAACGATTCCGGCACCCGTTCACACCATAAGCGATCAACCAGCATGGATAGACGAAGAAAATAATTACTGGCGCGCTACAAGGTTTGTCGATTATTCATATTCGCCGGACATCGCAGCAGACAAAGAGTCTGCCTATACGGTTGCAAAAAGCTTCGCCAATTTTACCAGCTCATTAGCCGGATTGGACGCAAAAAGTCTCAAAATTATCATCCCCCGTTTCCACGATCTCTCTTTTCGTTTTGGACAATTTGAAGATGCCGTGGCAACAGCCTCATTGGAACGACTTCTCAAGGCGACGCATGTTATTGCGGAATTACGAGAAAGAAAATATTTAGTGAACTGGTTTGAAATGATCTTATCATTGCCAGATTACCCGGATCGCGTCATGCATCATGATTGCAAAATCAGTAATATTCTTTTTCACGAGGGAACCGGACAAGTAATTTGCCCTGTAGATCTTGATACACTCATGCCTGGAAAATTCTTCTCTGATCTCGGAGATATGATACGATCAATGGCCTGCACAGTTGATGAAAACAGTAGTCAATGGGAAGACATTGATATCAGGCCCGATTTTTACAACAACATAGTGAAAGGATATCTCGAAGGAATTGGAAATATATTTAGTGACGAGGAGAAACGAAATATTCACTACGCAGGATTGATCATGATCTATATGCAGTCGCTTCGTTTTGTTGCCGACTTTTTAAATAACGACATTTATTATAAAACATCTTTCGCTGAACAAAACCTCAATCGCGCTTTGAACCAATTGATCCTATTAGAAAAATTGGAAAGGTTTCTCAAGTTGTAGCCTTAGCCTCTTTCAAAAAATACTCCAATTCGCCATTCAAATCAAGGAATGGATATTTCTTTTTTAATTGCTCGGTTTTTTCGAGATGCTGTTGCAAAAATTGCTGGTGCGCTTTTGTATTGGGTTGAAATGCCTTGTGTTTCCTGGCAATAACAATTTTTTTTACTTCCTGCAAAATCTGGTTTGACGTTTCGTCGATAAATTTTTCTGCAAATTTCTCCAACACAAAATCCGTCGCCTGGTAATTTGGATGAACCATATCGATATCAAAAAAACGGTAATCGCGCAGTACGTCAATAACCAGCTCATACGCAGGAAAATAATGTATCCTGTCAAATTTGCCGGCGAGATGATGCACCACTTCAATCAACCTGGCCTTACTTCGATTATTTTCAATAACGCCATCGCGAATATGACGAACCGGGCTCACAGTAAAAATAATTTCAAGTGTCGGATTGAAATGAAATAGCTGGTGGATACAATTGTCCAACGCCGAATTAATTTCTTCAATACTCATCAGGTGTTTGTTGAACCATTGCGCTGGCGCGCGATGACAGTTCGCTACTTCAACGCCTTCTCCTTTTTTGAACGATGGAGAAATCCCATCAACCAACCGATATGAAAATGAGCTTCCGAGCGTGATGATTAACCATTTTGCTTTGACGAGAAATTCATGTGCTTTATCCTGTGATTTGTTAATCGCCTTCAATCCATCACTCTTATCAATATTTGAGAATATGCTATGATGCTTCCAGCTTTGCCAAAGTTCATTCAGGTAAAATAAATCATCTTCGCCGTAATGCTTCTTCTGTACATAGGAAACGAGACTGTTTGCAACGCTTAAGGGATCAAATAAGATTCCGTTTGGATTTTGCATCGTCTCAAATTTGAGCTCCTGCAGACTATTCCCGATATGTTCGGTAAAGCATGAACCGATGAGCATGACCGGTTGCCCGTAACTTAATTTATTGACCGGCGATGGTATGTTGATGTCGAGCATGAAGTCCATAAAAGAAGATTGATATCTGCCATTCATTCGATTTATAAAAATATTTCCGCCGCAAGTTGTGAACTTTCTTCCAAGGCCTTTTCATTCAATGGACGAAGTAAATTCAATTCGTTAAAGTAGTTGATTATAAGTTCGGAATCCATGTTTCCGACGAGCTCATCATTGGCCATTGGACAGCCCCCGATTCCTTTCAACGCCCCGTCAAATCGATGACACCCCGCTTTCAGAGCAGCATCAATTTTTGCCTTTCGGTTCGCTGGCCGAGAATGAAGATGAACACCGATCTGGTAGTCCGGCAATTTTTTTATCAGGTAATCAGTCATGGAAAAAACCTGTTCGGGCGAAGCGAGTCCGACAGTGTCTGCAAGAGAAATAATTTTCACATCCATTCGTGCAATCGTGTCGACCCATTTGAAAACAATTTCCTGCGAATATGGGTCACCGTAAGGATTTCCAAATGCCATCGAGATATAAATTACAAGCTGCTTTCCTTTGTTTAAACATATATTCTGAATTTCTTCCACTCGTTTCAACGAGGTTTGAATCGAACTATTTGTGTTGCGTTGTTGAAATGTTTCTGAAACAGAAAATGGAAAACCGATATAGTCAATTTCATCATATACTGCAGCTTCCTCAGTTCCCCGCACGTTCGCCACAATGGCAAGAAGCTTGGTCATCGAGTCACCGATTTCTAATCCGGCAAGGACCTCTTTTGTATCGGCCATCTGGGGAATTGCCTTCGGAGAAACAAAGCTTCCAAAGTCCAATGTATCAAATCCCACTTTAAGCAGAGCGTTGATGTACTTAATCTTCTTTTCTGTAGGAATAAAATGTTTCCAACCCTGCATCGCATCGCGGGGACATTCTACCAGGTGGATATACCGGGAATCTTTCATGCGACTAAACTAGTGTAATTATGGGATTTTCAGGAAGTATAACAGGGGCTTCTTTTTTTTGTTCGTTTTGTTTGGCAATAATTGCAGATTGGCTTGATGAAGTTTGGCAAAAAATGCCTGCAAATGTCTTCCCGCCCCAGTTTTTTGCAATCCAGCCGGCGTCACTCATCTCAAAACTTTTGCAAAAGCAGTTCCTGCATTTCCATTGTTACCCGACGTAGGAATCAATTAGCAATACGGACACATCGAAAATAATTTAGCATCGACAAACGACCGCTCATTTTCTAACTCCTTAAACCAAAAATTATGATCCCACTATTCATCTTCCGCTTGTTGAGAAATTTTCGTGGCCAACAAACTCCTATAAAAAGATTATTGCCACTGCATGTACAAATATTCCTGCTTATTCTTCTGCAATCGATTGCTGCATACGGACAGGAAAAAATTGTGCGGTATAACATTCTTCATCATGGCGAAGTGCACGGAACAATGATTCTCCGGCAGCAGACTATCGGAAAACAAGTAAGGTTGAAAGCAGTATCAGAAGTCACTGCCCGGCTTCTCATGAAAGTGACAGTAAAATCAATTGAAGAGGCCGTTTTTGAAAACGGAGTACTCGTATATTCTTCGTTGTGCAGAATTGTAAACGGCGCAGAAAAAATCAACCAGCAAATTCAGGCCAGTGGCGTATCATATAAGATCACGGAAAAAGATAAAACGACAATGCAAAACAATTATCCAATCAACCATTCTATATTATTTCTGTACTACCAGGAACCTGTTAATGTTGCAAAAATCTATTCCGACAATTTCAAACAGTTTGTCGGTATCGAAAAAGTAGACAGCAACAAATACCGTGTGGAATTTCCAAATGGGAATATTAATTACTACAGTTACCGGAATGGCATTTGCACAAACGTCGAAGTAAATCAATTCTACAATATACAATTCCAGTTGGTCGACTAATCAAAACCAAACCATTACATCTTATCCATTCTTCATTCAAAAAATACTTTTATATGAAACCCCAGGCCCTCCAAATAAATCCAAATCACTCGGACCAGGTAAAATGCTTTTTTATTTTTTTGATTTTGATGGTTCCTGCAATGTATTGGAATTATCAACTTGAGACCACACATCGGGTACTTTCCAGGATCATTTTGTTCTTCACTGGCTGGATTACCTGGACTTTTGCCGAATATATTTTACATCGATTTTGGAACCACTCTAAAACGGTTGACAACAGCAGCGCGATTATTCGTCGTCATCATCATCATCATACACATCCCACAGAAATTAGGATCACCGGCGTCCAACGAGTATGGATGATTGTTATCGCATTCGTGCTGGTTGCGATTTCGGCTTGGACCGACAGCTATTTATATTGGCTCGCTGGTGCATGGATGGGCTTTTTCTGGTTTTTCCAAATGCACTATATCCTTCACCAGGCATGGGCAAGAAAGATTATCCCGACAATGGTGCGATATCATATCGTGCATCATTGCAAACAACCTGATCGCTGTTTCGGAATTTCAACAATGATCTGGGATGTTGTATTCAATACTACGCCGGACAACCAGGTAAAAATCTCACCACGCATTATCGATTTCTACTTCGGGCATGATTAAACTGACTTTGCATGAACAAGACTCTTTGATGGCCTTATTACCGACGATTTTTGTGTTGTTGAATTGTCGACCGCAGTTTGCTAAAGAAATTACTCCTGTTTTTCTCGCTGACAACGCTGATCTGCGTCGATTTATTGACCAGGTTTTTGAGTGAAGTATATATTTGGTTGCTAAAACGATCATCACGGGTTGAAATAAAATCGATAACACTATGATTTAAGAAAGTAACCTTCATCTTACCCAAATCAATTAATACAGTATTGTCACCAATAGCCAATTCATTATAAAATAAATTAAACGCAGCGGCATTGCTTAACGGCTCCGTATTTATGTCAAATTTTTTACCCAGTTCTGCCTGGCGCTCGATGTGATTTAATAGTGCCTCGAGTTTGTCGTATATGACTTCAATATCTTCATCGGATTCGAACAGGTCGCATTCGCGATAGTACTCTATTTGTTGAATCGTTACATTAATACTTTCCAGGTTCCAGATCTCTGTCGTCGGGATTTTAGAATATTGTTGGCTTATTTTCCTTCCAAGGTCCGTGAACTCTGGAAAACGCGTCTTTTTGATAGAAAACTTTTGTCCTTTCATCGACTCGTAATGAAGGATCGATTTCATCCACAGAAAAATCTTAAAAGCCGATAATTCATCAATCTGAAAATGATATATCCAGGGAATATCCTTTGTCAGGAAATAAAGATGCCGCTGTTCAAAGCTGTTCAGAAAAATAAAATTCTGCAACAGGTTTGTCAGGTACGGCCCAAAATAATTCTCCGGGTCGGTGACAATTTTCCCGGTAAAAATCAATGAATCTGTTTGAAGGTGTAAAAACTGATCCAGCGAAATTTTGTAGTGTGTGGAAAGTTTTTGGATCTCTTCAAATGTTATCGGTTTTTCCGCCCTGATGCGCCGATAGGCACTGTCAACACTTATGTTCAAAATCTCGGCGATTTCATCGACCATTGATAGGTGCGGTGACAGACTGTTTTTGATATGCTGAAAAAAAAGTTGCTGTACGGAGGGTTGGTTCATAAGTCAGTTGTTTAGTAGAATCCAGTTAAGGGGTTAGCGAGTTTTGGCAATTATTGCGACTCTATATAAATGTAATATGATTTTTTGCAATCGACAACAAGCCGCATCAAAAAAACACTGACTGGTCGCGGTTTCTGCCCGGTTTTCAAACGCTCCCGCGATAATCAATTAGCAATCGCCTAATTGCCGAAATACATTTGAATCAGCTTTTTCAAACGACAAATTTTCCAAGATGAAGTCCACAATTTTTTATACGGCCCCTTCCCTTCACCTCACACTCGCATTGATTTCATCAGTGTTGGTTTCTGAAGAAAATTTGTTTTCTCAGCCCTATATCGATGTCGTGAACGTGCGACTCGTTAAAAGCCCCGACATAACCCAACCATCGAAAGATCGCAACAGTACAACCCTTGATTATTTCAATGTTTCCACCACATTGCCATTTTTCCTGGTGAATAAAAAGGACGCGATTGTATTGAGTCCGTTTTTTGAAAAATGGTCGTCGACCGTCTCCGGTGTTGACCTCTGCAACCAAGTTCACTATGGAGTGGCTCTTCCGGTCTCGCTCTTAAAAACGATTCCTCATTCAACTTGGAGTCTGCTCACGACAGCTATTGTTCGCATGAATGATATGCGGATCACCAGCGATGGAAAATGGCAATTTGGTGGCGCCGTACTTGCTTCGAATCACCTGCAGAACAAAAATCTCACATACAAATTCGGAGTCTATTTTAACGGGGAATTCTTTGGGTTGTTCATCATTCCGTTGTTAGGAATCGACTGGAAAATCAGCGAGCGGACAAATTTGTTCGGAGTTTTACCTGCGAGCCTTACACTGGAACACAAACTCAATAAACACTTTTTCTCGGGAGTCACTTTCCGAACGTTTACGAATTCATATCACGACTCTGTTCAAAAATATTGGCGGATCGACGAGAACCAACTTGGAGTTTTTGCAGACTACTATATCAACAAACATATCGTGTTGAATTTGGAGGCAGGCTATTCACTTTTCAGAAAGATCAGAAGCGGCGCGAAAGACAACATCACCTACAATTGGAATGCGAGTGATAACCCATATTTCAAATTGTCGCTGGCATATCGAATCAGAACAAGATAACATAACTAAACCCGAATGTATCACCAATAAAACAAAACATCATGAAAAAGATCCATTACATTTTGATAGCTTCAATAATAAGCTTTTCAAGCTGCGCGCATTACTACTACGTGCCAAATACACCCAACATTCCCCAGTTCAAAGAAAAAAATGACATGCGCATCAGCGCAGCTTATAGTGCAGGCGAAATATTTGAAGGCGCCGAGATACAATTCGCCTACGCTGTTAGTCCGCATATCGGAATTATGGCAAATGGCCTTTTTGGTGGAAATTCAGAAGAGGACGTATATAACGATCGTCAATCCGGGAAAGGATCATATGGGGAAGTCGGTGCAGGTTACTACCTTCCATTTACTCCCAAAAAACTTTTTCAGTTTGAGGCTTATGGTGGCGTAGGAACAGGCGTTTCTAACCACGAGTACGGGAACTTTGGAACATCCAGTGTCGGAGCAACAAAATTTTTTATACAACCGTCGATCGGGTATTCCTCAAAGAAAGGACGTTTTGAATTTGCGATTGGATCGAGGTTTACACATATTAACCTGAACGTGAAAAGTCAGTCGGGCATTCAGCATGATGAAAATGTCCTCGATTATTCCTCAGGCTTACAATACGTGCAAGACCATCCTAATTCATGGCTATGGGAACCTTCGTTCCGGGTAAGCGTAGGATCAAAGCAGGTAAAGTTTTTCTTCAGCTATGCGCAGTCTTTTAATTTAACTAATTCGCAACTCGCGCAGGAATTGTCTATCGCTAGCATGGGAATAAGATTGACGTTGAACACCAGGAAGGAATAATGTAAGATGGCAGGCAGGATTTTTACAGCGATGAAAGAGCCGAAGCGACGTGTATTCGCTCTCGGCTCTCTTCCGTTCGCTCCACATTTAACAATCAAACTTGTTTCAGTTTATTTGCTTTCTCCCGTAGCGTATTAAAAAATCTGCTTCTTTCGCGCTCGCCAGTACCACTGACAAGTGTCGCCCGACTCAATAGCGTGTTAAAATTTTGAAACGATTTATCATTGAAACGCTGGTCTTTTGTGGTAATATAATTGATGACGTTATACGTGACAAATGACATTCTCTTATCATCCATTTCAACAAATATGCTATTGTTCCCGAGGATCACTTCGTTGATGTAAAGATGAAAAGATGCCTTGTACGAAACGTCTGTTGCGCCGGGAAAAAACTTCACTCCTTTTTCCGCCTGTAGTTCGAGGTGGTCCAATAATTTCAAGAAAGAATTTATAATGGTCAGCAAGTCATCCTTACTACTAAATACACCGGCATCACGGTAATATTCAATTTGACTGATTGTACTATTGATGCTTTCCATGTTCCAAAGTTCTGTCGATGGAACCTGGTTGTATTCTTTTAGAATATCGTTTCCGAGTTTGAAGCAACCGTCAAAATCATGATCCTGTAAACTAAATTTCCGGTTACTATAGGCCGGGTGATTCAGGATCGCCTTTACCCAGAAAAAAGATTTGAACGTGGCGACTTCCGGAAACATATAAAAATGAAAAACTGGAACATCCTTACACAAATACAAGATGCGTTTTTGTTTAAACGAATTGAAATATTTGAGATAGGCGAGTAACCCTTCCAGGTAACCCGTAAAATCAATCGTTTCTTTGTTGATTTCCGGAGCATGGAAAACGACGGAATCATTTTGCAGCAACAAAACCTGGTCAAGGGAAATGCGATAATGTTCGCAAAGTTTTTTTAATTCCATTAGGGTCACAGGCTTCTCACCACGAATTCTTCGATACACACTATCGGTACTTAGCGCGAGTAACTCACAAAGCTCATCGACAAGCGAGAGGTGGGAAGGGAGCTGATTTTTCAAATGATTGAAAAATTGCTGTTGGAGTTCGGGGGTTTCCATATAAGGAAATTACGGAAAATCCGTAAAACCTTAAAGCATGTTTACGGAAGATTCTTACAAGGATTGATAAATCCAAGGTATCGTATGGCACTTCCTTCAGCATTTGTTTCAATTTGTCGTTGTAACGGGATCCCGCAACAGGACTGGGTTTCAGGCTTCAAATCAATTATCGGTCGCCTTTGGAGAGGCGTAGTTTAGTAGAAGAAAGGATTCACACTTGGATCTTCTGCACTAAACGATCACGTGTTACTATTAACCTTTAAATGATAAGCCATGAAAATTGCTCTTCTCTGCACGATGATAGTTCATACAGTTGTTTTTTCCGCGATTGGCCAGTCGTCAACCGTCCACTTAAGGAAGCTCAATCATATTTCAATTGCGTTTACAAACGCGCATTCTCAAATACCATTCGGCAGTTTCTCAAAACTCTTTTATACGGAATGGCACCCAGGCGTTGAAATAGGAACGGGGTTTACGTGGGCATCAAAGCCACATCATGATTGGATTCAGAATTTCCGCCTGGGATATTTTTATCATGCATTCATTCAGCACAGCATTTCGCTGTACACTGAAGGCGGTTATGCATATAAGTTCCCATATTCAATCAGTGCCATCGCAAAATTGGGAGTTGGATATATGCAGGCAATCCCGGATAGTAAAATTTTGGTTTTGGACGGCAACAAGGGATACGAAGTGAAAAGCAATTGGGGACGCTCACAGGCAATTTTCAACTTTGATATTGGCGTGCAAAAACAAATCAGTAAAAGTGGTTTTAGGATCTTCCTCGAATATCAACAGCGATTCCAGATTCCATTTATTCCAACGTATGTTACCATACTGCCTTACAACATAATACTCTTCGGTTGTCATGTTCCCCTACATCAATAACTCTTAAACACTTTTTATGAAAAAGATATTTTATTCCATAATGATTTTCTCGCAACTTCTTGCTTGCAGAAAGATGGCGATTGAACCGACTTCGGGGCCATCACCCATCCCATCATGGCATGACACCAGCAGCGCGCATCCAAGGAATGAAATTTATAAAAATCTTATTGAGAAATATTATCGCAAAGGTTTGCCGGGAATCTCTTTGCTCGTGAACGATCAGTATGGTTTATGGATCGGTTCCGTTGGGAAGGCGGATCTCGAACGGAATATCAATTTTGAGACAGGCCAGGTTTCTAAAATTGCAAGTATCACCAAGCTGATGGTAGGCGCACTCATTTTTAAATTATTTGAAGATTCTGCGAGAAGTGGTCTCGGGTATCATTCGCTGACTCTTCCGATAAATACATGGATACCTCACCGGATAAGCGATAAAATTCCAAATGGAAATGAAGTCACACTCGGACAACTTTTGAAGCACGAAAGCGGAATTCCTGATATCGCAGAAAATGATAAGTTTTATCTCGATGTGATGAATGATCCGACAAAAAATTGGACGCCGGAGGAATTGTTAAAAACAATTGAAGGGACTGATCCTATTTTTAAGCCTGGTGACACAGCCATTTACTCCAATACAAACACAATTCTTGTGTCGATGATCATTGAAGCAAGCACTGGCAGAAAACACGGCGATCTTTTGAAAGAAAAAATTTTCGAACCACTTGGTATGACGCACACATATTATCAACCTTATGATCCATTGCCATCAAACACTGCGCAAGGCTATTTCGATTTGTACAATAATGAGCAATTGATCAATGTATCAAATATAATTACCGGAAGTGGAAATGGATTTGGAGGAGTGTTCTCCAACATTTTTGATATGTATACTTTTTTGGATGCTTTGTTACTCAAAAAAACTTTGATCTCGGAAAAATCACTCAGCATTATGCAAACATATGGGAAATCCGACGGCACTAACCGTTACGGATATGGGATTATGAAAAAATTTATCGATCGTGGTACAAATGCGGGTATTGGCCATTCGGGAAGAGATCTTGGATATACTGCCAACCTTTTATACTTCCCGTCGAAAAATGTCAGTCACGCTTTCCTGATTAATTATGGCACTGACAACAATAGTTTTCTTAAACAGGTCTTTCTGGATTTTCAAAAGGAGTTGCTTGATATCACCTTACAATGAAGAATTTCCTAAAATATTTTCTGCTTATCAAATTGGTGATCCGCGCCTGGTTCAAACATTTGATGTAACGACCTCCCTTCTTTGCGCCTTTGCGAGAAATATATTCACGCAAAGGCGCAAGGAAGAACAACGAGAATTTTTCATGTTCACATCCTTCTTTTCATCGCCTCGTATAAAATAATTCCGGCCGCAACTGAAACATTAAACGAATCAAAATCGCCGGCCATCGGAATGGTAAAATGCTGATCGGAAGCTTTGCGGATATACGACTGAATTCCCCTGTCTTCACTGCCCATTACCACACAACACGGTTCTGAAAAATCAAGTTGAAAAACTTTTGTGTCCGCCTTCATTTCGGTTGCGAAAATTTTTATACCGTTGAGATGTAGTATGTCGATTGCTTTTAATAAACTATTGACGCGGCAAATAAGGATTTTTTCTAATGCACCTGCTGAAGATTTCAATGCTTCTTCATTTAATGCGGCAATGCCTTTATCGGGAATAATCAGCGCCTGCGCACCACAACAAACCGCGCTACGCGCGATTGCACCGATATTCCGCACGTCAGTAATTCCATCAAGCATCACAAATAAAGGAATAGCGCCGCTTCCTACAATGTGATCGATGGACTGTTGGAGATCCATATACTGTACGATAGCGGCAAATGCAATAACTCCCTGGTGGTTTGCGCGGGTGACGGTATGCAATTTTTCCGGCGGCACCTGCTGAATCGGAATATTATGTTGTTTCGCCAATTTTCTTATTTCACCGATAGATTCGCCGCTGACATTTCGTTGAAATAAGATTTTATCGATCGCACGACCAGATTCAATTGCCTCTACTAAAGGCTGGCGACCGATGATAAGAGAAGAATTTTTCATGAATTGTGAGGAGAACCAGTTTTTGTTTGACAAGAAAAAAACCCGGCTGAGTATCTCTTTGCGCCTTTTGTATTTCAACTTCGCGCCTTTGCGAGAAATTTTCACGCAAAGGCGCGAAGTTGAAATGCAAAAGGCGCAAAGAATATATTTAAATCTGTGCGTGAATCAAAGCTCTCCCTGCAACATCATCAACTTTACTCGCTGAATTCCCGCCACCGACATAGAATCCGTGATCAATCCTTTTTCGACCATTTGATATGCTTCATCAAATGGGACTTTCTTCACTACTAGTTTTTCTGTTTCTTCGGGCATAGGTGTCCGTTGCTCTAACCCGCGCGCTAAATAAAGAATGGCTATTTCATCCGAAACGGAATTTGATAAATGCATCGTAAGTATTTGAGTCCATTCAGAAGCAACAAGGCCTGTTTCTTCTATCAATTCCCTTTTTGCGGATTCAACCGGATCAACATCAAAATCCCCACCACCCTCCGGAATTTCCCAGCTAAATGCATTTAGTGGAAAGCGAAACTGGCCGACGAGATAAATATTCAGGTCATCATCTAACGGAATAATTCCAATCGCAATTCCTTTAAAATGAATCTTGCCGTAAATGCCTTTGCCACCACCGGGATTGATGACGTCATATTCAGTCAGGCTAATCCATTTGTTTTGATAAATCTCCCGCTCAGATAATATTTTCCAGGGATTGTTGTGATCTGTCATGAGCCGAAGGTAAAAAATGGATCGCGGATTTACGGATTTGAGCGGATTTCGCGGATTCTCAGATTGAAGATTACTGATTGATCAGCGGATTTCTCTTCTAGCAAAACGTAGAAACTCAATTTTCAAATATCAAAGGGCAACGTGCAATCTGAGAATCCGCGAAATCCGCGTAAATCGGCAAATCCGCGATTCGAAATTCGCTCAAATCCGTAAATTGCGATCCATTTCCACATTCTTCCTTTATCACGTTTCCACATTCACTTCAACCCGAATGCCTTCTTCACCTTCGGCACATAATCCAATTTCTCCCAGGTAAACAGTTCTACTTTTTTCTTTACCACTTTTCCATCAGGAGATATGAAAGTTTTTTCGATAACTTCCGACTTCCGGCCCATATGACCGTACGCGGCCGTTTCGCTGTAGATTGGATTGCGCAACTTCAATCTTTGTTCAATGAAGTAAGGACGCATATCAAAAATGCTCTCAACTTTTTTTGCAATTTCTCCATCAGTCAAATCCACTTTGGCAGTTCCAAAAGTGTTTACGTTAATGGATGTCGGTTGTGCCACACCGATAGCATATGAAACCTGCACCAATACTTCATCAGCTACGCCGGCTGCAACCAGGTTCTTTGCAATATGTCTTGTCGCGTAAGCTGCACTGCGATCCACTTTCGAAGGATCTTTTCCGCTGAAAGCGCCGCCACCGTGTGCACCTTTACCGCCATATGTATCAACGATGATTTTGCGGCCGGTCAGTCCTGTATCACCATGCGGACCACCAATTACAAATTTGCCAGTGGGATTGATATGATACTTGATGTTATTATTAAAAAGGTGAGCGTACTTTTTATATTTTGATTTTACTCTCGGTATAAGAATTTCAATGATATCCTTCTTAATCTTAGCCAGCATCTTTTCTTCTGAGTCAAAATCATCGTGCTGAGTCGAAACAACTATTGCGTCGATTCTTACCGGTTTGTTATGATCATCATATTCAAGTGTTACCTGGCTCTTTGCGTCCGGGCGAAGATATTTGACTTGTTTATTTTCTCTTCTTAATGCAGCAAGTTCCTGCAATATTTTATGAGCAAGATCTAATGCCAATGGCATATAGTCTTCGGTTTCGTTACTGGCATAACCGAACATCATGCCCTGATCACCTGCACCCTGTTCCTCTTTTTTCTTTCGATCTACCCCCTGGTTGATATCTGATGATTGCTCGTGGATCGCAGAGAAAATACCGCATGAATTAGCTTCAAACATGTATTCACTCTTAGTATAACCGATCTTTCGAATGACGCCACGCGCAATTTCCTGTACGTCGAGATACGCTTTGGATTTGACTTCTCCAGCCAAAACAACCTGCCCCGTTGTAACTAAGGTTTCACAGGCCACTTTGGATTGTGCATCGAAAGCAAGAAAATTGTCGATCAACGCATCAGAAATCTGGTCAGCCACTTTGTCCGGATGACCTTCAGAAACACTTTCGGAGGTAAATAAGTAAGGCATGTTGGTAAAAAAATTTGATATTAAAAAGATGAGATGTCTCTAAATAAAAAACCATTAATCATACGGCAACAACGATTAATGGATTTTTCGGTGCAAAGATAATAGCAGAATTCAAATTTTAAAACAAATACTTGCTTTGGATTTAAACGGGCTATCAACGTTTATTGCGACAAATCGGTATACAATTGCAAATAGTCTGTTAAATCAGATTCTGCATTGAATGAAAGCACTTTCTTTCCGCGCACTTTGCTGAATTCTTCAACTAGTTTCTTGTCTACTTTTTCGGCGCCAAACGTAATCGCGTCTGCATAAGTGGCGCCTCCGCGGAATAATCCGGTATTATTTGATTCTGCATATGGTTCCAGTTCTTTATCCTTCAATGTTGGATGAATATTCGCCAGCTTTAAGAAGTTTGGACCCAGTTTTTCCTTAAAAGTATTTTGCCCAATGGTGTAAATGACTTTGCTATGGGCAAAGACAGGTTCTTTCTTATAAACCGTTTTCAGGTAAAGAGGAATCAATCCCGTCATCCAACCGCTGCAATGGATCACATCCGGTGGCCATCCAAATTTCTTTACTGTTTCCAGCGCGCCTTTGCAAAAGAAAACAGTCCTCAGACCATTGTCATCGAACCACTTTTCTTTTTCATCGTGGAAAATGTATTTGCGTTTAAAGAGGTCTTCGTTTTCAAGAAAATACACCTGCAAACGGGCATTTGGGAGAGAAGCTACTTTAATTTGTAATGGAAAATCGTCATTATCTATCGAAACGTTGATACCCGAGAGCCGTACAACCTCGTGAAGACGATGCCTTCTTTCATTGATCACTCCAAAACGGGGCATTATACAACGGACCTCAAAACCGTGTTCATTTGATTTAATTGCCAGTTTATTAATGGTTTCTGCAAACTCTGTAAGCTCTAAATAAGGCGACATTTCATTGGCAATAAATAAAATTCTTTTCTTTGTTACCATTATTGCTGATAATTAGTGAAGAGAGGCTTAACCAAAATTCAGTTCAAAATTCAGTTTGCAAAGGTAAGGTATTATTTCCGGAATTAGTGCTGTAGCCACTTTGCAGGGATGTTAAAGCATAAAAAATGATCATATTTAAAAAGGCCGAAGTGTTGAATGCCTATCTCACTAAAAAAAGATCTGAAGGGAAAAATATTGGCTTTGTACCAACAATGGGTGCGTTACATACGGGACATCTAACGCTGATTGAAACGTGCCGTCGTGATGAAAATCTTTGCGTCTGCAGCATATTTGTCAATCCCACCCAATTCAACGACCCGAAGGATTTTCTGAAATATCCCGTCACCATCGAAAATGACATTTACCTGCTTGAAAAGAACGGTGCCGATATCCTTTTTCTGCCCCTGAAGGATGAAATATATCCAAATGGAACCAATAACCTTGCGCATTACGAGCTTGGCTATCTCGAGTCATTGCTCGAGGGGAAATACCGTCCGGGGCATTTCCAGGGTGTTTGCCAGGTAATGGAACGACTGCTTCACATCGTGGCACCCGATCATTTATATATGGGTCAGAAAGACTACCAGCAATGCATGGTGGTAAAGAGATTGTTGCAGATCACCAAATCAAAAATGATATTTCATACCGTTCCAACTGTTCGTGAACCCGACGGACTTGCAATGAGCAGTCGCAATACAAGACTTAATGAAGACGACAGAAAAAAAGCAGTTACGATATACAAAACACTTCTCTTTCTAAAACAAAACCTGATGCCGGGGGATTTATTTTCATTATCACTTCAAGCGGCAAACATGTTAACTGCCGAGCATTTCAAAGTGGATTATGTGGCTATTGCCGATGCTGATACGCTTGAACCGGTAGAAGTTTGGAACGGGAAACAGCCATTGGTTGCGCTGATCGCTGCGTTTTTACATGAAGTAAGATTGATCGACAATATGATGTTGGTTTAAGTATTTGCGGGATGTTCACTAAATTGTTTTGTTAGCAATCTTTATAGTTTCACTCAAAAACGCAAATGCACGAAGACTCCACTTTAAGCGTTGCGCCTTTGTGTCAAACTACGTCGATTTTATTTGCGACATCCTTTCCACATTCGACCATCTGATCTCAAAATCCTACTTTTGTGACCTCAAGAAAACATATGGATATAGAAATTCTGAAATCGAAAATACACCGCATTACAATTACGGAAGCAAACTTGAATTATGTTGGGAGTTTGACACTTGACGAGGACCTGATGGATGCCGCAAATATGATCGAGAATGAAAAAGTACAAATCGTAAACGTCAATAACGGAGCACGCATTGAAACGTATCTCATCAAAGGAAAACGTGGATCAGGAATTTGCTGTCTGAATGGTCCGGCCGCACGCCGCGGCGCCACTGGTGATATCGTCATTGTGATTTCATATGCCACCATGGATTTTGAAGAAGCAAAAAAATTCAAGCCATTTGTGATTTTCCCAAAAGACGGCAATAAACTTTGATTCAAACGCGTATAAGTAATGGAGATACAGTTGACAGATTACACTGGGCAGTCTCTGGAATTAATTTACGACTCAAACCGTCAACTGCCATGTGCCGATTGCTCACTACAAGATTTATGACATTGCGCAATTCTTAGTAACTTGATCGCATCTATGAATAAAAAACTCTTATCCGTTCTACAATATTTATTTTTTGCAGCGTTGGCGGCATTTTTTGTGTGGCTCAGCTTGCGCGGGTTGGACAGAAAAAAATGGGGCGAATTAAAAGATGCGATTGACCGGGCTCATTATTGGTTGCTGATCCCGGTTTTTTTATTCCTGTTACTCGCCCATTGGTTGAGGGCGATGCGCTGGAGACAATTAATGGAGCCCCTCGGATATCATCCCTCCAAACTCAATAGTTTTTTTGCCGTGATGATCGGGTACTTCGTAAATCTTGGTGCACCTAGACTTGGTGAAGTCATCAAATGCACGATCCTTGCCCGATATGAAAAAATACCCGCAAACAAACTCGTCGGAACCATCGTTGCGGAAAGAGCGTTTGACGTAATATGTCTCGCGATCGTATTCGGACTTACATTCATTTTTCAATTTGACGTGATAGACTCCCTGGCAAAATCATACATCTATCCTCTTTTTGAAAATAAAAGCGGGAAAGTTTCTTACGAAAAAATTGCCATCCTCGCGGGTGGTTTAGTCGTCTTTCTACTGGTTCTAAAATTTTTATTCAGTCGCCTTGGTCACATCAACATCGTTCAAAAAATAAAAAATATTTTGATCGGCGTATGGCATGGTTTGATCAGCGTTCGCCAGTTAAAAAATAAACCATTATTTTTTGCATACACTATTGGCATCTGGATGCTTTACCTGGTGAGCACCTGGTGCGGTTTTTTTGCCATCTCAGAAACTAGTAAACTCGGATTAGCCGATGCGCTGACAGTTCTTGCCATGGGCAGCGTAGGTATGATTCTTTCACCGGGAGGTATTGGAGCATATGCGTTGTTGGTGCAGGAGACAGTGGCACTATATAACATTCCAAAATTGCCGTATGGGCAGGCGTTAGGATGGCTGCTATGGTTCGGTCAATTCCTTAGCTTTGTATTCTTTGGTGTTGTCAGTTTTATTTTGCTTCCACGCGTCAATAAAACAAAGAATGAAGAGCCCGCAAATAATCTCGCATAAAATTTATCAGTTACCAGAATTACGTCGTGTAGTGGAACGATTGCGTTTGCTAAGAAAAACAATTGCATTTACCAATGGCGTTTTTGATATCATTCACCAGGGGCATATCGCATCGTTATCACAAGCCGCTACAGAAGCAGATTTTTTAATTGTTGCGATTAACTCGGACGCATCAACTAAGAGATTAAAGGGACCAAAGAGACCTGTAAATAGTGAACAGGCAAGAGCAACTGTCATGGCATCACTACTTATGGTCGACGGTGTTGTTATTTTTGAAGAAGATACTCCACTCGAATTAATTAATGCACTAAAACCCGATGTGCTTGTGAAAGGTGGTGATTATACACTCGATCAAATTGTCGGCGCGAAAGAAGTGATGGAAAATGGTGGACGTGTTGTGATCAATCCGACGATTGAAGGATTTTCAACTACGAATACGATTGAAAAATTACGGACTTAAGAATTTCTTACTAAGATTTATTTTCACCGCTGCTGATGATGTAATTGATTTATCCCCTATACATTCTTTCAACTTCCTGTACAATTAATTCCATCTGCCTGTCATCACCATTGGCATCGTAGGGCTGCTTGAGGTTGCTGCCAAAAAAGAAAGCGACGGTTTGCCAGAAGCGCGCCGTGAATCCGCCTTTATATTCTTTGATAATGTCGTAACAATTGTTGCCTGTCTGCCTGTTGATCAATTTCATCAACACTTTTCCCTGGTAAACTGAAAGTTTTTCCAGTGGATCGGCAAATTCTTTTTTCAAATCTTTTTCCTTTGACTTGATATAAGATTTTCTGTCTCCTTCTTTTTTCATTGTCGCCAAATGTGCATTCATATCATTCATGATTGCACCTGCTTTACGTGCATATGGATATGTCACGTAGACCGCGTTGCGCAATCTTGTCCATTCCTCCACACGTTTACGCATTGCATGACTCATCGGAGCCGATATCCAGACCATCGCCAATGTTCTGGATGGAATGGTGTCACCGTTATAAACAATTATCGGAACCAGTATGGTATCGTTCTTACCGTATTTCGGTTCAGTTGGAGTTTGCGCAAATGAAGAAATACCCGTCATCAAAAGGAGTACGATGATCGAAGGAATCAGCAGGTATTTTTTCAAGGCAGAAGTCATAAATATCGAAAATAAAGATAGTCAAATTCGGTGGAAATTCATACCTATCTGCCACGTTAAGAAATCGTGAAAGCGGTCTAATCGACTCCATAAGACCCTGAATGAATCGGCGTAGATTCACACAAAGGACAAGAGTCGCGAACTGTTCGCGACTCTTGTTCCTTTGTGTCTTTGTGTGAAACCAAAACAGGTCCAACGTACAAGTCAGCCGTTATCCGGCCACTTTCAATTGCACGCGTCTAATAATGCTCATCACAAACCCGATAATCATGATAATTGTCCCGATCCACAGGACATTGATCTGGGGAAATTCATAAACTTTCAACGCAACGAAAGGAACCAGGTTGGAAGATTCTTTGACTCTCAATTCAATCTTATTACCTCCACTTACGCGGCCAAGTACCAAGGCAAGATTTTGTGAAAACACAGTATCCGGAATTAAATGCACTTCGTTATTTCGAACATACAGCACAGGTCTCGCATGATATTTCATCGTATCATGACTGAAAACAGTAATCGCTGCCATCAAGGCCGTGTCCCTATCCTTTACGAATTGATATTTCTCGTTGCGTGGATTGATCACAACTGAATCCAGGACCATATATCCCTTCGAATAAAAAACAGTATCGCGAATTGCAATCGGATAGGTCTTAAATCCGCTTGTATCGCCTGCATCTCCTTCTCCCAAATTATCAGCCGCACTCACATAAGAGAAAATATCCCGGTCCCAATAGTGCCGTTTATCCGGATTTGCTGAAATACCTTCCTGTCCTTTTGTGTTTTTAATCCAATTCGGATATAAAATAAAATCCTCCTTTCCATCTTTCTTGCGGAAACGGATTTTGAAATAAGTCATTTTTGTTAATTGGTCCACCGAGTCACTCGCAAGATATGTCGCCCAATATTTTCCCATATCAGTCTCCACATTTTTCAGCAATGTGATATTCTCCAAAGGATTTTGTTTGGATGTAGGATCAAAATTGATATTGATTCCGGTTGTGTTGTATGATAACACTTCTTTCTTGGCGGATGACAGTAATATCCCAACCAACATCAACCCAAACCCTACGTGTGCAATAGATGCACCGGCAGTTTTTAATTTCCCGTTTAACCCGGACCATATATAGCAGGCATTCGCGACAACTGCATAAATCGCGGCAAATAATCCAAGATGAATCGCAGCTAAAAATCCCGCACCATATTTATCGTAATGAATTCCTCCAAACACACTGAACAAAACGGACAGCAACAATGCGATTGCCGTAGGTATCCATATTTTTTTTATGAAATAAGCTTTCGTTGTCTGCTTATATTTCAGGTATTGCGTGATAGCGGTAAGTGATCCCAAAATAATTGCGATAAAAATCTCAATACGATTATAAGCAAATTCAACGTCCTCTCCTACCGTCATTTTTGTCCCGGTCAATTTGTTGATCACTGGCAGAGATGTCGCGATCATCACAAATAATGCAGATAAAAAAACAACGAGGGCACCGATGAACATCCAAAATTCCCTTGAATACGTGTTTTCTTCTTTTCGGATATGCGGAATTTTTTTATAGTGCCTGACAAATAAAATAATTGCGGGAACAAAAAATACTCCAATCAGTAATATTAATTGCAGATCCATTCCCGAACCGACAAACGCATGAACAGAAGTAT
>Ga0268264_10000867_pt1 | contig 32044 bp, 39 predicted proteins | sample KBSSwiS32_FD_190357 | JGI IMG/M metagenome (GOLD analysis project Ga0268264, IMG submission 190357) | Switchgrass rhizosphere microbial communities from Kellogg Biological Station, Michigan, USA - KBS Switchgrass S3-2 (SPAdes) (version 2) | ecosystem: Host-associated > Plants > Roots >...
CCAGACCGTTGCTCGACTTTTCGATCACGACCTGGTCGGCACGCCATTTGGCGCGCTGGGCGATGACCGCGCGCTTGAGGCCGGGATAGTCAAGCCTTGCACGGTGAATATCGAGGAGGAAGAAGCGGCCTGCGAGCAGCCCCCAGGTGGTGCCGACCGACCAGTCGCTGGTCGGCAGGTCAGTCGCGGCCGGATCCCAGCTCTGGATCACGCGGTCGAACCGTTCCCGTGGAATGGGTTCCTGGAATCTCTTGAACTGTTCCATCCTGAGGAGATTACCGCCAGGTGCAACCGGGTTCTGCATATATTGGGCGGCATAATCCTGCGCACCAAGATGCACCCTTTCCTGCTCTAAAACGTCTAGAGCAAACCGGACAGGGTCAAGAAGCTCGCCGCGTTTCCACAGATGAACCAGATCCGGGCCTATCTCGACGGTCTGATCCTGCTCCGCAATCGCCGGAAGGCTCAGGCATGCATAGCCCTTCTCCATAAGAAGGGCGGGAAGATCATCTTCGCAGATGCGTTGCTGGATTGAGAGAATGACACCGTCGCGCTTGTCATTGAGCCGGGTCGACAGAGCGCTCGAAAACCAGTTTTTCACGCCCTCGCGCGCTGCCTCGCTCGCCTGCTCGTCGGCCTTCATGCAGTCATCAAGGATGATGACATCCGCGCCGCGCCCGGTGACCGCACCGCCGACGGACACGGGCATGATATAGCCGCCCTTGCTCGTGCGGAAGAGACCGTCGCGATTGCCGCGCTCGGCCGGGCGAGTGCCCGGAAAGAGCCGCTGATACCAAGGGCTGGTCATGATCTGATGGCGCGCCTCGGCATGCTCGCCACCCAGCTTCTCGCCATAGGTTGCGACCATGATCCGGAGGCTCGGATTGCGCCCGAGCAGCCAGCATGGGAAAGCGATGGCGACCGCGAAGGATTTGAGCGTGCGTGGCTGGATCAGGATCAACGAACGGCGAATTTCGCCCGCATGAATGCGTTCGAGCCAGCGGCACATCGCCTGGAGATACCAGGCAGGTTGCAGATGAAGCGCCCCGGCTTTCCCGGAGGCTCCTATCTGTGAGAAGGAGCCCCGATGAGCAATACAAGGAACAGATTTTCGCCTGAGGTTCGCGAGCGAGCGGTTCGAATGGTGGATGAGCATCGCGCCGATCATGATTCCGAATGGGCAGCGATGACGTCGATTGCCTCGAAGATCGGCTGCACGACCGAGACGTTGCGCCGCTGGTGCCGTGAGGAGGCGAGCCGACGCGCGGGACCAGTGGCGCAAGCGGTCAACGAACGGGATCGGCTCAAGGCGTTGGAGCGCGAGGTGAAGGAGCTTCGCCGGGCCAATGAAATCCTGCGCAAGGCATCGGCATATTTTGCGCAGGCGGAGCTCGACCGCCACGGCAAATGGTGATGGCGTTCATCGACGCCCACCGGGTTGAACTGGGTATCGAGCCGATCTGCCGCGAACTGGCGATCGCCCCGTCTTCCTACCACGAGTATGCAGCCCGGCTTGCTGATCCTGGCAGGCGATCGGCCCGTGCCCGGCGCGATGACGAGATCGGCGCGCAGGTCAGGCGGGTGCATGAGGCCAGCTTCGGCCTCTATGGCGTCCGCAAGGTCTGGCACCAGATGCAGCGTGAAGGGATCAAGGTAGCCAAGTGCACTGTGGAGCGGCTGATGCGAGCAATGGGGCTGGCGGGCGTACGCCGGGGCAAGAAGACGGTCACGACCGTCAGCAACCCGAAGACACCGTGCCCGCTGGACAAGGTGAACCGGGAGTTCCGCGTCAGCCGACCCAACGCCCTGTGGGTAGTCGACTTCACCTATGTCCATGCCTGGGCCGGGTTCGTCTACGTTGCCTTCGTGATCGACGCGTTCGCCCGGCGGATCGTGGGCTGGAAGGTCAGCACCAGCGCCACAGCGAACTTCGTGCTGGATGCCCTGGAGCAGGCGATCCATGCCCGCAGGCCAAGTGCCGATGATGGCCTGATCCACCACAGCGACAGGGGTGTGCAATACTTGGCCATGAACTACACCCAGCGCCTGGCCGAGGCCAACCTGGTGCCCTCGGTCGGCAGCGTCGGCGACAGTTATGACAACGCTCTCGCGGAGACCATCAACGGCCTCTACAAGGCCGAGGTCATATGGCGACAAAGGTCATGGCCGAGTGCGTCAGCGGTGGAAATGGCAACGCTGCGCTGGGTCGACTGGTTCAACAATCACCGCCTGTTCGGCCCCATCGGGCACATCCCGCCCGCCGAGGCCGAAGCCAACTACTATGCAACCATCGAGACCCTCAATATGGTTGCATGACTCAAACAAAACTGCCTCCGAAAAACACGGGGCGCTTCAGATGCCAGCGATGGAGAACTTCGCGGACTTCGGTCTCGTGGGCGTTGCGTTGCCGCGTTGTACAACACCGTCGGGCCGCATGGCTGGTTGCGCTATCGACCGCCGGCCCCGGAAACGGCTCAGACCACTCGCTGGGGCCGATCATTACACATATTTGAAAAAGCTGTCGGCTCGCATTCCAACGTTGACCTTCAAAACCTCTCTCACGATAATTCCCGCTAAGAAAAAACGTATCTAGTGGGGGTTGATTATGCGGATAGGTTCCAAGACAGTCTTGTTGTGCACTGCATCGTTGGCGCTGTGGAGCCAGCCAAGTTTGGCGCAAGACAAGATCGACCAGGATCAGATCTCTGAAGCGAGCGATTCCGAGGCGGACGGCGACATTGTGGTGACCGCGCAGCGCAAAAGCGAGAAGCTCAGCGAAGTGCCGATCTCCATCACTGCCATCGACGCTCCCGCACTGACGACCGCCGGCGTCAACACGACGCTCTCCCTCGCCAAGGTGACGCCAGGCCTCGTTGCAGTAAGCCAGGGATTCAATTTCTCTGTCGCCATACGCGGCATCAGTTCGACCGGGAATGCGGTCGGAGACGAAACCAACGTAGCGCTGTATGTTGACGGCGTTTACGTCTCAAGCCCTACGGCAGGGCTGTTTTCATTGAACAATATCGAACGAATTGAGGTTCTCAAGGGTCCGCAGGGAACCCTTTTCGGCCGCAATGCGACTGGTGGCGCTATCCGGGTCATCACCAAGGCGCCGTCGTACGACACGTCGTTCGACTTTAGTGCAGATTATAGCCCTAACTTCAATGCAAGACGCGGGCAGATGTATGTGACCGGTGGTGTATCGGATACTTTAGCGGCCGATGCCGCAATCTACTTTTATGAAGATGATGGGTACATCACGAACATCAACCCCAACTGGACCGGCGGCAAGATTGGTAAGTCAAGGTCAATTTCGGCGCGCTCAAAAATCATGTGGGAACCCTCAGACGATTTTACGGCAACGATCGGGCTGGAGCATTCCAACAGTAAAGCGTCCTACTTCCTCGCACCGCGCATTGCCAACTTATCTGCCACAGTCGGAGCGATTGTGGGATTTCGTGCCACCGGGCCGTGGGAGTCTTCCCGAACCTTCGAACCGTTCACTAAGGTCACAACAGACGGCGTAAGTCTGACAGCCAGATGGGGTGTATCCAAAAATCTGGGTATTACGTCAATAACGGCATACAATAGTATCACTAGTAACAATACATTGGACTTTGATAATACATATCTTAATGGCGCTGTTTTGACGGCACCATACCGCACCAAGGCTTTCAGCCAAGAACTGACAGCGACTAGTGACTTTGACGGATTATTAAACTTTTCGACCGGGCTGTTCTATTACAACGTTCGGAATTGTGCCTGCGGGCTGAATTTGGTTTTTCAGCCGTCGACCGTGATAACTAACTATGACCAGCGAAATACTGTTCGATCGATTGCCGGTTTCGGCGAAGTCACATTGCAGCCGACGTCCCGGCTGCAACTGATTGGCGGGTTGCGGTATACAAACGAGCACAAGCACAACTTTGGGACGTCACGAGTGCCCGCATTCGTGTCCGATCGGCGGGACAGCTTTTCAAATGTCAGTGTACGCGCGAGTGCACGATACACTTTGAATGACGATGATGCGAATATTTACGTTACCTACAGCACCGGCTTCAAAAGCGGCGCTTATGCCAGCCTGGCTGCCGTAACGACCGTGACCCGGCCCGAGAAGATCAAGGCGATCGAAGGGGGTATCAAGCTGCCTATGATGGACGGCAGGATGTTGGTTACGGCAGCTGCGTTCCATTATGACTACACGGACATCCAACTATCCTCACTCAATGTCGCCACGGCTACAACGACTTTGCAGAATGCAGGCAAAGCCAAGGTAACTGGCGCCGAGCTTGCTGTTACCGGCAGGGTTGGGTCGAACCTGACTCTGAATTCCGGCATATCCTGGATACCGAAAGCTGAGTATTCCGAATATTTGAACGCTGCGATTATTCAGCTTAATCCTACGGGCACCGCGTTGGTGAATGCCTTTGCTGATCTTTCCGGCACTAGGCTTGTCCGTGCACCGAAGTTTACCGTCAATGTTGGTGCTGCTTATACTGCCCCCATGTTCGGAGGCAAAGGCACTCTGTCTGCAAACTATTTCTATAGCAGTAAGATTATCCTCGCTCCCGGCGAGCGTTTCTTCCAAAAGCCTTACCACACACTGGATTTGCGGGCGGCATTTACCCCGAATAACGGACCGGTTGAGCTTTCGCTTTACGGTACCAACGTCACCAACACCTATTACGCGAATGGTGGGCAGGCATCGACCTCGAACGACAGCTTCTATTCTGCTCGTCCGCGCGAGATCGGATTCGCTGCGCGTGTACGCTTTTAGCCATTCTACCGGATATCGATGCAGCGTTCTCATCAGTCGCTTGCATGTCCGGATTTTGGCAGCGTTTCCGGCTGACGATGATTATGCAATGATCGTCGGCCGACCGTTTGCGCTAAGGACATGAGTTTATCCAGGCGATGTCTCAGCGTGTCTGGCTGGTCGAAGCAATGGCTTCACTACTGAACGCCAAGAGTCGAGCCAGTTGTGATTATCAGGAATCTGACGTGCAGGCGCCGTCATAATGACAGCATCGCTGTTCCTGGTTCCGATGCTGCTCCATTCTTCGATTTTCAAGGTGCGCGTCTGATCATCGCTTTGGATGCCAGGATCCGCATCCCCATCATCGTAGTGCAGCATTTCGCGCCGTAGATAGTGGGTACTGCATCACCAGGAAGGCAAGCCGTTAGCTATAGGGTGATTTGGCAGAACTCCAAGCGGCTTTGCCGCCAACCGCGCTTCAAGGGGCTTCGCTCAGGCCTGGGCCTCTCGCGATGCGCAGCATGGGATCGACATATCGAATTGGCACCACGTGGACTTCGAGGCTTCAGACGTTGTAGTTGAGCGTCAGTCCTGGTCTTGGCCAACGACAGCGGTAAAGCATTCCGGTGCTTGCTGCAGTAATCCATGCTTCCTGCATGTCGGTTCCGCCAAAGACAATATTGGTTACCAAGCGATCCGGTACCGGGTAAAATTCAGTCGATCCATCTTCTGAGAAAACCGTAATGCCGCCGTTTACAACGGTTCCGACGGCCACCCGCCCATCCGCTTCAACGGCCAGACTGTCGAGAATCTGGAATCCTGGAAGTGTGCAGATCACCCTGCCGGCCATCCAAGGGTCATCTGCGTCTTTAGCGACACCGGGTCCTTCGAGATCTATCGCCCAAAGCCTGCCACAAAGTGAGTCAGCGACGTACAGGACAGTCTGGTCGGGAGACAGGCCAATGCCATTCGGCGTTGGTATATTGGTGCGCCAGCGCTGGATGTGCGATCCGTCGGCCTTTGCGTAATAGACAGCGCCTTGGTCGCGACTTCGCTCGTCGGACTTTCCGATATCGGTGAACCAGAACCCCCCGTGAGCATCGAAGACCAAATCATTTGGACCATTTAGCGCGAACCCATCGCATTGGGAATAAAGTGTCTCGACTGTTCCGCTTTGAATATCCACGCGCTGTATCGAGCCCGAGATGTAGTCATGCGGCTTGTGCCCTGCAAACAAGAGGTCCCCTTCCCGGTGGAACTCAAGCCCGCCATTATTGCATACATATGCTTTTCCGTCGGGGCCGATGGCGATGCCGTTCGGGCCGCCCAAGGTTTCAGCAACGACGCCAATTGCTCCGTCGGGACCGACTCTGCTGATAGTCTTGCGCGCCATCTCAACCAACAGGATACTGCCGTCAGACAGGTAAACGGGCCCTTCCGGAAATAGTAAGCCAGAGGCAACCGGATAAATATCAATCATATCTAATCACCACGTTGCTCCGAAGATCGGAATGACCTTCTAGAAACAGTATTCAGCTTAAAAACTTGACCATGCACACCATTCGACAGCGAAATGCAGCGGGGCCGAAGTAGTATCCAAGCGTCGATCTTTCGCCATATATATCACAATGCGTCCCATTCCGCATACTGGTTTATCTCAAACCCAATGAAGGAGGCGAAGAAGTTCTCGTCAACTTATTGACGTTGGTTTTTTAGTATGATAATTAAGTTAATAGGTGTGCAGAGTTCAGGCTACCTGAGATTTGCCGGCGATTCGCTAGCTGGAGTCTGCCAGAAATGTCGCAAGAGCCAAGGGAAATTAATCTCTACGCTCGTTTGCCGCTTTGATTACAAGGATGCGTAGTGCGGTTCGTCAGCTTGACAGCTTCTCACGTCCGTATTTAAATAGCCGAGTATTTCTGGGGATGTTGCAGTGGATCTGACCGACAATCGAGTCGTCCCAAAGTCCACTGCGTGGTTGACGGTATTTGTATTGCTGATTCTATACGCACTGGCTTATTTTGATCGGCAGATCATTTCTCTCATGGTGTCGGATCTGAAGGCATCCTTTGGGCTGACCGATTTCCGGATCAGTTTGCTTCAGGGGCTGTCTTTCGCTGTCGTGTACGGTGTTTTGGGCCTGCCATTGGGGTGGGCAGCTGATCGCTTGCAGCGAAGATACGTGATCCTGACCGGGGTCCTGATATGGTCTTGCGCCGCGACAGCGTGCGGCTTCGCTCGAACATTTCCGGAACTGCTTGCCGCACGGATGTTCGTGGGTGCCGGTGAGGCCGCTATCATGCCGTGCGCTTTGTCTATGCTGAGCGACCTGTTTCCGAAGCGACAGCTGACCTCTGCCTTATCTGTATTCGTAATCGGCGGGGTCCTTGGCTCCGAGTTGTCCGTTGTTCTGGGTGGAATGCTGATCCATTATGCTTCTGCTGGTGTTGAAGTGCCGATACTTGGCACTCTGTCTGCCTGGCGGTTTGCATTTATTGCCGCCGGGCTTTCTGGTCTTCTGCTGGCATTTCTGATCTTCGTAGTGCCAGAACCCGGTAGGCGGCATAACGAAGCTTCCGATCAGCAAAGCTGGACTGATCTCTTTGCCTTTCTTCGTAAGCGTAGACTATTCTTTTTGTGCCACTTTATAGGGTTTGGGAGCATTCTGATGCTGAGCTTCGCTCGAGCAAGCTGGATGCCGACGATCCTTGCGCGGCAATTCGATTGGCCAATGGACCGGATCGGATACGTGTTGGGGACGCTTGGGTCGATCAGCAGCGTAGCGGCTTTCCTCATCAGCGGATGGTGGGTCGATCGTTGGGTCAGCCAAGGCGTTCGGGATGCTCACTTTCGCTTATATATCGCGGGCAGTGTCGTCATCTTCGTTTTCGGACTTGGCGGACTTCTGATGCCGTCTGCCGGGTTGATGCTGTCCGCCATGACCATTGCCGGCCTTCCCCTAACCATCGGCGCGATAGCGGCGTCCGCCATTCAGACGGTGACGCCCCCCCGTCTGAATGGCAGGGTCTACGCAATCTACCTGCTGTTCGTGGGCACCACCGCGATGACGCTCGGGCCCTCGATCGTCGGCGCGCTGACCGACTTTTGGTTTCATGATACGGCGAAAGTCCATCTCTCGCTTGCGGTTTGCTTTGCAATCTTGCCGATACTCGCGTTCGCAGCGTTCGCAATCGGATTAAGGCCCATGCGCGAGGCTTCCGCCCAAGCTCTGGAGCAGGTCAGGAGTTAGGATGGTTCAAGATGTTGTCCATTCGGGAAGTGTTCTCGGCAATCGTCAACGGAGTTCCGGCATGAAGACCGACGTGCTCATCGTCGGCGGCGGACCTGTCGGCATGACTTGTTCCGCGCTGCTTGCGCAGATGGGAGTCGAGAACATCGTGATCGACCGAAAGGACGCCGTCTCCTATTATCCGAAAGCGCGAGCGATCAACGCGCGTTCGATGGAAATATTCCGCCAGCTCGGGTTGGAAGAGGCCATCTCGACCGCGATGCCGTCCGATCGGACGCGGAACTTTGCGATAGGAAGGAGACTGGTTCCCTCCGAACTCGAATTCTTCCCGTTCGGCCTCGGCAGCCTTTCGGCAAATCCGCTGACGCCGGTGCTCGGCAGCTTCTGCACGCAGGACCGGCTCGAGCCGATACTGTTTGATCATCTTGGCAGCCGTTCCTGCGCTGAACTGATGTTCGGCAATGAGCTTATCGCTTTCACCCAGCATGAGACAGGTGTGTCTGCGATGGTTCATCCGTCTGGCGGGGGCAAGGCGGATTTCGAAATCGAGGCGCAATACATCGTCGGGGCAGATGGCTCTCGAAGGACATGCGCGGAGTTAGCGAACATCGCGATCGTCGAGCAGGGCGAGGCATGCCCGATGCTGACCATTATCTTCAAGGCGCCTCTCGCGGAAATCATGGCACCGCTGAAAAGCGTCTTCGTTGTTCTGGGCGATCGCAGCATACCGTTAACCGGGGCGCTTGCCGGCGTTCCGCTGGCGCGCGACGAAAACGAGTGGAGCCTCCTGTGCCAGTGCGATCCTGATCTTGGGATAGACCTGTCACGCTACAAGCCGGAAATAACCGCACAGTTGGTCCGCAAGATCATCGGCCTGCCAGACTTGCCGATTGCAGTGACCACGACCGCCATCTGGTGGAAGACTGCGGCTGTAGCCGAGTCATTTGTGGCCAATCGGTTGGCGCTGATCGGAGACTGCGCTCATTTGATGCCTCCGGCAGCCGGCCTCGGCATGAACGCCGGCCTTCTCGATGCACACAATCTAGCCTGGCGCCTCGCTGCTCTGACCCGAGGGGCTGGGCCGTCGTTGCTCGATGGGTTTGACCGCGAGAGGCGCACTGAAGTTGGCGTCGTCTTGGATGCTGCGATGCAAAACGATCTCAAGAGCAATCAGGTAACCAACTTGTGGGATCGGCCGCAATGGGGCGTGGTGCTTGGCGCGCAGTATCATGACGGGGACGTTGCCGCCGATGGTTCTCCGGGATATCCTCGGGCCTATCCGTATTATGATTACGAGCCGACAGGTCGCCCCGGAGAGAGGGCGCCGCACATGTGGCTCGATGCGGCGCAAACCAGTTCGATCCTCGACTTGTACGGCACGGATTTCGTCCTGCTTGCCGAATCGGAGCAGGCACTTGCCGAGTTCGACCCCTTACCGGATTTGCGCGCGGCAAGAGTCGTCAGGTATGCGCTCGAAGCAATTGCGGGCCGGGATGGTGCGCGGCGGTGGCGGCACCTGTACGGCGTGGAGCCGGGAGGCGGCGTACTTGTGCGACCGGATGGCGTCGTCGGATGGCGCGGAATGCGTCCCGCCGGGCCGCGAGATGCACTCCTGTCCATTCTGCGTATCGAAGATACCGCTTGTCCCGAAAGGAGCTACGCATGACCCCGTTGGAACGCCTTCTCGCTATAGATGAGATCAAGGGACTGCGCGCCCGCTGGAGCAAGCTCGTCGACGAATTGAGGTTGCAGGAACTGAAATCGGTCCTCGCCGATGATGCGGTACTCGACATTTCATCCACGGCCACTCTAGCCGGCAAGGGACTGGAATTCCCCGCGGTGCATGGCGCCCAGGCAGTCTGCGATTTCCTCGAAGAGCGGCTAAGCTCGGAAAAGCGACAGGTCCATATCGCGACGATGCCTGAAATCCATATCGAATCGGACACCGAAGCGCGTGGCGACTGGCGCCAGGAAAGTTTCATTCCCGCCCAGTCCCGAGACGGGAAAGTCGGCATCGGATTCGGAACTTGCGAGGACACCTACCGGAAAATCGGCGGTCGCTGGCTTATTCAAACTATGAAGGTTCGCGTCGATCAGGTGCTATGAGTGATCGCCGGTTGATCGGATCATGTGCAGGAGATGTTGGATCTATCTCAACGTCGTGCCTGCCGGGTCGTTGGCCAGCACCGCCAGCGTAAGCTGCCTGCACCACCAGCAAATGCGAAGCGCTCAAGGCTGCGATCAACCGGCTGGCGAAGCAATATGGCCGTTATGGCTATCGACGGATCGCGGCGCTGCTGCGCAATGAAGGCTGGGAGGTGAACGTCAAGCGGGTCGAGCGGATCTGGCGTCACGAAGGGCTCAAGGTTCCGCAGAAGCAGCTAAGCGCGGTCGTCTGGGGTTCAACGACGGATCATGCGTGCGGCTGCGTCCGCAATACACCGGCCATGTGTGGAGCTATGACTTTGTCATGGATCGCACGCATGATGGGACCCGTCAAACCGAGACCGAGTGGCACAGGATCACGTGCTTCAATGGCGTCGGAAAGCGCGTCGCAGAGCACGTCATCAAAGGCGCGATGATCATGGTCACCGGACGGAACCACTACACCCTCTGGACCGATAGCACCGGCCAGAGTCGCTACGGCTGCGAGATCATCGCCGAGCAGGTCGACTTCCTGGCCAAGGCGCAAGGAGTGACCTGCCCCCCGCTGGCTCCCTCGATCTGATGTAGAGTCTGCCCCAAGGAAGGAGCAGATAAATGAGGAAGAGCCGTTTCACCGAGGAACAGATCATCGGGGTGATCAAGGAGCAGGAGGCTGGTCTTTCGACGTCCGACGTTTGCCGCAAGCATGGGCGGTCTAGAGTTTACCGCCGGGCCCGGGTCCGGAGGGCTGGTGGCCCCGGTCGGGTTTGCCAGCATGATCGGGGGGATATTCCCGATCGCGCTGTGCGGTCGCTCTTCGTTGTAGTGTCTACCCGAGAATGCCGGCCTAGATGCCTTCCGCGTACTGTTCAGCGACACTGGGAACAACGTCGGCCTGAATCCGGTCGACGGTAGCGACAAGGTGTGGGACGGCGACTACCGGTTACGGCAAGTCCTTCGGAGTCGAACTGGAGCTGGAAGTTAACCCCGGGGTTCTGGCTGCCGAGGTGCAGCGCGCGAATGAGAAGGCCAGTCCCGTTGCAGGTTGGGAACGCCACTCTTTCATCGCATGCGTGAAGATCGTCGACAGCAGGCAAAGTTCCCGGTTCACGGTCGAGGCCGAGACAGACACAAGCCGAACATCCCGCCAGTCTGCGATGTCGGGGCCAGAGATCGCAGTGACGGCGTTCTGGAAAACCGGGTATTTCTCGACGAAGCTCTTCAGCCTCACCTGCTCCCACCGCCCACCGCGCTTCTTTGGCGACACTTCGTCGGCGTAGCGCTGAAGGACGTCAGCAGCGGTCTCGCCCGCCGGCTCCACGGACCTGCGCGCCGGTGGCTGTGGAACGGCTCCATCAAGCATTTGGCTCTCGGTCCGGATTGCCCCAATGCTCGGCTTCGACTTTGGTATCGAAAGTTGCAGAGAGCGCCTTGCCGCGACGACGGACTTGCACCCGCCATGCGATGCCCCGCTTTTGTATCGTTGCCATTGTGCCATGACCTCTGGAAATTTGATCGGCACACGGCCTCGCGGGCTTGGCACAAATGGCACAATGGGGGGTTAGAACAAGTAACCGAGAGTAAGATTGCGTCAAAGAAAATATATTGCATTCAACGAACTAGCTAGATATCCTTGGGTTGAGATTACATCTCGACCGCACCAAGGCCCTTGATTTTCAAGGGTTTTTGTACCCCTGGCACAGGGGAAAGTTTGGTGCACCAACTACCGCACCAAAATGGGTGGTTTCCGGCTACGATGCGCGTGTTTGGCACACGAACGCTCGATCGTTGCCGATCGGCTTGGCCCGGTAACATCCGCAAAGCGGAATGGGCGAGTTTGTCGGACGATCATGACGGCCAGATAGGCAAAGCCCTCCAGGGTGCGGATGTAGGTGATGTCTGTCACCCCAGGCTCGGTCTGGCGCAGCCACGTCGAACTGGCGGTCCAGAGTGTTGTCGACCGCCAAGGACGGCCCGCCGCCATAGCTGCCCGGCCGGCGCTTATAGCCAATCTGCGCCTTGATGCCCGCTAGCCTGGCAAACCGCGCAACGCGGTTCGGGGAGCAGGTCTCGCCGTGATCCAGCAGGTCATCTTGCAGGTTGCGGTAGCCGCCTTGCCACTGTCGTTCCAGGCCTGCCGCAGCAGCTCCGTCTGCCGAGCATCTTCCCGAGCCCGGCGGCTCAACAGGCTCTTTTGCGAGGCATAGTAGCCACTCGGCTGCACAGCGAGGCACCGGCACATTGCCGCACGCCAAAACGATCGCGATGTTCGGCAATGAACGCATATCTCACTTTGCATCTCGAGCGAAATACGCGCTGGCATTATTTAAGATGTCACGCTCCTCGGTCACCCAGGCCAGTTCGCACTTCATCGCGCTTCAGCTGACGAATCTCGGCATCGCCCGACACTTACCCCGCCAACTGCCGCTTCCACGCATACATCGAATGCTGACTCACGCCGAGCCGCTGCGACACCTCCGCTACCGGATAACCGCGCTCGGTGATCTGGGTCACTGCATCACGCTTGAACTCGTCGCTAAAATTGGGCTTCCCCATCGTCGCCTCCTGTCCTCAAAATCAGGATTGAAGGCGTCCAGAAATCCAGGGGCTACTCAGGCTTGCCGTAGAGCCGCACCAGCGTGGCCGGCTCAGTGGCACCGAAGTTCATCGTTATGTAGCGCGCGCCTCGGCAGTCCAGGCAGAATGCGCAAGTGCCCCTGGCTGTCGGCTCCGATCAGAGGGAAGAGGGCTTCTTCCACCCAATGGGCGTTGGGACCCGGCACCCCATAGCGCCACGGACGTCCTGACGGAACGTGCAGGGTACCGAACACTCCGTCCAGAAACGAAAATGTTACGGCATAGTTGCGATAGTTGCCGCCGTCCTTGCCGTACCCATGATGCGTATGATGGATTCCCGGTGATACAAGGATCTTCTCCAGTCGGCGGAACATTGCCCCTGCGACCGGATGGCGGCGTAGCGGATCATCCCAGCGGAAATTGCTGTGGGTGATGATGTTCCAGCCGTAGATGGTGACGACCGTGAGCGCAGCCGCCGGGCCCAGGCCGAGATAGGCGGCGATTCCCGCCACCCACGGCGTCGGAACGACGAAATTCCAGAACATGTTGACCCGCAGCATCACCCCGACGTTCATGAACTTGCCCGAATGATGGGTCCGGTGCAGCTTCCACAGCCAATCGTGGCGTCCGCCTTTCGCCTCATGGGCCAGGCGATGGACCCAGTAGAAGCATAGCTCCGCGACGAGGAGAACGCAGGGGAAGCTCCACCAGATGGCCGACCCGGCCAGGATGTTGCGATAGTGAGGCATGAGGAAATAGGCGCAGCTTGCTACAAGCACAGCGGCAAGCGGCCGAGCGACGGCGGTCGCGAGCGAGCATGCGATCGCAACCAGCCAGTCATCGCGCCGGTATATGCCTTTGTGCCGCCCGGCGGCGATTTCCAGGACAGCGATCACCAAGGTGGCGCCGTAAAGATACGATGCAAAATACATCGGTCTGCTCCGCTAGGTTCCTGCCGGCAGACTATGAGACCCGACCAACCTGATGTCCAATGCATTCTAGTGGCGTTTTTCATACCTTGAAGGCATACGCTAACTGACATATGCCTTTAAAATGCGGATCGACCTGAAAAAGCTGCAGCATGCAGTAAATCTCGCGGAAAAAGGGAGTTTTTCCAAGGCGGCGGAGGTGTCAGCCATCAGTCAGCCGGCGTTCAGCCGGAGCATCGCCGCCATCGAGGCGGCATATGGCGTCCAACTTTTCCATCGCTCGCCTACCGGGATCACGCCCACCAAGGTAGGAGCTGCGTTCGTCGCGGAAGCGAGGCGATTGCTGATCCAAAGCCAGACCCTGGAGCACAACCTTTCGCTGAGGGCGCAGGGTCGGGCCGGCAATGTTGCGTTCGGCATTGGCCCCATGCTTGCCAGCATGGTCCTGCCGCGGCTGTTCGCCGGGTTGGCATATGACAGTCCCGGGCTCGCGGTTCACGCCGTCACGAAATCCGGTCCAGAGCTTGTCGACGAACTGAAGGCGGGCGGTATCGAGTTTTGCCTGATGTCGGATCAAACATCTGCCGACTTTGATGGAGTCGATGTCCATGTGGTGGGGGAAATGCCGATGGGGGTATTCTGCCGCACCGGACATCCACTGACGCAAATTACAGATCTAACAACCGACCAGATGAATCAGTACCCGGTGTGCTCCGGATGGTCAGACGAGTTCGACAACCTCCGTTTTGAACGCCCGGCAATCACGTGCGAGAATTTTCATATTTTGGCTGAAGCAATGATGCTGAGCGATGCACTCGTGATTGCAACACCGGAGTTTTTTTACCATAATATGGCTAAAGATGACGTTATTTTGCTGACAAATAATATCATGGGCCAAGGGCCTGTGCATACAAGGACAATGACTTATTCGATCAGCAATCGCGATCTTTCACCTGCGGCCAAACGACTGCTTGATCGGTGCTGCAACATACTGGAGTGGCGATGTCCAATTTGACAATTTTACCGTTGTTTTGGAAGGATAAAGGACCTTCTCAACTGGTTGCGACTTCATCTACCCGATCGAAATCCTATTTTCTGCCGCGAGCCCGATGAATCCCGATGCTTGCGGACGGACAAGATAAATCAGAGGATTGGCAATACCACACGATGGTCGGCCGGAAGGGGTGCCGGCAACGTGCGCCACACTGGTGCTGATCGATCCCGGTGATGTGATCTGATCCCGGAAAACTGGATCGCTTGGAGTCCCTCGACGATCCGCGCTGGTGCCGGGGCCTGAACGACCGCGCTCTCGCATGAGCGGCAGCCGTAGCGCGGGCGGCGCGTGACCAGCACACGGAAAGTGGTTGGTATGACATCGAGGCGCTCGGCCACGTCCTCGCCGATCTGATGCAGGGCGCCGCCGCAGCAAGGGCAGGCCTTGTCCTCGACGTCCACGACTTGTTCGATCCGCTTGAGGTGGGCAGGCAGCGAGCCGCGGTTGGCCTTACGCGGGCGATCCGCAGATGGCGGGCTTGCCTTGTCCATGGCGTGCTGGGCCTGGACCAAGGCTGTCTCGACCTCCTCCAGGGCAAGCTCGAACTGATCGGGATCGATCTGCTCGGACCGGCGGCCGAACCGATGGCGCTGCAGGGCCTCGATGATCGCCTTCAGGCGTTCAACCTCGGCCTGGAAAACCTTCAGAACATCGAGCTCGCGGGACTGCTCGAGGACGAGCGCGCGGAGCGCTTCGACGTCGTTGGGAAGGTCCGCTTCCATGAGCATGAGAGCAGTGAATCAGCAGGCGGAACCGCCGTCAACCGGCAATCTGCGGGGCGATCGGACGGCGTCCGTCATGCACCCGGCGCCAGTCCAGACCCTCGAGCAAGGCGCCCAACTGCGCCGCCGTCAGCCGCATCACGCCGTCCTGGATCGCCGGCCACTTGAACCCGCCGGACTCCAGCCTCTTGGCCATCAGGCACAGCCCGGTGCCGTCCCACCAGACAAGCTTGATCCGGTCACTGCGCTTGGCCGGAAGACATAGATCACGCCGGAATAGGGATCACCGCCGTACTCCGCGCCGACAAGGGCGGCGAGCGCGTCGGGTCCCTTGCGGAAATCGACCGGGCGCGTTGCTACCATGACCTTGGCACCTGCCGCGGCGCCGATCATCGGGTGGCCCGGAGTGCTTCGATCACCGCGGCAATCACCACGGCATCGGCGCCGCGGCTGATCTTCACCGCCACGCCGTCGATCTCCAGTTCCACTGCACTCGGCTTCGAGCGCCGCCCTCTCTTCGGCCGATGGGCCACAGGCGCAGGCTCCTCTGGCGAACCAGTATCGACTACGGCGGGGACGAATGCCGGCGCGCCTGCGCCCTGGCTCTCCATCTGCTTGCGCAGCTGCCGCCGCCAGGTGAACAGCTGCGAGGGGCTCATGCCATGCCGCCGGGCGACCGAGCAGACCGTCTCCTGCCCGGAGAAGCTCTCGGCCAGGATCGATGCCTTCACCTCCGGCGGCCAATCCCGCCGTCGCCTCGCCCCGGTGAACACCTCGAAGCGCGTTACACGGCTCGTGCCAGCATCATCATATGGCATCGTCATAGCACCAGCGCCCTCCACCCGATCAGGGAACGGAGACTCGACGCTGTGCTTCAGGCCCGCAAGGTGGGGTCAGGGCGACGCTTACCGTTTAACGGACGCTTCCGGGCGGAGTGTCTGAACACCCACTGGTTCCTGACGATTGCAGATGCCCGCGAAAAGTTGGAGGAGTGGCGCAGATACTACAACGAGGATCGGCCGCATGGTGCCATCGGCAATAAGCCCCCGATCACGCTGATGAATCCCGGTGACGCACCCAGCCCGTCACCGTGACCCTGGCCGGGGAACTCTAACCCCGGGTGGTCCAGAGAATGGTGTCGGATCAATGCCTTAGTGACTGCCGTGAGAGGAGGCACTGGCGGACAACGACATTACCCGGCCATCAGGGCTGCTTCTTGCTGCTGCCAGAGCCCTGCCCTCAACGACCGAATCGCATCGTATGAAGAGCGGTTCGAATTAGACTGACAGAACCATCCGATTGCCTTCCGGGTTGGTCGGGATGTGCGCTATTTCGCGTTGGGCTCGTCCGGTTTCTTTTCTGGTTTGGCGTTGGGCGCACGGTGAACTCGTCCAGCGTAGATGTCATCCCAGGTGATCAGCGGATAGAGATTGTGCGCCTCCGCTTCCTTGTCGAACAGGCCGCGAAGCTCCGCGAGCTTTGCCGGGAAGCGCTTGGCAAGGTCGACCCGCTCGGTGGGGTCCTTAGCCAGATCGTACAATTCCCAAGCATTTTCATTGAATGGCTTCGAGCCAGCCGGGCTGCCGACGATCAAGTTGTTAGGAAAAGGTAATGCGGCTTTTCAGCCATCCTTATAAATCGCGCGCGAACCGAAGATATACTAAAGCTGAATGTTGTGGCGCGATGGCGCGTCGGCAACATCGATCGAATAGGCGAAAGAGAGGCCTTCGATCGGCTTTTGCTCGATGCCCCCGATACGATCCGGAGCATTTAAGCCGACCAGATCGAGCGTCGTCGGCAACACATCGATGACATGACTGTATTGGAAGCGGACGGCACCATTGCCATGGATGTGCGCAGGATATGTCATAATTAGCGGATTGCGGGTGCCACCTTCGCTGTTGGCATCGGACTTCCACATGCGGAATGGCGTATTCGCGGCTTGCGCCCAGCCGAGCGGATAGTTGCCTTCGGTGGCCTGACCGGCACCGATCTCGCCAATCTTGCCCAGGTTATAGGCGACATTCTGGCGGTAATCTAACGGCGGCCCCGAAGTAGCAGAAATCGGCCGGTCAATATCGCCATTGAGCGAGCCTTCCTTGCTTGCCCCGTTGTCGCCGATCATCACGATAAACAGGGTGTTGTCGTACTGGTGCATGGCCTTGAGGTGATCGACAAGGCGGCCAATTTCGTGGTCAGTATAAGCGAGGTAACCGGCGTACACTTCCATAAACCGGGCGTAGAGTCGTCGTTCTGCAGGAGGGAGTGCGCGCCATGGGGTGATAGCCGGATCACGATCGGGCAGCACGGTGTTCGCGGGAATCATTCCCATGCGCATTTGGCGGGTAAAAACGGTCTGGCGATAGACATCCCAGCCAGAGTCGAACATGCCTTTGAAACGGTCGCTCCATTCGGCGGCGACCTGGTGCGGGGCGTGGGTGGCTCCCGGCGCGACAGGCGATGCGGAGGCGGGATGGCGCGCCCGGGGGCAGCGGCTGGCACGCCGTTTCACTCGGGCGGACGCGGCGGCAGCGCAGGCAGCGCTCGACGGCGCTCGCGTCGCCGTGGCGGCGGAGACGGCGCGAACCTATGCGCAGGCCTGCGGCTTTGCCGCCCAGGCCGACGTCGCGCGGGAGACGGCGCGGCTGCAGGACCAGACGCTCGATCTCACCCGCCGCCTGCTGGACGCGGGACGGGGCACGCGGCGCGATGTCGACCAGGCGATCGTGCTGGCCGAGAATGCCCGGGCGCAAGCGCCGAGCTTCGAGGCGGAGCGGCGCGCATCCCTCTATGCGCTCGCCACGCTGACGGGCCGTCCGCCCGCCGAGGCGGCATGGCCGGGCCCAATGGCGAGACGCTGATCGCCGAGCGCGACAGCGCCATTCCGGAGATGGTTGGAGGCAGGGACGGCGTCCAGCTGCTCGAACATTTTCGTACCGCGCGGGCAGTCTAGGAGGGCACGCGCCCGGCGCTCCGTTTACCAAAAATTAACCAGCTTGCTTCATCAATCGTTAACGCTTCATCAACGAAGGTTAATCCGATGCAACGACTTGTCCTCGTTGCGGCTGTGGCCGCGATGCTGTCCGCTTGCGCCGTGACACCTGCGGTCACGACGATATCCCCCGCCCCATCCGACCTTCAGAAGCCGGGCTGGCAAGCCGTCGTTTCGGCCGAGGATCAGGACCGCCTGGCCCACCTTCCCGGAATCTGGCGGAGCGCGCTCGAAGCCGTGCCTCGTCGCTATCGTCGGCTCGTCACCCGAGAGGGCGACCTGTTGGTGGCCGGCGCGGCACGGGAGCGTCCGGCCACGCCGCCTGGCTCGTACCGCTGCCGGCTGGTCAGGTTGGGAGCCGGTGCCGGAGGCGAGCCGCCCGTGCAGAGTTTTCCGGACTTCTTTTGCTATGTCCGCGCGGAACACGACAATTTGCTGTCATTCACCAAGCAGACCGGGACCGACCTTCCGGGCGGCTGGATATATGATGATACCGACCGGCGCCTGGTACTGGCGGGCGCGAAGCAGCGCGCCGTCGGCGACAATTCGCTCGGTTACGGCGCCGAGCCCGACCGCGATCTGGTGGGCGTCATCGAACGGATCGGCCCGTTCCGCTGGCGGCTGGTACTGCCCTGGCGCGGCGAACGGCCAGGGCTCGACATTTACGAACTCACGCCGGTTCCCCTGGAGCAGCAGGCAGCCGAGCCGCCCGCCTCGCCGGATTCCCCATGATGGCCGGTGTGGCGCTGCTCAAGCCTGACGCATATCGCTGATGTAGCTTGAAATCTTCAACCGAAGTGTCGTCGAACCGTCCGACGGCGAGCTGGCCAGATCGCGAATGCCCGAGGAGCTTTTGGCGGCCGCGAGAGTATTCGTCTGGATATTCTCGATATTCCCGCAAATATATTCGCTGGGCGGCCTGGGCGTTGGCATCCATCGCGGCGATTTCACCACGCTCCTCGCCGACAAGACGGGCGAGATGCTGTGGTCCCGCACCGACCTCAAACCCAAGGATGTTGGTGTCGCGCAGATCTATGATGGCTTTTCGATCCATACGCTGCTGTGGATGGAAGCGCTGCAACTCATCGGCAGGGGCGAAGGCGCGGCCTTCATCGAGGGCGGCCAGCGGATCGGCCTGGACGGCGAACTGCCGCTCAACACCAGCGGCGGCCAGCTCTCCGCCGGGCGCTTCCACGGCTTGGGCCACAGCTACGAGGCCTGCATGCAATTATGGGGCCGGGGCGGCGGGCGACAGGTGAAGGACGCGAAGACCTGCATCGTCGCCAATGGCGGCTATGGCTTCGGCGTGATGCTGCTGCGGCGGGACTGAATGCTATCCGTCGCCCTGCGGGTCAGGACAGGGCGAGACCTCGGACCAGCGCCAGAAAGCTCTGTCCCGTTGTAATGTTCGGCGTGCGCATGCGCCTGCCCGAGAACTGGAAAGTGGCCAGGGCGATAAGCTGTTCTGCTGAAAGTTCGATCGTGGTGCCCACGATCCGGTCCGTGACCCGGACGACAATCGCCGGAATTGCGCCCAACTCTTCGAGCGTCACTATCCCCGTATCGCCGGCGGACCATGTTCCATCATTGGCGAAAGCCAGGCCCGTCGACGAGATGTCGATCATATCCACCTCCACCGCCGAACCGTCCTTCGTGAATGTCGCGCGCCCCTCGATTTTCGAGCGCTCTTCTGCCCGGCGGGGCGTTTCGACGGCAACGATCAGGCCGATGATACAGACCAATATATTGTAGACGCTCCAGAAGGCGACGACGCCTTTCTGGTCGGAAAAAAAGGTGGGAGCGAGCGGCGAATAATAGCTCATCAACATGCCGATTGTCGTCAAGCCAAGGACGGCGGCAAACCGGAGGAATATCTTCCAGTGAACCACGGTTTGCGAGCGATCTCCACCCTTGGTTGTCACCTTGAAGGGTCGTTCGCCTGGAAGGACCAGCGTATGAATGGACGCGGCGACGATTTCCGGGGCAATGAGCAGCTGCGATGTATCCGTCAACAGCGGCATGATGCGGCCGTTCGAGTACCAGGAGATCGCAAAAGCCTCGACCATGACTCTCGGCAGCAAATATATGGCAAGCTGATCGATCGGCGCATTCATCACGGTAAGACCGGTGAACCAGTAGAGTATCGGAACGAGCAGGCAGACGAGCCTGAAGGGAAAGCTTCCGAGCCAGTAGAGCAAGGTCTCGCTCAAGCTCATCCGATCAAGCCAGGAGAGGCCGTGGCGGGACAGCAATCCATCCTTGCTCCCCACGATCTGCATCGCGCCAACGCACCAGCGGATGCGCTGCGTACAATATTCGCCAATGCCTTCCGGAGCCAGGCCTAGGCTGAGCTTCTCGTTGAGATAGGCCGTATTATAACCGCCCCGCTTCATTCGGATGGAAAGCAGCATGTCCTCGGTGATACTGTCGGTGGGAAAGCCGCCAATCTCCGCAAGCGCGCTTGTGCGGACCACGGAAGAAGTTCCGCAGGAGAAGGCCGTATCCCAGCCATCCTTCGCCGGCAGCAGCGTGTCGAAAAAGAAGCGTTGCTCGTCTGGAAGGTCCATATGCGCCTTGATCCGGTGCTGCAGCGGATCGGGATTGAAGAAATGCTGGGGCGTCTGGACAATCCCGACCTTCGGATCCCTAAACAATGCGAGCGAGCGGGCCATGAAATTGGGCAGCGGCACGAAATCCGCGTCAAGGATCGCGACGAAGTCCGGCACCTCGCCCCGCGCTGCAAGCGTTTGCATGCCGGCATTCATGTTGCCGGCCTTGGCGTGGCGGTTATCGAGCCGGGTCAGCCATTCGACCCCGCGCCTGCGGCACAGCTCCGCCACCGCTTCGCGTTTGCCGTCGTCGAGCAGATAGATTCTGGCTGGATAGGTTTGGTTTTTGGCACCGGTAATGGTGCGGTCGAGAATCGCGACACTTTCGTTATAGGTCGCGATGAATATGGCCGCGCTGGGCATGTGGGAGGACAGCCACGGTGTATTTTCCTCCACGTCCTCTGACCGCGACCTCCTGCGAGTCAGCACCACCAGAACGAGTATCCCACCAGCGGTCGAGGCCAGCTCCAGGACAAAGAAACCAATCGAGAGGGTGGCGGAAAGGAAGGAGTCGAGATTGAGGGTCTCAAGCATCCGCCAGAGCAGATAAATCACCACGGCGGCTATGGCGGATCCGCTGACGAGCAGTCGGTGCCTTGCATTCCCCGAATTCAGAAGGGGAAAGACCAGCAGACATATCCCCAGCGTCGCAAGACCCCAGAAGTAGGGGGGGATTGTGATATCGTCCATCAACTGGACCTAGAGAACCACGCGTCCCGCTGTCCCGACCGGACAACGCGCCCGATCTTCCGGCGGCAAATTCACCCTCGCCCCGATCAGATACTCGCCTTGTGCCGGCGCGGAGATCTGGCTGGTCACGCGAAGCTGGGTAGGATCGCCCACGCCCATGTTGACGATGCTGCCGCCCCACCGTGCACCGTTGGAGAAGGCGACGAAGGTGACTGGCTGTCCCACGCTCAAATTGCTGTAGGTCGACCGGCCGACCGAGAAGTACGCGAAGAAGGACGAGCAGTCGGCGAGCATGTAAATGGGATCGCCTTCACGCAGCGATTCCCCCGCCGCTGCCACGCGGGTCCAGACGCGACCGTCGACGCTCGCCTGCAATTGCATTTGCAGCCGGCGCGTGGTCGAATTGTTGAGGTTTCGCGACAGTCTTTGCGCACTCTCCAGCGCGGAAACGACATCGGAACGCTGCCCCTGCAATTCGCTGAGCGCGAGCGTGAGTTCGCTCAGGCGTTGGGTCGAATATTGGACGTCGCTGTAACCGCTGGTCAGGAGGAGCCCCTGCCCGGCCGCGCTTGCTTCGATGGCCTCGGTTGCCCGCCTGGCGCGCGCCGCATTCCGCTCCGCCAGCGCGGCGCGATGTTCCTGCTCCGCCTTGTCGAGGCCTGCGCTGCTGACAAAGCCTTTCCGGGCCAGCAGGCGCGCACGATCAACCTGTTGCGCCGAGTAGGTAAGCCGTGCTTCAGCCGCGGACACATTTGCGCCGGCTTCTTCGCTCATTGCGGCCAGCTGTGAGCTTTTCTCCCGGCGATAACGCCCCGCCTCGGTGCGGATCCGCACCGCATCCGCTTGCAACGCCTGGATCCGCGAATCGATGTTGGTCAGCTTTGCCTTGAGCTGTTCAATGTCTTCAGACCCCGCCTTGACCGCCGCCGACAAGCCGACGGGCGCAGCAAATGTTCCCAGGCGCTGGTCGTGCTTCACCCGGTCGCCTACGTCCGAGACGAGCTGGTCAACGACCCCGGAAACCGGCGCGCGCACCACGCCCAGGTCCGAAACGAGCGTGGAATTATAGCCCGCCGTGAAAACGAAGCTGCGCAGGAGCACCGCAACCGCGAGGATCGTCAGCAAACCACCAACGATTGTCCCCCGTGCAGGACGCATGGCGCCCCGCTGCGACGGCTGTGACGGCAGCTTCAGTTTTTCCAATTCCTCTGGTGCAAGCTTGACTTCAAAGCTCATTTTTTTCCCCGATCATTCGGGGGACTTAAACAACTTTGGTAAAGGAGAGGTTAGTCGTGCCATGGGAACTGCAAGCGACCGTACACGCCGGACCTTTCGCTCGACCGCCTGCCTTACCGTTGAGCAATGGCCTCAAGCACGGCTGAGACGCGTTCGCGGCGTTCAGGGTCTCGCGTCACTTCCAGCATTGCGCTCAGGCTATGCCGGGCAGCCACAACGTCGCGCGCGCCGAGTTGAAGCCGCGCCAGTTCCCACCATCCATCGGCATTATCCGGGGCCACATTGGTCATGCGCGCGTAAAGGATCAGGGCGCGTCTCGAATCGCCCCGCCGTTCCGCCCGCGACGCCTGGTTGAGCAACAAGCGCACCAGAACCGCCCGGTTGGCCATGGGCGCGATATGGTCCGGGCGCAGCGCGGCACCTGGACCCAGGGCGCGGTCCAGCAGTGCCACCAGTTGATCCTGGGAAACCGGCACGCCGCCATTGAACGGATCGAGCACGGCGGACGGCTCGTCCCCGATGCTGACAAGCACATGGCCGGGCATGTTGAGAGCATGGGCGCTCCAGCCAAGGCGGCGCGCGGCCGCGACATAGAGGATAGCGAGGCTGACAGGCAGGCCCCTTTTCCGATCGAGCACACGGATGAGATCGGCGTTGACCGGCGCATCATAGCTGGCGGCGTCGCCCGCAAAGCCGAACTCGCCGCTGAACACTTTGGCCAGTGCTTCGCCCTGCTCTTGCGCCGTCTGCGCAGACGCACCGACTGTGCCCAGGCGCTCACCGAGCTCGTTCAGCAGTGCCAGGTAACGCGCAAGGTCAATGCCCTCATGATCCAATGCACTCAATGCAAGCGCGGCCATGTCGAGTTCGATCTCGTCATCGTCCAGCAGACCAAGATATGCAATTTCGGTGATCATATAATCGAGACGGTCCGCGAGGGTTTCCGTTCCCCCTTATAGACCTGACAGTGGCGCTATGCCACGCAAGGCCGTCATTTGTCCTCGTCGGGTGGCCGCTTTTTCCAGAACCCGGCGCTTTGCGCGACAAGCAGCCCATGCTCGTACAGGCCGCGCATATAGGCAGTGTCGAACAGCTTGCGCGCCTCACCGGGATAGTCCTTGTCGATGAAGCTGATGTTGAAATCGATGCCATGGGCCTTGGCGTAGAGATAACTCAGGTTGACGGTGCCGGACAGGGAGCTGCGCAGGTTCAGGCTGAAGGATTGGGACGCGATCGGGATGGTCTTGGGCGTCACCAGATGGAATTCGCTGTTCAGCTTGTTGTTCACGATAACGTAGATGTGCAACGGCCTGGCGCCGGTGGGAGGGCGATCGCCGGTGATATTCTCATCCGGCAGAATGAGTATCTGGGCCGTCGTGCCGCCATCGACATGCATTTCGCTGATCACCCGCCCCCCTGCTTCCGCCTTGATCATGACGGGCGGGAAGAGGGCCGGAATCGACGACGAGGCCAACAGCACCTGCCGGAACAGCTCATAGCGGTTCGGCGCGGTACTCACGGCGATCGCGCCCATATTCCAAATGACCATGCGCTGCGCGTCCAGATTGGCCGTGCCAACGAACAGCCGCCTGCCGCGCGCATGTTCGCGCCCGATCCGGTCGATCAACGGATCGGTCACGACCGACGCGATCAGCTTCTGAAGCGGCTTGGTGCTCGCCGCACTGGGCGAGGCGGGAATGGCGAGCGGAAACCTGCCCCGGTAGACGTCCTTGGCGGACATCGTCGTGCCGAGCCGCTTGAGCGTTGCATCCTGATCGGACCCCAGGAACGCGAACGGCGCAATCAATGCACCTGTACTCACGCCCGTGACGATTGAAAATTCGGGACGGTTCCCGGTCAGCGTCCAACCGTTCAGGACGCCGGCACCATAGGCGCCATTATCCGTGCCACCCGAGAGCGCAAGCATCGACCTTTCGCCCAGCGTGCCCATGAATGCCGGCGACATCTGTCGCGCCGCATCAGGCGCATCAGCCCAGAATCGCGCCGCGGGAATTCCCGGAATGGTGGCCATCGCCTGTTGGGCTTCGGTGAAAGGCGTGCGACGGATCGTTGCACAGCCCGCCAGGGCCAGTGACGCGATCGCCAATGAAAATACTATTTTTGCCTGCATACCAGGCACCGTGCCGACAAAAGCACAGGATAGCGAATCTTTACGGTGTCGTGATGAAAGCCGGGCATGTGCGTGCGCAGGATCGGTTACAATCCTGCGCACGCACGATGGCCTGCGCCGTCCTAGAACTGCAGGTTGTACAGTTCGGCTGCGTTGCTTTCGAGAATGCGCTTGCGCGTGACGTAATCATAGCCGCCCAGCACGTCGACCAGCTTGTCCTGTACGCCCGGATAGAGCGAGGTCGGCTGCGGGAAGTCCGTTTCGAACATGGCGCGCTCGACGCCGATCTCCTCCAGCATATCCTTGGGCGCGTAGGATTCGAACCAGAAGCTGACCCAGAAGTGGTTCGCGAAATACTCTTTCGGCCACATCTTCAAGCCCCGGTTCTCGGTGGTCCTGAACTCGGAGAGCTGATGCTCCATCGCCTCCAGCCAGAACGGCACCCAACCACAGCCACTCTCGATCAGGCCGATCTTGAGGTTCGGATATTTGTCGAGAATGCCCGAGACCATGAAGTTGGACATGGTGGCGGCGCAGCCGACATGATGGAGCAGCGCATGGATGGGCAGGCGCTGGTCAAAGCCGAGATTGTCCCAGATTGCCGAATTCGCATCAAGCGAGGCGTTGAGATGGAAGTTGAGCGGCGTGCCGGTGTCGTTGCAAATCTGGAGCACTTCCTCCCAGAAGGGGTGATGGCATGGCCGCTCTTGCCTATGGTCTCCAGCAGTTCTGGCAGAAGAAAGCGTTGCGGTTCCTGCGGAGCGCCCGGCACGGGCAATATGTCCCAGAGATGCAGATGGGGATCGATGATCGGCCGCTCCGGTTCGAACGGCGCCTCCTCGTCCGTCATAGGATGACCTCCCCATGCTGGTGCTACAGGCCGAATGTGCCGCAGCCTCGTTCAAGACCGAACAGGTATAGCTATGCACTATGCCCCGCAATGATCTCCTGGATCGACCAGGCGATCAACGAGCAGAGCAAAGCCCAGGTCGCGCCCACGATCCATCCCGCCAGGACGTCGCTCGGCCAATGAACGCCCAGGTAGACGCGCGACATGCCGACAGCGAGCGTCAGCGCAATAGCCACTAACAGCACATAGACGCGCCGCGCTCGCGATTCCTGCGCTCGTGCCAGCAGGGCGCCAAGTGTCAGATACACAATGGCCGAGTTCATCGCATGACCGCTGGGGAAACTGGATGTGTGCACATCGACCAGTTGGGGGACCAGGTCGGGACGCGCCCTGTTGAACAGCAGTTTCAACATGGCACCCAGCAGCATGCCCGTCCCCACCGAGGTCAGGATGAACAGGGCAGTCGCGGTTTTCCGGGCGATAGCGACATAGCCGACGGCCACGCCCGTCAGAATAGTGACGACCGTCCATCCGCCAAGGTCCGTGAGATCGCGCATAACGGCCAGCAGCCAATGCGGACCGATCGGCGTCGAGAGATCATGCGGGTCGCGCAACATAGTGATGATGATGCGGTCAACCGCCATCATATCGCCTTCCATCACCTCCGAGGCGATCTTTGCAAAGGCGAACAGACCGAGGCTGACCAGCAGGAAGACGGCCAGAATGCGCAAATCCACGCGCCGCGGAATATCGGACCGGAGACGTGTAAATCCCATGCGGCGTCCATTCATTTCATGTGCCGAATTTTTTGCCTATGGGAACAGTGCGTGCAAGGGCATGTTGCTGGCAAGCTTGTAACTCGCCGGCCGGACCATCTTGTGAAGGCATATTATGACCAGTTCCGAAGGCGAACTCGCCCAGCGTCGCAACAAGGGCGGCTCAAAGCCCGTGGGCAGCATCCCGGTCATGGCTTCACTCCCGCGTCCTGCAATTCGGTCTTGTAGGCCTGCACCATGGCGTCGACTGAATTGAACAGGTGGCGGCACAGGGCCTCCCGATTCTGGAAGTGGATATATTTGAGCGCGCCGTGGGCGATCGACAGCGCGAATGAGCGCGCCGACCTGCGCGGCGCTGCCTCCACACATGCCCATCACCAGGGCGCCTTCCGACCTCTGAGGAGTTTCTCGACACGGGGTTGCCAAGCGCGATAAAGTGGCAGGCATGGCGGTCGGGAAATGTCTTGGTGGGGCTGCACAGACCCTCATATATGCGGAGGCAGCCGAGGCCGCGTCCGTCGTCGAGCGACAGCTCGCCAGCCTCGAAGGTCAGATGCGCTCGCTGGGAGAGCGCCTGCGCGAAACGGACCCGCCCATCGTGATAACCTGTGCACGGGGAAGCTCCGATCACGCCGCGACCTTTGCCAAATATCTTATCGAGACGCATGCCCTGACGCCGGTCGCCTCCTACGCGCCGTCCATATCCTCGGTTTATGCGACTCCGTGGCGCAAGCTTAAGGGCGCGCTCTTCCTCGCCATCTCGCAATCCGGCCAGAGCCCCGACATCGTCGTCTCGGCACGCGCCGCTCGCGACGCCGGGGCGTTCGTGGTGGCGATCGTGAACGATGAAAACTCACCCCTCGCCAAAATGGCGGAGGTCGTCATTCCGCTGCTGGCCGGCCCCGAGCGGAGCGTCGCTGCGACCAAGTCCTTCATCGCCTCCCTTTTCGCGATTGCCAGCCTGGTCGCGGCATGGACGAAGGATGACGACCTGCATCGCGCTCTGGTCGGCGCACCGTCGGCCCTCCGACGCGCATGGACACTCGACTGGTCGCCCGCCCTCGCCGCGCTCTCCGGGGCAACAAACCTCTTTGTCCTCGGTCGCGGACTAAGCCTCTCGGTCGCGCAGGAAATTGCCCTTAAGCTCAAGGAAACCAGTGGTTTGCACGCCGAAGCTTACAGCGCAGCCGAGGTGAAGCATGGCCCCATGGCGATCGTCGGCGCTGGCTTCCCGGTTCTGATGCTGGTGCCCAGCGACGCCGGGCGTGAGGCTTTCGAGCCGCTTGCGCGCGACTTCGTGGCGCGCGGCGCACAGGTGCTCATTGCCGGCGATGAACAGCCGGGCGCGCTGACGCTGCGCGCCCTGCCCGACCTTCACCCCGTCGTGGCGCCGCTCGCAACCATTCAAAGCTTCTACCGGTTAGCCGCCCAACTGAGCCTGGCGCGCGGCCTCCACCCCGATCGCCCACCGCATCTGCACAAGGTAACGGAGACCCGATGAGCGCGGTCGCACTGTGCGCCTCGCGGGTGCTGACGCCGACGGGTTTCGAGCAGGACTGGTGCGTTATCGTCGAACATGGGGTGATCGCTGCCGTCATGCCCTCCAGCAAGGCGCCCGCCGACATGCGGCGACGAGAGCTGGACGGCGACCTCCTCCCCGGCTTTATCGATCTTCAGGTGAATGGTGGTGGTGGCGTCCTGTTCAATGACGCCCCGACACTGGACGGCATCGCGGCCATTGCGCAGGCGCACCGGCGGTTCGGGACGACCGGCCTGCTCCCGACGCTCATCAGCGACGATCTTGAGGTGGTCGCGCGCGCGATCAGCGCGATCGACGCGGCTATCGAGCGCGGCCTGCCGGGCGTGCTCGGCATCCATATCGAGGGCCCTTTCCTCAATCCCGCGAAGAAGGGCATCCACGATGCCCCGAAGTTCCGGATAATTGACGCGGCCGCGATCGAGCTCCTCTGCTCGCTCCGGCATGGCCGCACGCTGGTAACCCTCGCGCCGGAACTGCAGCCGCCCGGCGCCGTGCGGGCACTAGTGGATCGGGGCGTCGTCGTGGCCGCCGGTCACACGGCGGCATCCTATGAGGACATCCAGGCGAGCTTCGCGGAAGGATTGAGCGGCTTCACGCATCTCTACAATGCGATGACCCAGCTTGGCAGCCGTGCGCCCGGCGCGGTGGGGGCTGCACTGGAAAGCCGGGAAAGCTGGTGCGGCCTGATCGTCGACGGCCATCATGTGCATCCCGCGTCGCTGCGCATCGCCATGGCGGCCAAGGGTCCGGAGCGTCTGGCCCTTGTCACCGACGCCATGCCGACCGTGGGATCGGATCGAAAGGAATTTCAGCTGGGCGGCCAGCGCATCGTCGCCGAGGACGGCCGGTGCATGACGCCCAACGGCACCCTCGCCGGCTCGGACCTCGACATGGCGGCGGCGGTGCGCAACGCCGAGCGCCTGCTGGGCATCGACTACGCGACGGCGGTGCGCATGGCGAACGCCGTTCCGGCCTCGATTATGGGGCTCGCAGATGAGCGTGGCTCACTCCGGCCTGGCCTAAGCGCCGACCTCATACTGGTCGATGTCCAGAAAAGGGTCGTGGAAACATGGATTGCCGGGGAGGCAAAGCGGGTTTCGGACTAATGCCCCGCCTGCGCGGCCCGCGCCTTGGCAAGCAGGATCGCGCCGTCAAGGGCATCCCCCAGCGGCTCACGCAAACGCTCGCGAATGCTGGGAGACAGCCAGCCATGCATGGGCGCCGCGAGGCCGCCCATCAGGCAGCAATGCGGCGCACCGCGGTCGAAGAGCGTGCGGATGAGATTCTCGATCCGCCGGGCCGACTCCTGGACCATCAGTTCCGCCACCGTGTCGCCCCGGATCGCATGATCCAAAACCAGCGGCGCAAAGGTCGCATAATCGGCCGGGGTGGCGCGGCCGGTCCAGTCGACGATCTCACCCGCCGAACCATGAAAGCGCTCAAGCACTTCCATCGTCATCGGGCTGTGCGCCATGCGTCCGTCCCGCGCCCACAGCGCGCGTCGGACCGCGCGCAGGCCCAGTTCGGCGCCGCTGCCCTCGTCCGACACCGGAAAGCCATAGCCGCCGATGGTGAATATCTGCCCGCCCACGCGGCTGAAGCCAACGCTTCCGGTGCCCATGATGACAATGCCGCCATCGCCGCCCGCATGCGCGCCAAGATTGGCGATCGCCGCATCGCTCGCAAAGGCGATCGACTTGAAGGGAAACCTATGGCCCTGCAGACCCTGCAGGACGCCGCGCCGGTTGAGCCCGGCAATGCCCAGCCCCGCGCGGATCGACGCAATGTCCGCATCCCCCAGTCCCGCCTGCACCAAAGCCTGCGAATAGGCCTCCTCGATGACGCGTAACGCTTCGGGCAAGCCTGCAGGGGTATTCGCGGGGCCAGCTTCGCCGGTGCCCAGGATTTCGCCTTCACCCGAAACCAGTCGTGCCCGCGTATGCGTACCGCCGGCATCCATTCCAAGGTATGATTCCATAATCGCCTCGGATACCTACATTCAATGACCGAAGGATGACTGGCAAAGGTCGAGAACGCCACCGGAATCATTCAGGAGATCCTGCATTGTCGACTGAAAGCCTGAGCTCCCGCTATGCCGATCTCGATCTCTGGCAGACCCGCGACGCCGTGCAGGCAATGCTGGAAGGGCAGCTTGCGGCGGCGGCGGCGGTACAGTCGCAGGCCGAAGTGATCGCCGCCGCCGCGGACGACGCGGCGGCTCGGCTGCTGAACCCGAAAGGGCGGCTCATCTATGTCGGCGCTGGCACGTCAGGGCGTCTTGCCGTCCAGGATGGTGTCGAGCTGGGCCCCACTTATGGCTGGGACAGCGAGCGTCTGATCTATCTCATGGCCGGCGGCATCGGCGCGCTCCTGTCCAGCGTCGAAGGCGCCGAGGATGACGCCGCCGCAGGCGAGGATGCAATCCGCCATGCCGCGCCAACGCCGCATGACGTGGTAATCGGGGTCGCGGCAAGTGGCCGGACGGCCTACACGGTCGCCGCCGTTCGAACAGCAGCCGCAGCGGACGCGCTGACCATTGGCATTGCGAACAACGCCGGAACGCCGCTGCTGACGTCGGCCGCGCACACGGTCTTGCTGGACACCGGAGCCGAGGTCGTGGCGGGCTCGACCCGTATGAAGGCGGGAACGGCACAAAAAATAGCGCTCAACCTCTTCTCGACCACGGTGATGCTGCGGCTCGGCCGCGTCTATAAGGGCCTGATGGTCGACATGCGGGTGTCGAACCAAAAGCTGCGGGTTCGCGCGGCGGAGATGATTTGCGAAATTGCCGGTGTCGAGAAATCGATCGCCGAAGAGGCGCTGGCGCGGGCTGATGGCGACATCAAACTGGCGGCCCTGATAGCACTCGGCTCTGATCCTGCGTCGGGCGCCGCCGCGCTGCAGGCGGCAGGCGGCAGTCTGCGCATCGCCATCGAGCAAATGGGCAAGTGAAGCGGATATGATCAGTCGTCGGCTTCGCATCCACGGCCGGGTTCAGGGCGTGTCATATCGGGTCTGGGCGGCCCGGACAGCGCGGTCGCGAGGGCTGACCGGCTGGGTGCGCAATCTGCAAGATGGCAGTGTCGAGGCGCTGGTGGTCGGGGAACCAGACGCGGTCGAGGCATTCACCGCCGATTGCCAGCGAGGGCCGATTGCCGCGCGCGTGGATCGGGTCGACCAGCAGGAAGAAGGCGTAACCTCGATAGAAGGCTTCACGATCCGATGACTGCGCCAATGACTGCACCCGCCGGCTCAGCCGACTTCCGGCGCGCGTTCCGCAGCGATGCTGAAGTTCTCGAACGCCAGCGGGTGGGTGTCCTTGGTCTGCTGTAACTCGATGACGTTGCCATCAGGATCGCGGCCGTAGATACCGGTTTTCGGCGCGGCGTCACCTGGGGCGGATTCCGTTGAGGAAGAGGCGAACCGCAAAGCTGATGCGCGCCTCAAGTTCGGTTTCGTCGAGGAGGTTGCCCGGCACGATGATCCGGACCGGACCGCTCACCGCCAGGCTGAGAAACGCGATTGCCGCCCGCTCCGGTTCCGTGACATCTATTTCGCCCCGCGCTTTGTGCCGGGCGAAGACGCTGCATAGAAAATGGATGACCGGCCCCGCCCCTTCTTCGAAGGCGGCCTTGAACAGCTCCGGGAAACGATAGGATTGGGCGGTCAATATCCGTTGCAGCTTGATCGCGACGGGGTTCATCATATTGGCGATTCGCAGGCGCGCGACCGCCGCGAGCGTTGCTTCCAGATCGTCTGTTTCGATCGCCTTGAGCGTCTCGATCGG
>Ga0268264_10000868_pt1 | contig 32016 bp, 24 predicted proteins | sample KBSSwiS32_FD_190357 | JGI IMG/M metagenome (GOLD analysis project Ga0268264, IMG submission 190357) | Switchgrass rhizosphere microbial communities from Kellogg Biological Station, Michigan, USA - KBS Switchgrass S3-2 (SPAdes) (version 2) | ecosystem: Host-associated > Plants > Roots >...
GCTGACCGACGAGTTTCCCGAGTGGGGCGGGCTTGGACCGAAAATGCTCAAGGGATCGCCGGTCACCGTCCACCTGTACGTGGAAGACGTCGACGCCGTGGTGAAGCAGGCGGTCGCCGCGGGCGCCAAGGTCACCATGCCGGTCGATGAGATGTTCTGGGGCGATCGCTACGGCAAGTTGGAAGATCCGTTCGGCCACCAGTGGTCGGTGGGGACCCACACCCGCGACCTGACCCCCGAGCAGATCCAGGAGGGGATGGCGCAGATGGCGAACAAATGAGCTTACCGCTCCGGCGCGTCGGCGGCAGATCGGCGGCGCGCCGGAAGTTTGACTACAGCGCTGGCTCGCGCCCGACCACGCGGCGGAACGCTTCGAGGTAGCGCTCGCGGGTTCCGGCGACCACCTCGTCGGGGAGCGGCGGCGGTGGGCTCTGGTGATCCCATCCGCTAGCGTCGAGCCAGTTGCGGACGAACTGCTTGTCGAACGAGGCTGGCTCGCTGCCCGGAGCCCAAGTGTCGGCGTCCCAGTAGCGGGAGGAGTCGGGGGTGAGCGCCTCGTCGATCCAGAGGATCTCTCCCTCGGCGTCGAGGCCGAACTCGAATTTGGTGTCGGCGAGGATCAACCCGACGTTTCCCGCATGTTCGGCGGCGGTGGTGTAGAGCGCGAGGGTCAGCTCGCGCAGGCGGCCCGCCAAATCGCCGCCGAGATCTTCGGCCATCCGTTCGAACGTGACGTTTTCGTCGTGCCCTTCCTCCGCTTTGGTCGCCGGGGTGAAGATCGGTTCGGGAAGGCGGCTCGCGCGCACGAGACCGGAAGGGAGCGGCAGGCCGCAGACGGTGCCTCTTTCCAGGTACTCGCGGTGGCCGCTGCCCGCGAGATAGCCGCGGGCGACGCACTCGAACGGCACGACCCGTGCTTTGCGCACGAGCGCCGAGCGCCCGAGAAGCAGCGCCGAGTAGGGGGCAAGCTCTTCCGGTAGGTCGCCGCCGAGCAGGTGGTGGGGCACGATCGAGCCGAGCCGCTCGAACCAGAAAGTCGACATCTGGTGCAGCAGCTTCCCCTTGTCCGGAATCCCGGGCGACAGGACGTGGTCGTACGCCGAAAGCCGATCCGTCGCGACGATCAGCAGACGATCGCCGAGGTCATAGACGTCGCGCACTTTGCCGCGTTTCGGCGCGGGCAGGCCCGGCAGCTCGGTGCGGACGACCGGTTGAGGCGCGGCTCTCTCCATCGGTAGATCTCCGAAAAACCGGCGTTAGCGGGAGCCGCCCGGACGGCGCAGCTCGCGATCGAGCGTCGCGAGCAGATCGCCGGGAGGCAGCGGCAGCCAGCCCGCGCTCGGGAGAGGCGCAGCGTCGATGATCTCGTAGACCGGCAGCTCGTCGAGCCCTTTGAGCTGCGCGGCGCCGAGCGGCCGGAACCCGATCGGGATTCGTTCGGCGCCGTCATCGAACGAGGCGACGCAGTAGATCCGTTCCCCGTCGTTCGCCCGGTGGATATCGCGCACGCCGCGCTCGCGCGCCAGTCTGGCGATGAAGGCGTGGGTGGCGACGATTCCCTGGTTGATCAAACTGCCGTTGCGATCGAGATAGACGTAAAACGGTCGCGCCTCTTCGCTCTTGTCGATCATCTCGAAGTCGCGCCTTTGAAGCGGCTCGAAGAAGCGCTCGACCGCCTGCGCGGGATAGCCGAAGTGGAGGAGGAGATTCTTGATCTCCTCGACTTCCCGGGTCGTTTTGCCCGTCACCAGGCGCGAGAGCTCGACCAGTCCATGGCCGAAGAATTCGTAACGCTCCGCTCCCTGCGGACCGCTGTCGCCCATCGGGATCAAGCGATAGTTGCCGTGGTTGAGCGCGATGCGCAGTCCTTGGTCGAACGGGAACCCTTCGGTCAGCGCATGGGCGTAGGCGCGCTGGATGTGGATCGCGGCGATCAGCGGCCGGGTCGCTTCGCGGCTGGAATAGAAGGCGCCGTCGCCGAGATACTTTTCGAGCTTCGCCCGGCGCGCCTGCGCGAAGCGATTGACCCGGCGCTGGTAGCGAAACATCATGCGGAACGCTTCGTCTTGCGAGCCTTCGCCGGAACGCTGGAGCAGCGAGATGGTCTGCGAGAAATCGCTGATGTCGTAGATCAGACCGACGCGCTCGACCCTTGGGTCGACCACCCAGGGTTCGAGAAAATCGAGCGGCCGGGTGGCGGGGGAGACGGCAACCGTTCCGTCCGAGGCGGCGCCCCCGGCGATCATTCGGGCGGGACCGGGATCCTTGGCGATCCACCGGCCCTCCTTGCGCTCGACGATGATGAACGACCGCCGAAGAGCGTGGAGCAGCTCGAACTCCTTGAGCTTCTCCAGGAGGTTTTCCCACACCAGGACCCCGTCGGGCGCGAGCAGCCGATTCGGATTCCACGCCTTGCGGGTCGCGAGGAAAGTCACGTATCCAGGTCGGATCAACAGACCGCGCGCCGTACCGGGCTCGATGGCCCCATTCCCTGCCCCGCCAACGCCGAGTAGATGGGCCGCCGTCGCGGCGAGCTCCTTGTCGAGGGCCAATTGCTCGTCGTGCCAGCGGACCAGCTCGTCGTAGCGCTGGCGAAACTCCCGGCCGTCCAGGCGCAGACAGGCGGAAAAGTAGACCGACAGCTCGGCGAAATCGTGCGAGATGTGGTCCTCGGTGAAGATCAGGACGTTGTCGCGCATGCGCGTCAACAACCGGGGAAACAGCTCCTCCTCGACCTCCTCGGTGGCGGCGGCGACTTTTTGCACCACTTCGTAGGACGTCGACAGAACGCGATCGAGGTAGCGGTCGAGCACCCGGTAGCGAATCTGGTCGCCATAGCGCCTTCCCAGCTCGGAGTCCTGACGCAGGACCCGCCGCGGCGTCTCTTTGAGGAAGCGGGCGATGTCGAGCGAATGGTAGAGCCAGAAGGCGCTCAAGAAATGGCGTCCGAACGAGGAGATCGTGGCGTTTTCCAGCGCCCGAGAGAGCAGCGAGCGATAGCGCTCCCACGCCTGGGCATGAATTTTCCGATCGAGCGTCTCGCGCGACAGCACGGAGATCTGCACCGCCTCCTCGGCGGCGAGGAATTGCCGCAGCGCGGAACGGAGCATCTCCATCCGCTCCGAGGCGGCCACGGCGAAACCGAGCACCGGCGTCGCCGCTTCGTCTTCGAGAAACACCGGGCGCGGGATCGGCAGCGTCCGCTCGTAGTCGGGAGCCAGTCGACGCAGCTCGTCGGCGTCGATCCGCAGGAAGTTGAACGGCCCGGGCAACAGCTGGAGGAATCCGAGCGCGTTCATACGTGCGTCTTTCCGTGGCGACGCCGGCGGACCGCCACAGAGCGGTCGGGCGAAAGAGGTCCGGGAATTACGGTGCGGCTCAAACGCATCGGCGAATGAGATTACGTATAGCATATCGCCTTCGTTTCCGCGTCTCCTTCGTCCGGCCTCCGGGGAGCGAGACCGGGCCCGACCCGACGAAACCACTCCTATGGAGGACCGAGCCGGGCCAAGCCGGTCGAGCGAAATATGGTTGAGACATGGTAGAGAACGTTTCGCTTCCCCTCGCCGGAACGGACGCCCCCGCTTCGACCGTCCCCTTGCCGCGGCTCGACGTCCTCGACGCGAGCCTTCCCTCGTTGGATCTGCTCGCCGCGGCCGTCTTTGAAGGCGAGGCATTCGCCCATGCCGGATTGCCCCCGGCCATCGCCGCGGTTTTGGCCCGCCTGGGCGCACGCCCCGGCTTTCGCGGCGCGGACGAGCAGCGCGCCGAAGGCGAATTCGCCGCCTCGGAACGGGCAACCATTCTGTCGCTCGACGGCCTCGGCCCGCGCGGCGACTTTTCGGATCGCACGTTCGCGGCATGGCTCGTTCGCGTCGTCGAAGCGGCGCGCCTGTGCGGAGCCTCCGCTCTGGGCGTGGTCCTGCCCGAGCACGAGGCGACCGCCGGCGTCGCCGCGGCGGAGCGCACGCTTGCTACCTTGGCCCTGGCCGCCTATCGCTACGAGCGCTATCTCGGCAGCGAGGCGAAGAAGCCGCCCTTGACGCGGATCGCGGTCTTGCCGCCCGCGGGTCGGGAGGTGGAGTACCGGGCGGCGCTCTCCGCCGCGACCGCGATCGCCGGCGCGAACGGTTACGTCCGCGACCTCGCGAACTCGCCCCCCAACGAGGCCGGCCCCGATTGGTTCGAAGCTCAGGCCGCGGCGCTTGCGGCGGAGCGCGGATTCGCGATCGAGGTTTTCGCCCCGGCCGAGCTGCGCCGCCGGGGGATGGGCGGCCTGCTCGCGGTCGGCAGCGGCGGCAGCCAGGCGCCACGGTTGATCCGCCTGGAAGCGGGTACTCGCGGACCGGTGGTCGCGCTGGTCGGCAAGGGGGTGACGTTCGATTCGGGCGGCATCTCGATCAAGCCGGCGGCCGACATGGACGAGATGAAGTTCGACAAGGCGGGCGCCTGCGCGGTGCTCGGCATCTTCCGCGCGGCGATCGATCTCGATCTGCCGGTGCGGCTGCGCGGCTACCTCGCGGTGGCCGAAAACCTGCTCGACAGCGCGGGCTATCGACCGGGCGACATCCTCCGCTGCGGCAACGGCAAGACGGTCGAGATCACCAACACCGATGCCGAAGGACGGTTGATCCTCGCCGATGCCCTGGGGCTCGCGGCCGCCGAGGCGCCGGATGTCTTGATCGAGCTGTCGACCCTTACCGGCGGTTGCGTCGTGGCGCTCGGACCGTTTGCCGCCGGATTGTTCACCCCCGACGACGCGCTCGCGGGCGAGCTACTCGCCGCGAGCGCCGCCTCCGGCGAGAGGATCTGGCGCCTGCCGGTCGGCCCTGAATACCTGGAAGAGATGCGCGGCCAGCACGCCGATCTGCGCAACTCGGCCGGCCGGTACGGCTCGGCGTGCACCGCCGCGGCATTTCTGTCGCAGTTCGTCGGCGAAATGAAGAAATGGGCCCACCTGGACATCGCGGGCGTGGTCAACAAGAGCTCGGAGGAGCAACCGCAAAAAGGGGCGACGGGGTTCGGCGTCGCGCTGGTGATCCGCTGGTTGCGCGATCGGCTTTGATTTCGGGAGAAACCGCATTGCTCGCGGTGACCGACCTTGCCGTCGAGTTCCCGGTCGACGGGCGGCCGCGGGCGGTCGTCTCCGGGGTGTCGTTCACCCTTGAGGCCGGCGAGGTGGTCGGCTTGGTCGGTAGCTCCGGCAGCGGCAAGACGATGATCGCTCTGTCGCTCCTACGTTTGGTGCCGCCCCCGGGACGGATTGCCGCCGGGCGGGCCGAGATCTCCGGCGAGGATCTGTTCGCGCTCAAAGGCGACGCGCTGCGCCGGCTGCGCGGCGGCCGGATCGCGTTGGTTGCCCAAGATCCCGCGACCGCGCTCGATCCGCTGTTTTCGGTCGGCGATCAGGTCGCGGAGGTCGCTCGGGCGCACGGCATGCCTCGCGCCCAGGCGCGCGACGAGGCTCTTCGGCGCCTCGCGCAGATGGACCTGCCCCGTTCCGCGGCGACCTCCTATCCCCATCAGCTCTCCGGCGGCCAACGGCAGCGCGCGGCGCTCGCGGCGGCGCTCGCCGGACGGCCGAGCTTGCTGATCGCCGACGAGCCGACCAGCGCGCTCGATGCCACGCTCCAGGGCCAGGTGCTCGACCGTCTCGACCGGCTGGCGGAGGAGGGGCTGGGCGTCCTGTTGATCACCCATGACCTTGGCGTCGTCGCGGCGCACTGCGCGCGGGTCCTGGTGCTTTCGGCCGGCCGGTTGGTCGAGTCCGGCGCCACCGCGGAGGTGCTCGCGGCGCCCCGACACGAAGCGACCCGGAGCCTGGTCGCCGCGGCGCCCCGGCTCGGCCGTGGACCCGCCCGAGCGGGAGAATTGAGCGCCGAACGCGAGCGCCCACCGGCACTGCTCGAAGCGCGCGGTTTGACCCGGATCTTCGCCCTGCGCCGCGGGCTGTTTGGACGTCAGGTAGGCGAGGTGCGGGCGGTCGACGAGGTCGATCTCGCGATCCTTCCGGGGGAGGCCGTGGGCCTGGTCGGCGAATCGGGGAGCGGCAAGACGACGATCGGCCGCTGCCTGGTCGGCTTGGATCGGCCAACCCGTGGGGCGGTGTTCCGCCGGGGAGAGAACCTCGCGACCCTGCCGCGGGCCGAGCGCTCCCGCGCGCGCCTGCGGCTGCCGATGATCTTCCAAGACCCCTGGGGCGCCCTCGATCCGCGCGCTTCGGCCGGCGCTTCGATCGCCGAGGCGCTCCGCGCGCGGGGTGTCGCGCGGGCGTTACGCGGAACCTCGGTGGCCGACCTGCTCGCCGCCGTCGGTCTGCTCGGCGCGCACGCGCGGCGCTATCCCCACGAGCTTTCGGGCGGCCAGCGGCAGCGGGTGGCGCTCGCCCGCGCGCTCGCCTGCGAGCCCGAGCTGCTGGTGGCCGACGAACCGACCTCGGCGCTCGACACCGTGAGCCGGGAACAGGTGCTGGCGCTGTTCGCCGCGCTGCACCGGCAGCGGGGCCTGGCGCTGCTCCTGATCTCCCACGATCTGGCGGCGGTCGAGCAGATCGCCGAGCGCATCGTGGTGCTCTACGCCGGGCGGGTGGTCGAGAGCGGTCCGGCGCGCGAATTGATCGCCCGGCCGCTTCACCCCTACACCGCGGCGTTGATCGCGGCGGTGCCTGGAGCGATCCTTCCCGCGGCGGTGCGAACCCCGGAAGGGCGCGGCGAGGTCTTGGCGGCGGCGGAGGGCGAAGCGCCTCGCGGCTGTTCCTACCGCTTTCTCTGTCCGATCGCCCGGCCCCGATGCGAGGATGAAGACCCGGCATTGATCGCGGCGGAATCCGGACGCCGGGTAGCCTGCTTCTATCCCGGAGAGATCGGTGTTCCGAGCTCCGGTTTGGCCGCGGAGGGGAAGTTGAGTTAGCTTGTTCGCGCCTGGAACATTTCACGGGCCGGACCGTACATACCTGAGGCGGCGTTGCCGGAGAGCTCTCCCTGCTGCCTGAACTACCCGAGCGAACGAGGAATCCCATGGTCGAAGCGCTGGATCGGCAGGTTAGGCAAGGTAGAAAACTCATGCTCGAGAGGTTCCGGCGGGCGACCGCTCCCTTCTGTGCCGTATCGGCGGTCGCGATGATGGCGGGGCTCGCCGTCCTGGCGACGCCAACCGCTCCGGCCATGGCGGCCGAACCAAGAATCGTCGTAGGCGCCACCGTCGCAGCGGCGCCCGCCCCCCCGGATTTGCCGGTGGTAGGCGGCAAGGTCGAGCTGACGCTCGACCAGGCCCTCGAGCTGGCGCTCGAACGCGAGCTGGGCCTCAGGGTCCAGCGCTACGACCGGACCCAGAACTGGTTCGGCATCCTCCAGATCAAAGGCATCTACGACCTGAACGTGAACGGCACGGTGTCGGCCCTCGACAACACCTCGGCCCAGGTGTCTCGGCTCGAAGCTTCGAGCTTCAAGCAGCAGACCTGGAATCTCGGCCTGACCCAGCTCGTCGCGGCCGCCAACGGCCGGGCACGGGTCGACTTCAACAACACGCGATCGGAAAGCGACGTCGTGTTCAACGCGCTCAACCCCAGCTTCGACTCGTCGCTCCGTCTGGGCTACACCCAGCCGCTGCTGCGCAACTTCGGCCGCAATCCCGGCACCCGGGCACTGCGCGTCGCGCGGGCGAACGACAAGTCCACCGCGAGCGAGTTCGAGCGCCAGGTCAACGCCACCATCCAGAACGTCGACTTCGCCTATTGGAACCTGGTCGCCGCGCGCGAGCAGCTCTACGTCTCCCAGGAGAGCCTGACGCTCGCCCAGGAGCTGCATTCGCGCAACAAGATCCAGGTCGACGTCGGCACCCTGGCTCCCCTGGAGCTGGTGCAGAGCGAGGCGGCGATCGCCACCCGCGAGGAGGACATCATCCGCGCCGAGGCGGCGGTGGGCGACGCGGCCGACCAGCTGCGCCAGCTCCTCGACCTGCCGCCGGGAGACGTCTGGTCGGCCGAGATCGTTCCGACCACCAAGCCTGAGATCGAGCGGATTACGATCGACGTCGACCAGGCGATCGAGACCGCGCTCGCCTCGCGCCCCGAGATCCGCGCCCAGCTGGGCCAGCTCGAGCGCTTGGCGATCGACGCGGTGTTTTTCCACGACCAGCTCAAACCGACGCTCGACCTCGATCTCGGCTATCGCTTGAACGGTACCGGCGGCACCCTGGCCCGCGATCCGATCACCGGCGAACCGCTGCCGCGGCCGATCAAGGGCGGCTATAGCGACGCTCTGGACCAGATCCGCCAGCGCGATTTCGACGGCTGGTCGGCCACCCTGACGCTCGGGATTCCGATCCAGAACCGGGCCGCCAAAGCCGGCGACATCATCGCCAAGCTCGACCTCGAACGGGGCCAGGTGACGCTCGATCAGATCAAGCTCCAGGTGACGACCCAGGTCCGCACGGCCGCCCGGGCCGTGATCACCGCGGCCAAGCAGATCGACGCCGCGCGCATTTCGGTCAAATTCCAGGAGCGCAACCTCGACGCCGAAAAGAAGCGTTACGAGAACGGCATGTCGACCAGCTTCCGGATCAATCAGGTCCAGGACGATCTAACCCAGGCGCGCAGCCGCGAAGTCACCGCGGTGGTCAACTACAGGACCTCGCTGGCCAATTTTTACGGCGTGACCGGCAAGCTGCTCGAACAGGAAAACGTCGTGATCGACGAGCCGGTGGGGGATCCGCCGTCCAGTCTCAGCGCGGTCCAAAGTGCCACGAAGGTAACCGAGGCGCCGAAGGAAGCCGCGCCGGCGACCCCGGCCGCGACGAGCGGAGGGGTCGGGAATTGATCGAGCAGGCCGGCCGCCTGTTCCGGGTGTTCGTGGCCCCAGGGGAGGTTTTTCGCGAGATCCGCGAGAAGCCAACCTGGGTGCTCGGATTCCTGTTGTACTGGGCGCTCGCTTCGACGGCGGCGATTCTCTTGACGTCTCGGGTCGATTTCATCGAAGGCATTGAAGCCCAGATGATCGCCCAGGGGCGGCAGGTGCCGCCGAACCTCGACCAGGCCGCGGGCTTCTTCCGCGGCTGCTCGACGGTCGGGGGCGTGCTGGGTCCGCCGATCGTCTGCCTCCTCATCGCCCTGATCTTCCTGTCGTTTCGCCTGGTGGGCGGAGAATTCGACTATCGGCAGAGCCTGGCGATCACCGTACATGGCTTGATGCCCCGCGCCGCGGCGGCCCTGGTGTCGATTCCGGTGATCCTGTCGCGTGATTCGTTCTCGCTCCAGGAGATGAAATCCGCGTCGTTCCTGTTCTCGAACCTCAGCTTCCTGGCGCCTGAAAACGCCGCTGAATGGTTGAAGGTCCTGCTCGGGAGCCTCGATATCTTCACGCTGACCGCGCTGGCGCTCTTGAGCATCGGTTATCGCGTCGCCGGAAAGGTTCCCGGTCGCCGCGCGTTTCTTGGGGTGTTCGGTCTTTGGCTGCTTTTGGTCGTCGGGCTCGTCGGCTTCACCGCCCTGCAGAGCCTTCGTTGAGACGGAGAGGGACATGTCGATGAAGCGGGTTCTGATTGGCCTGGTCGTACTCCTTGCGCTCGGCGCGATCGTCTTCGCGAGCCTGCGCGCGAACAAGGGCAAGCAGGGCCCGAAGGTCTACGTCGAGGAGGCGAAGCGGCGCGAGATCGTCCAGGTGGTCAAAGCCACCGGCTCGATCGATCCCAAGGAGAAGGTGAACCTCTCCTCGCACGTGGTGGGCAAGATCGAAAAGCTCTACGTCCACGAAGGCGACTCGATCCGCGCCGGCCAGCCGTTCCTGGACCTCGAAAAGGACACCTACCTATCGTCCCGCGACCGCTTCGCCGCCCAGTTGGCGAGCGCCCGGACCGCGACGCACAAGGCCGAGGTGAACCTCGCCGACAGCCGCTTACGGCTCGACCGCGCGAAGCGTCTGGCGGGCGAAGGGGTCGTGTCGCAAGAGCAGCTGGAGGCCGCCCAGCTCGCCGAATCGTCCGCGCGTTTGAGCCTCGACGAAGCGCGGGATGCGGTGACGCAGGCCAGCGCGAGCCTTTCCCAGGCGAAGACCGACCTCGCCAAGACGACGATCTACGCGCCGATCAGCGGCCGCGTGGTCCGGCTCGACGCCGAGCAGGGAGAGGTCGTGGTGTTCGGCACGATGAACAACCCGGCTTCGATCATCGGCGTGATCGCCGACCTATCCGAGATCCTGGCGAGAGTCGACGTCGACGAGACCGAGGTGGTCAACATCCACCCCGGCCAGACCGCGACCTTGAAGGTGGACGCGGTCTCCGCCCGCGAGTACCACGGACACGTGGTTGAAGTAGGAAGCTCGGGCTCTTCGCGGCCGCAACAGCCGGACGTCACGTTCTTCGAGGTCAAGATCCAACTCGACGACGCGGACGAGGCGCTACGGCCCGGTATGTCGGTGCGCGCTTCGGTGCGCGCCGAAGCTCACGCCAACGCCCTCGTGGTGCCGATCCAATCGGTCGTCGAGCGGACACCGCTCGGTGCCGACGGCAAGCCGCTCGAAGGGCCGGCGGGCAACGAAGAGGTGAAGGTCGTCTTCGTCGTCGCCGACGGCAAGGCGCACCAGAAGCCGGTCACTCTCGGGCTCTCCGACGAGACGCACATCGAAATCTTGAAGGGTTTGGACGCCGGAGCCAAAATGATCACCGGTCCCTACCGAATCCTGCGCGATTTGAAAGACGGCGACACGGTGCAGGTGAGCAAGACGACCGAGGCCGAGGATCGCCGCAAGGCGCGCGAAAAGGCCCGGGACGAGAAAGAGAAGGACGAGGAGTAGACGCGATGGCGCTGATCGAGCTGCACGACGTATTCAAGATTTACGACATGGGCGCCGAAAAGGTGCGAGCCCTGAATGGGGTCGACCTGACGATCGAGCGCGGCGAATACATCGCGATCATGGGCTCGTCCGGCAGCGGCAAGTCGACGCTGATGAACCTGCTCGGCTGCCTCGATACGCCGACCGAAGGGCACTACGTGCTCAACGGCACCGCCGTCGAGGATCTCGACGACAGCCAGCTCGCCGGGATTCGCAACAAAGAGATCGGCTTCGTCTTCCAGACCTTCAACCTGCTCGCCCGCACCGACGCGCTGCACAACGTCGAGCTGCCGTTGATCTACGCCGGCCTGCCGCGCGCCGAACGCCGCGAGCGGGCGAAGAAAGCGCTCGAACGCGTGGGGCTCGGCGATCGCACGCACCATCAACCGAACGAGCTGTCCGGCGGTCAAAGGCAGCGGGTGGCGATCGCCCGCGCGCTGGTCAACGAGCCGTCGATCCTGCTCGCCGACGAGCCGACCGGCAACCTCGATTCGGCGACCTCCAAAGAGATCATGGATCTGTTCGACCAGCTCCATCGCGGCGGCAACACCGTGATCCTGGTCACCCACGAGCCCGACATCGCCGAACATGCGAACCGGCAAGTTCAACTGCGCGACGGCAAGATCGTCGGCGATCAGGCCTCGGCGCACCGCCCGGCCGCTTCGGCCTGACGCCGCCTACCTCTAGTCCACTGCGCCGAACGGGCCGCTCGTGATCGTCGCCGAGAATTTTCGCCTCGCGCTTTCGGCGATCCGCGCCAACAAGCTGCGGTCGCTGCTCACCACCTTGGGGATCATCATCGGCGTCGCCGCCGTGATCTCGGTGGTCTCGCTGGTCCAGGGGCTCGAATTCCTGGTGACCGCCGAGCTGCAAGGCGTTGGCGCCACGTTCATGGAGGTGAGCCCGGATTTCGGCGACCAACAACGAGGCCCAGGCATCGTGCCGCGCCAGGTCCGGCTGACCTGGGACGACTGCCAGGCGATCGCGCAACGGGTGCCCGGGATCCGCATCATGACCCCGGTGGTCTTGGGCAAGGCCCTGATCAAATATCGCGATCGCTCGCATACGCCGAGCTTGATCCTCGGGGTCAACGAAAACTGGCCCGACGTGCGCAACCATGCCGTCGAGCGCGGCCGGTTCCTGTCGAAAATCGACCTCGAAAAGCACCGCAACGTCGTGGTCATCGGCCGGACCACGATCCGCGAGCTCGATCTCGGGGACGATCCGATCGGCAAGGAGATCTACGTCGGCCGCTACCCCGCGACCGTGATCGGCGTGATGGAAAAGAAAGGACAGACGCTCGGCGAAGATCTCGACGACCTGGTCTTCGTGCCGTTCGACGCCGCCGTGGTGCTGTTCGGCCGCAGCGCCCGCGACCTGGTCCGCCTGCGCCTGCAGGTCGAGTCGGTGCCGCAGATTCCGCAAGTGCGCGACACGATTACTTCGTTGCTGCGGCAACGGCACAAGATCGCCAAAGGGCAGCCCGACGATTTCCGGATCCGGGTGCAGGACGAGATCCTCCGCTCGACCCAGAGCATCCTCGGGTCGATCACAGCCGTGGTCGCGGGGGTGGTCGGCATCGCGCTCCTGGTCGGCGGCATCGGAATCATGAACATCATGCTGGTCTCGGTGCGCGAACGGACGCGCGAGATCGGCGTGAGGAAGGCGGTCGGAGCGCGGAAGCGGGACATCCTGGTGCAGTTCATGGTCGAGGCGATCACCCTCTCTTCGGTCGGCGGCGGGATTGGCTTGGCCCTCGGCTGGGGCGTCGGCGTGGCGCTCTCGAAGGTTCTCCCGGGCGATTGGCCCCCCGCCCATGTGCCGCTCTGGGCGGTTGGCTTGGCGTTCGCGTTCTCCGCGGGCGTCGGCATCTTCTTCGGCAGCTATCCGGCGACCCGCGCGGCGCGGCTCGATCCGATCGAAGCGCTTCGATTCGAGTGATCTCATGCATCTGGGCGAAAACTTCCGCGTCTCGATCGACTCTCTCCGCGCCAACAAGGTGCGCTCGCTGCTCACCGCGCTCGGCATCGTGATCGGCGTCGGCGCGGTGATCGCCGTGGTTTCGATCGTCCAGGGTCTGCAATACACGATCACCGGCGAGCTGCAAGGGGTCGGCGCCAACTTCATGATGATCTTCCCCGACGTGCAGCAGGAGCGCCCGGGCGTCTTCTCGCGGCCGATCAAGCTCACCTGGGAAGACGGCAAGGAGATCGCGAAGCGGGTTCCCGGCGTGACCCAAATCACGCCGGTCGTCGCGGGTCCGATCGAGATGCGCTATCTCGATCGCCACCACAAGCCGCAGTTCGTCCTCGGGGTGAACGAGAACTGGCAAGAGATCATGAACCACGCCGTCGGGGAGGGGCGCTTCCTCTCGCGCGTCGACCTCGACAACCGGCGCAAGGTGGTCTGCATCGGCCAGAAAATCGTCGACGAGCTGGGGCTGGGGAAAAATCCGATCGGCCGCGAGATCTACATCGCCGATCTGCCCGTCACGGTGATCGGCATCATGGAGGAGCGGGGCGAAAATCTCGGCGCCGACTTGGACGATCTCGCGTTCATCCCCTTCGATTCGGCGCTCTCGCTGTTCGGCCGCACCGCGGGCGATCAGGTTCAGCTCCGCTTGAAGACGGTCGACGCCGAAGCGGTCGAACCGGTCCGCGACGGCATCCAGGCGCTGCTCCGCCAGCGCCACCGCCTGGTGGCCGATCAGCCCGACGATTTCGAGATCCAGACCCAGGACGACCTGATCAAAACGATCGGCAAGATCCTGGGCGGCGTCACCGCCGTGGTCGGCGGAGTGGTGGGCATCGCGCTCCTGGTCGGTGGCATCGGCATCATGAACATCATGCTCGTCTCCGTGACCGAGCGAACCCGCGAAATCGGCGTCCGCAAAGCCCTCGGCGCCAAGCGCGGCGACATCCTGGTCCAGTTCCTGATCGAAGCCCTCCTCCTCTCCGCCATCGGCGGCCTGATCGGCCTCGCCTTCGGCTACGGCCTAGGCACCCTGATCGCCAAACTCCTACCCGGCAATTTCCCCCCCGCCCACGTCCCCTGGTGGGCGGTAGCGCTGTCGTTGGGTTTTTCCTCCCTGGTGGGCGCCTTCTTTGGTAGCTACCCGGCGGCAAGGGCAGCGAGACTCGATCCGGTCGAGGCGTTGAGGTTCGAGTAGGGAGTTTTTCCCAGGGAGCGCCGAGCTCCAGCTCGGCCCAACGCCCAAGCAGCCTCGAGCACCGACCGTAGGGCTCCGCCTCCGACCGAATAGCTCTTCTTCGGGACGGAGCGCGCTCCTTGCCTCCACCTGCGAGCGAGTGTAGCCTTCCTTGTCGATTGCGAAATCCATCTTCTCAGGAGGAAGAAAATGAAAACCAAGAGTCTGAGGAAGCTGGCGTTGAGCCGAGAGTCGCTGCGGATGCTCGACCACACCCGGCTCCGCGATGCGGTGGGCGGCACCAACACTTGCATGAGCATCTGCGGTGACGTCAGCGGCTGTATGCTCCCCACGAAGTGCATCGCCTTTGAAGAGGAATAACGCCGTCGAGAACTGCCCGCGAGGGGCAGGCGAGGTCGGTCCCCCGCGGGTGGAAGTGCAGCAGCCGGGCGAGTTCTTGCCTCTGATCATCGCGCTCCTACGCGAAAAGCTGGCTGTCCGCACTCCAGATTGGAAACCATGGCCAGGAGATTCCGGCTCTACATGGGAGATTCCGAGCAGGACCGGAAGATTCGAGCGCCAGGCCTATTCGGAACGATCGGGCTCGAAAAGATCGGCGAGACTTACGACGAGCACGTCTTCTCGGGAATCAGGTTTCGCACGGCTCGCCAGCTCGGGAACGAACAGCGCTCGCACGACCGGCAGGCGATCGTACCGGGACGGCAGCGGGGGTGCCGAGCGCGCCGCCAGCTCGCCCAACGCTTGAGCGAGCGCCCGCCGGTCGAAGGACTTTGCGCTCCATTTCACCTCTCCCAACAGCAACCTCTCGCCATCGATCGACTCGCTGATCACGTCCCACTCCGGGGCGTCGCGCTGCCACCAGCGTGAAGCGGGACCCCAGGGTCCGATGGCGCCGATGGGGCGTTCCTCTGAGGCTCTGGGAAGCAGGAGACGGCAAAGATCCTCCCAGGCTTCGGCACGGAGTGCATCCCAAAAGCGGGCGAGCAGTTGGCGTCGCGCCGCCGGAGAGCCGCTCGCAAGCTGCGCACGGTACGGTGCCACGACTCGAAACCAGAGCCTCGTGAACGGGTCGGCGATCTTGTAAATCGCCCGTTTGCTTCCTTTCTCGCTGTCACCGAATGGCGCTTCGCGACGGATCAGTCCGAGGCCCAGCAGGCGCTCCAGGGGGCGGGCCATCGAGGTGGCCGGCCGCCCCAAACGCCCGGCGATCTCGGAGACCCGATGCGCTCCGGCGCCGATCGCTTCGAGGAGGGGGCGGACTTCGAGCGCCGAGGGTACCTCTTCGAGCAGCAGGCGATCGGGTTCCCGATGGAGAGCGCCGAGCGGATCGAGAATCAGGGCTTCGATCTGGTCGATGACCTCTCGGCCCGCTCCGAGCGCCAGTTCCCAGTAGCGGGGTATCCCGCCCCAAGCGGTGTAGAGATCGATCGACGTGGACGCCTTGCCGCTCGGAAAAGCGTCCGGCAGGTGGCGCGGCGAAAGGGGCTGAAGGTCAAGGATCTCCCGCGCCCGTCCGAACAGCGGAGCGTTGCCGGAGAGCACCAGGCCCTGCATCATCCGCTGGCTGGAACCCGCGACGGCGACGGTCAGCTTCGCGTCGCGCGCCTCGTGATCGATCCAGCGCTGGAGGACGCTCGGCAGCTCCGGCGAGGCGAGCACCAGATAGGGCAACTCGTCCAGGATCAGCGGCCCGCGCCATCCTGTGGCTTTCGCTTCTCGCGCGAGGCGAGAGAAGAGCGAGCGCCAGTCGCGATATTCGACCTCGGCAAAGTTCACCAGCCGTTGGGCGACCGCTTCGGCAAAATACCGGCGCTGCAGATCGGGTGTTGATTGGTCGGCGACTGTATAGAGACCGTCGTGCCGTTCCGCCCATTCGAGCAGCAAGCGCGTCTTGCCGACGCGCCGACGGCCGTAGACGACCGCCAGGCCTCCCTCTTCGGAGACGGCCAAGCGGTCCAGGCGGGCGAGCTCTTCGATGCGGTTGATGAATAACATTATGCCGATCAGCATAATGCAAGTCCGCATAATCTTGGCAACGTACGCCCGAATCGCGGGCGCAGCCCGGTTTATCGCCGGCTGATCACAAACTTCCCGAAGCTGACGCCCAATTCGACGCCCGTTCCGTTGCCGGCGAGGGCGAGCGAGACTTCGCCTTTGGTCACCACCTGCGCTTCGGACGACTTACCGGCGCCCGCCGAGGCGCCTCCCGCGACGTAGGTTCCGAACAGATCGCGGATGTCGCCGACCTCGGAGAATTTGCCGAAGCCGTCGTTGACCTTCGAGCGGCCGGCGGTCAGTCCGCCGCCTTTGCCGGCGAGGGAGACGCGCGCCGTCTGGCCGTTGCCGCAGGTGATCGTGCCGGACCCCTTGCTGGTCTTGTAGAAGATCGACCAGCTGGTCAGGCTGAATTTCATGGTGCAATCGGTCGCCTGTGCCGCGGGGGCGGCGAACGCGGCAAAAAGTGCGGCGAAGGTGAAGGCAAGGGCGAGACGTCGGATCATGGTCGGTTCTCCTCAGGTTCGGTCTCAGGTAAAGACTGACGCTCCACGCCCCCTGGTTCAACCAGGGAGGGCGTGGCCGCAACCTGACCGTACGCAAGATTCGAACCTGACCACGGGAAGGGTGGCCGCCGGGGGGGCGGCAATGGGATACTGCCGTGGTTTTTCGCCGCGGCGAGTCGCTTGTCTCGCAGCAATCGTCCCTCGGAGGGAGCATGGCGTCGGATATCGAAATCGCACAGCAGGCAAAGCTCAAGCGCATTGCAGGAATCGCCCAGGAGCGACTCGGCATCGCCGAAGAACACCTGGAGCCGTACGGCCACTACAAGGCGAAGATCTCGCTCGACTACCTCGCGGGGTTGAAAGATCGGCCGGACGGCAAACTGGTCCTGGTCACCGCGATGACCCCGACACCCGCGGGGGAGGGCAAGACAACGACCTCCGTGGGCCTGGGCGACGCGCTCAACCGGATCGGCAAGAAGGCGTTGATCTGCCTGCGCGAGCCGAGCCTCGGACCGGTGTTCGGGATGAAGGGGGGGGCGGCCGGCGGCGGCTTTGCCCAAGTGGTGCCGATGGAGGACATCAACCTCCACTTCACCGGCGATTTCAACGCCATCGGCCTCGCCAACAACCTGCTCGCCGCCCTGCTCGACAACCACATCCACCACGGCAACGAGCTGGGCATCGACGTTCGGCGGATCAGCTGGAAACGGGTGGTCGACATGAACGACCGCGCGCTGCGCGAGATCGTGGTCAGCCTCGGCGGTTTCGGCAACGGCTTTCCGCGCCAGGACGGATTCGACATCGTAGTCGCCTCCGAAGTGATGGCGATCTTCTGCCTCTCCACGTCGCTCGCCGACCTGAAGGAACGGCTCGGCAACATCGTCGTCGCCCACACCCGCGACCGGAAACCGATTCACGCCCGCGATCTCAAAGCCCACGGCGCGATGACCGTGCTGCTCAAGGACGCCCTCCAGCCGAACCTGGTGCAGACGCTGGAAAACAACCCTGCGATCCTCCACGGCGGGCCGTTCGCCAACATCGCCCACGGCTGCAACTCGGTGATCGCGACCCAAGCGGCGCTCAAGCTCGCCGACTACGTGGTGACCGAAGCCGGGTTTGGCGCGGACCTGGGCGCCGAGAAGTTCATCGACATCAAATGCCGGAAGTCGGGCCTTCGCCCCTCGGCCGCGGTGGTGGTCGCGACGATTCGCGCGCTCAAATTCCACGGCGGCGCCGATTTGAAGGCGCTCACCACCGAGAACCTCGAAGCGCTGGAAAAGGGGATCGTGAATCTGGAGCGTCACGTCGAGAACGTCCAGAACGGCTACGGCCTCGGATGCGTGGTGGCGATCAACCGGTTCTCGTCCGATACCGCGGCCGAGATCGCGTTGGTCGAGGAGAAGATGGCGAAGCTTGGGGTCAAGGTGGCGCTCGCCACTCATTGGGCGGACGGGGGAGCGGGGGCGACCGACCTCGCGAAAATCGTCGTCGAGCTGTGCGAACGCCCGTCGACTTTCCGCTTCGTCTACGAGGATTCCGACACCCTCATGGAGAAGGTCGAAAAGATCGCCCGCACGATCTACCGCGCCGACGGCGTCACCGTCGACAGCAAGGCGCGCACCCAAATCGAGCGCCTCCAGGCCGACGGCTACGGCCACTATCCGGTCTGTGTGGCGAAGACCCAATACTCGTTTTCCACCGACGCCACTAAGCGCGCGGCACCCACCGGCCACAAGCTCGACATCCGCGAAGTCCGCCTCGCCGCCGGAGCCGAGTTCGTGGTCATGGTCTGCGGCGACATCATGACCATGCCCGGCCTGCCGAAGGTCCCTTCCGCCCAGGCGATCGATTTGGACGAGAACGGCAAGGTGGTGGGGTTGTTCTAAGAGAACTTGAGGGGGCGGCTCGGCTTGAGCTGCCCCCTCGATTGGATCAGGACATTCCATGCCGCCCCTTCTGCGCGCCCTCGTCTTCGGTGCCACGCTCGCCGTCGCGGTCGGACCGATCGCGGTCCTGATCGTCCAATGCGGCCTGACTCGCGGCTTCGCCAGCGCCGCGCGTTGCGGTCTCGGCGCGGGTCTCGCCGACCTCACCTACGCGCTGATCGCGTTCACCGTCGGCCCCGCGATCTCCGGGCTGCTCGCAGAGCACCGGCGCGAGGTGGAGATCGTCGCCTCGCTCGTCCTGGTCGGCTTCGGCTTGTGGATGATTTGGAGCGCCCTGCGCGCTCGAAAGGCGGCGGGGGAGAGAGAAACCAAGCCGGTCGGGAGCCACCGCGAGATCGCGACGACGTTTCTGCTGACGATCGTCAATCCGCTCACCGTCCTTGCCTTCGTGAGTTTCTCGGCCCAGCTCGGGCTCGATCCCAGCTGGCGCCAGGCGATCAGCTTGTCGCTTGCGCTTTTCCTCGGTAGCCTCACCATTCAGCTCGCCTTGGCACTCGCCGGATCGCGCCTTCGCCGCTACGTCACCGATCCCCGCTGGGTCCTGGGGCTCAACGTCGCAAGCGGTTTGGGGATCGTGCTGTTCGGCGTTACCGGCCTGGTTTGAAAAGAATCGGCCTCTCGGGAATCTCTCTCGCCTGTCGTAGGGGCTGAGCTTGACAGGTGATCGCCCGGGTCGAGGCGATTCGTTCTCTCGAGGAGCTCGGTTCACTGGCCGAGCGGCTGCTGACCGCTCGGACTCTCGAAGAGCTTGGGTTAGCGTAGCGCGGAAGTTCGGAGCCGCGAATCGCGCATCGGGAACGCCCTTCCAGCTCTCTCGGCATGCCCGTCCCGGCACCCGGGAACGCCCTTCCTGATACCTCAGTCCCCCTTCCCGGCACCAGGGCACTCCCTTCCTGCTACCCGGGAAGGCCCTGCCCGCCACCTGGCACCCGCTTCCCGGTTGTCGGGAACCCCCTGCCCGCCACCTGGGCACGCCCTCCCTTCTACCCGGCATGCCCTTCCCGGCAGTTGAGCAGCCCTTCCCTGCTGTAGGGAAGGTCCTTCCCAGATCATGAAATCCACAGCCCCGCAGCCGGGAAGGTCGTTACCCCCGCCCCCCAAAGCTCCCCAAAGCCGCCAGGACGCCATCGATATCCGCCGGCGTATGGTCCGCCGAGACCTGAAAGCGAATCGACTCATCCCCTTTCGGCACTACGGGGAACTTCAATCCGGTCGCCAGAATGCCGTTTGCGCGCAGGTGGGCGACGAGCGCGGTGGTCTTCGCGGTGTCCCGGACCATCAGCGGGACGACCGGGTGGGTGCCGGGGATCGTTTCGTAGCCGAGATCGAGAAGGCCTTTCTGGAAGCGCTCGGTCATCGCACGGAGGTGGGCGAGGCGCTCGATGCCGGAGGGGCTATCGAGCAGATCGAGAGCTCGGAGCGCCGCTGCGCACTCTCCGACGGTGATCGGGTTCGAATAGATGTAGGTGGCGGAGGTCTCGCGCAGGAAGTCGGTGAGGGTCTTACTGCCGACGATGTAGCCGCCGTTCACACCCAGCGCTTTGCCGAGCGTTGCGAGCAGTATGTCCGACTGCGGCGCTCCGGTCGCTTCTTCGGTTCCGCGCCCGGTGGCTCCGAAGGCTCCGACTCCATGGGAGTCGTCGACTAGGACGACGACATTTTCCGGGAAGTTCTCGTCGTGGCGGCGGGCGATCTCCAGGATCTTCGGCAGGGGTGCGTTCGCTCCCCGCATGCTGAAGATGCCGTCGGTGACCAGGATTACCCGGCGGCAGGTGCCGGCGATCTCGGTGAGCTTGGCGTCCAGATCTTCGAGGTCGAGGTGCCGGTAGATCTTCTTGTCTTTCGGTCGCGCGAGCCGCATCGCGTTGATGATGCAGTTGTGGTTCAGCTCGTCGCTCACCACCACGGTCTCCGGCGTGATCAGCGGCACCAGTACCCCGAGCATGGCGGCGTAGGCGCTGCTCCAGAGCATCGCGGATTCGCGGCCGTGGAACTTGGCGAGGCGCGCTTCGAGGTCGGTGTGCGCGGCGTAGGTGCCGCTGATGAAACGGACCGCGCCGGGGCCGACGCCGTAGGCGCGGCTCGCGTGCTCTTCCGCTTCGATCAGCTCGGAGCGCAGAGCCATCCCGAGGTAGTTGTTCGAGTTCATCTTGAGGAACGGCCGGTCGCCTTCGCCCGCCAAGCGGTAGCGGGGGCCAAGATCACCGGAGGCAGGGACGACGCCGACGATCACCGACTCGGCTCCTTTCTTGGTGCCGCGCTGTTCGAGGGCGTCGAGCTCCGCGGCGAGCGCGGGGAGGAAACGGTCAACGGGCATGTTCGTCGATCTCCTGCTTGAGCTTGATTTCCAGGTTCACGAGCATCTCGCCGACCATGGCGGAGAGGTCGAACTGCGGCTGCCAGCCCCATTCGCTTCGCGCGGCGCTGTCGTCAAGCGAGCGCGGCCAGCTGTCGGCGATCGCCTGGCGCACGGGGTCGATCCGGTAGTCGAGCACGAAATCGGGGATGTGCTTGCGGATCTCGGCGGCCAGCTCTTCGGGCGTGAAGTTCATCGCCGTGACGTTGAAGGCGTTCCGGTGGACCAGCCTCTCGGCGTCGGCTTCCATCACGTCGATCGTCGCTTTGACCGCGTCGGGCATGAACATCATGTCCAGGCGGGTATCGGGCTTCAAAAAACAGGTGTAGTGCTTATGCCGGATCGCCTCGTAGAAGATCTCTACCGCGTAATCGGTGGTACCTCCCCCCGGAGGGGCGCCGTGCGAGATGATGCCGGGGAAGCGCACGCCGCGGGCATCGACGCCGAACCGCTCGTAGTAGTAGTCGCAGAGCATCTCGCCCGCGACCTTCGTCACTCCGTACATCGTGGTTGGACGCTGGAGCGTGTCTTGCGGGGTGAGGTCGCGCGGCGTGCTCGGGCCGAACGCGCCGATCGAGCTGGGGAAGAACACCGCGCAGCGGTTCTGGCGCGCCACTTCGAGGACGCCGTAGAGGCTCCCCATGTTGACGTCCCAGGCGACCTGAGGCCGGCTCTCGCCGGTGGCCGACAACAGCGCCACGAGGTGGAAGATGGTGCCGATCTCGTAGCGCCGCACCATCTCCTGGATCTGGCGGGCATTGGTGCAATCGAGGAACTCGAACGGCCCTTCGGTGCGCAGCAGCTGCTCCCGGCTCATCATCCGGACATCGGAAGCGACCACCTGGTCGGGACCATAGAGCCGGCGGAGGGCGGGCACCAGCTCGGAGCCGACCTGGCCGAGGGAGCCGGTGACGAGGATCTTGGTTTTCAAGGGCAGGGCACTCCGTCCACCGGCGCACCGGGGCTTCGAGGGGCAAGCGTCAAGGTGTCGTCATTCGACGACGGATGTTATGCGGGCGGGGCCGGAGGGGACAAGGGCGGACCGTCGCCCGGCCGCTCGGCGATCAAGTAGCGGACCTTCGGCGGGCCAGGTTCCGTCTGGAAGGTGCGGATCCGCCGCTTCAGCTCGCGGTCGGCGACCGTTTCGCGCTCGTGCTGGCGCAGGTGCTCGATCCATGAGGCGACCAGGTATTGCTCGACGTGATGGTTCGGCTCGCTGGCGTCGGTGAACAGGCCCCATTCGTAGGCGCCGTCGCGCAGGCGGGAGCGCCGCAGCTCGCGCATCGCGGCGCTGAACTCCTCGGCCTGCGCCGGGTCGACCTCGTATTCGACGTTCACCAGCACCGGCCCGCGGTCCGGCTCCGGCTCGTGGGCGACGATCGGCGCCGGCCATTGGCGCGAAGGGGAGAGGTTCAACCCCTCGCCGGAGCGGAGGTGGAAGCGGGCGGTCACCAGGAGCGCGACGACCGTGGTAGCGGCCGCCGCGATGAGCGAGATGCGCAGGCCGAAATGGTCGGCGAGCAACCCCCAGAGCGCGCTTCCGGCGGACAAGCCGGCGTAGAACGTGAGGAGATAGACCGACAGCGCGCGCGCCCGAACCCAGGCCGGGAGCGAGGTCTGAAACGCCACGTTCATGCTCGACAGCGCCGAGAGCCAGGCTCCACCCGAAAGCAGCATGGCGAACAGAACCAGCGGAAAATTGCGGATGAACGCGAGCGCCAGCATGCCTCCGGCGAAGACCAGGGTGGCGACGATCACCACCAGATCGGTCGAATTGTTCCGCTTGAGCCGGGGGAGGACGAACGCCGCCGTGACCGCGCCGACGCCCAGCAGGCCAAGCAGCAGGCCGTAGGCCCCCGGGCCGCGCCCCAGCTCGACCCGGGCGACGACGGGTAGGAGCGCCCAGAGCGCGCTGCCGCAGAAGACGAACGCCGAGCCGCGCCAGAGCACCGCGATCAGCTCCGGGGCATGGCGGACGTAGCGCACTCCCGTCTGCATCGCGCCCAGGAACCGCTCGGCCGGCAGCACCGACTGCTCGACCGGACGTTTCCACCGCCAGAGCACCAGGAGCACCCCGAGAAACGAGGCGGCGTTCAAAGCGAACGTGGCCGAGGGACCCGCCGCCGCGACGATCAGGCCGCCCAGGGCCGGGCCGGCCGCGCGCGCGATGTTGAACCCGACGCTGTTCAGGACGATCGCCTCGGGCAGGTCCTCGCGCGGCACCAGCTCCGGCAGGATCGCCTGCCAGGCCGGGCCGTTGAAGGCCGTTCCCAAACCGAGCAGGAACGTGAACAGCAGCAGCAGTCCGGGCGTCACCCCGCCGAGCGCGGAGACCAACGCCAGCCCGGCGGCCGAAGCGAGCATCCAGCTCTGGGTAACGACCAGCAGCCGGCGCCGGTCCATCACGTCGGCGAGCGCGCCGGACGGTAGCGCGAGCAGGAACATCGGCAGGCTTGTCGCCACCTGCACCAGCGCCACCTGAGTGGAGGAGGGGGTGAGCGTGGTCATCATCCACGACGCCCCGACGCTCTGGAGCCAGGTGCCGACGTTGCTGGCCACGCTCGCGATCCAGAGCGAGCGCAGCAATGGGTAACGCAGCGGGCGCCAGGGGGATTTGGGGGGCGAGGTCATCGATCTCGGAGGATATCGCGCGCATCCGCTTGCCGCTTTGCCTCCCGTTGCGGGAGAATGATGTTCGCTCGCGCACTTCCCCGCACATCCCCTAGATGCTCGAAACCCTCAGTCCTCAAAAAGCGCTCCCGCACAGCGAGGAGTCCGAGCGGGCGGTGCTCGCCGGGGTGATGCTCGATCAGGCGCTGCTGCCGACGATCTCCGGGCGGCTCAAGCCGGAGGACTTCTATGGCGAGCGGCATCAGATTCTCTATCGGGCGATGCTGGAGTTGCAGGAGGAGCTGGTCGGGATCGACCTGCGCACGCTCCAGGCGAAGCTCGAGCAGCAGGCTTTGTTCGAGAAGGCGGGGGGGATCTCCTACGTCGCGAACCTGGATCTCGACCTGCCCGATCTCGGCCGCCTCGATTCCTACGTCGAGATCGTCAAGGAGCGCTCGGTCCGCCGCCGTCTGATCGAGGCATCGGGCAAGATCATCCGCGACTGCTTGGACGGCGGCGTCGAAGCCGCCGAAGCGCTCGGCCGCGCCGAGCAGGCGATCCTGGGGTTGGGCGAAGAAGCGGTCCAGCGCGGCTTCGTGGCGCTCTCCCACGTCTTCCACATCACGCTCGAAGAGCTGGAGGAGCGCCCGGGCTCTACCCTGATCGGCATTCCCACGGGCTTTACCGACCTCGACCGGATCACCCACGGCTTGAACAAAGGGAACCTGATCATCATCGCCGGCCGCCCCGGCATGGGCAAGACCAGCATCGCTCTCAACATGGCCCAGCATGTGGCGATCCGTGAGAAGAGGACGGTGGGGGTCTTCTCGCTCGAAATGAGCCAGCAGGAACTGGCGCTGCGCATCCTCTGCTCGGAGGCCGACGTGTCGTTTTCCCGCCTGCGCTCCGGGACGCTCTCGACCCAGCAGTGGACGCGGGTACATTCGGTGGTGCGGGCGACCTCGGACGTGCCCCTCTACATCGACGACTCCCCGAACCCGACGCTGCTCGAAATCGCCTCGAAGGCGCGCCGCCTCAAGGCCGAGAAGGGGCTCGCGCTGGTGATCCTCGACTACCTCCAGCTGATGCAGGCGGGGGGCAAGTACGAGAACCGCAACCTGGAGATCGCGGCGATCAGCCGCGGCTTGAAGCAGCTCGCCAAGGAGCTGGAGCTGCCGGTGATCGCGCTATCCCAGCTTTCCCGCGCGCCCGAGCGGCGGGGGAGCGACCACCGGCCGCAGCTTTCGGATTTAAGGGAAAGCGGAAGCATAGAGCAGGATGCCGACATGGTGGCGTTCGTCTATCGCGACGAGGTCTACAACCAGGACGACCCGGACAAGAAAGGGCTTGCCGAGCTGATCATCGCGAAGCACCGAAACGGCGAGACCGGCACGGTCGAGCTGGTCTTCCTGGGCGAAACCACCAGCTTCCGCAACCTCGACCGCCATGGCCTCGATCACTCTGCCCCTTTCTGAGCCGATGGCCGAAACCCACGCGATCGATCGGCGGCCCACCGAGGCCGAGCTGCTCGCTTCGGCGCTCCGCCCGGCGTGGGTGGACGTCGATCTCGACGTCCTCGATCGAAACCTCGCCGCTCTGCGCGCGCGGATGGGCTCGGCGCGCATCTTGGCCGTGGTCAAGGCCGATGCCTACGGCCATGGCGCGACGGGGGTGTCGCGCGCGCTCGAAGCGGCCGGGGTCGATTGGCTCGGCGTGGCGCTGCTCGAAGAGGGGGCGGAGGTTCGCCGCTCAGGCGTCGATCTGCCGATTCTGGTGCTCGGCACCGCGCGGCCGGAGTGGCTCGCGCTCTATCGTCGCTATGACCTGACCCCCGCGGTGTCGAGCCTCGCGGAGCTGGCGCTCTGGCGCGACTGGAGCGCGGGGAGCACCGCCGGCGTGGCGCAAGCGCTGCATCTGAAGGTCGATACCGGCATGGGGCGGCTGGGGGTGCCGCTCGCCGAGGTGCCGCGCGCCTTGGAGATCCTCCGCTCCTCGCCGCAGCTCAAGATGACCGGCCTGCTCTCGCACTTCGCGAACGCCGATGACCTTTCGAACGCGAAGAACGACCGGCAGGAGAACCGCTTCAAAGACGTCCTCGCCCAGCTCACCGCCCATGAACGCGAGACGATCGAGATCCACATGGCGAACTCCGCCGCGGCGCTCCATCGGCCGTCGTCGCGGAACACCCTGGTGCGGATGGGCATCGGCCTGTACGGCATCGATCCGGTGGCCCCGGCGACCAGCGCGGAGGGGGCGGGCCTGGCGCCGGTGATGTCGCTGGTCGCGCGGATCGTCCAGGTGCGCGAAGTGCCGGCCGGCACCCAGTTGTCGTACGGCGGACGCACGGTGACCGAGCGGCCGAGCCGGATCGCGGTCGTTCCCGTGGGTTACGCGGACGGCTACGCCTGGCGACTGACCGGCAAGGCCGAGGCGCTGGTCGGCGGCCGGCGCGTGCCGGTCGCGGGCTCCGTGACGATGGACATGACGCTGCTCGACATCACGGATACCGACGCGGCGCCGGGCGACGAGGCCGTGCTGCTCGGCCGGCAGGGCGCGGAAGAGATCACCGCGGTCGATCTCGCGCGCCAGGCGGGGACGATCTCGTGGGAGATCCTCTGCCATCTCGGCCTGCGCCTGCCGCGGCGCTACTTTCGGGGCGGTCGGCTCGACCACATCGTCTCGCGTTTTTCGAGGGAGGACTGACGTGGGCAAGGCGCTCCCCCAGCCGGTCGAGAATTTTCTGATCGAGCTCGGCCGATTCACCCAACTGGTCGGCCGCCTGTTCGCCTGGACGCCGCGGCCGCCGTACGACGTGCGCGAGCTGTTTCGCCAGATGGTACGGGTGGGGCTCGGGTCGATCCCGGTCGTCCTGTTGACCGCGCTGTTCACCGGCGGCGTGATGGCGCTCCAGACGTTCACCGTGCTCCGGCGCTTCAACGCCGAGAGCTACGTCGGCACATTGGTCGGCCTTTCGATGGTGCGCGAGCTGGCGGCGGTGCTGTCGAGCCTGATCGTCGCCGGGCGTTCCGGGTCGGCGATGGGCGCGGAGCTGGGCACCATGCGCGTGACCGAGCAGATCGATGCGCTCGAAGTGATGGCGACCGACCCGGTCCACTACCTGGTGGTGCCGCGGGTCTGGGCGACCGTGCTCACCCTGCCGCTGCTGGTCGTGCTCGCCGATGCGTTGGGCATCGCCGGCGGTTACGTCGTCTCGGTCCCTTTGATGGGCGCGAATCCGATCAGCTATCTCCATGCGAGCTTCCAGTTCATGGATTTGAAAGACCTGTTCTCGGGGTTGATCAAGGCCGCCGTGTTCGGCTTCCTGATCGCGGTGATCGGCTGCCAGCAGGGGTTCTACACCACCGGAGGCGCGGAGGGGGTCGGCCGCTCGACCACCAAGGCGGTGGTGCTCGCGAGCATCGCGATTTTGATCTCGGATTTTTTCCTTACCCGGATCTTGTTCTAAGGCACGCCCGTGACCGAACCGAAACTCTCGACCCCACTTGAGGCCGCAAACCCCGGCGGCGACGCCGTCAAGATCCGCATCCGCGATCTGATGAAATCGTTCGGCCCGAAACGGGTCCTGGACGGCGTCGACCTCGATATCCGCAACGCCGAGTCGCTGGTAATCATCGGCGGTTCGGGGACCGGCAAGAGCGTGCTGCTCAAACACATCATCGGCCTGCTCAAGCCGGATTCCGGAACGGTCGAGATCGACGGCGTCGCGATGGAATCGCTGTCCAACCGCGATCTCACCGAGTTTCGCCGCCGCTTCGGCATGAGTTTCCAAGAAGGCGCGCTGTTCGATTCGATGACGGTCGGCGAAAACGTCGGCTTTCCGCTCACGCGCCAGACCGAGATGACCGCCGCCGAGCGGCGGACCCGGGTGGAGGAGTGCCTGGATCTGGTACGCCTTTCGGGAGTGGCCGACAAGGTTCCGTCGCAGCTTTCGGGCGGCATGCGCCGGCGAGTCGGGTTTGCCCGCGCGATCGCGGTCGAGCCGGAGATCCTGCTGTTCGACGAGCCGACCACCGGGCTCGACCCTGTGACCACCGCGTTGATCGACGAGGTGATCATCGATCTCAACAACCGTCTGCATACGACGACGATCACCATCACCCACGACATGGAGAGCGCGTTCCGGATCGGCGATCGGATCGCGATGATCCACCAGGGGAAAATCGTTGCGGAAGCGGCGCCCGAGGAATTCCGGCAACATGCCGACCCGCGGGTGCAACAGTTCATCCATGGAATTGCCGACGGCCCGCTCACGGTTGAGAGCGCGGCTTTCTCGAAGAATTAGGAGCTGACGATGGGCAACGTCATCCGCGTCGGGTTGTTCACGGCGATCTGTCTCGCGATCCTCGGGCTGCTGATCTGGAAGATCGAGGATTGGAGCCCCTGGGGCGCGAAAGGCAAAGAGGTCTCCGCGGTCTTCGACTCGGTCGCCGGGCTGGACGACAAGGCGGCCGTGCGCGTGGCCGGCGTGCGCGTCGGCCGGGTCGACGGCATCGGCCTCGAAGGGCGCCAGGCGAAGGTGCGGATGGTGCTCGAAAAGCCGCTCGGTCTGACCGAAGGGACGACCGCCACGATCGCCAACCTCGGCCTGCTGGGCGAAAAGTACGTCGAACTGATCCCCGGGCCGGCCGGCGCGCCGCCGCTGCCGGACAAGGCCGTCCTTCGCGGCACCACGCCGATCAGCTTCGACCAGGCGATGGCGAAGATCCAGGCGATCGGCGATTCGATCCAGGGCATCACGGGCTCTCTGTCCGGCGCGCTCGCGGGGGAGACGGGGGGCGTGAGCTTGGGGCAGCTGATGACCAGCTTGGCGCAGACCAGCGACGAGATACGCCTTCTCGTGGCCGAGAACCGGGCGCAGGTCGGTCGCACGATCGGCAACTTCGAGCAGGTGGGCGCCAACCTCGCCTTCGAGCTGCCACGCCTCTCCGCGCAGCTGCAGGAGACCGCCCAGCAGATTTCGGCGATCCTGGCCGAGAACCGCGGCAATCTCTCCGGGACGATGGAGAACGCCCGGAAGGTGAGCGCGGACATTCAAGTCTCGGTCGACAACCTGAACAAGATCACCGACAAGATCGCCTCCGGCCAGGGGACGATCGGCAAGCTGGTCAACGACGAGACGGCACACGACAAGCTGGTCTCCACCCTCGATTCGATCGAAGGGGGAGTGAAGTCGCTCAGCAGCTCGCTCGGCGCGCTCCAGAAATTCAAGCTCGATCTCGATCTTCAGGGCTACTACCTATCCGATCCGAAAGATTCGCAGACGACGTTCCGCCTCGACATCCAGCCGGGGGAAGGCAACAAGCTCTATCGGGCGGCGCTTTCGAACACTCCGGGCGGCAAGCTGCGCACGAAAACGCAGACGATCACTACGACGCTGCCCGACGGCTCGCGCGAGGTGAAGACGATTGAAACCCTCACCCGCGAAGACACCCGTGTAGGCTCCGCCCTGTTCGGCTACCAGGCGCCGAGCAACCTGCGGATCTGGGCCGGCCTGATCGAAAACACCGGCGGCGCCTCGGTCGAGCTGCCGTTTGACAAGAACAAGTTTCTCGTCTCGTTCGACGCGTTCGATTTCAACCGCGAGAACGACCAGAACCCCCACCTTCGTCTCACCGGCCGCTGGCAGCTGCATCCCAATCTCTACTTGGTCGGCGGCCTCGACGACCCGCTCGAAAACCAATCGTTGTTCCTCGGCGCGGGCGTCAAATGGCGCGACGACAACTTGAAGTACCTGTTGGGGTCGGTGCCGAAGTTTTAGAAACCGACGCGTCGCCTTGTGGACCGACGCGTCGGGCATCGCGCCACGAGCCCCGGATTCTTCTTTTCGAAGGGCCGCAAGCGCGCGGGATCGAACATTGGCTATGGCATGTCTGTTGCGATCTCCCTTTCACAGCCCACGGAACCAATTCCTCGGGCTGCTTTCCCGGGCGGATCACCGTGCCGGGTGGGAGGAGATGAAAATGGTCACCATCGACGAGAGTCTCAATCTCACCGTCAACGATCCTTCAAAAACTTCCGCGCCTTTTCTCACCAATCCTGAGTTCTCCAACAAAGGGGAATTCGGCGGGTTGAGATTCTTCCCCGACAGCACGTACGAGAGGATCTCGGTCAAGAAGGCGGGGACCTTCGACCTCACCTACAACGCGGCAAGCGGCTTGACCTTTACGGCGCAGCCGACGTTTTCGCCCGCGACGAGCAACGTCTCGGTGTCGAGCTTCAGCGACACGAGCTTCACCCTCACCGTCACGGCGGTACAAGGGGAGGACAAGCAAATGATCGCATACAAGATCTTCACGTCGGGTGGAACGATCGACGACCCGTCGATCGCGATCGAGCCCCCTACGATCTAAGCAACGCCGATCAGTTGCCCGGGTCGCCCAGCAGCTTGCGGAAGTCCGGGTCTTCTTTGAGCGGTTCGAACCAAGGAAACGTGAACCAACGGGGCTCAACGCCGAGCGACCGGGCGCGGGAAGCGGTGGCGATCGCGGAGAGGCGCTCTCCGATGAGCGCGTAGACGAGCGAGGATTCGTAGGCGACCTGGGGGCTCTTCGGCGCGAGCCGGAGGGCCTCTTGGACCGCGGCGACCGCCTCGCCGCCGCGTCCCAGGTGGGCAAGCGCCTGGCCGCGGATGGTCAGAAGCTGCGGGTTGTTGGCCGCCGCCGGATCCTTCGCCACCAGATCCAGCACCGCTCGATAGTCGTCCTCGGCCTTGGTACGCTGGCCGAGCAGGAAACGCGAATCGGCGAGGTTGAGGCGGGCCACCGAGTTGGCCGGTTCGAGCGCCACCGCGCGGGTAAACGCGTCCGCCGCCTCGGCGTAGCGGCCGAGGACCAATCGCGCGGTGCCGAGATTGTTGAGCGGAGTGAAGCGCGGAGTCTGCCGGACCAGTTGAGCATACAGCGCGGCGGCCCGCGCCGGATCGCCGTTCGACAGCTCGAGGTTGGCGAGCAGAGAGAGCCCGTCGGCGTGGCCCGGTGCGCGCCGCAGGAGCTCTTCGAGAGTCGAGCGCGCAGCCGCGGTTTCCCCCTGTTGGACTTCGTACCAGGCGAGGCTGCGCAACCTGCCGATCGAACGATGGCTTGTGGCAGCGGCGCGCGCCAGCCGAAGCGCCTCTTCCGGCCGCCCTCGCGCTTGGGCGACCATCGCGCGCTGTCCGAGCACCATCGGATCGCCGGGGGAAAGGCGATCGAGCGCAGTCAGGGCGGTCTCAGCAAGGTCCAACTGCCCTCCACCTACTGCGGCCGAGGCTTCCAGAACGAGCGGCCGGGGATCGCCCGGAGCGATCTGGCGCGCAGCGTGGCTGCTCGCGAGAGCGCGTTCGAGATCAGCCGGGTCACGCGATTGGGCGAAGCGTTGGCGGGCGATCTCCGATTCGAGCAGCCGCGCTTCCAGGAACTGCGGCGCGCGAGAGGAGAGGCTGCCGACCTCGTCGAGAAGGATGCCGAGGTCGGCGTCGCGGCGCTCCCTGAAACGGCTGGAGAGGCGAAGGAACGCGGCGAAATCACGGCTCGAAACGGCCAGATCGCCGACGCCCGACCGCGTCTTGCGCCCCGGGTAGAAAGAGCGCACCTGGGCTGCGACGGCGCGCGCCGCGAGCAGCGGATCGTCGGTGCGCACTGAGAGGCTCGCCGAATCGAGCAGGTTGGCGTCGGCCCCCCGGATGCGTTGGAGCGTGATCTGGCAAACCTCGTCGCGGCAGGCAAGCCGGGTGGCGATGAGCTCGTCGGCGGATAGGGCGCGCGCCACCTGCCGCAGACCGCCGGTCGCGGCGTCGATCTCCTCAGGGGCCTTGGCCGCGACGCCGGCCAGGCCCGAGATCACCTGCAACTCGGCGACGCGCAGACCGGCGGTCAACAGGGCGCTGTCTTCCGCGCCGCCTGCCGGGGTCGTTCCGGCGACGGTCGGTGCGAGTACCGCGACTTCGATCGGCGGCGTCGGCGGCCGGAGGGCCAAATAGAGCGCCGCGGCGCCGCCGAGCGCGAGCAGAACCGCCGGGACGATCCAAAGGCGGCGAAGGGATCGTCGAGCGGCCGGGGGAGAGGTCGGTGCCGGTGACGGACCGTAGACCGACGCGGAAGTGGCCGGCTGGCCTTCGACCCAGGTCGGCTGGTCGTCGCCGGATCCCGGCGCATCGGCCCAAGTGGAAAGCGCCGTCGCAACCTCTGCGGCGCTCCTTGGACGTAGGTGCGGCTCCTTGGCGAGCAGCCGATGGACCAGGTCGGCAAACTCTTTCGGTACCGCGGGCACAGCGAGGGTCAACGGCTGGGGCTCGCTGAAGAGGACGCGCTGGAGGGTCGAAAGCTGGTTGGCACCGGCAAACGGCGAACGCCCGCCGAGCACTTCATAGAGCAGGACGCCGAGCGAGAACAGGTCGGAACGGAAATCGACCGGCTCGCCGCGGGCCTGCTCGGGCGACATCGAACGGGTAGTGCCCATCACCATGCCGCTCGCGGTCAGGCCGTCGTCGTCCAACTGCTGCTTGGCCACCCCGAAGTCGGCGATCTTCGCGCGGCCTGCCGGGGTCACCAGGATGTTCTCGCTCTTCAAATCGCGGTGGATGATGCCTTGACGGTGCGCTTCGGCGAGT
>Ga0268264_10000869_pt1 | contig 31997 bp, 25 predicted proteins | sample KBSSwiS32_FD_190357 | JGI IMG/M metagenome (GOLD analysis project Ga0268264, IMG submission 190357) | Switchgrass rhizosphere microbial communities from Kellogg Biological Station, Michigan, USA - KBS Switchgrass S3-2 (SPAdes) (version 2) | ecosystem: Host-associated > Plants > Roots >...
CTCTTGGCGGTGCTCGAAAGCCATGTTGCCGCCAACGAGGACTTCTACAGTCGCCTCGATTGAGCAGCACATTCCCAATGCCTACCCGTGACAGGCGTTTATGGGTTCACGGCCTAACTGTTTTTCCGATTATGACCGTGCTCACGGTGCCGGTCGCGCCGAGTTGGGATACCAGAATGTCAGGTGACAGGCTTCGCAGCGCTGGTCGAGGTCTCCGCCGACCCGGATAAGGGCGGCCGTGTCCTTGCTGTCGATCGCCTTCAGCGCGTCCTTTGCGCTGTCCTGCGCCGCTCCGGCGAACTGCTCGAACTCCTCCGGGTTCGCCTTGATCGCGGCGTCGATTTGCGCCGGCGTGAGCTCGCCCAGGCCCGGCTTGGTTCCGACAGGCGCCGCATGACGGCCAGGCATCATGAGGAGATTCATCGACTCGATCAGCGTCATCGCATGGCGTCGTACCGCGTGCCATTCCTCGGCGGTGCGGGGCTCCCGTTTGTCTACCCCGGCAGCGGTCGACACGATGACGACCGCATCCCAGATACCGTCGGCGGCCGGATCAACGGTCGAGTCCATCAGTTCCTTGATGGTCGCAACTGGCTTGGCTGCCGTTTGCCCGGTATCGGAAGCGGGCGACGGCGCATCCTCCTTTTTCCCGCAGCCTGCCAGCGGCAGGGCGAACAGAGCCAGCGTTGGCAGTGCGTGGCGCGCACAACGTCGGGCGAAATGTCCGGATCGTTCCGTGGCCCTTCTGGCAGCCCTATCCTTCATCAGCCTTTGTCCTTGTATCCTGCGAAGCCTGCTCGGCGCTCAGCCAACGCGACGTGATTGGCCAGCCAATCACGGTTGTGTAACCGTTGCTGGCGCTCACGGCACACAGTCGGGCGACTTCGCCGCACCCAAATTTGATGACGTTCCGGTAAAAAGGTTGCCGTCAGATACTGCGAGCCGACACCGGCGATGCCATCAGCAAGGGCTTATGCTGGCAAGGCGAGCGAGCTTTTCAGTTCATTCGAGAACGCCGGCAAATGGCTGTCCAAGGTCGGACCGCGGAACGACGGAGCCTCGCCAGCTGTCCCAACTTGCCAAGGATATGGCCTGAACCGCCAATCCGATCCTGGCAGGACCGGTTACGATCAGAATGGATCGGAACGGCACTGGCCGGAGCAGTTGAATGAAGAGGGTCGACGAAGAAGGGATTAGGGCGGTTTCCAAGGTCAGGCTGGCCAAGCCATGGGCCATGCTGGCGGTTCTTCTCGGTGCCATGACGCCTGCTGGAGCCGAGGAACCTGAGGTCGGCGTTCCCGCTGAGCTTCCGGGACCAGGTCCTTTCATCATGCGCACGGCGGAGCAGCCTGTTATCCGCGCCGAGATTATCGCAAGCGGCCTTGTCCATGGTTATTCCCTGGCCTTCCTCCCGGGAGGTGACGCGCTTATCGTGGAGCGCGGCGCGCGCCTTCGTCTTCTGCGCGATGCCACCGGCCCGAAGCCGCAGTTGATGCCGGAGGCAGTCACCAATGTGCCCAACTATGAAAAGGCGGAGCATCTTAACGCGCTCGATGTGCTCGGCGTGCAGGACGTCAAACCCGATCCCGATTTCGCAACCAACCATCTAATCTATTTCACGTATAACCGGCCCGTTGGATACGATGCCGCTGTTGGGCGGATCACGGCAGCCACCGTCGTCGCGCGTGCGAAGCTCATGGGACTGCGGCTGGCGGGTATCAAGGACCTGCTGGTCGGTGAGGCACGGGTTGGCGTGGGCGGTTCCCGGCTTCTGATCGGTGGCGGTAGGCAGCTTTTCGTTTCCGTCGGGGCCCTGAGCGAGACGGACCACCAGTCGGCGCAGCGCGTCGACAACATATATGGCAAGGTCTTGCGGATCGGGCTGGATGGGCGTGTGCCTGCGGACAATCCCTTTGTGCGTAGCCAGGGAGCGCGACCGGAAATCTGGACCTATGGCCACCGTGATGCGCTCGGGCTGGCGCTCGATCCGCGCACCGGCCAGATCGTGGCATCGGAACATGGCCCTCAGGGGGGCGATGAGATCAACAATCTGCAGCCTGGTCGTAATTATGGTTGGCCGAATTCAACCTATGGAACCGAATATGGCGGTTCGCGCTTGCCGACCGCGCCTGTCGCGCCTCGAACGGAGGGACCCATTCTCATCTGGTCGCCCGGCATCGCGCCAGCCGGGATGACATTTTATACAGGCAGCGTCATGCCCGGTTGGGCCAACAATCTGTTTGTCACCAGTGCCCGGCGGGGCCAGATAAATGGCACGGGCGGCCTCGCAAGGGTCGTGCTAAACGCTCGCTTGGAGGAGGTTCGGCAGGAGTTTCTGCTCGCGGATCTGCATCAGCGGTTCAAGGACGTGCGGCAGGGGCCGGACGGGCTTCTTTATGCTCTGACCGACGAAGACAAGGCCGTCGTTGTCAGGATCGGGCCCGCACCCTCCGCACCCTGACGCTGTCCACACGATCGGGCCCCGAGTGTGCTGGCCGAACTTGCAACATCTTGGAGCGGGGGAGCAATTCTTTATTCCCGGCGCTCTGTCATCTTCGTGCAACAAAAGATCATCCAGCCCGGGGCGGGCAAGGCCGCAGGTGCATTCATTAGGCGACCTTTCGGCGGCTGGAAAAGTATTCGCTAAAATCTATTGGTCCTACGTCGTCACTGGGGAAGTCGCGTTTGAACAATTCAGCGAGAGCCAAAGGTATCTTTGTAAGGATCCATCGATACCTTGGGATTTTTCTCGCCTTTTTCCTCATCATGCTTGCTGCAACCGGCAGCAGTATTGCCTTCTATCACGACCTCGAACGCACTCTGAACGCCGATTTAAGGATTGTGAAGCCGCAGCCCAAAGGATGGACGATCCAAGATGCGCTCGCGATCCGCGCGCGGCTCGAGGCGGAGGACCCTCGGGTTGTCCTTACCTCGCTTCAGTTCCCGCAACGGCCGGATGAGTCCCTGTTTTCCCGGGTCGCTCCGGCGATCGACCCGCGTACGGGTCAGCCATTTGCCATTGCCTACGACGAAGTGTTCGCCAATCCCTATACCGGCGAGAGGCTGGGGCAGAGACTGATCGGGGCGGCGACGCTGCATCCGTCGGGATGGCCATCCTTTCTCTATTATCTCCATTACGCGCTAATCTTCCCCTTTGGCTTTGGCATCCTCGTGATCGGGATCATGGGGCTTGTTTGGGCGTTCGAAAGCGCCACCGGCCTATATCTGACGCTTCCGCCGAAGGTTAAGGCAGCGCGGGCGGGTGCGGTGCGGCGCCCGTTCGTCAAACGCTGGGCGACGTCGTGGAAGATCAGTCGCGGCGGCAATACCAACCGCTTTCTCCTCGACCTTCATCGCGCGTCCGGGCTGTGGCTGTGGCCGCTACTCATGATCTTTGCAGTCACCGGCTTCGCGCTGAACCTCGGCGGTTATTATACGGCGTTCGTCAAGTCCTTCGCGTCCTATGAGCATTATCAGGAGGCGCCTCCGCGTCCGCCGCTGGCACAGCCGTTGCTCGATCCACCGATTGATTGGTTCAAGGCTGCTGACCTTGGCCAGCGCTATTTTGCCGAGCAGGCGCGGGTGCAGGGCTTTACCCTCGGCAAGCCCGCAGCTCTCGAATATCGCAGCGACCTCGGCCTTTATTTCTTCCTGATGCACACCTCGCGCGACCTGGTGGACGAGCAAGGGACCCCGACAGAGACCGATTCCCCGGCGACCGCTGCGACGATCGCGATCGATGCCCGCGACGGGCGCTTTGTGGGATTGCAGTTGCCGACCGGGCAGCGCGCCGGAAACACGGTGACGAGCTGGCTCATCGCCCTGCACCTGACCGCCATTGGTGGCCGGCCGTGGCAGGTCGCTGTCGCCTTGCTGGGGCTGGCGGTGGCCATCATTTCTGCCAGCGGCCTGCTGCTCTGGTGCCGCCGACACAAGACACGGCAGCCGACGCGCCGTCCCGCGGCGCCAAGACAGCAGAACAATTTCAAACGGGTGAAATGTGAAGGGGAAGAATCATGAGTTTTGTCAGCAGACGTTTGCGTCACCTCGCCTGCCTGCCCATGTCCGGAGCCATATTGCTGGCCGCGACGGCTACGCCCGTGTGGGCCGAGAGCGACGAAAGCGGCGCATCGGGGGAGGCGACGACTGAGATCGGGGAAATCATCGTCACCGCCCAGAAGCGTGAGGAAAAGCTGCGCGACGTTCCGGTGCCGGTCACGGCGGTAAGGGCCGCCGATTTGCTCGCGGTCAACCAGACCAAGGCGCAGGACTTTTTTGCCAGCGTGCCCGGGATCAACCTCCAGTTCCAGAACAACCGCGCACAGCTCGCCATTCGCGGCATTTCGACCGGTCCCGCGAGCGGCAACCCGGTGGTGGGCTTCACCATCGACGACGTGCCGTTCGGATCGTCGACGGGGCAGGGTGGCCTGTTCGGCGCCGCGCCCGACATTGATCCGTCCGAATTGCAGCGGGTGGAGGTGCTGCGCGGGCCACAGGGTACGCTCTATGGCGCTGCGAGCATCGGTGGTTTGGTGAAATATGTAACCGTCGATCCCGATCTCGAGAGCATCAGTGGGTCGGTCGGCGCGGGCATCAACGCGGTCGACCATGGCGGTGAGCCGGGTTACAATGTGCGCGGCGCCGTGAACCTGCCGGTCGCCGAAACGGTGGCCATCCGCGCCAGCGCCTTCACGCGCAAGGAGGCCGGCTATATCGACAATATCCACACCGGCGAGAGCGACGTCAATAGTTCGCGCGTCAGCGGCGGACGTCTCGCACTGCTGTGGAAGCCGTCGAGCGACTTCGCGCTGAAGCTCAGCGCCCTTTACCAGACGCGCGATATTCATGGCGCGTCCAATGTCGATACGACGACTGGCTCTTACTATAAGCAGACCGACAATATCGGCTCGGGACACAGCCAGTCAGACGCACAAATGTATACCGCTAACATCAACGCCACTCTCGGCTCTGTGAAGCTGACCTCCATTTCGGCGTTTTCACGCGCCACTAACGTTGACCATCTGGACTTTTCTGCCGCGCCTTTCGTGCCGTTTCAGGTGGCGCCGGCGTTTCCGGGTGTTGACCCGGTCAGCGATATTTTCCGCCAAGGCTACGATGTCGACAAATACACCCATGAAACCCGCCTCTCGGGCGGGATCGGCCAGAATATCGACTGGATCGTGGGCGCTTTCTATACCCGTGAAGATGCCAAATATAATCTCGACAACTATGCGACCGACCCGGGGACCGGTACCGTCCTGGGCAAGGTAATCACGTGGCGCGATACGATAAAGTACAAGGAATATGCTGGGTTTGCGAACTTGACGGCTCGGCTTTCGGACCGGTTCGACGTGCAGTTCGGCGGCCGCTTTAGCCACAATCAACAGAGCATGGTCCACCATCAATGGACCCAGGACGCGCCGTTTCCGGCGGTGCCTAATGAGTATATCAATACTCCGACCGCCAGCGGCAATGCCTTCACGTATCAGGTCTCACCCCGCTTCAAGCCGACACCCGATCACATGATCTATGGCCGCATTGCCTCAGGCTATCGCACCGGCGGCACCAATCCCGTATGCGGCCCGCAGCAGACCCTGGATGGCGGGACGCTTGACGTGCCTTGCCAGTTTAAGCCGGACCGGACCGTCAACTACGAGGTTGGCGCCAAGGGAGTGTTGGCAGGCGGGGGACTGTCGTATGACGCGTCGGTGTTCATGATCGACTGGACCGACATCCAGATCATTCAGGTGCTCGGCGACTTCACTTATAACGGCAATGCCGGCAAGGCGCGCAGCCGAGGGGCTGAAATTTCCCTCGAGGCCAGACCGACCGACCGCCTGACGTTCAGCGCCTGGTGGTCCTATGTCGACGCCACCTTGCGACAGGATTTCACGGACGGCAGCCTCTTCAGCTTCTATGCGGCAAAGGGCGACCGGCTTCCCTACACTGCGAAGAATTCGGGGCGTGTTTCCTTCGACTATCATGTGCCTGCGTCCGACTTCGCCGGCTTTTCCTTTGGCGGGTCGGCGACGTATGTCGGTGAGCGCCGGGGCGAGTTCGTTCCGTCGGCGGACGTCGCGAGCCTTCGTCAGGTCTACCCCGACTATGTCCAGTTCGACTTGAACGCCGGGATGGAGTTCCACAATCTGAAGATCGATGTCTATATCCAGAACCTCACCAACAAGCATGGCGTCATCGGCGGCGGTTTCTGGAACCAGACCAGCTTCAATGCGGATTGGCTGAACTATGCGCAGCCCCGCACTGTGGGCATGAACCTCCAGTACAGCTTCTGATATCTTCCCCGACCGCGGCGGCCGGTCCGTCGCGGTCGGACTTGCGGTTGCCGTGATCGTTACGGACTCCTCCACCGTCCGGCACCTGCTGCGAACCGTTCGTAACTTGGCTTGTGGGTCGTTCCTCTCACCATTGCCTGCGCAGACCGGATCAAGGGGACCGGTGTTGCGGCCGAGGAGCGCATGGAGTGAGGGAACGCAGAAAGTCGATCGAATGTGCCATAAGTCTGCCGCTGCTGGCCATGGCGGCGCTGGTGCCGTCATCTCTCGCGCGCGCCGAGGATGCTTCCGCCGAGGCCCACCACGAGATCGTCGTGACCGCGCGTGGTGCGCACCGTATCGGCACTGCGGTCGCCGCCAGCGAAGGGGCGGTGGCGAGTGGTGACCTTAGGGACCGTCCGCTTCTTCGCCCGGCCGAATTGCTCGAGGCCGTACCAGGTCTCATCGCCACTCAGCATTCGGGTGGTGGCAAGGCGAACCAGTATTTTCTGCGCGGCTTCAACCTCGACCATGGCACCGATTTTTCGTTGAGCATCGACGGCATGCCGATGAACTTTCGCACCCATGGTCATGGCCAGGGCTATCTGGACGTGGGCGGCCTGATCCCGGAATCGGTCGAGCGGATCGACTATCGCAAGGGACCCTACCGCGCCGAAGATGGCGATTTCGGCTTCGTCGCATCGGCGCGGATGACAACCAAGGATTGCATCGCGCCGTTCGCTGCGGGGGAGGTTGGCAGCTACGGCTATCGGCGGCTGGTCGCGGGCGGCTCCACGACCTTGGGGCAGGGTGACTTTCTGCTGCTGGGCCAGGCCAAGTTCAATGACGGGCCGTGGGCACTCGCCGAGCATCTGCGCAGCTATGCGGGCCTCATCAAATATGGGATCGACGCGCCACTCGGTCGCATCGAGCTGAGCGCCAGTCTCTATCGCGCGCGCTGGCGGCCGACCGAGCAGATACCCGAGCGGGCAGTCGGCACGCTGGTCCCCGACACCTACGGCACGCTCGACCCGTATCTCACCGGCAGTACCGACCGGCAGACATTGAACCTGGAGATCAAGGGCGCCAGCGACTGGAACTTGTCGCTGTGGGCACAGCGCTATAACTTCAGCCTGTTCTCCAACTTCACCTATTTCCTCGACGATCCGGTGAACGGCGACGAGCTGCGCCAGTTCGAGCGGATGTGGGGCTATGGCGGCCGGATCGACAAGAGCATTGCGGTCACTGACCGGCTGAACCTTCTCTTCGGTGCGGAAGGCCGTGTCGACGATATCTCCCGCGTCGGCCTCGACCATAGCATCCGGGGCGTCGTTGACTTCAATCGCAGCACGTTCGCGGTGACCGAAAGCTCTGCGGCTGCCTATGGCGAACTCAGCTGGAAGCCGATCGAGCGCATCATGCTCATCGGCGGTTTGCGCGGGGACATCTACCGCTTCAATACGCGCGCGCTGGACGGCGGCGCATGGAGTGGCAATGTCACGGACAGCATCCTTTCGCCCAAGCTGGGCCTCAACATCCGGGCGGCGCACGGGCTGGCCTTCTACGCCAATTACGGCCAGGGCTTTCACAGCAATGACGCGCGCGGCGTCACCGCGCCGACTGACCGAGCGCCGGGCCTCGTCAAGGGCAATTTTCGTGAACTGGGCGTGCGGTTCGAGTGGGGGCCCATGGTGCTGACCGGCAATTACTGGTGGAGCCGGATCGCCAGCGAACTGATCTATATCGGCGATTCTGGTTCGGTCGAACCGAGCGGCGCCGGAAAACGGCAGGGTTATGAGCTGACCGCCTGGGTGAAGCTCAATCGCTGGCTGTCGCTCGATGCTGTCTGGACCGCGGCTAAGAGCCGCTACGTCGACTTGCCTGAGGGGGAGAACTCAATTCCTGGCGCGCTGCGCAACTCCGGCGAACTGGGCCTTGCCGCGCATTTCGATCGGGTGAATGTGACATTGCGTGTGCGGCACCTCGGCCCCCATGCTCTGATCGAAGACAATAGCGCGCGGGGGGAGGCGACCACGCTGGTCAATGGTCGCATCGCTTTCACGCCGGGCAAGTGGGAATTTTCGGTCGAACTGCTCAATATCCTCAACAGCCGGTCGCACGATGTCGATTACTTTTATGCAACCCGGCTGCCCGGCGAACCGGCGGAGGGTGTCGAGGGCTATAACGTCAAGATAGCCGAACCGAGGCAGATCCGCGTCGGCATCAAGCGCGTGTTCTGAGTGTCCCGCATGTCAGGCCGGACGCAGCGACAGCGTGACCGCCTTGATACCGTTCACATGGTTGCTGCGCAGGCGATCCGGCGCCTGATGCAGTTCCACAGCCGTTACGCGCGGTGCCATTTCTTCGATCAGCACACGCAGCTGAAGCTGCGCGACGAAATTGCCGAGGCAGAAGTGCGGCCCGCCACCGCCAAAGGCCATATGCGGGTTCTTTTCCCGGTCGATGCGGAACTCATCGGGCCTGTCGAACGAGCCTTCCGCCCGATTTGCCGAGGCAAAATACATTGCCACCTTGTCGCCGGCAGAGATGTTGGCACCGCCAAGTTCCGTCGGCTCGAGTGCGACACGCCGGACGAAATGGACAGGTGTTGCCCAGCGTAGAGCTTCGCCCACGGCAAGCCGCGGATTGAGCGAGTTGCGGCGGAACCGGTCCCATTCCTGGGGTTGCTCCGCGAGAGCGACGAGAAGATGCGACATCGTGTGCCGCGTCGTTTCATTGCCCGCGACGACCAGCATGAGGAAATAGTTCAGATACTCGTCGTCATTCAGGGGGCGGCCGTCCACTTGGCCCTGAGCAAGCAATGTCACGATGTCGTGGCGCGGATCGCGACGCCGTGCTTCCGCCAGTTCGCGGCCGAGCACGAAGGCTTCGAGAGCGGCAGGATGCCCGAAGGGAAGGAGGCGACGCTCCTCTTCGGGAAAGTCCCCATAGACCGGGTCGACGAAATCGGGATCATCCGACCCGATCAAGAGGTCACTCCAGCGGATCATGTCGTCGCGCCGGCTGTCGTCCACACCCAGAAGGCTGCAAAGCGTTGCGATTGGAATCTGCTTGGTAAGGTGGCTAACGGCTTCGAAGGGGCCGGCACCTGCCAGCTCGTCAAGCAAGGCGATGGTACGGCGACGGATGTCGGCTTCGAGCCGGGCAACGGCGGCGGGGCCAAAGCCCTGTCCCGTGATACGGCGCATCGCCCCGTGCTGCGGCGGGTCCATTTCGAGCAGCGTGCGGCGCTTGTCGTTTTGGGCAGTGTCGAAATCGTCAAGGCTGATGACGCCCTCGCGCGATGAAAAACGCGCCGTATCGCGGGAGACGGCGACGATTTCGTTATAGCCCGCAACGACCCAGAAGCCCCGATGCCCATCGTGACGCTCGTTCCAAGCCACTGGCGCCTCGCGGCGCAGGCGCGCGAACTCGGCATGCGGCACGCCGGGATGCCAGATGTCGGCGTCGGACAGATCGATATGCGTGGTCGGCCCACGTGTCGTCACGCTGATGCTCATGGCTGTTCTCCCTTTGTGAGACCCTCGCGGAACGGCGCCGGCTTTGATCGGATGAAGTCGACGATCCATCGCGCGGCGAGATGTTCGTTGCGAGGCGCCGTCAGGCTGGCCTGGGCCGAGACCCATCGCGCCTCGCCCATGTCGGGACGATGCAGGTCATAAATTTTGGTCACCTGCTCCGGCGTCATTTCCGGGTGAGGCTGGAATGTGAGAATGTTCGTCCCGATGGTCGTGACGGCGAAGCGGCATTCGGGGCTGGACGCGAGTATCTGTGTCCCCGGCGCGGGAGCGGTCACCTGGTCCTGATGCAACGCGATGAGGTGGAAGCGATCTGCGCCAAAGGCCTCGGCATCGTCGGCAAGCCACGCGGGTTTGGTAGCGATGTCATAGGTCGTGATGCCGACGCCCCAAGATGGCGCCTTTTCGACCGTGCCCCCCAAGGCGGCGTGGAGATGCTGATGGCCATAGCAGATGCCGACAATCGGACGATGCCTACGCGCTTCCGTGACGAAGCGGGTGAGGCCATGCTGCCAGGGGAGATTCTGATAGGTGCTGGCGGGACTGCCGGTGAGCAGCCATGCATCGCAAAGGTCGGGCGCCGACGGCAGGTCCTCGTCGATGGCTCGCCACACCTTGAAGTCAATCGACGGATCCGCACCGTGCAGCAGCGGCGGGAACCAATCGGCGAAATCGCCATGGTCCTTGACCCAATCGGGCTTGTTACGGCCGCATTCCAGTATGCCGATCACTGTCATGGCGCGTTATCCCAGCTCGAAGAAGCGACGGCGTTCGTCGATCAGGGTCTTGCCCCTGAACTGTTCACGCTGGCACGCGCGGGACGCTGTGAACGTCTCGACAAAGCGCGGCCCCAGCCAGTCGGCAGCGAAGTGCGATGCGCGCATCGCGGTGATCGCGTCGTCCATGTTGCGCACCAGAGGGCGACAGCTTTCGACGAGAAAGCCATTGCCGACGACGGGTGCGTCGGGTTCCAATCGCGCCTCTATGCCAGCGAGACCCGCCGCAATCGTCGCCGCCGCAGCCAGGTGGGGATTGGCATCGGAGCAGGGCAGGCGGTTTTCGACCCGCAGCGAACTGGCGCTTTCGCCCACTACGCGCAGGCATGTTGTGCGGTTCTCGATCCCCCAGGTGAAGGCGGGCGGTGCAAAGGTGCTCTCCGCAAAGCGCCGCCAGCTGTTCACGGTTGGCGCGAAGATCAGCATCACCTCCGGGAGGAAGTGCTGGAGCCCACCCAGGAAATGCCGAAAGGTGTCGGACATATGGTGCTGCGCATCGGCAGCCCAGAAAACGGGACTGCCGCCAAGATCCTGCAGGGAAACGTGGATGTGTGAGGACTGGCTGTCCGCCTCCTCCGACCAGCGCGGCATGAAGCTGACCGTCTGACCGCGCCGCATGGCAAGAACGCGCACGAAATTGCGGAACATAACCGCCTGATCGGCCGCCGACAGGGCGGGAGCCGCGCGGATGCACGCTTCCATGAAGCCGCCACCGATTTCCTCGTGCATCTTGGCCAGGGTGATGCCGAGCCTGTCGCATATATCGGCGACCGCTCCATAAAAGTCGGACTGCGCGACCTGATAGATGACCAGATCGTGGCTACCATGCCGCGTCGCGGTAACAGGGTTTTCAAAGCCCTGTTGCTCCAGCGTCAGCGATGTTTCGTCGAACAGCGTGAACTCCAGTTCGATGCCGAGCGTCGCTGCAACGCCTGTCTCTTCGGCCCGACCCAAAATGCGCCTCAGTACGCTGCGGGGGCAGAACGCCGCCGCATCGCCGGTGAATTCGGCAAGATAAAGGCCGCTGTCCGATGGCGCCTCGAACGGAACGGTGGTGCGGCTCGTCCGATCGACGGCGAGGCGGCTGTCATGATAGCCCGCGTTGTCATCAGTCACGCCCGGCACGTCCAGGAACACATCGGTGGGATCGAGGGCGAGCTGGGCGGCAGACATGCCCATGCCGTTCGTCAATATGCCGGGAAGATCATGGCCGCACACCTTCTGCCCGCGCAGCAGGCCGTTGGTGTCGACTACCGCGATCGTTGCGAACCTGTCCGTCGCCTCACCCATGCATGTTCTCCTGAATGGCGCCGAACGCTGTCGTCTTGCGCAGCCACGCATTCTCTCGTTCCGTTCCCACAATGTAGTTGGGGCGACATGTCCGTATTGATAGTTTCGGGTATCTGGTTGATAAATTCGAAGATGAACGGCGGCAAAATCTCTGGCGACCGGTCAGCGGACGACCGTGTCGTGTCGCGCGCGGTCATCCATGCCCGAGTGCTTCGTGCAATCCTCGGCGCTGTACCGATGAATGTGGGGCGCCGCGCGGCATTGCTGGACTCGGAAGGTCTGACTGCGAAAGACCTGCTGGGCGTCCAAGCCGCGATTCCACTGACGAGCTATATGCGGCTGTTTGATCGACTTGCCGAGGACCAGCAAAACCCGGCCCTGGGCCTTGATCTGTCCTTAACCATGGGGCCGGACCTGGTAGGCGCGATCGGCTATGTGTTCCTGCATTCGGCGACACTGGACGCGGCGCTTGCTGCTTTTGCCGCGGCCGTCTTCAGTATTCAGGGTGTGACCGCGCTTCAATATCAGCGCCTTCCGCAGCCGGTGGTGCGTTATGTGATTGCGGATGAGGCGCTGCATCCCCGGCGACAGGATGTCGAGTTTTCGCTGGGCTATGTCCATGTCCTGGTGAGGCGTTTCCTCGGCGCGGGATATGTGCCGCGGGAGGTCCATTTCGAGCATCCCCACGTCGGGCAACGGGACCATTACGAACGCCTGTTCGGATGCCCCGTCTATTTCGAACAGGCCCAAAATGCGTTGCTGTTTCGGGCGGAAGACGTGAGCGCGGAAGGCCGGCTTCACGATCCGCACCTCATCGGTATCCTACAACATTATATCGAACTGGCGCGTCCGGGCGGACCGATGCCCGACATGCTGGGGGAGGAGGTCGATGCGCTGCTACCCGGCATGATCGAGGCGGGCCATGCATCCTGTAGGCTGGTCGCCGCACGGCTGGGTCTGACCGAGGAGACATTGCGCCGCCGCCTGAGGCAGGAGGGGGCGTCGTACCGGCATTTGCTGCGCCGTCGGCGATGCGCCATCGCGGCCCGTTACCTTGTTGAAACAAACCTTGGCATTTTGCAGGTCGCCCAGCAGGCCGGCTATGGCGAAACCGCCAGCTTCACGCGGGCATTCCTGGCGGAAACTGGAATGACGCCGTCCGACTTCCGGCGGCAGCACCGCTGAGGTGTCCCCGGAGCCGGGCTCCGGGGGCCTTGTCCTGCCTCAGTTGGCGCCAATCGGCACGCGGAGGGTCGCGCCATAGGTGATCGGCGGCGCATAGACCGATGTCACGCCGAGCACGCCCAGATTGAGAGCGTAGGCGCGATAGGCCTTGTCGAACACGTTATGGACCCAGCCGGTGAAGGATATGCCGGATTTCTCAGCGCGGAACGTGATCGAGGCATTGCTGACATTATAGGCCTTTTGAAGCGAGCCAAGCCCGTTGGTCACCTCGAGGAACTGGTCATCATACCAGGCCCCATCCACCTGTGCCGCGATATTGCCGCCGTCGATGTCGTGATTGTAGCGCAGGAGGTAATTGATGCTGAAGCGCGGCGCGTTGGGCAGCTTGGCGTTCGTGATGTTCGCCTGCGGGAAGGTGCAGGTGAACACGTCGGCATTGTTCACGCAATACTGTGAGTTGGGTGCTCCCGGAAACGACGCCGGCACCGTCTGTTGTCCGGTGGCCGGGATGCTGTCGACCGACGAAGTCTGCCAGGTAGCACCCACGACGCCGTCAAAATTCTTGGACGGCGACCAGAAGGCTTCCAACTCGGCGCCGGTCGAGTGAGCGTCGCTATTGTACACATGCGGAACGCCGCCCGCGAGTGAGAAGGCCTGATAATCGGTGTAGAAATAATGGAACATCGTACCGTTGATGCGCAGGCTGTGGCCGAGCAGGCTGGTCTTGAAACCGCCCTCGATGCTGTTCAGTGTTTCTGGACGATGCTGGAAATCGCGCGCGTCGATCTTGGAGGACAGCGACCAGTTGCCGCCCTTGATGCCCCGGTTCCACGACGCGAATAGCAGCGTGTCCGGTGTCGCCTGGAAATTTAGCGAGACGCGCGCCGCCCAGTCGCCATGATCGATCCGGTTCACGCCCGGCAGTACTGCGGCCAAATCTTTGTCGGTGAAGAGGATTTTTGGCTCGAAGCCGGCCGCGGCATCAGTCAGGACATTGGTGTAGTCGATCGACTTGTTGTCCTTGGAATACCGCCCGCCCAGGGTGAGCGTGAGCCGGTCCGTGAGGGTGACGTCGCCCTGTGCGAAGATCGACCAGTTCTTCGACTTGATCTTGTACAGCTGGTCGACCGTGGGAAGAACGGCACTTCCGTTGGCGGCAAGCGCCAGGTCGATGATGGGTACGTTTGTGACGGCGTGATGGCCGTCATAATACATGTCGAGATAATAGGCGCCGACCTGCCATTTCAGCCGCTCCGTGTCGCCCGCCAGCCGTACTTCCTGGGAAAACTGGTGGAATTTGACACCACTGTCGACATTGACGATGGTGAACGGGATGCCATCGCCATCCTCGGCATAGGTCTTGTCCATCGTCAGATAGTTGGTGATGGAGGTCAACTTCGCCCAACTGAAGCCCCAGTCGATCTGGCCTTGATAGCTGTTGACGACACGGTTGAAGTCGCCGCGCCGCTCACCGAAATGTTCAAAGGGCGATGCCGGGGCGCCGGTGATGCCGTTGATGACGCCGTTCTGCGCATCGCTGAGACCGGCGGCATTGGTGTCGCACAGGCCGTTGGGCAGGAAGTTGCAGTTTTCAAAGACATAGCCGCCAGTGGCGACATGGTTGTCCTCGGCATGCTTGTACCACAGGCTGACCGTCGCGTCGGCGGAGACATCCCATTGCAGGTTGAGGCGTGCCGCCCAGCCGTCCTTGCCGCCCAGATCCTGTCCGCTGCCTTTCAGAACGCCCAAGCCGATCGAAGTCGCATCGGTATCACGCGACTTGATGTAGCCATCCGCCTTTTCCACCCGAGCAGCGGCGCGGAAGCGGATGCCGGGCGCGATCGCGCCGCCAACCGCGCCTTCGACCGACCAGTCGTTGAACCGACCGATGTCGCCCTGAACATAGCCGTTAAGCTGTTCCTTGCTGGCATCCTCGCTCAGATAATGGATGAGGCCGCCGGTTGCGTTGCGGCCGAATAGCGTGCCCTGCGGCCCGCGTAGAACCTCGACACGCTTGATGTCGAACAGCTGACCTGAAATGGCGTTCATCGATGCGACATACGCATTGTCCTGATAGACAGCGACGGGCGCCTCGAAATTGTCGGTGAAGTTGTTCTGGGAAATTCCGCGCAGGCTGAAGATGGTCAGGTTGGGCGACCATGCGTTGACGTGCAACGATGGAATTTGCTGCGTGATCTGGGTGGTGTCGGTGATGCCCAGGCGATTGATCTGCTCGCCGCTGAAGGCGCTGACGGAAATCGGAACGCGCTGCAGACTTTCGTTGCGCTTGGTTGCAGTGACGACGATTTCTGCGGCCATGCCCTGTTTGGCGTCCTCGCTCCCGGAGGGGGGGGCTGCATCCTGCGCGAATGCGATGCCCGGCAGGTTTAGGGCGGTGACGGTGAGCAGCAAGCCCAGGGGCCGCGCCGCATGATAGCTCTTCTTCATAGCTGTTTCCCCGGATCCCTTGAGTATGCCGTCCTTGACATACGCCAGGCGCGGTGCGGACCGGCACCCCACACCGTTATTCCATAGGATACATTAGTTAGCAATACGGCTAAATTGTTGCAAAAAAAGAACATAGCTTTTGAAGCTTGACGTTGTTGCCGAAGGAGCAAGGCGGCCTTCTTCTCTCCTCATATCTAATTGAAAATAAATATAAATATTCTAAACTGCCGTATTAAGGAGTTTCTCCTATCGAACAATCTAAGTGCGATGAGTGCAATTGTTCACCTCTGGTGAGCGCGCTAAAAGGGGTGCCGGTGACTCGGCGAGTCGTTGCGTCAGAGGAGCATGAAATGTCGGCAGTCGAAATGAGCATTGACGCAACCAACATGCGCGATGAGCCGTCCGCAGAGGCGCTGGTGGCACGCGCGAGGGCGCTGGTGCCGGTGTTGCGTGACCGGGAAAATGACGCGATCAGCAACTGCCAGGTGTCAAACGAAACGATCGCCGCGTTTCACGACGCGGGCTTTTTCAAGGTGCTCCAGCCCCAACGTTATGGCGGCTACGAAATGTCGCCCGCGGTCTATTGCGAGATCGCTAAGACCCTTGCCGAGGGCTGCATGGGCAGCGCGTGGGTTTACGGCGTGGTGGCGGTGCACAACTGGCAGCTCGCGCTGTTCGATCCGCAGGCTGCCGAGGATGTCTGGGCAGAGGATCCATCGGTGCTGATCAGCTCTTCCTATATGCCCACCGGCAAGGCAACCAAGATCGAAGGTGGCTATCGCTTCAGTGGCCGATGGGCCTTTTCAAGCGGTTCCGGACATTGCCAGTGGGTCATCCTGGGTGCCAACATGGTCGCGGAGGATGGCGATGGACGGCCCGAGCCCTACAATTTCCTCGTGCCGCGCATCGACTATAGTATCATCGAGACATGGCGCACCATGGGTCTGTGCCCGACGGGCAGCAATGACATTGTCGTGGAGGATGTTTTCGTTCCCGATCATCGGGTGCTTCGGGAGCGCGACATGTTCAACCTTGCATGTCCCGGTCATGTCCTCAATAACGGCGCGCTGTATCGCATTCCGTTCGCGCAGCTCTTCAACCGCACGGTTTCCACGACTTCCCTTGGATCATTGCGTCGCGCGCTGGACGTGTTTGTGGAGATAACGCGCCAGAAGCGGACGACCTACACCGGTCTGCGCGTTGCCGAAGACAGCGCGGTCCAGGAAGCGGTGGCCGACGTGATGCTGGTTCTCACCGATCTGGAACTTCGTCTGGCGAACGATATCGCCGAGCTGGAACGCCGTGCCGTCGACGGCGAGTGGCCGATTGAACGCCGCGCGCAACTCGGCCACCACACGACCGCGATGGTGTCGCGCTGCGTCGAGGCTGTCGACAAGCTGATGATGTTCGCGGGAGGCAAGGCGATATATTCGGGCAATGTCATCCAGCGCGCCTTTCTGGACATCCATTGCGCGCGGGCACATGTTGCCAACAATCCGTTTCCCTATGCCCGGAACCTTGGCGGACTTGCGTTGGGCTTTGGCAATGACTGCATGGATTTGTGAGGCGAGGCTGGCCGCGTGCCAGCTGAATTCGGGGGTCAGATGGCGGTTGCCAGTCCCAGCACTGCTGGCCGGCGACTGTCAGCGCCGTCATGCATTTCCCCGCGGACGAAATCGACGAACGCTCGCACCTTTGACAGGGCGAAGTTGCCTCGCGGAAAGAGGATATGCAGCGGAATGCTCTCCGTGACGATGTCGGTGAGGAGCGGCACCAGCCGCCCCGCAGCGATATCTTCCTCGACCAGGAAGCGCGGTAGATAGCTGACCCCCAAACCCTCCAGCACCGCCTCGCGTGCCATCCTCACCGAATTGCTGGTCAACGGACCGCGATTGACCGCGACGGTCACATCTTCGCAAAGGCGCCATTCGCCGATTTTCGACAAATGAGTCTCGACGATGCAGGGGTGTTCCTTGAGGTCGTTGGGCGTGGAGGGCGACCCGGCGCGGTCCAGATATTGCGGGGCCGCCACCAGCGCCATCGGATAGGACCGAAGCTGCACGGATTCCAGGCTGGCGTCGAACGGCTCGCCCATCCAGAATGCAACGTCGAAGCGCCCCTTCAGCAGGTCGACCTTGCTGTCCGACAGGTTGAGGAACAATCGCACGTCGGGATAGGTGTGCAGGAAGCGCGGCATGATCGACGTAAGGTCGAACAGGGAGGAGACAACCGGCGCGTTGACGCGCAATTCCCCTCGCGGCTTGGACACCATGCCGGTGATGACTTGGTTGGCTTCGTTCACCTCGTCCACGATCCGTGCGCAGCGGGCGTACATTTCCCGCCCGGCCGGCGTCAGCGTTACGGATCGGGTCGTGCGGTCCAGCAGACGCACCCCGATGCTTTGCTCCAGCTTGGCAATCTGGCGACTTACGGCGGCTTTGGAATATCCGAGCAGCTTGGCCGCGTTCGAGAAGCCCCCGCTGCTCACGACGGCAGCGAACGACATCATCGCCATCACATTGCCGAGATCCGGTCTTTCTTCCATGCCGCCTTACGTGTTGCATGTGCCGCGCCGAGTCAATCGGAGCGGGCTTACGGCGTCGCTCCCCGAGAGTTCCACAGCCGGATGAGATCCATCCATCATTGTTTCTAAATAGCAAAAATTATTGATATTTTGAAAGCACTGTTGCAAAAAATATGACTCTGCGCAAAGATGGCGAGGTCCAAATATCTATGCTGCGATCCGAAGCGGCGATGCGGGAGTTTTCACATGTCCACTGAGATTTCAGAGGTCGCGCGCAAGGACCAGCGCAGCCAGTTCCATCCCTTTACCTCTATCAGCGATCTGAAGGCCGATGGGCCGACCGTCATGGCTTCCGGTTCGGGCGTGCGCGTTCGCGACGTCAACGGTAAGGAATATCTGGATGGCATGGCCGGCCTGTGGTGCGTGAACTTGGGCTATGGTCGCAAGGAGATCACCGACGCCATCGCGCAGCAGAGCGAGCGGCTCGCATTCTTCCACACCTTTAATGGCATGAGCACTGACGTGGTAGCAGAATGTGCCGAGGCGTTGCTGGCCCGCGCGCCTGTGCCCATGTCGCGCGTGTTTTTCGGCGTATCGGGCAGCGACGCCAATGAGACGCAGCTCAAGCTCATCTGGGTGTACAACAATCTGCGCGGCAAGCCGCAGAAGAAAAAGATCATTTCCCGCTGGAACGCCTATCACGGGTCGGGCATCGCCACCGCCAGTCTGACCGGCCTGCCAAGCATGCATAATCTGTTCGATCTACCGCAGGGGCCGATCCTCCACGTCAGCGCTCCGAATTATTATCGCAATGCGCCCGCCGGCATGTCCGAGCGCGATTTCTCCCGCCATCTCGCCAAGGAGCTGGAAGATCTGATCGAGCGCGAGGGCGCGGACACGATCGCGGCCTTTTTTGCCGAGGCCGTGATGGGAGCAGGGGGCCTAATTCCGCCGCCGGAAGGCTATTTCGACGAGATCGGGCCGATCCTGAAGAAGCATGACATCCTCCTCGTTGCGGACGAGGTGGTTTCCGGCTTCGGTCGTCTTGGTACCTATTGGGGCAGCCAGACTTATGGCTATGAGCCCGACCTCATCACCTCGGCCAAGGGTGTCACCTCGGGTTATTTCCCGATGTCGGTGGTGTTCATATCGCCCAAGGTCTGGGACGTGATCGAGGGCGGAGCCGACAAAGTCGGCGTGTTCGGCCATGGCTATACCTACTCGGCGCACCCGGTAGGTGCGGCGGCGGCGCTGGCGGCGCTGAAGCTGACTGACGAACTGAAAGTTGTCGAGAATGTCGCCGATGTCGGCCCCTACATGATGCAGGCGCTGCGCGATCGTCTCGGTCAGCATCCGCATGTTGGTGATATTCGCGGCAAGGGCCTGATGCTCGGCATCGAGTTGATGAAGGATCGGGAGACGAAAGAAACCTTCGCGCCGGGCAATCGCACAGGGCGCCAGGTGCTAAAGGCGGCGGCGGAGCGCGGCCTCATTACCCGCGCGCTTGGCGATACGCTGGTCTTCGCGCCGCCGCTTGTGATCAACCGTGTCGAGGTTGACGAAATCGTCGACAAGTTCGCCCTGGCTGTCGGCGACGTGCTGACGGCTTAAGCGGCGCAGGGAAGGGTCAGCCCGTCCCGTCGTCACCGGGCCGAGCGGAGTAGGGGGTTGCGAATGGAGTTTCACAGCGCGATCGAGGGTATGGCCCTGGCGGAGCGAGGGACCAAGCGCCTGACCTCGGCGGGCCTGTTCAGCGCAATCCTTGTGGGATTGGTCGGGGCGGTGGTGATCTTCATCACCCCCGGATTCCTGGCGGTGGTGGCGCAGAAGACCGGCTTCGACAACGACCAGCTCGGCTACATCGCCGCCTGGGATATCAACGCCATGGGCGTGACCATCGGTCTCAGCACCTTTGCGCTGGCGAGGGTGCCCTGGCGGCTGGCCGTGGCGCTGGGCCTTGCCCTGATCATTGCCGGCAACCTCCTGACAGTCGGCGTGACCAGCTTTCCCGCCATGGCTGCGGCGCGCGTCATCGCTGGCGCTGGTGAAGGCATCGCTGTCGGTTTCTCTTTCGCGGCGCTCGGTCGGGCGACCCACCCCGATAGAGCTTTCTCCGTCTATCTTGTGGCCGGCGCGCTGCTGAGCGCCGCCTTTCTCTATGCGCTGCCTCAGATTCAGGCGTCGGCGCCGCCAGCCAGCGTATTCATTGGTATCGCCGTTCTGACTGCGCTCGTCATGCTTTCCCTCAAAGCTTTCCCCGATGGCAGCAAGGACGAACCTGACATTTTCGTGGCGACGGGTAGTCTCGATATGCGCTACGCGGCGGGAGCGTTGACCGGCGTGTTCCTTCTGTTCTTCGCCGTAGGCGCAGTGTGGAGCTATTCGGAGCGCATCGGTTTCGCCAGCGGACTGTCGCCCAACGTCATTGCGCAGGGGCTTTCCATCGGCACCATGGCCGGCGTTCTGGGCGCGGGGCTGGCAGGCGCGCTTCCCCGGCGGTGGGGCCGGACCGTGCCGCTGATCATCAGCGGTCTGGCCGGCGTCTTCGCCTTCATGATGTTCCGTGGGCATGTCGCCTCATCCGCCTTCATCATCGCCACGGTGCTTATGATGTTCAGCTGGAATTTTGCACAGCCGCTGCTCTCCGGCATTTGCTCGGAAGCATGCCAGCGCGGGCGGGTTGTGTGCGCCATGGGGTCAATCCAGACCTTCGGTACGGGTCTTGGTCCGGCCGCTGCCGCTGCCACATTGGTGACCGGCTCTTTTTCCGTGATGATCTATGCAGCGTCCGCCGTGCTGATCCTGAGCGTGATCGTCACTGTGGCAACGATCGCGAGCGCTCGCTCGTCTGCGTGACGCTGGGGAACGCCTCAGCGCAGTCGCTTGGCATAGCCGTATAGGGTCGTGCTGCGGGTCCAGCCCCGCGCCTCATAAAGCTGTTGCGCGCGATCGTTGGTGATCGCTGTCTGCAGGGTGATGCGGATGGCGCCGGTGCTGGCGGCAAAGGCTTCGGCCTCCGTCAGAAGAGCTGCGCCGACGCCCGCACCGCGCAGCCCCGGCAGCACGAACAGATCGTTCAATATGCAGATGGGGCCTGCGAAGACCGAACAGAAGCTGAAATAGATGGCAGAAGCCGACCGCCTCGCCATCGGGGACTCGGCAACAAAATCGCGGATTGTTTGGCCGGGAGGCGGTCCCGGATGAAGGCGCTGGCGAGCGATTCATCCAGGGGCATGTCATAAATTGTCGATAGAGATCGAACAGCCGCACCACCGCAGGAACGTCGACCAGCGACGCCCACCGGATGGCGACAGCGTTCCGGCTCACAGGAATACGGCGCGGGACAAACCACCATCGACGGCGATGGACTCGCCGGTGATGCCGCTGCCGAGTTGCGAGCACAGAAAGACGATGGGGTCGGCGACTTCCTCCACCTCCAGCATGCGCTTCAGCGCCGCCGGATCGCCTGCCTCGCGCGCAACAATCGCATCGAAGGTCGTGCCTTCCTCGGCGGCCATTTCGGCGAACCATTCCTCAATATGCTCCGTCCGAGTCACGCCCGGGTGGATGATATTGACCGTGATTCCATCCTTGCCCACCTCGTCCGACAGGGTCTTGGTGAAGTGAACGAGCGCGGTGTTGCGCATGCCTGAAAGCGCCTCCGTGCAGCGTGCCGTCAGGCCGCCCACGTTTACAATGCGACCCCACCCGGCCTTGCGCATGTGTGGCACGCACGCCTTGGCGGTGCGGAAATAGCCAAACAGCTTGGTGTTGAGGTCAAGCATCAGCGCGTCCTCGTCCGCCATCTCGATGGCGTTGCGGACAAGGCCGCCCGGTGCCGCCGCGCAGTTCACCAGGATATGGACCGCACCGAATTTGGCGACTGTCGCGGCGACCAGCGCCTCGACCGATTCCTTGGACGTGGTGTCCGTCGGCACCGCGATGACCTCGCCGCCGGTTGCCGCCCGCAGTTCCTCGGCGGCCGCCTCAAGCTTTGACACCGTGCGCGCGGCAATCGCGACCTTAGCGCCCGCCAGCAGCAGCTTGCGCGCCGTTTCCTTTCCGATGCCCACGCCGCCGCCGGTGATCACGGCGACCTTGCCCTTCAAACCCAGTTCAAGACACATGATGGATTCCTCCTCTTATATCGCTGCTTCGAGCGTCACGCGGGCCGCTTCGGAGCCATCGAAGCAGACGCTGATTGTGTCGCCGGGGAAAATATCGGTGGCACCGGTGCATGTGCCCGATGCAATGAGCTGTTCGCGCTTCAGAGCATAGCCTTCATGCTGACGGAGCCAGTTGGCTAGCCAGACTAGCGCGTCGAGCGGATCGGCCATCACCCGCGCCGTCGAGCCCTCGACCGGCGCGCCGCTGTTGCGGATCAGGCTGACCGGCATGTCGCCGAAGCGCTCTTCCCACCCATCGGCCAGCTTTTTGCCCCACAGCAGACCGTGAGCCATCACATTGTCCGCGACCAGGCGGGGCAGCGTCAGATCGCTGCTCTCGAAGCGGGTTCGAACGATCTCTATGCCGGCATAAACCCCAGTTACAGCGCGGCACAGATCGTCGCGCGAATAGGGCTGTTCCTGCACGGGCAGGTCACGCCCCATTTCGAAGACAAGTTCGGCTTCCGCGAACATCTCGCCGCCCGGATGATGGATGCTGCTGCGACCCGAGTAGATGGCACTGGCGGGCAGGCGACCGACAACCGGCTCGGCTGCGTTGAAGGCTTTGCGCGGCCCTGCTCCGGTCAAGCCCAGCTTCCAGGCCATCACGGGCATTCGGTTGCGCTCAGCGATCCGCCGCTGGATGGCATATGCCTGCTCCAGAGTCGGCTCATTACCGTCGCACTGCGTCGGCCCGGACCGTCCGTCCAGCGTTGCGATCAGCGCTTCCCCCAACTCCATATGTCGCTCCTGCACGAACCCTCCATCCGGTCCAATATCATTGTCGCTCATACGCAACAAACAAATATTATACTCCAGGATTGTTTACATCTAGGTTGGGGTCTAGGTAGAACGTGGAATCAAGGATGTCGGCGATGGCCTGTCGTCCAGTGCAGTCGACAGCCGGGAGGTACGATCATGACCGAGCAACCAACAGCTTTTGCCAGGGCAGAGGCGCTTGACGCCGCGTTGGCGCAGCGCTCGCTCGGCCTCATCATCGACGGCAAGTCCGTTCCGGCGCGGTCGGGAAAGACTTTCGCTACCGTGAACCCCGCGACCGGGCAGGACATCTGCAGGGTGGCCGAAGGCGGGGCTGCGGACGTCGACCTGGCCGTGAAAGCCGCGCGCAAGGCGCTGGTCAACCCGGCATGGCGCGACATGAGCGCAGTGGACCGCTCGTTGCTGCTGAACCGGCTCGCCGATCTCATCGAGCGCGATGCGGCCGAGTTGGCGGTTCTGGAGTGCATGGACAATGGCAAGCCCGCCACATTGACCCAGGCGGTCGAGATCGAGGGTTCGATCAAGACCTTCCGTTATTTCGCGGGCTGGCCGACCAAGTTCGGCGGCGAAACCCTGCCGGTGTCGCCGCGCAGCGGCGCGAAAATCCTGAACTACACGTTGCGTGAGCCGGTGGGCGTGTGCGGCCTGATCGTGCCCTGGAACTATCCGATGTCCATGGCGGCCTGGAAGGTGGCGCCGGCCCTTGCTACGGGCTGCACCGTCATCCTGAAGCCGGCTGAGCAGACACCGCTCACCGCGCTGCGCCTTGCCGAGCTGGCGCTGGAGGCGGGCGTTCCGCCGGGCGTGTTCAACGTGATCACGGGTTTCGGCGAGGCTGGTGCCGCGCTGGTCGATCATCCGGGTGTCGACAAGGTGGCGTTCACCGGGTCGACCGAGGTCGGCAAGGCGATCGTGCGGGGGGCGACCGGCAATCTCAAGAAGGTCAGCCTAGAGCTGGGCGGGAAGTCGCCGCAGATCGTCCTGCCCGACGCCGATCTCGAAGCGGCGGCAGCCTCCATCGCGGCGGGCATCTTCTTCAATCAGGGGCAGACCTGCACTGCCGGTTCGCGCCTCTATGCCCATGCCTCAATCCATGATGACCTGCTTTCCCGCGTGGCCGATCATGCGCGCCGCCTGACGATTGGCAACGGCCTCGATCCGTCGGTCAATTTCGGCCCGCTCGTGTCGCAGGAGCAGTGGGACCGCGTCAGCTCCTATGTCGAGATTGGCAAGAATGAAGGCGCGGACGTCGTGATCGGCGGCGGGCGACCGCAGAATCTGGGCGAAGGGTTCTTCTTTGAGCCGACGATCATGGCCAATGCCGGGCGCGACATGCGCATCGTCAAGGAAGAGATCTTCGGCCCGGTGCTGAGCGCGCTGCGCTGGAATGATGTCGACGATCTGATCGAGCAGGCCAATGATTCCGATTTTGGGCTGTCGGCAGGCATTTGGACGAACAACATCAGGCAGGGCCACCGTCTGGCGAGCGCGGTCAAGGCCGGGACCGTCTGGGTCAACTGCTTCAACATGGTCGACAATGCGACGCCGTTCGGCGGTTTCAAGCAATCGGGTTGGGGACGCGAGCACGGACGCCAGGCGATGGAGCTCTACAGTGAGGTCAAGAGCGTCTGGATCAATCTGAGCTAAGGCGCACACGGCACAGCCGGGCGTCACGACATAGACAGGAGCGAACATGAGCAGGACCATGATAGTCGCCACTGACGGGCAAGCGGTGATGCGCACCCATGACGATGGCAAGAGCTGGTACCGGATCAACATCGGGCAGGATCTGGAATATGACGATCGTGTGCGGTGCCTGTTGGTCGACCCGGCCAATCCCGAGGCGCTCTTTGCGGGCGCTGAAAAGGGACTCTTCTACAGCAGTGATCGCGGCGTCCACTGGAGCAGGGTCGATTGCGCGCTGAACGGCTACGCCGTCTGGAAGCTCGCCGCGAGTGAGAGCGAGCCGAACATCCTCTACGCGGGCACAGGCGCGCCATCCCTTGCCATTCTGTTCCGCTCGCATGACGGCGGCAAGACCTGGGAGCGTACTCCGCTTGAAATGCCCGAGCTGTGCGCGGGTGTAAATCGCCCGCGCATGCTGGCACTGGCTGTCGATCCTGGCGATGCCAACGATGTGTGGGCCGGCGTCGAGGAAGGTGGGCTGTACCGGAGCCGCAACGGCGGCGACAGCTGGGAACGGATCGACACGAGCTGGTCCGATTTCGGCGGCAATTCGGATATCCACGATATCGTCATTCTGAAGCAGGATGATGGCTCGCGCGTGCACTTGGCCCTGACGGTGATTGCGCTTTATCGCTCGACCGACGATGGCAAGACCTGGACGCGGAGCCCGGCGAAAGAAAGCTGGGGCCTGCGCTATTCGCGCCTGATGATGCGCAAGCCCGAGAGCAATCGTGTCATTGCAGTGGGCATTGGCGACGGCACGCCCGGGACCACGGCGGCGATCCTCACTTCTTCAGACGCGGGCGAAACCTGGAGCGGGGCCGATCTCGACCATCCGTCCAATTCCTGCATGTGGGCCTTTGGCTCCAACCCCGCCGATCCCGACTTCATGCTGGCCGCCAGCAAATTCGGATATTTGTACCGTTCCACCGATGGCGGTAGGTCATGGGCCAAGGAATGGCGTGAATTCAACGAGATCACCGATCTTGCCTGGGTACCCGGCGTTCCTTCCGATCTGGGGCTGCCGCATGTCACAAACTGAGATCTCGCCGATCAGAGTCGAAAAGATCGCGCATATCGTGCTGTTCGTGAAGGATCCCGAAGCGTCCGCGAGATGGTACGCCGACATTCTGAACATGACGTTTGTGGCCCGCGCGGCGGATGGTCCCTACAAAGGCGGCATTTTCATGAGCTTTGGGGTCAGCGACCACGACATCGCCTTGTTTCCCGCCAAGGAGGGGGCGAGCAAGGGCAAGGAGTTCGAGCATGTCGGCCTGATGATGGCTGGCACAAGCATGGATGATCTGCGCCGAAACCACGCCTTTTTCCGTGAACGCGGGGTCGAGATCGCGGAGATCCTAGACCATGGCGTTTCGACCGGTATCTACTTCTACGATCCGGACGGGCACATGCTGGAAGTTTTCTGCCAGCGCGTGCCGCAGGAGGATGGCTCGTCGAAGGCGGAACTGAACCGCAATCAGGGGCAGGCCGACCCGGTTGATCCGGCAGCCCTCTGAAGCTTCCTTGGCGGATCGAAATTCTCAGGAGACACTCATGACGACCTATGCGCCGAATTTCGGCCCTTTTCACGTTCGCAAATGGTTTTCCCAGGTCGAGGAAATCTGGTCAGGGGAAACCGGTACCGCCGCCGATGGCGCGCCGCTGTTCAAATATCTGATCGGCGCGTGCATCAAGAACCCTTATGCGGGCCAGTTTGTCGAGGATCTGTCCGCGTGGATCGATGCTTCGCCCGTGCTCGGCGAGGAGATTGGCCGGCGGCTCAATGCCCTGTCCGGCGGCGCCAAGATCGAAAGCTATGGCAAGGCGACCCTGGTCGGCATCGATGGTGAATATGAGCACGGCAACGCCCTCCTGACCAATCCGGCGGCGAACCCGGTGCGCGACGCTGTTGGCGGCGGCGCATCCTGGGTGCCGTCGACCGGCAAGCGCGGCGTGCCTGGCACTATCCTGGACATCCCGCTCGGTCACAAGGACGCCCTCTATGTGCGTTCCCACTATGACACGATGAGCGTCTCCTTCGACGATGCGCCGAACCGCGACGAAGTGATCGTGTGCTGGGCCTTCGCCACGCGTGGTCGGCTCAACGCGCGCCTTGGCGGGCTGAAGGCCGAGGACGCCGTGGGCAACGGGCTGACCTGATCCATGACCGCGCAGCACGACGCACCGCCCGAGGCTCCCCGGTTGCTGGAGGGGGAGCGGACGCGCCGGATCGCAAACGGCCCGATCACCCTGCATGTGCGGGAATGGGGCGAACCTGGCGCGCCGCCGCTCGTGCTGCTTCACGGTCTGCGCGGCTATTCCGGGACGTGGCGCACCCTTGCAGCCTCGCTCGCCGATCGCTGGCGCCTGATCGCGTTCGATGCGCGGGGGCGCGGCGAGAGTGATTGGGACCCGGAGCGCAACTATTATGCCGATGCCTATCTTGCCGACTTGGAAACGGTCGTGGACGCGCTGGGTCTCGATCGCTTCCTGCTGCTTGGGCATTCGATGGGTGGAACCACCTCTTATTGCTATGCGGCCAAGCACCCTGGCCGGCTGATGGGGTTGATCGTAGAGGATATCACGGCGGGTTCGTCCGTGAAGGGCGCTGGGTCGGAACGGATCAGGCGGGAGATGGCCGCGCTGCCGACGGGGTTTGCCGGCTGGGCCGAGGCGAGGGCCTATTGGCGTGCACTGCGCCCGAACGTGAGCGACGCCGCGATCGAGGAACGTCTGTTTGAGTCGATGTGCGCGGATGCAGAAGGTCGGGTCGGCTGGCGGTATGACGCAGCGGGCATTGCCGCGACGCGGATGGCACCGGATCCCGCGCGGGTGGTCGATCTCCATCCGGTGATCGAGGCCATTCGCACGGCGACCCTCGTCATTCGGGGCGGTCGGTCGGACTTTTGCGAGTTGGCCAAGGTGAGGGAACTGGAGGGCCGCAGCCCCGTGCTGACCCACGCCACGGTCGCCGAGGCCTCGCATTATGTACATGACGACGTGCCGGAGACATTTGCGCGGCTGGTCGAAGGATTTCTGGCCGGCCTCCAGGCTTGCCATGCTGGCCGCTGCTGACAGGAAGGGCTGAACGTGGACAATCCTGCTGCAACCGGGACCGGCGCGATCGAGCGCCTCGGCGCCGATCTGTTGATCGACAGCCTCTATGGGGGCGGGGCGCGGATATGCTTCGCCAATCCCGGCACGACGGAGCTTGGGCTGGTCAGCGCTCTCGCCCGCGACGGGCGGCTGCGCTGTGTGCTGAGCCTGTTCGAGGGGGTGTGCACCGGCGCTGCGGATGGCTATGCGCGCGTCTCGGGCGATGTGCCGCTGACGCTCCTGCATCTCGGGCCGGGCTTTGCCAACGGCATCGCCAATCTGCACAACGCGCGGCGGGCCGGCTCGCGCATCATCAACCTTATTGGCGACCATGCAACCTGGCATCTGACAGCTGATGCTCCGCTGACATCGGATATTCGCTCGCTTGCCTCGCCGGTTTCGCGCGAGGTCGTCTATCTGGCCGATGTCGCCGGGATCCCTGCAGGAGTCGGCCAGGCTTTTGCCGCCACCAACGGGGGCGGAGGAGGCGCAGCGACGCTGATCATCCCCACCGATGTGGTCGATGCGCCTGCGCCGAAGGACGGCGGTGCGGTCATCGCGCCGCCTTTCGTTCGCACCCTCGTTGCGGAGGCCGCGATCGAGGCTGCCGAAGCCGAGCTTCGCGCCGCTGGTGACGTCATCCTTCTTCTCGGCGCGGATGCCCTGACGGAACGCGGCATTCGGGCCGGTGCCCGGATCGCAGCCACGCTTGGCGCGCGACTGCTCATGGAGCCTTATCCGGCCATCGTCACGCTGGGCGGCGATCTACCCGTCGTTGAGCGGCAAGCCTATTTTCCCGACGACGTCACGGCGCAGATGGGGTGCGCCCATGTGCTGCTCGCCGGTGCGCGCGCGCCGATCAGCTACTTCGGCTATGAGGGCTGGCCGAGCCAGCTGGTGCCTGATGAAAGGTTGACCCCTCTCGCAGCTGCAGGGGATGATGCCGTCGATGCGCTGGAGCGGCTGGCGGTTCTGCTCGACGCGCGGAACGAGGGACCGCGAGAGGCCGTAACATCCAATGCGTCGCCGGAGCCGAAGGCCACCATGTCGCCTGCGTCCATCGTCGAGGAACTGCTGGTGCAGTTGCCGGAGGATGCCGTGATCTCCCTCGAAGGCTCGACGCTGGGCGGGCCTTGGCTGCGTAACGCCCACCGCGCGCGCCGCCACCGGGTGATGACCAACACCGGTGGTGCGATCGGGCAGGGGCTGCCCTGCGCGGTCGGTGCGGCGCTGGCCGCGCCTGATGTCCGCATCATCTCTCTCCAGTCTGACGGCAGTGCGCAATATACGCTCCAGTCGTTGTGGACGATGGCGCGAGAGGAGCTGAAGGTTACCGTCATCATAGCCGCGAATCATCGCTATGCCATCTTGCAGACCGAGCTGACGCGGGCGTCGGTGCCGTTGGATGACGCGGTCACCGCAAACCTCACGCGCCTCGACAATCCGCGCATCGACTGGGTCGCGCTAGCCAGAGGCTACGGCGTCGAAGCGGTTCGGGTGACCACCAATGGCGAGCTAGCGGCGGCGGTGCGCCATGGCCTGGCGCTTGAGGGGCCGCTACTCATCCAGGCCGAGCTGCCATGACATCCGGGTCTCCGGTAGCGATTTTGACGGGCGCGAGCGGCGGACTGGTACCTCCGATCGCCGAGGCGCTCGCCGCTGCCGGTTTCGCCGTCGTGCTGACAGCACGAGGGCTGGGCCGGTTGGAGGCGGTGGCTGCGGGGCTCCGGGCGGTATCGTCCCAGCCGGTGGTTGCGCTGGCTTCCGACGCGCGGGACGCAACCTCGACCATAACGCTTGGTGCGCAGATAGCGGATCGCTTCGGGCGGATTGATGTGCTGGTGAACGCTGCCGCGAGTTCCACACCCATTGGTGGCGCCATCGAGCATGTCGATGTCAATGCGCTGATGGCGGACGTGGATGTCAAAGTCGGCGGTTATATGCGCTATGTCCAAGGCGTCGTGCCGGCAATGAAAGCGGCGGGCGCTGGACACATCATCAACATCGGTGGCCTTACCGGGCGGTCGAGCGACACGCTGAGTGGTCTGCGCAATGCTGCGGTGTCGCACCTGACCAAGGTGCTCTCTGACCAGCTTGCGCCATCAGGCATCTCGGTCAATGCGGTGCATCCTGGAATCGTGCGCACGCCGCATCTGGATGAGCTGTTTGCTCAGATGGCAAAGGCCAAGGGTGTTCCGGTCGCTGACATAGAGGCAGAGTTCGTCGAGGGTATCCCGTCAGGCCGGATTCTGGCGCCGGTCGAGATCGGTCATATGGTCGCGTTCCTCGCACAGGCGAAGGGCCCGGCGATGACGGGGCAGTCGTTGACTGTCGACGGCGGTTATTCCCGCGGGATCTATCTTTAAGAGGGGTGGACTATGTCAATGCAGCTCGGGACGGCGCGGCAAGTCGTCAAATATTCCCTTTCCATGCGCGTGCTGCATTGGCTGCGGGCGGCTATTATCCTCGGCCTCATCGCATCGGGCTGGTACATGATGAGCTTCCCGGAGAACGTCACGCCGCCGCCGATCGTCGATGTACTCTTTCCCAATCACAAGCAGTTCGGTGTGCTGGTGTGGCTGCTTGCGGTTGTTCATCTGATCCTTCGCTGGCAGAACCGGGAACGTCTGCCTCATTCCCCCGAGGGGCTGAAGCCTTGGGAGAGGGTTCTTTCGCATGTCATTCACCGGCTGATCATGGCGACGACGCTGATCACGCCGCTGCTGGGTTATTCCATGTCATCCAGCTTCACGCATAGCGATGGTGTGCCCTTCTTCTTTTTCGGCAACCTGCCGGAGCTGCTTCCCAAGAACGACGATGCTTTCGAGACATTCGAGACATTGCACCGCTACAGCGCCTATTTCCTGCTCTCGCTGATCGTCCTGCATGTGGCTGGCGCGCTCAAGCACCGGTTTGTGGACCGGGGCGGCGAGACCGACGTGCTGCCGCGCATGCTCTGAGCCGCTTCTCACTGATAACTGGATGCGTCTATGATGACCGACCCTGTCCTGCGACTGCTGTTGCCGGACCAACTCGATGCGGCCGGGTTGACTGTGACCAATCCGGCGAACGCGGGCGTCGTGTCGATCGTGCGGACGCATGATCGTGCTGCTCTGACGGATATCATCGAGCGGGCGGACGTCGCCCGCCGCGCATGGGCGGCACGCACGGCCAAGGAGCGCAGTGGCGTTTTGCGGGCCTGGTTCAACCTAATCGTCGAAAATGGCGAAGATCTCGCGCGGTTGATGACGCTCGAAAGTGGCAAGCCGCTGGACGAAGCGCGAGGCGAAGTGCGCTATGGCGCGGCCTTCATCGAATGGTTCGCGGAGGAAGCACGCCGCGCTTACGGCGAGGTCATTCCCGCACATGCGCCGGGCAAGCGCATCGTGACGCTACGCCAGCCGGTCGGCACTTGCGTTGCGATCACACCGTGGAATTTCCCGCTTGCCATGATTACGCGCAAGGCTGGGCCGGCGCTCGCCGCTGGTTGCTCGATCATCGTCAAGCCTGCCGAGATGACCCCGCTGTCTGCGCTGGCCCTCGAAGTGCTTGCGCATCGCGCGGGCGTTCCACATGACCTGTTTCGTGTGGCTCCGGCTGCCAGTTTACCCGACGCGGGCGATCTGTTCTGTACCCATCCTCTCGTGCGTAAGATCAGCTTCACCGGATCGACGCGCGTCGGCAAGATCATCATGGCTAAGGCGGCGGGACAGGTGAAGAGGCTCAGCCTCGAATTGGGCGGCAATGCGCCCTTCATTGTATTTGATGATGCCGATCTTGACCGCGCGGCCGAGGGAGCGGTGGCGTCTCGCTTTCGCAACGCCGGACAGACCTGTGTGTGTGCCAACCGCTTTCTCGTGCAGAAGGGTGTTCACGATCGCTTCGTCGAGAAGCTGGTCGCGCGCGTGGCGGCGCTGCGTGTCGGTGAAGGGCTGCTCAATCCTGCGGGAATGGGGCCGCTTATCAGCCATGCGGAGGCACGCCGCGTGGCCGCGCTGGTGCAGGACGCCGAGGAAGAGGGCGCGCGGCTTGCAAACACGCCTCCTGCTGTTCCCGCTTCCGGCGCGTTCCATCCTCCCGTCGTTCTTACCGGCGTGACCCCCGAAATAGCGATCGTGCAGGAGGAGATTTTCGGACCCGTTGCGCCTATCCTCGCCTTCACCGATGAGGCTGAGGCGCTGCGCATAGCCAATGACTCGCCCTACGGCCTTGCCGCTTACGTCTACACGGCCGAT
>Ga0268264_10000874_pt1 | contig 31889 bp, 15 predicted proteins | sample KBSSwiS32_FD_190357 | JGI IMG/M metagenome (GOLD analysis project Ga0268264, IMG submission 190357) | Switchgrass rhizosphere microbial communities from Kellogg Biological Station, Michigan, USA - KBS Switchgrass S3-2 (SPAdes) (version 2) | ecosystem: Host-associated > Plants > Roots >...
ACTGCTTTCAAAGTCTCTGGAACCTAAGACCGGGGCCAGTTGCCAGTCAAGATGTCGTGCAGATGGTGCGACGCTGTCTCTTCTTCCTCTCTCAGAATTTCCACTGCAGGCCTGCGGAGACAAGATTGCGTGTGAAAGCCCTTTTGCTATCGGGCAATTGTGAGGTGGGGAGGTTGTCGTAGCCGTTGAGACCGCGGTCGAAGGAGTAATTCACATCCGCGCTCACGTGGGTGTTGAATGTATAGTGCAGGCCCGTGGAGAACGTCACCATCCAGTCGTCGCGTTTTCCGCTTGAGGTGGAGGCCGTCGTATAATCGGCTTCCCCGGCACGCACGCCGAGGTTCATGCTTAGCTGGTCGGTCAGCTTGCGGTTATAACCCAGGTCATAGACGCTGTCCGTGTAAGGCACGCTGCCGCAACTCGAGACCCAGCGGAATTGCTTGAATTGAAAAGTCACCGCATCGTTTCGCGTGATATCCGCCGAGACATTCGCCTCGCCGTAGAATACGACGGGATCATGGTCTTTCACGGGCGTGATGTGCTTCACCGTATCCGGCGCATAGTTCCTGAAATCCGGGCCGAGTTGGAACTGGACTTTCAGCCACTTGAGCGGTTTTCCCTCGGCACCAAGGAGCACCCGCTGGTAATCGCTCGAGGAACTGTAAAGGCTCCATGGAAATTGCTGCTGGTACTGATGCCCGTAACGGTAGCCGAGCATCAATGCGACATCGGGCGTGACCTTGTATCCAGAATCCATGCCGCCATTCACATCGTAGCGGTCTGGAAAATTCTGGTAGTCGGAAGTTGTGGTCTTGAGCCCGGGATTTTTAAGATAAGTGCCGAGGTCGTAGTAAAGGAACGAGGCGACCGGGCGCAGGAACCATTTCTCCGCGTCGTACTGGAATGAGATTTTCGAGCGGTCCTGGAATTGCTCGCGCCTCTCCCGCGGCACAGCCACGCTGTAAGCGCTCACAAACCCACCGGGATAAACCGGGCCATACCTGTCGCCGTGAACATACATGAAGGTGTTTTCCAGACTGAAAGTCACCGCATCGATCTTCCCCCTGGCTGCCGTGATGAACTTGTGAGCCTGGTTCGTTTCCGAATTCACATCGTGGTAGATCGTAAAATCCGGCGCATAGATGAACGAAAGTTCCTTCAGCGTTTTCCGGTCCGGCAGCAGGGGTGCGAGATTGATCCCGACCCTCGGTGAAATCGTGGTTACCCACGAGTCGATGTTTTTCACCGTTACCGTCTCCTTCGGCACATATTGCTGGTCCACGCCGGAGAGAAACACATTGGAGTCGTAACCCTCCTTCACCGAGAGTGAGAAATCCGGAAGCCACGCCGGTTTTTGCACCGGCGCGGAGAGCAGGTTGGAAGTGTCTTTTCCTGTCGTTTCCGGCGCGGTGTTGTCCCCGGCGACAAGCGCGCCATGGAGGAGGATTGCTGCAATTCCGAATGAGAAAATGCGCATGGAGCGCGGGGTGATGAAAGGCGGGTGGCCAGTCGTGATGTATGTTAAACCAGTGTGGATCGTCATTTTTCTGAAGCGCATCCACGATATCTTCAGAAACCCGGCGCGGTCTAAACGCCAGTTGTTTTACATTGCGCGGGAATTGACTGCAGGTTGGTCAGGTTCCTGTTTCAATGGCGGATGCTTTTCACACTCCGATACCTGCAGTGATTTTGAGGCATCCATGTCCCGCTTTAAAAACGAAGCGAAGATGATGATCTTATCGTATGTTTCGCAGTTGAAACATCGCGGAAATATTCGACGAAGAATCATCCGGACGAATCCATGGCAATGAAATCACAGAGCAGATTCAAGCTGACTGTTTATCTCCTTGGCCTTGCCGGAATGGCATTTTTCATCGCGCTCCTGGTTCGGGAGGGTATCACCGATGTATTTGCAGTGGTCGCGGCTGCGGGATGGGGACTGGTCGCCGCCACGACATTCCATGTGATCCCGGAAATACTGGACACAGCGGAATGGCGGGTGCTTTTCCCGGCAGGGCGCCGTCCTCGTTTGCGGGATCTGGCGTGGATGCGCTGGATAGGCGAATCGATCAACAACCTGGTGCCCGCCGCGCAGGTGGGAGGGGATCTGGTTCGCACGCGCCTGGCCGTGATCAATGGAACGCGGATGCCGGTGGCTGCCGCAAGCGTGATAGTGGACATGACCGTGAATGTGTTCATTCAAATCATTTTCACGCTGACGGGAGTTGCGCTGCTCATCGGCACGACAAGACAAATGAACCTGGCAAAACCGGCCATTGCCGGAGCATTGGTTTCAATCCTGGCGATTTCGGGATTTTATGCTGTCCAGCGATTCGGGGGAATCCGCTGGATTGCCGGTATTATTTCCCGGCTGACCGGGGGGGACTGGCAACCATTGGTGCAGAATGTACAGGAGCTGGACCGTGAGATCAGGTCGGTTTACTCACGCCGGCGCGATATCATGACATGCGCGGCATGGGCGATGACTTCATGGGTGTCGAGCGCGGGCGAAATCTGGATCACGTTGTATGTGCTGGGCATGCAGACAAGCTTTGTCCACGCCCTGATTTTTGAAAGCATCAGCCAGGGGTTTCGCAGCGCGGTGTTCTTCATCCCTGGCGGGCTGGGCGTTCAGGAAGGGGGATATCTCTTCGTGGCCGGTATGCTGGGAATTCCCGGCCATGCGGCGCTTGCGATGGCATTGATACGGCGCATCCGGGAACTGGCATTTGGAGTGCCGGGGATTCTTGTCTGGCAATTTTTGGAAGGAAAACGTCTTCATCATGCGATGAATGGTTCTGCGCTTCCGGTTGCGGCAAGGGCTGCATCCCTTTCAAAAACCGCACGATCCTGAACTGCAATAATCCACTATTCAGATTGTTCGTGAAAAGCAGCAACCGCGACCGGTTTTGGTATCATTTTCCCGGCGGCACCCAAGGAGACGTACAACCAGGCGAGACTAGCCAGCATAGCCCCCAATACATCGGTCACGTAATGCGCCCCCAGCGCGACCCGGCTGAACGCAACCACGAGGACGAGCAGGGAAGCCGCAGCCACCGCAAGAAGCCGCCAGCGCCTTCTCTTGACCATGGAAATGACAAAAACAGCGAGCAACCCGTATAACAAAGCGGCCGCCATGGTGTGGCCGCTCGGGAAGCTGTAGCCCCCTACGTCCAGATAGGGGCTTGATTGAAAAGGCCGCGACCTTTGGATGGTGATTTTCATAATCTGGTTCACGAGCATGCCGCCGGGCAAGGTGAAGCCGAGGGCGGCGAGGCTGTTCCAGAGCCGCTTCCACGCCAGCAATAATGCGGTGAACACCGTGATCGTGCCGACATACAAGCTGGAGCCGGGATCACTCATCATCAGCAGCACATTGCTGTTTGAAGCCGTGAGATGCTGGTGGAACCACAAGGCAACCGCATGGTCGATATTTGGCAGTAAAACGGAAAATACTTCGGGAATCAGGTTGGACATCAGGTGAATTTTTGGAAATGGCAGGAAGATAATTTATTCACTCATTTGTCATCGTCAAGTCGGCCAAGCTTGTTTTTTTACCTCATGTAACAGGAAATCAACTGGATGCAACCTGCGGTGCCATTAGCTCCGAATCATGAATGGAGATCCGGATTTTTTCGTCAAATAATATGGAGATACTATATGGAAATCATGAGTGGAATAGAAGATCACCTCCATCTCAAGTCGCCCGGTAAAATGGCCGTGGAGGCGATTGAAGCGATCAGAATTAACTCGCTCACCGTCGAGTCGCGCGGCGGGCGGCCCGTCCTTGCAAAGCGCCGGGGCGCAGTTGCCAGGCCGGTTGCAATGGTGGCAAACCTTTTTTTCCGCCTCGCGGGCGCTCCGATTTCCGTATTCGCCGATCCGGAAAAATGGCAGCGCTGGGAAGTTAATTGTTTTCACCTTCTTAACGGCAACCGCTTGCGGGCGTTTGCGGAGGATCGCAGGACCGTTTGCACAGACATCCTGCCGGGTAAAAACCTCCGGGAGATTATAGCACAGGGTGAATTAACCCCGCATATCCTGGAAGTTTCCGCCCATGAACTCCGGCGCGCACACAGCCTGTACTGCGATCAACTCGGCGGTACCTGGTCGCATGGCGACTTGCAGTTGAGCAATGTCATTTATAACGCGGCCACCGACCGTGCGCAGCTTGTCGACTTTGAAATCATGCACGATCCATCCCTGCCCGCCGTGGCCCGGCATGCGGATGATTTGCTTGTGTTTCTGCAGGATCTGCTGGAGCGGATTCCTGCAAGGCAATGGGTTCCACTGGCAACCGCTTTCATCAACGCATACGGGCAGCCGGAAGTAACTGCCGAGCTCAGGAAAAAGCTCATCATTCCCCATGGTGTCGCGGGTCTGTGGTGGAAAATCAGGGCGGATCAATTTAACCGCTCCAAACTCGCTCTCCGGACCGAAGAATTGCGCAAGGCGCTGGACTTGCCCGCTGCGACCGCTGCGCGGCGCCGGGCAATCAAGGGGAAGATCGTGAAAACTCGATCACCTGCCAGCCTTGCTTCTTGAAGCCCTCCTGCGCGCGTTGCGTGAGAATGCCATTGGTGCACAATATCGCGGTTCCTTTTCCTTCCCGCCGTGTGGCAAACTCCGCCGATGTCTCGTTCCAGGTCATGACATCGATCGGTGCGGCGGCTACCAGCGTGCCGTTCCCGGTCAGCCCCACCGGCATGCCGGCATGTGCGGCAAGCTCAAGCACCGGGGTGTTGTTTGCATGGTAGCGTTGCAGCATTTCCAGGCTCGCGCAAAGGAAGCGCGCCTCCTCCTCCGATTGCACGCCGCCGGCAAGCTGGGTCGCGATTCCGATGCCGCCCGCGCCTTTCAGCCGGACAAGGGCGTTCACAAAGCGTATTTGCAGCGTTGGTGTGAACCAGTCATTTTTGAGCAACGGCTTCATGTCCTGCTTCGATACGCCCAGCGCTTCGAGTCGGCGTGCATTTTCCTTATCCACATCGGCGGACGGCGCAGTAAGGAGATGTTCGTCGACATCCGGAAGCCAGGAAACATAGTCGCCTATGACTCCCAGGCCGCCCAGCCCGAAACCGACCCCGGCCCCGGCCACTTTGTCTGTGCCGAAGCCGATTGTCGCGAGATGATTCATCTTCACCGCGAGCACACGGTTCGTCGTGTAGGGATCGACCGCCAGTTTTTTGGCCCACTCGTCGCGTATCTTGTTATAACCGAGCGGATCTTCCCGGCTGGGAGGTGGCTTTGGACCTTTATCCCCGATTTTCGTTACATTCCCGACGCTCCTGCCGGTATCCACCATGCCTTCCACCACGTCTTTGAAAAGATGCGCGACGCCCCTCGGGACCGCCCGCGCTGAGCCAACGGGTCTGGTTATGATTTTCACGGCGGCCTGTACCGGTTCTTCAACCGCGCCTTTCACCGCATCAAGGAACACTTTGGTTTTGCTGACCTGCTCCAGTTCCTTCAACGCGCGCAATTCCGCCAGCCGCGTTGCGAGCATCTCGCGCCCGATACATTCAAAATCGCCGAATTTCGACCGGATTTGGAACCTTCCCATGAACCCATCCGTCGCTACATCCGGATCAATGGTGTAATCCTCCCCCGTTAAAATCGCCTGCGGCACCAGGTCGGACGCGCGAACGGTGGGTGGAGCTTCATAGGTTTCCTGCGCCAGCGACACCGATGCCGCCATGATCATTGCGAACATATGAGCAAGCGTTTTCATTGCATCAGTTAATAAATCGAATACGGATGGCGCATTGCGCGTGTTAACCTGCCCCGAAACCGGCGACGACCTTGTGACTTTGAATTGTTCGCCAGGATCTTGAATTAGCACTGTTGGCTATGGGAGACATCCAAACTATCGTGGAGCAGTGGCGATTGGCCCTGAAATACGCCAGCCCACACCAGGTTACTCCTACAGTCTTGGCAAGAATAGTGCTTCATTTTTCAAGACACCCGCGTTTTTAAAATGGATTTCGGAAACAGGATAAATTTTATCAAAAAATGTTACGGCCATTGTTTGAATTAATTCGATTTTAGCAGAACACTTTTGAAATTATTCTCACCAAAGGATGCCAAATCTTTTGAAAAAGCATTAGGTTTCACTAAACTCCTATAACTCAAACTTAAAGGTTCACTTCTACGATGAAGACACTCGACCCAACCGAAAAGGGGGCGGCCTCCTCCTCGATAGCCGCGGCAGAGGGAGGTCCGGATGCAAACGGTTTTTCCTTTCCAAAGACCGAATCTGAGCACTCCAGGTTTGCCCTCGAAATCCTTGAGTCAATGCTTGCGCTGCAAAGCGGCAATTTTTCGAGGACACTGCCCTCGGGATGGGACGGGGTTTATGGAAAAATCGCGGATACGTTTAACGACGTTCTCAGTATCAACAAACGCCGTGCGACAGAAACCGCCCGCGTCTGCCAGGTGGTGGGTAAAAAGGGCAAGCTGAAAGAGAGAATGAGGGTGTCGGGTTTGGTGGGAGAATGGGCGGAAGAGGTGGATGCTCTCAATGGGTTGATGGACGACCTGGTGCGGCCGACCAAGAATGTGACCCGTACCATCGGTGCTGTGGCGAAGGGGGATTTGAGCCAGTCAATGGCGCTGGAAGCGGACGGGCATGCGCTGGAAGGTGAGTTTCTCCACTCGGCGCGCCTGGTAAACCGGATGATCGACCAGCTTTCCGTGTTCACATCGGAAGTGACGCGCGTGGCCCGCGAAGTCGGCACGGAAGGCAAGCTCGGCGGGCAGGCGCAAGTGAAGGGCGTGTCGGGCGTATGGAAGGACCTGACGGAGAGCGTGAACCAGATGGCGGGCAATCTCACGGCGCAGGTACGCAATATCGTGGACGTTACCATTGCGGTCGCCAACGGCGACCTTTCGAAAAAAATCACGGTGGACGTGCGCGGGGAAATTTTGCAGTTGAAGGAGGCCATCAATACCATGGTGGACCAGCTCCGGTCGTTTGCGTCGGAGGTGACGCGCGTGGCGCGTGAAGTGGGCACGGATGGACGGCTCGGTGGCCAGGCTGTGGTGCCCGGAGTCGCAGGCACCTGGAAGGATCTCACGGACTCGGTCAACGCGATGGCCTCGAATCTCACGGCGCAGGTGCGTAATATCGCCGCTGTGACCACTGCGGTGGCGCGCGGGGATCTCTCACGCAAGATCACGGTGGACGTGAAGGGGGAGATTCTGGAATTGAAGGAAACCATCAACACGATGGTGGATCAGCTCAATGCATTCTCTTCCGAGGTGACGCGCGTCGCGCGCGAAGTGGGAACGGAAGGAAAACTGGGCGGGCAGGCAGCCGTCTCGGGCGTGGCTGGCACATGGAAGGACCTGACGGATTCCGTCAACTCCATGGCGTCGAATCTCACCGGCCAGGTGCGCAACATCGCGGACGTTACTACCGCGGTGGCGCGCGGCGACCTTTCACGCAAGATCACGGTGGACGTGAAGGGGGAGATTCTGGAATTGAAGGACACTATTAACACGATGGTGGATCAGCTCAATGCGTTCGCCTCCGAGGTGACCCGCGTTGCGCGCGAGGTAGGCACGGAAGGGAAGCTCGGCGGTCAGGCTATCGTGCCCGGCGTGGGTGGAACGTGGAAGGATTTGACGGACAACGTCAACTCCATGGCCTCGAATCTCACCGGGCAGGTGCGCAATATCGCGGATGTGGCGACAGCTATCGCAAAGGGGGATCTTTCGAGCAAGATCACCGTGGAAGTGAAGGGCGAGATTTTGGAATTGAAGAACACCATGAACACCATGGTGGACCAGCTCAACGGGTTTGCGGCAGAGGTGACCCGCGTGGCCCGTGAAGTGGGCACCGAGGGAAAACTGGGCGGCCAGGCGCAGGTGCGCGGCGTGGCGGGGACCTGGAAGGATTTGACGGACAACGTGAACTTCATGGCCAACAATCTCACGGCCCAGGTGCGCAATATTGCGGACGTGGCGACAGCCATCGCGAAGGGGGACCTTTCGCGCAAGATCACGGTGGACGTGAAGGGGGAAATTCTGGAGTTGAAAAATACAATCAACACCATGGTGGACCGGCTTAACGCATTTGCGTCGGAAGTCAGCCGCGTTGCGCGTGAGGTCGGTACGGAAGGAAAGCTTGGCGGCCAGGCGGAAGTCGGCGGTGTCGCGGGGACGTGGAAGGATTTGACGGACAACGTGAACTCCATGGCTTCAAACCTCACAGCGCAGGTGCGTAACATCGCGAACGTGGCAACGGCGGTCGCCAACGGAGATCTATCGAAGAAAATCACGGTCGATGTGAAGGGCGAAATTCTTGAGCTCAAGAACACCATCAATACGATGGTGGATCAGCTTAATGGATTCGCCTCCGAGGTCACACGCGTCGCGCGTGAAGTGGGCACGGAAGGAAAACTCGGCGGTCAGGCCCAGGTGCGCGGCGTGGCGGGCACGTGGAAGGATTTGACGGACAACGTGAATTCGATGGCGTCCAATCTTACAGCGCAGGTGCGCAACATCGCCGACGTGGCCACGGCGATCGCAAAAGGCGACCTTTCGAGCAAGATCACGGTGGACGTGAAGGGCGAGATTTTACAGCTGAAGGAAACCATGAATACGATGGTGGACCAGCTCAATGGGTTTGCGTCTGAAGTAACACGCGTGGCGCGCGAAGTGGGCACGGAAGGGAAACTCGGCGGACAGGCCGATGTGCAGGGCGTCGCGGGGACGTGGAAGGATTTGACGGACAATGTGAATTCCATGGCCAACAACCTCACGGCCCAGGTGCGTAATATCGCAGGCGTGACCACCGCCGTGGCGAGAGGCGATCTTTCGCAGAAAATTACCGTGGATGTGAAGGGGGAAATCCTGGAATTGAAAGACACCATCAACACGATGGTGGACCAGCTTAACGCCTTCGCATCCGAAGTCAGCCGTGTCGCGCGCGAAGTGGGCACGGAAGGCAAGCTCGGCGGTCAGGCCGAAGTCGGCGGTGTTGCGGGTACATGGAAGGACTTGACGGATAACGTGAACTCCATGGCGTCGAATCTGACTTCGCAGGTGCGCAACATCGCGGAGGTGACCATCGCCGTGGCCAGCGGCGATCTTTCCAAGAAAATCACCGTGGACGTGCGCGGGGAAATTTTGGAGCTGAAGGAAACGATCAATACGATGGTGGACCAGTTGCGCTCGTTCGCGGCCGAAGTGAGTCGCGTGGCGCGCGAAGTGGGCACGGAGGGTAAACTCGGCGGTCAGGCCCAGGTGCCCGGCGTGGCCGGGACGTGGAAGGATTTGACGGACAACGTGAATTCGATGGCATTCAATCTCACCGGGCAGGTGCGAAACATTGCCGACGTAGCCACGGCCATCGCACGCGGCGATCTTTCGCGCAAAATCACCGTGGATGTGAAGGGTGAAATTTTGCAGCTCAAGGAGACAATCAACACCATGGTGGACCAATTGAGCGCGTTCGCCTCGGAAGTCACTCGCGTGGCCCGCGAGGTGGGCACTGAGGGCAAGCTCGGCGGGCAGGCGGAAGTCGGCGGCGTGGCCGGGACGTGGAAGGATTTGACCGACAATGTGAACTCGATGGCATCAAATCTCACGGCCCAGGTGCGAAACATTGCCGAGGTAACGATCGCTGTGGCGAATGGCGACCTTTCCCGCAAGATCACGGTGGACGTCCGCGGGGAAATTTTGCAGTTGAAGGAAACGATCAACACCATGGTGGAGCAACTTCGCTCGTTTGCCTCGGAAGTGACGCGCGTGGCCCGCGAGGTCGGTACTGAAGGGCGGCTTGGCGTGCAGGCGGTTGTGCCCGGCGTGGCGGGAACGTGGAAGGATTTGACGGACTCGGTCAACGCCATGGGTGGCAATCTCACGGCGCAGGTGCGCAACATCGCCGAGGTGACCACAGCCGTTGCGCGCGGCGATCTTTCCCGGAAGATCACCGTGGATGTGAAGGGGGAAATTCTGGAGTTGAAGAACACCATCAATACGATGGTGGACCAGCTCAACGCATTTGCAGCGGAAGTGACGCGCGTGGCCCGTGAAGTCGGTACCGAGGGAAAACTGGGTGGGCAGGCGCAGGTTTCCGGCGTCGCCGGCACGTGGAAGGATCTCACCGACTCCGTGAATGTCATGGCGGCGAATTTGACCGACCAGGTGCGTGGTATTGTGAAAGTGGTCACTGCCGTTGCCGATGGTAATTTGCGGCAGAAGCTCACCGTGCAGGCGAAGGGCGAGGTGGCGGCGCTCGCGGAAACGATCAATAACATGACCGATACGCTGGCGACATTCGCCGACCAGGTTACGAACGTGGCGCGTGAGGTCGGCGTCGAGGGACGCCTTGGCGGCCAGGCGAACGTCCCCGGCGCTGCCGGCACGTGGAAGGATTTGACAGGCAACGTCAATCTCCTTGCTGCAAATCTGACCACGCAGGTGCGCGCGATTGCCGAGGTTGCCACAGCAGTGACGAAGGGCGACCTTACCCGCTCCATCCAGGTGGAAACGCGCGGCGAGGTGGCTGAGTTGAAGGATAACATCAACACCATGATCGACAACCTCCGTGAAACCACGGAGAGCAACCAGCAGCAGGACTGGCTGAAGACCAACGTCGCCAAGTTCACACGTATGCTGCAAGGCCAGCGCGATCTGTTTACGGTGGGACACATGCTTCTCTCGGAAGTCGCCCCGCTCGTGGGAGCGCAACAGGGAAGCATGTATCAAATGACAGGTGACGATGAGGACCGCCACCTGCGTCTGCTGGCAGGGTTCGCCACTCCAAAGGACCAGATCGACAGCTTGAGGATAGGCGAAGGACTTGTGGGACAGTGCGCGCTTGAAAGACAGCGCATTTTGCTCGCCGATGTGCCGGCGCACTATTCGCCTATTACCTCCAGTCTTGGAAGGGCGACACCCATGAACGTCGTGGTTCTTCCGGTGTTGTTTGAGGGGGAAACAAAGGCGGTCATCGAACTGGCATCCCTGCAAACTTTCAGTGTCGCACACATCACCTTCCTCGAGCAGCTCACCCAATCGATCGGCGTCGTGTTGAATACCATCGAGGCAACGATGCGCACGGAAGGGTTGCTGCAGCAAAGCCAGAAGCTCACCTCCGAACTTCAGGCCGGCCAGAAGGAACTGCAACAAACGAACGAAGAGCTGGAGCAAAAAGCCAAGGAACTCGCCGAGCAAAACGCGGAAGTGGAACGCAAGAACAAGGAAATCGAACAGGCCCGCAGCGCGCTCGAGGACAAGGCGGCGGAACTGGCGCTCACGTCGAAATACAAGTCCGAGTTCCTTGCGAACATGTCGCATGAACTGCGCACGCCGCTGAACTCCATCCTCATTCTCGGCCAGCAGCTTTCCGAAAACAACAGCGGCAACCTTTCGGAGAAACAGGTCGATTTTGCGCGCAACATCCATTCCGCAGGGTCCGATCTGCTGAACCTCATCAACGACATTCTCGACCTGTCGAAAATCGAATCCGGCACCGTGTCCGTGGAAGCGGAGGAAATTCCATTTTCGATGCTCAGGGATTCCGTGGAACGCGGATTCCGTTACATCGCGGAAAACAAGAACCTCCCGTTCAATGTGGATTTTGATTCCGCGCTGCCGCGGTATTTTACGACGGACCTGAAACGCCTGCAGCAGATCATCAAGAATCTGCTTTCCAACGCCTTTAAATTCACGGCGCATGGCGAGGTAAGCATGAGGGTGGCGCCGGTTTCCGAAGGATGGAGCACCGATCATCCGGTGCTTAAACGTGCGCCGAACGTGATCAGCCTGGCTATCTCGGACACCGGCATTGGCATCGCGCCCGAAAAACAACGCCTTATTTTTGAGGCTTTCCAGCAGGCGGACGCAGGCACCTCCCGTAAATACGGCGGCACCGGTCTTGGACTTGCCATCTCTCGCGAATTGGCGACCCTTCTTGGCGGCGAAATAAAACTCACAAGCGCCATGGGCGAGGGGAGCACGTTTACACTTTTCCTTCCCCTCCATTTTACCGGTCCCGCGGCGCAGAACGTGGGGACGAGTATCCAGCAATCTTCGAACGAAAGTTCGATCTCGTCGCTTGCGCTCTCGTCGTTGCCGGCAATGCAGGAGGATGCTGTCCCGGATGACCGGGATCTTATCAACGAAGGAGACGCGGTTTGTTTGATCGTGGAGGATGACGCGCATTATGCCCGGGTTCTGCTGGGCCTGGCACGGGACAAGGGATTCAAGGGACTCGTGGCAATGCGCGGCCAGCATGCGCTCACGCTTGCCAGGGAATATCAACCCACGGCTATCACCCTCGATATTTTCCTGCCCGACATGCTGGGCTGGACGGTGCTCAATAACCTGAAACTTGATCCGCTCACGCGCCACATTCCAGTCCAGATCATTTCCCTGGAGGAGGAACGCCAGCACGGGCTGTCGCATGGGGCGTTTTCATACATGGTCAAGCCGGCCACTACCGACGACCTGGACGCCGCGTTCGACCGAATCAAGACTTTTTCCGGAAAACGGACCAAGCAGCTCCTGGTGGTGGAAGACAATGAGATCGAGAGGGAAAGTATCGTGGAATTGCTCGGCCACAATGACATCGAGGTGACCACGGTTTCCACCGGGAATGAGGCGATGCAGGCATTGCTGGACAAGCCGTTCGACTGCGGAGTGCTGGATTTGCGCCTTCCCGACATGAGCGGATTTGAACTGCTCGATAAAATCCAGGAGGAATCGAGCCTGCGCAACATCCCCATCGTTGTTTTCACCGGGAAGGATCTTTCCGCCGAGGAGGAAAAACGGCTCAAGGAAGTGGCAAAGAGCGTGATTTTGAAAGATGTGCAATCTCCCGAGCGTCTTCTGGACGAGACGGCACTCTTCCTGCACCGGGTCATCACGGATCTGCCCGAGTCCATGCAGAAGATGATCGATCATTTGCACCAGTCCAACGAGTCGCTCAAGGGGCGCAAGGTGCTGGTGGTGGATGACGACGCGCGCAATATCTTCGCACTGAGTACCGTCCTCGAAAATCACGACATGGAAGTCCTGAGTGCCACGAACGGGCGTCATGCCATCGAAATAATCGAGAACACACCGAACCTGGCCATGGTCTTGATGGATATTATGATGCCGGAGATGGATGGTTACCAGACCATGCGTGAGATCCGCAAAAACCCGACATTCCGTGCGTTGCCCATTCTCGCGCTCACCGCAAAAGCCATGAAAGGTGACCGGGAGAAATGCCTGGAGGCCGGGGCCAGCGACTACATCGCTAAGCCGGTAAACACAAACCAACTGCTCTCCCTGCTTCGCGTCTGGTTGCATCGTTAACCACTTCCATGAATACTCCCACGACGATTCTGCTGGTTGACGACGACATCAGGAATCTCCAGGTATTGGAAGCCATTCTGGAATCCCAGGATTACCGTTTGATCAAGGCTGTGGGAGCCGATGAAACGTTGATGACGCTGATGCACGAGGATTGCGCGGCGATTGTAATGGATGTGAAGATGCCCGGGATGAGTGGCATCGAGCTGGCGCAACTCATCAAACAACGGAAAAAGACCCAGCATATCCCCATTCTTTTTCTCACCGCCCACTATTTTCAGGACGAGGAGATCGTGCTTGGCTATGGAGCGGGCGCCGTCGATTACCTGACCAAGCCGGTGAATCCGGACATCCTGCGGTCCAAGATAGCCGTGTTCGTCGATCTTTTCCGGAAAACTGCCGCGCTGGCGGAACTCAACCGCGCGATGGAAGCGGAGATACAGGACCGCAAACATGCCGAGGAGCGGTTCCGCCATGTCGTTGAGTCCGCTCCGCACGGGATGATCGTTGTGGGGCAGGACGACCGGATCGCTCTGGTGAATTCCCGCATGGAGGAAATTTTTGGATTTCATCGGGAGGAATTGCTCGGCCAGACCCTGGAGACCCTCGTGCCGCAGGGGTTGCCCGCAAGCAAACAGGAAAGAATGGGGGCTGGAGCGAAGAAATTTTGCGGGGAGTTTTCAGGACGGCGCAAGGATGGAACTTCCATCCCGATCGAGGCGTTTTTCAGTCATTACGAATCCGGGGACGAACTGTTCCTGCTTATTTCCTTCGTGGACATCACGCAGCGCAAACAAAATGAGGAGGCGCTCCGCGAGTCCTATGAGCAACGCCTCCATGCCGAGGCGGGGCGCGCCGAGGCGGAAGCGGCCAACAGCGCGAAAGACAGGTTCCTGGCAATGCTTTCGCACGAGTTGCGAACCCCGCTTTCGCCGGTGCTCCATGCGGTCGCCCTGATCGAGGAAGAGAATGATTGCCCTCCGGAGATGTTGGAATTGCTCGAGATCATCAAGCGCAACGTACAGCTTGAGGCGCGATTGATCGACGATCTGCTTGATCTCGCGCGTATCCGCAATAACAAATTGCAACTCCAACTGGAGTGGGTGGATGTTCACGACCTGCTGCGCAGGGCACTTCAGATCTGCGACCCGGACATCCGTCACCAGCATCTGGACGTCCGCCTGGATCTCCGTGCGATGAATTCAGTAATGGAAGTGGATTCAGCCCGCATCCAGCAAATTTTCTGGAATCTCATAAGCAATGCGGTGAAGTACTCCGGCAGCGGGGCAAAAGTTTCAATCGCGACATCCGACGAGGAGAAAACGGGATTTTTCCGTTTGGAAATCAGCGACACAGGTATTGGCATCGAACCGGAGCGCCTTAGCGGGATATTTAATGCGTTTGTACAGGCCCACGGAGACCGCTCGAAGGGACTTGGACTGGGGCTTTCGATCTCCCAGGTCCTCACCGAGTTGCACGGAGGAACGATCGAAGCCAGAAGCGCAGGGAGTGGCAAGGGGAGTGTTTTCACGGTGCGCCTACCAAGACCGGCTCAAATACCGGGAAAAACGTACTCGGGTGCGCAGGCGGACCGGTCAACTGACTCCTCATTACGCATCCTTCTCGTGGAGGACCATGCCGATACTCTTAGGGGTCTGGAACGATTGCTTCGGAGTAAAGGGCACAAGGTGATATCCGCCGGCACATTTCGCGATGCGTCGAAAGCTATGGGAGAATCCGCATTCGATCTCCTCCTGAGCGATATCGGGCTGCCGGATGGCAGGGGATTGGATTTAATGGATTTGTTCGTCAAGGCTGCGGAAAACAGACCCGTCGCAGGGATTGCCCTCAGCGGATTCGGCACGCCCGAAGACATCAAGAAGAGCCACGCAGCAGGTTTTAGGAACCATTTGACGAAACCTGTCGAGTTCTCAAACTTGCAGAAATGTCTCTCTGAAATCTCTGGAATAGTTAATCAAACTTGTGACCATGTGGGCTAGGTAGTCGAAAAAAACACGGCCCGAAATGTGAGTGTGGTGGAGGACTAGCGGCGCTATCCGTTCGCGACGTGTTCCTTGAACATTTTGACGATCTGCTCGATCTGCAGCGGAACAGGAATTTGCACGCCGATCTCCGCCATCTTCCGTTCGATCGCGAAATTCAAATCACTCCGGAAACTGCGGGGATGATAACTCATCTCGTCGCTCCATACCACCAGCTCGAAATTCAGGGCGGTATCGCCGAAATTGTCGAAGAACACCCTCGGCGCAGGCTCCGCAAGCGCCGAGGGATGTTCCTTCGCGACGGAAACAAGCGCCTCCCGCACCTTCGCAAGGTCGCTGCCGTAGGCAATTTTCACGGGTATGCGGAACCGCACCTTCGGGTCGCCATAGGTCCAGTTTGTGACCGTGTTGCCGATGAATTTCGAGTTCGGCACGATCATCGTGATGTTGTCGCTGGTGATCACAGTCGTTGCGCGCGCCCGGATATGCTGCACCCTGCCCGCCACCCCGTCCACGTTCACGCGGTCTCCGATCTTGATCGGCCGCTCTGCGAGTATCACCAGCCCGCTGATGAAATTGCTCGCGATATTCTGCAGGCCAAGGCCCACTCCCACGCCGACCGCGCCTGCGAACACTGTCAGCGCGGAAAGGTTGATGCCCACGTTCTGCATCGCCACGATCAGCCCGGTCACGATGATCACGTACCCGATCACCTGCGCCACCGCGTACTGGAGCGATCGGTCCAGCCCGCTCTGGCTCAGGAACCGGTTGAATACAAACCGCTTTCCAGCGGATGAAAGCCAGAGAATTGCCGCTATCATCACCACGAGGTCGATGATCTGGAGCGGGCTCAACCCGATGGCGGGAACAGGCGTGGACCACGGGATAGGGATTCCACCCAATTCCACCCCAAGCACGATCAGCCCGACGAATGCGCTCAAGCCCAGCATCGTCGTTACAATGCCGGCCAGTGATTTTTCAAGCCCCATGCGTTGCGCGAAGCTCCTTACCGCCTGGCTCTGCAGTATCGAGGAAAACATGAGCGCCGCCACCACGCACACCCCGAAGGCCACGATTCCGGCCAGCGAAATCCCATGCTGGAAGAATTGCAGGCGTGTTTGGAAAAACCAGTCGCTGTTATCCATCACCGCGAGCATCATAAGCCTCCTGTTTTTAAACGTCCTTTAACACCCCCTAATAGAATATCGGCTGCAGTCCCCCGGTTGCGTGGCTCATTTACTCCCTAAAATGTCGGGGTGTCGTTATTATCACTGTCTGCCTGGCGGTGAAAAGCAGCGCCCCTGGGCCCACACCGTGCGTGTTGTGCAGCACATATTCGTGCCAAGAGGAGTGGCACTTGGGTTCTCTTGGAATTGGAGCAATGCGATTCGCCAATCGCTCCAAAATGCTCAGGCTTTGCGAGAAAAATCGGGCCGGCGAGATTTGAACTCGCGACCTCTTGAACCCCATTCAATAGGGTCGTCTCCGTAACAGGTCTCAAACACTGATGGAATCAGCCTTATTGATTTTTAATCAATTGCATTTATGCTCATTGTATGGTCACTTGTGGTCACTAGGAATTCCAAGGTATGCCACGAACTCCCAGCATCGAACCTCATAAAGACCCCCGACGGGTGAAGCCGTGGCGGGTGGATATTCCTGCCAGCGTCTCACGAAACGGGAAACGCCAGCGATCATTTTTTGAAACGAAACACAATGCTCTTAACTATTGCGAGGAGCAACGGACCCGTCTGAAAAACTTTGGCGTCACCGGCTTGGAGATCATCAAGCCTGCACAACTTGAGCAGGCAGCAAACGCAATCCAATTGCTCGAACCATACCGAGTGACGCTCAATGAAGTGGTCAATGATTGGATTGCGAGAAGGCAGGCAGCAGAGGCGTCCGTTGCATTTGAGGATGCGATGGATACCTTTTTGGAATACGGCAGGCGCAGTTCCGGCTACACGCGCAGTATTCGGCAGACACGCAACCGGCTTAGATCGCTGCACGGCAAGCGGTTGAACATGATTACGCCCGCAGATCTCACTCTGGCGATGGATGCCATGCCCGACAGTGTGCGAAATTTCACCATTCGCATTTTAGGCGGATTGTTCAATTTCGGCATCAAACGCAGCTATTGCGTGGAGAATCCCTGCAAGAAGCTCGACTTGGCGCTGCGCGAGGCCGCAGAGATCGAGCTTTACTCCCCCGCAGAGGTTGCCGAGATACTTGCCACGGCTGCAAAGCACAACCCGGAGCTTGTGCCATTTCTGGCTGTCTCGTTCTTTTGTGGAATCCGACGGGCGGAAGCCTTGCGTCTTGACTGGTCTGCAATCGATCTGCACGAGAATTTTGTGAAGCTGCCAGCCGCCATCACGAAGACGCGGCAGGGAAGGCATATTGAAATTTCGGAAAACTGCAAGGCTTGGCTCGCCCCGCATACGAAGGAAACCGGGCGCGTCACACCCTGCACGCCGGATGTCTTGCGGAAGAGGGAGCGCGAGCTTCGCGAGATCCGAGACAAGGAGCGTGAGCTTAAAGGCGAAGACGCCACCCGCACAATAAAGCATGGGGCGCGACATTGCTTCGCGTCCTACTGGCTGGCGCTGCACGGTGACATCAACCAACTCTGCCGATTTCTGGGGCATGACGACCCCGAGACGACGTTTAAGCACTATGCAAAGGCCACTACGAAGCGGGAGGCGCAGAAATTTTGGGCGATCATGCCCAAAGCGAAGAGGCTGAAGAATGTCGTCGCCTTTGAGCAAGAAGGGACAGCGGCATGAAGCGGGCGATTAAAAAGAATCCAGGTAAAAGTGATCGAAAAATTTCGAAAGCAAAAGTCGGCAGAAGATCGCTCTATAATCCAAAACTTGGGACAGGGAACGCTAGGCGGGCCAAATATGGTCGGTTTTCATGTCATCCTCTTTTTCTTGCAGTCCAAAAGATAAAGCGAGCCACTGTATTACTGCAACGTTTCCTAGAGATTTCAAAAAATCATGGTGTTGCGTTGTCAGAGTACGAAGAGGGTAGACCTAGTCCCGAACTCAAAGGAATAATCGAGATCGATGACTTTGAGCCTCCCAGAATCACGAGCGTCATCACTGGTGAAAACAGCAGTCCCATGGCCGATGTTGTTAATCAATTGGCCAACGGATTGTCAGTCCTCCAGGGAGAGGCATCCAAGTTGAATGGTAGGGGGGACAAATTACGCTTTGCGGAAGTGATCGCCGCTTCTCTTGCCCAAGAAGCGCCAATCGATAACGATGTGTTCCTCGTCTGTATGCGTGCAGAAAAATTAACTCGCATGATGGGGGAACGGCCATCGCGGGCGGAACTTCGTAAGGCTGTTGAGAAGTACGATCATCTCAGATTTTCGGACCAGCGATGGAAACGTATGATGAAGGGGACGGGATTAAATGTGCAATTGCCGACGGCTCGGCAGAAACGACAGGGGGTCACTTTGCGTAGGTAAAAGGTCTGGAGACAAAAGAACGATAACGCGCAATTTTGCGCGTATGGATAAGAATCTAGTTACCAAACGCGAAGCCGCTGAGATGCTCGGCGGTGTTAGTATCTCGTTCATCAACTCGTTGCTTTCACGCCGAAAACTTCCGCGTGTTCGTTTGAGCTACAGGCTCACAAAAATCCCGAAAGAGGCTGTCGAGAGGTTTGTCGAATCGCACACGGAGGTCGCGAAATGAGCACCCCATATCCCACAACAAAAGCTATGAATGGCGCGCCTATGGGAGTGGTTCTGATGGGTTTCATTTAATTCGTTTTCAACCTTCCTGTCTCGGAAGCTCTTGTGGGAGAAGGTAGCCTAGACCTGTACATGGGGGCTCGCTACACCTATTTTGCCGGAATCAGACCTTCATTTTTTGGTTCAACGGATTGGAAGGAATGTCGGATCGGGCGGATGCCGGGCGCAAGGAGAGTCCACCTCGTCTATGATTTTTCGCTTCGCTTTGCACTCGAAGGCTTTTTTGAAGCGGTTGTTTTCGGCTTCGCGGCACCACGGTCATCGAAATAACGTCGAACTGCGTCAATAATAATGGGAGCCGCAACCGCTGCGACCTCAATTGCGATCTTAGCAATATTGGGTTTTGAAGGTTTACGTGCCATAAAAGGGTGAGTGTTTTGCAATTTCTCACTTTCGCTCTGAAAGTTGAGGAGCGTCGCATCTTACGCCCCATTGCGCCGTTCAAGTCAAGCCCGGTTTAACGCCTTAATGGGGCGTGCCCACCAGAAACGAAATTGCCGCTGAACTATCGACATTTGGGGCGAACGTGCGGCGCGAGCGAACCGGGCTCAAGATCACTCAAGAAAAGCTCGCCGAACTCGTGGACCTGAACATCCGCACCGTGCAGAAAATTGAGGCGGGCGAAATCAATATTCTGATTACGACCGCCTGCCGGATTCAGTGGGCCCTTGGTTGCCCTTGGGAAAAACTGATGCCGGTGAAGTCGATCTTAAAATATCCCGCTCTAGCGCGACGCTTCAAAAATAGTTGAGTCGGAACCGAGCCGATTCCGGATTTGGAAGTAAATAGTCCGCAACGTTAAACTTGATGAAAGGCGTTCGTGTTAAAGCTGATCTCTCCCGATCTCAGCCATATATTGTCGTTTGACAGATTGCGGAAACGTTCTCTCGGCAAATGGATTCGTTTTTTTGGAGTCATCGAAGATCACGGCCTGGTGATTTTCAAACGGATGAAGCGCTTCGGAGCAGTAGTCGGAGTAAGATCCTGTGCCGTCATTGTTTTGGTGAGACCGCCCGGGTTGGTGCTGCCGCTGAGCATGGTGTAACCTGTTCCCGAGTTCCAGTTTTTCATGTCGCTGGAGACTTCGGGAAGGTACGTGATATCCGTGGCAGAGAGGATCTGGGTGTAGGTGAGGGTCAGATAGTCGATCCCGCCCGCAGTGGTTGTGGTGACGACGGGAAGGCCGTTTCCACCGCTGACGCTTACCTTTGGACTGAGGCCGAGGGCGTATTTCAGCAGGTTTGGCACACCGTCATGCGCTGGTGTTGCGGTGCCGCTGCTGATCGCGGGGTCGAGGAGGTCGTTCGTGGTGAACGATGTGTTCTGCCAAGCGGAGTAGGGCGACTGCACCACAATGAGCAATGTGGCGCTGCTGGTGCCGCCTGAATTTGTCGCGTAGATGGTCACGCTGCTCGTGCCGCTAGCGGTGGCGGTGCCGGAGATCAACCCCGTTGAAGTGTCAATGCCGAATCCTGCCGGTAGGCCGGTCGCGTCATAAGCTGTAGGGCTGTTCGACGCGGTGATCTGGTAGCTGAACGGTTGGCCTTGAATCGCGGTAGCATTCGTGCCGCTGGTGATGAGCGGTGGCGAAAGCAGGATCGTGATTGCGAGGTTTGCGCTGCCCATCCCGTTTTCGTTTGTCGCCGAAATTGTGACGCTGGCAGTACCTGTAATCATGGCTGTGCCGCTGATCAGGCCGGTGGCAGTGTCAATGCTGAGCCCTGCCGGTAGGCCGGTCGCGGTATAACTCACGGGGGCGTTGGTGGCCTTGATTTGGTAACTGAACGCCACGCCCTTTGTTGCCGTGGCGGTCAATGTGCTGGTGATCACCGGCGGGGGGCGCAGGATGATCACGGTCAATACGGTGCTGCCCGTGCCGTTCGCATTCGTTGCTCTGATGGTTACATTGCTTGTCCCTGTTTCCACCGGCGTGCCGGAAATGATGCCGGTGGCGGGATCAATCGTCAGACCGGAAGGCAGCCCGGTAGCGCCAAAGAAGGCAGGATTATTCTTTGCTACGATGCGATACTGAAGGGGTTCGAGCGATCCGATAACCGTCGCCGGGCTGATGATTACGGGCTCGGGCCCGCCGGTGCCCGTCAGTGCAAGGGTGGCGCTTCCACCGATAGAAAGGGTCATCACACCGTCCAGGCCCAGCGGTATCGTGATCTGTCCGAAGGTATTCATTCCCCATCCCGTGATCGTTCCCTCACGTTTCAACGCAAGATTCGAGTATCCGCCCGCGGAGATCGCCAGTACTCCACTGAGACCGGCCGGTGGCTGGTTCGCGCCTGAAACACTGCTTCCCCATGCAACGACGGTCCCATCCGCCTTCAAGGCAACACTGTGATACATACCCGCCGCAATCGCCACCACGTTGCCAAGGCCCGGGGGCGTTACAGTCTCGCCGTAATTGTTCGTTCCCCAACCCACGACTGTTCCGTCCGACTTCAACGCAAGACAATGATATGAACCGGCGACGGCCATTACCACGTTGTTCAGTCCGGAGGGCACACTCCTTTGTTTATACGTACTGTCTCCCCATACGACGACGGTCCCATCCGTCTTCAAGGCTAGACTGTATCCGTTGCCGGCCGATATTCCGGCAACCCTGCTCAAGCCGGCGGGTACATCTATCTGACCGGATACGTTTGATCCCCATGCCACCACTTTTCCATCGGACTTCAACGCGAGGGTATGCGCACCTCCCGCTGCAATCGCGACCACATTGTTCAATCCCGCCGGAACAGTCGCCTGGCCGTCGGAATTCTTTCCCCACGCGAGCACGGTTCCGTCCTCTTTTAATACGACGGAGTGGGAACTGCTGGACGCGATTGCGCGTACGTGATCGAGGCAGGCAGGCACCGTCGACTGGTCGAAATTATTGATACCCCAAGCCGCAACATCCTGGATATTGATGACCAGTGCCGCAGCGCCGGTGCCACCGGCATTGCTAGCCGTGATGTTCGCGGTGAATGATCCGGTCTGTAGTAGCGTGCCGGAAATCAATCCGGTGGAAGCGTTCACGCTCAATCCCGGCACCAGACCGGTGGCATTGAAACTCGTGGGTAAATTAGCCGCAGTGATCTGATAACTAAACCCCGAGGCAAGGGTGCCGCTGGCGCTGCCTGAACTGGTGATCGTCGGCGCTTGAGGTGGCGTGACGGCAATCCGCAATAACGCGGTGCCGGTCCCAGCGGTATTCGTCGCGCTGATCGTGGCATTGGTGGTGCCGCTCGATGCCACCGTTCCGCTGATGAGGCCCGTAGCCGTATTTACGCTGAGTCCCGCAGGCAAGTCGGTTGCGCCAAAACTTGTGGGTGAATTGGCCGCAGTGATCTGATAACTGAACGGCTGACCTTGAAGGGCGGTCGCGCTTGTGCCGCTGGTGATGACTGGCAACAGTGCGACCACGCTGATCGTAAGTGTGGCGCTGCCGGTCCCTCCCAAATTGGTTGCACTGATGGTTGCATTGCTGGTCCCGACGATTGTTGCAGTGCCACTGATGAGGCCGGTGGTAGTATTGATCGTGAGCCCCGCAGGCAAGCCGGCGGCACCGTAACTTACAGGAGAGTTGGTCGCTGTGACCGGATAGCTGAAAGCCTTACCCTGGACGGCGGTCGCCGTGGTGCCACTGGTAATCACCGGGGGAGGATTAGTGATCGTGATGGTCAAAATAGCGGTGCCGGTGCCGACAGGATTTGTCGCGCTGATGGAAGCGTTTGTGATTCCGGATGCCGAAGGGGTCCCACTGATGAGACCAGTGGAGGTGTTTACGCTGAGTCCAGCAGGAAGGTTGCCGGCCGCATATCCTGTGGGGTCGCCGATAGCCGTGATCTGGTAGCTGAAGGCCTCGCCGGGAGCCCCCGAAGCAGTTAATGCGCTGGTTATTATTGGTGCGGATTTTTGCACGATCAATTTGAGCGTCACGCTGGATGTGCCGTTGGAGTTTGTTGCCGTTATAGTCGCATTGCTCGTTCCGGATGTCACCGCTGTGCCGCTGATCAATCCTGTGGCTGTATTGACGCTAAGTCCCGCAGGCAAGCCGGATGCCCCATAGCTGGTCGGATTGTTCTTGGCAACAACGCGATATTGGAAGGAATTCTGCGGTCCCATCGCTGTAGGCGAGCTGATGAACACCGGCGGCGACACATTTGAGTCGATGCCCATCAACGCGACATTGAAGTACGCACCGCTTGAAATCGCGACAACGCTATTTAATCCCGGCGGTGGTGTCGTCTGCCCGTAGGTAGCGTCCCCCCAAATCACTACCGTGCCGTCCCATTTCAAGGCCATGCTATGCGCATAGCCGGCAGAAATCGCGACCACATTGCTCAACCCGGCAGGCACGTTTCTCTGCCCGGAACCGTTGGATCCCCATGCAACTACTGTCCCGTCGGACCTTAACGCAAGGTTATGGTCACGGCCCGCTGCGATCTCCACTACATTGCGCAACCCCGTAGGCACTGTTGTCTGGCCCGAGGAATTATATCCCCATGCGGCCACGGTTCCATCGGATTTCAATGCAAGGCTATGCTCCCACCCGGCTGCAATCGCCATCACATTGCTCAGGCCTGGATCATTCGTCTGGCCCGCGAAATTCGCTCCCCAACCGGTCACGCTCCCGTCGGACTTCAGGGCAAGGCTGTGGAATCCTCCGCCGGCGATTGCGACAACACTGCCAAGATTTTGCGGCACCGTTGATTGCAAGTAGGTGTTCGATCCCCAGGCAACCACCGTTCCGTCATTCCTCAAAGCAAGGCTGTGGCTCCATCCCGCGGCGATCGCCGTCACATCTGTCAATCCCGCAGGAACCGCAGTCTGTCCGCTATAATTCTGCCCCCATGATATGACCGTTCCATCGGATTTCAGGCAGAGCACGTGGTAGAAACCGGCGGCTATTGCGACGATATCATTTGCGCTTGCCGGCACAGTCGTCTGGCCGTAATCGTTCGCTCCCCACGCGATTACTGTTGGCACACTGATGGCGAGGATCGCGGAACCGGTGCCCGATGCATTGACAGCGCTGATCGTGGACCTGAATGAACCCGATTGTGTCAGCGTTCCGGATATTAATCCGGAGGCAGCATTCACGGACAACCCGGCTGGCAGGCCCGCTGCGACAAAACCCGTGGGTGAATTTGTCGCAGTGATCTGATACGAGAATGCGGAGGCAAATGTGCCGCTTGCAGTCGTCCCGCTCGTAATAACCGGCGGCAGAAGTGAAGGCTGTATCGTCAATGTCAGTGCAGCCGTACCCGAACCCCGGGCATTTGTTGCGCTCACTGTTGTGTTAAACGTACCTGCTACTGTCGGAGTTCCAGAAATCAAACCAGTCGATGTGTTCACGCTCACTCCGGAAGGCAAGCCCGTGGCGCCGTAGCTCGATGGAAAATTCGTCGCGGTGATCTGGTAGCTGAAATACGAACCCTTTCCACCACTGGCTGTCGAGCCGCTGGTGATGACCGGCGGATTTGGTTGAGACATTATAATCAGATTCAAAATTGCAGAACCTGTGCCCGCTGCGTTGCTGGCATTGAGTGTCACATTGTATGTACCTGTTTGCACGGGACTTCCGGAGATCAACCCCGTCGATGTATTCAAACTTAATCCGGAAGGTAATCCTGTTACTCCATAGCTTGTGGGGCTGTTCCTTGCCACGATTCGGTACTGAAACGGGTACTGCGACCCGAGCACTTTCAATGCGCTGATAATCGACGGCGGAGCGCCGCTCACTTCGTCCCCGGTGAGTCCGAGACTGTGGTATCCGCCTCCCGTAATCGCAACTACGTTGCCCAAGCCGGTAGGCACCGTCGTCTGCCCTTGAGAGTTGTCCCCCCACGCCTTGACAGTGCCATCTGATTTCAAGGCCAGAAAAAATCCGCTCCCGGCCGCAATCCCCACAACATTGTTAATGCCCGGCGGCACACTGCCGGTGTTTCCCCATGAAACCACCGTTCCGTCCGCCTTCAAGGCCAGACCTATATTGTCGCCCGCGGCAATTGCCACCACATTGTTCAGTCCGGTTGGGACTTCGGTACCTTGATAAGTATCATCCCCCCATGCCGCTACAGTTCCGTCGTCCTTAAGTGCCACGTTCTGGCCGTAACCGGCAGCAATCGCGACAACATTCTTCAGCCCGGCAGGCACGGCGAATACGCCAGTGGAATTTTGGCCCCAAACCACCACCGTGCCATCGGCCCTGAGAGCAAGACAGTGAAACCCTGCAGCTGCGATTGCCACCGCGTTATTGAGACCAGCGGGCGGTGTAAGTTGCCCGTATTCATTATCGCCCCAGCCGATAACCGTTCCGTTGGATTTCAGGGCAAGTCCGAAGTATGGTGCGGCTGCGATTGCAATCGCGTTGCTCAAACCCTCCGGCGGGATCGTTTGATGATAGGCAGGAGAATCGGCCCCCCACCCAACCACCGTTCCGTTCGCTTTCAAAGCAAGGCTGTACTCCCAGCCACCCGCAACAGCCACCACATTACTCAAAGCGGGCGGCACACTTATCTGTCCGGAAAAGTTCCATCCCCATCCAACCAATGTTTGTACGATAATGGTCAATGTTGCGGTGCCAGTACCGAGGGAATTGGTCGCGCTGACGGTTGCATTAAATGTCCCTCGCTTCGTGGGCGTGCCGGAGATCACCCCGGTCGCCGTGCTCACGGTCAACCCGGGTGGAAGTCCGCTCGCACTGTAACTTGTAGGCGAATTATTTGCGACGATCTGGTAATAGAAGTAAGTGCCGAAGCTTCCGGTAACAGGGGATACTACGGTGATCACGGGCGCCGTTGGAGCCAATACAGAGAGTGACACGCCGCGGGTGGTGTTGCCCGCGCCGTTGGACAAGTTCGTAAACGTCAGAGTGTCAGGGTAGGAACCGACTGCAAGGCTGTTCGCGCTGGACGAGATTGTAGCCGTCACGGTCGCCGATCCGTTTACGGCAATGGTCCCGTTTGCAGGCGAGACGGTCAGCCAGTTCGAGTTTTTGCTCACCGACCAGTCCATCGGGACGTTGCCTGTATTTGAGACGATGTATGTGGCAGTCGACGGCGTAAACGGTCCGCCGACTGTGCCTGCTGCTGCGAAGGAAGCGGCAGGCGTGACACTCAGCACCGGTGAAGGCGTCGCGATGTCGAGCTTCGCGGTCCGTGTGTGAACGAAGCCGGTGGCATCATTGGAAAACGTAATCGCGTCCGTGTAGCTTCCTGCTGGCAATGAATTGGCAGCGGCGGTGAGCGATGCAACTACCGTTACGGATCCGCCCGCGGGCAACGTCCCGTTGCTTGCGGAAAGGGTAAGCCAGCTTTGCGTCGGGGTCGCATGCCATTCCAGCGGGGCGGCGGTGTAGTTGGAGAGTGTGTAAATTACTGCGGAATTTGAGAACGGGCCCCCTGTGAGACCGGATGAGGCTAACGAGGTGGGGGGTGTTACCTGTAACGTGTCGGCGGGACCGGCAAGGGCGTCGATCAACATGCTTCCCGCGGGAGTCCCCCAGCCTGTGCAGAGATCGTATCCACCGGTCGCGGAATATTTGGAGGGACTGCTGGAAGAAAAGTTATTCCCTGTGGCAGTGTCGTGAAAAAGCGAAGCGTAGATCGGGTCCTTGCCTGCTGCGTAAAGAGCGGGATTCAGGAATCCAACGGGGGGGCGGCCATTCTCCGCGGCGCGCTGGTTCACAAGCGCGATGAAAGCTGCCCAGAGAGGAGCGGCGCAACTCGTACCGCCGAAGTTACCCGTACCGCCGTTGTTGTAACGTACGTAAACATTGTCGGCGGTGAGGGCCACGTCGGGGATGTTCCGCATCGTCGTGGAGCCTTGGTTTGTCATCATGCTGACGTCTTGCTGGTAGTTCGGGATTGTGTAGTAAGGGCTGATCCCGCCGCTGCTGCCCCAGTATGTTCCGGTGCCGGCGTTGTAGCCCCAGTTCCACACCTTCTCCGACACGTAGGAACCGCCCGGTCCCGTGGTTGTCAATGTCGTGCCGCCGACTTGAGTGATGTTCGGGCTGTCCTCCGGGAATGAAATTCCGCCGGTAAACGCGTCCCCGTCGCCGGATGCACTGAGGAACGACTGACCCTGGGCCGCCATCTGCTGGAAAATCTGCTCGGCGGCGGGAAACGGCGCAGTCGAGAAGCTGTACCATGAGCAGCTCAGTTGTTTTGCAAGGTTGTCATTGGCCATGCGGCTGAGCAGGTCGATCCACAGCCCGGTCGTGTTGGGAGCTTCATAGACATAAATGGCAGACACACCAGGCGTCATGGAAATTGCCATTTCGATATCCAAGGCGACCTCACTGTTCCATGTCCCGGTTGTAATCACACCTCCATCCACGGGAACATTGACCAGCGGAACTTGCGGCAGGTCGAATTGATTTTCATAAGCGGTAATGTCGCTGGCGTAGTAGCCGTCAAACTCCAGCAAGCCGATGCTCTGGCCGGAGCCGGTAATTGTGACGCCGGGCAGATATGCCGCCCGGAAATCGTTACCCGCAAAGCCGCCTCCCGGAGCCGAGCCTGTGGCTGGCGCCGCTGCGCCGCCTTGGAGTGCCGGCTTCGCCCTGAGGGCCGGCCGCGGCATCGAGTAGTTGTCGAGGCCGCTGATTTGCAGGAGCGGCACAGGGGGATCCACCGTCGGTTCCGCGTCGGGTGCGAAGAATTTCCGCTTCTCCTTGGGATGCTCGTAAGTATGCATCTTTACGTTGAGCGTTTTCTCAATGTCGGAAACCGAACCTTCGACATCCAGCACGACACGGTTGGCATGCCGATGGGTGACGTTCAGGCCGTGAGCCCGTGCAAAATCGATGACAGCTTGATAATCCTTTACGGATGGCCCGAATTTTTCTGTGAATTGCGCGGGAGTCAGAAATTTCCGGTAATCCGGGCTGGAAGGATCATAGAGCCGGATAAGTAGATTCGCGAGACCCTGCTGATCGCGTAATGGCAGACTGATTGCGAGCTTCATTTTGTCCGAGGCCCGCAAACGTTCGATTGGTGCAAGATGAGACACAGCCTGAGGCATGTGCCCTCGCAAGGTCTGGCCTCCGGCCATGGCATGTACTGGTAGCAGCAGACACGCCACCGCGAGAATAGAGTATGCCATCGCCCCTTTTACCGGCTGGCGGCAGGTGGAGATGGAAAAAGCGATCACGGAATCAGTCCCCAATTGATTCCGCCGCCATCGCAAACGGTGGAAAACGTTTTCTTGAGAGGCAAGGAACACGCGTCTCCATAAAGACCTACAATCGCTCCGATGGGTGCCGTTCTGCGAGCAGGATTGATACAGCGTTCCTGTCAAATTCCAGCACTATTTTGTAGTGGTATTGGATGAGAGATTAACAATCATTGGTCCTGCAGTCTTTGGGCTCTTGGGCTGCTCTTGGGAGAAGTTGATGTCTGACAAAAAGCGTCGAGCAGAGCGCCTGGGAAAGTGCGGTAGTGCAGGCAAAGCCCAAAGCTAAAATTTTCGGTCACTATTCCGTCACTGGATGGTGACCAATAGTGACCGAATGGAACTTTTTACGAGCGCAAGCAGCTTGTCTCTATGGTCTTGCAAGAAATCGGGCCGGCGAGATTTGAACTCGCGACCTCTTGAACCCCATTCAAGCGCACTACCAAGCTGTGCTACGGCCCGACATTTTCACTCTCCGGAATGGAGAGGAGTGACATAATTACGGGGCTTTGACGTGACGGTCAAGTCTCGCGGTGGAATTTTCCACAAGCCGCTCGCCGGGGTCGGCTTTTTTGGAGGAAAAACGCACCAGGTCGCTGAGGATGTTCAGCGCCTCGGCGCGAATGACGTCCGGCGGTTTTGTCGTGGAAGAGGGGCTTGCGTCCGTCACGGGAGCGGCTGCGGATTGTTTTTCCCCGGCCTTGCTTGCGACCGATGGCGACTTGGCGCGGACGTCGCGGGGCTTGATGCGGAGGATCGTTTCATCGAGGCGCGCCGTGAGCTTGCGTGCGGCTTCACGCTCTTTCTCGCGGGCTTTTTCCTGGTCCCGTTCTGTGCGGCGCAAGTTCTCGTTCAGCGAAATGCGGTTTGCCTCCTCCTTCTTCCTTTCGCGGTCGAGATCCTCGTTCAGGTAGATGAATTCCTGCTGGGAGGCGGTGCGCTTGGTCGAGAGCTCCTTGAGCTGGGCGAGGGGCAGGGGATGCGCCGCAAATGCCGTCTTGGTCAGCGCGATCACCGGTTTCGTCTCATCGTATTGCAAGGGATTCTTCATCCCGGATTCGCCTTCCGCAGGCAGATCCTCAGGGGAGGGGAGTTGCACATCCGCGGTGAGCCCGCGCAGTTGCGTGGACTGGCCGTTGACCCTGTAAAATTTGGCGATCGTCAGTTGCAGCGCACCGAGCTGGTCGCTTTCCTTTGTGCTCACGCCGCGGATCACTTCGCCCAGTTCCACCACCGTCTGCACGCTCCCTTTGCCAAAGGTCGGGTAATGGCCGCCCACGATCACCGCCCTGCCGTAGTCCTGCAAAGCGGAGGCGAGCAGTTCCGCTGCCGACGCGGTGAGGTGGTCGGTTACGACCACCAGCGGCCCGTCGTAAAGCTGGCGGCCGTCCGCCTTGGAGACATAAATTTTACCGGCGCGATCCTTTTCCTGCACGATTGGCACGGGGCCGAGGAACAGGCCACCCACGCCCACGGCTTCCTCCAGCTCGCCGCCGGGGTTGTTCCGCAGGTCGAGCACCATGCCCGCCACGTTCTCGCGCTTGAGGCGCAGCACCAGCGCGCGTACGTCGCGTGTGAGGCTCCGGCCGTTCGGCTGCTCGGGGTCGCCGTAAAACGAGGGAAGCGTGATCCAGCCGAGCCGCTCCTTCTTTCCATCGGGCGCCAGCCGCTCGATCACCTCCGCCTTTGCTTCCTCGTCGATCAGATCAATGTTGCGGCTCACGAGCACGACTTCCTTGCGCTCCGAGGCGTCCGTGCTGCGCGCGGGGATCACTTTCAACCGCACGCGCGTCCCCTGTTTGCCGCGGATCAGCGCGAGCACATGGTCCACGCTCATGCCCGCGATATCGACAAACTCACCGTCGCCCTTCGCGATTGCCGCGATCCTGTCGTTTACCTTCAACCGGCCGTCTGCCGCGGCGGGGCTCCCCGGCAGCAGGCTCACGATTCGCGTGTAGCGGCCCTGGGTTTCGATCACCACGCCGATACCCACCATCGAGAGCCTCATGTCGGAGTCGAGATCGTCCAGGTCCTGCTTCCTCAAATATTCGCTGTGCGGATCGTAGGCGCGCGCCAGCGAATTCAGCAGGATCGCCATCGCGTCCTTCTTCGACTCGCGCTGCAGTTCGCTGCGCATTTGCAGGTAGCGGCTCAGCGCCGTCTGCTTGCAATCGTCCAGCGCCGTCCCGTTCAATTTCTCGTCGAGGAGTTCGCCCTCGATCCTGTCGCGCCAGATCTGGTCGGCCTCGGCGTCGCTCGCTGGCCACGGCGAATGGTCGCGCATCAATTCCGCCGTGCGGTCGCTCGCAAAATCAAACGACTCGTTCTTGATCAGCAGGTTGATCTTGTCCACGCGCTCGTTGACGCGTTTTTTGTAGAGATCGAAAATGTCATAGGCCGCGCCCAGCCTTCCCGCGAGCACGTCCTTCCCCAGCGTCGCCGCATGGTCGCTCAGGATCTTCTCCACATCCGGGCGGCTGAAATAAAGATGGTCCGCATCCAGGTCCTCCAGGTAATCCGTGAGAAATTGCCGCGAGACATCCTCGTTCAGCGGATGCTGGGAATAGTGCGCCTCCTCCAGCACCTGCGCCACCGCGCTGGAAATCGTCCCGTATTCAATGGCGCTGGCTTTTACGCCGCCAGCCTTTGCCGTGGAAACGGCGACCAGTGCGAGGAACAACGGCAGCAGGCGTGTAGCGGATTTCATGAATTTAAACGCGGGTAGTATAGCACAAAAAAACAGCTTTCTACTGAAAAAACAGCCTTGCCGTGATCCTCTCTTATAGCAGGCTCTGTGCCCGGATGTATTTGATGAATCCTCCGTTTGGCGATTGCGTTGGGAAAGCAGGTGGTCGATCCTGTTTTCTCAGGTAATAGCGATGATCACACCACGAGCCATTCGATTTATTGTCGTATTTCTCTGCCTGCATTTCCCGCTCCTTGCAGGCGAACTGGCCAAACCGCGCATCGAGGTCTTCAAGGCAAAACGCGAGTTGCGGCTTTTCGATGGAGACAGACTTGTGAAGGCGTACCATATTGCGCTCGGGAGCAATCCGGTGCCTCCGAAGCAATACCAGGGCGACATGGCGACCCCGGAGGGCACTTATTTCATTTGCTATAAGAATCCACAGAGTCTGTTTCACCTTTCTCTGGGGATCAGCTACCCCGGCCCTGCGGATGCGGAGCGGGGTTTGAAGGAGGGCTTGATTTCAGCGCAGGAGTACAAGGCGATCCTGCAGGCGCATGCCTATGGCGCAACCCCGCCGTGGGACACCAAGCTCGGCGGCGAGGTCTTCGTGCATGGCAACGGCTGCCTGCGCGACTGGACATGGGGCTGCATCGCGGTGGAGGACTCCGACATCGAGGAACTCTACCGGCTTGTGCCTCTCAATACCCCGATCACAATTCATCCCTGATGAAAGCCGTGCTTATCGGCAGTTCGATCATTCTGTCTTCGTCATTCGTCATTTACATCCTACGCCGCCAGGTGCATCGCCGCATCCGCAATCATCCGCGCCGCGTACCGGTGGGAAATCCGGCCGGTGTTCAATACGAGGTGGTAGTGAAGCGGGTCGTTCACGTCCTCGCTGAAATAACTTTTGACGTAACGCTTCCGGGCATGGTCCGTTTTCTGCACGTAG
>Ga0268264_10000875_pt1 | contig 31879 bp, 22 predicted proteins | sample KBSSwiS32_FD_190357 | JGI IMG/M metagenome (GOLD analysis project Ga0268264, IMG submission 190357) | Switchgrass rhizosphere microbial communities from Kellogg Biological Station, Michigan, USA - KBS Switchgrass S3-2 (SPAdes) (version 2) | ecosystem: Host-associated > Plants > Roots >...
CGCGACCACGGTCGTGTGCACCGCGCGGCGATGTCCAGCTTCGCCGCCTCGCTCGGCGGTGGGACGAACGAGATCCAACGCAACATCATCGGCGAGCGCTCCCTCGGCTTGCCGCGTGAGCCGTCCGACGACACCACCGTCGCGTTCTCCGAGCTGCGCCGCTCCTGACCCGTAAGGCGTGAACAGCGCGTCGTGGACGAACGAGGCACCAGCGCTGACGTTGCAAGCCGCCCATCGCGCCAGTTGGACGGCGCCGCTGCTTATTGGTCGTCGGCCGCGGACGTTTCGGTAATTTGGTGGCCGATGCAATCTCCTGGTCCAAGCGTCGATCGGCCCTCGATCGAGCACGAGTTGGTGAGCACGATGCAGTACAGCCGGACGGGTGCGCTCACCACGCCGCGGCTGGCGTCGGGTGTGGCGATCATCTGGAACCCGCTGTTGCACATCGGCGGTCTGCGCGGCTTGATCACCAACGTCGTTGCTGGCCGGCGGATCGCGCTGCTCGAGCGGTTCTCTGTGACTGCGTGGGCCGCGTTGGTCGCCGAGCACCGGCCGAAAGCAGTCTCGCTGGTGCCCAGTGCGTTGCGCATGGTGCTCGATTCCGGCCTGCCAAGTGACGCTCTCAGTGGTGTGTCTGCGGTGTTCTCGGGCACGGCCCCGTTGCCAGTAGAGACCGCGATCGAGTTCGAGGAGCGTTTCGGGATCCCCGTGCTGGTGGTCTACGGCGCCACTGAGTTCGCCGGTGGCGTTGCGGGGTGGACGCTCGCTGACTGGCAACAATTCGGCGCGACCAAGCGGGGAAGCGTAGGGCGCGTCAATGCGGGCATCGAAGCCCGAGTTGTCGACCAAGAGTCCGGCGCCGTAGTCGACGCTAATTCATCGGGGCTGTTGGAGGTCCGCGGCGTACAGCTCGGCATCGAGGGATGGCTGCGCACCACCGACCTGGCGCACATCGACGACGACGGCTTCATCTGGATCGAGGGGCGCGCCGACGATGTAATCAACCGCGGGGGCTTCAAGATTTCCCCCGATACCGTCGCCCAAGTGCTCCGCCGCCATACTGCGGTGCTCGACGCTTCCGTCATCGCGATGCAGCACGCTCGACTCGGCCAGGTCCCCGTCGCCGGCGTCGAGCTCCGCGATGGCGCCGAGGTCACCTCGGCAGAGCTGACCGAATGGTGCAAGGAGCACCTCAGCAGCTACCAGGTTCCCGTCGAGATCCTCGTCGTCGACGCACTCCCACGGACGCCATCGATGAAGGTCAGCCAACCCCAGCTGCGCAGCCTCTTCACGCGGACGAGCGACTGACCAGTGTGGAAGACCGATGAGGACGCACGACCACCGATGAAAGTCACAGCGACGCGCGGCCGGATCATTTGACGACAACGAGGTCGTCGGGCCTGCGTCGGGCGGTGGCCGCACTGGTGTCCAACTGCGCCATGAACGACAGTGTCGAGAACGAACGGACAAGACATGGGCAGCATGGATGGAAAGGTCGTTGTCATCACCGGCTCGACGCGGGGCATCGGCAAGGCGATGGCGGTGGCGTTCGCGAAGCACGGCGCAGCCGTAGTTATCAGCGGGCGCAGCACCAACGAGGCCCCGAACCGCGCTGGGCTCCCGGGCACGCTTCAGACCGTCGAGGCCGAGATCCGCAACCTTGGAGCGGACGTACTGGCCGTCGGCGTCGATCTCTCCAGGGCGGACGATGTCCAGCGGCTGATCGACGTGACCAATGAGCGGTTCGGCCGGTGCGACGTACTGGTCAACAACGCCGCCCTGAGCTTCCTCGGGAACTTCCTCGACGTGCCGGCGCGGCGGTGGAACGCGGTGATCGCCGTGAACCTCGTGGCGCCCGTGATGCTGATTGAGGCGTTTCTCCCAGGGATGATCGAGCGTGGCGAGGGGCGGATCGTCAACTTCAGCTCCGACGCCGCCGACACTCATCTGGCGAACGCGAGCGACGAGGGTGTGCAGCAGTTGCCGTACTCGGCGACCAAGGCGGCCACCGAGGCGCTTAGCTTCGGACTCGCGCACCAGATGGCCGGGACCGGCGTCGCGGTGAACTGTGTGCGGCCGATCGTCGCAACCGAGGCGGTTGCACTGCATGCCCCCCAGCTCCTGGACGACCCATCCGGGCGCTGGGTACGGCCAGAGGCCTACGGCGAGGCCATCGTGTGGCTCACCAATCAGCCCGTCGATTACACCGGCAACCTCCTGAACAACGAGGACCTGAAGGCGCTCGGAGTGCTGGCCGCCTGACTGGTTTGTCTCGCCTCTGCCGCGCGCCACGAGAACCAGTGCGCGTAGAGACAAGCAGCGCGAGCAGACCGATCATGCTGTTCTCCCGACCTCATCGCTCAGTGCCCGTTTCCGCACCGGCCGTCGGCCCCGACGATGGCGCCGCACGGCTCATACATCGCGCCGACGAGCATCATTTCGGTGCAGGTCGATCCCTCGGTGCGCTGGTGGGCGACGTGGTCAATTCCGGCGACGTCGTGGCGCAGCTTCATCGCCGCGAACGGGTCGGCCACGAGGGTGCTCCTCCACGACGACACGTCAGGGGACATGAGCAGTTCCTCGTCGGCCATCTGCCAGTCGAACACCCGCTCGGCGTTGCCGTGGCTGACGAGCTCGACGACCCGCTCGGGGATGCCGTCGAAGACCTCGTCGTAGGCCCGCTGCGTCTCCGGGTAGGGGGTGTCGGCGTGCGGATAGTCCGTCTCGCTGAAGATGTTGTGCTCGCCGATCAGCTCCCACAGCTTGAGCCCGATCGGCTCTTCGACCATGCAGGCGTACATCTGTCGACGGAAGATCTCTGACGGGGAGGCGTCGGTGTGCCGCCCGGTGTGGAAGTGGTGGCGGTCGAGCTGACGATCGCAGCGTTCGAGGACCGCCGGGATCCAGCCGATCCCGGCTTCCGACCAGACGATTTTCAGCTCGGGGAACTTGGCGGGGACCGGGCTGAGCAGGAGGTTGGCCATGGCCAGGATGCCGGCGACGCTGCCGAGGGAGATCAAAAGTCCGAGCCCGGCCTGTGGGTCGGGTACGGGCACGGCGCCGCTCGAGCCGATGTGCATGCACACCGGGATCCCGGCGTCTTGGGCGACTTGCCATATCGGCTCCCAGTGACCCTCCTGGTGGAAGGATGGGAGCCCGAGGGGGGTGCCATTCTCCACGAAGCACAGTGCCTTGGCGCCCTTGGCGACGCAGCGCTCGATCTCCTTGGCGGCCAACGTGGGGTCCCACAGCTGGCAGATGATCATCGGCACGAACAGCCCGGGGGGACCGGCCGGGCACCATTCGTCGAGGATGAAGTCGTTCCACGCCTCGACGCACGCCGACGCCAGCTCCTTGTCCTTGAATGTTGTGAACAGCGCGCCTCCGAAACGGGGCAGCGTCGGGAAGCTGACGCTGGCCAGCACACCTTGGGACAGCAGGTCGTTGGCTCTCTCTTTCGGGTCGTAGCAGCCGGGGATCATGTCGGTGAATCGCGCCGGTTCGGAGTTCCACTGCTCACGAGGCAATCCGGCGACGGCGTTGAGCCCCATCGTCAGACCACGCTGGCCCTCGTACTCCCAAAACTCGCGACCGTCGTCCTCGACGACGCGTGGAGCACTGTCGCGGAACTTCGCGGGCACTCGCGACGTCCACACGTCGGCAGGCTCGACGATGTGGTCATCGACGCTGAACAGCTTGTACATGGCTGGTCTCCTCGGTCAGGTGCTAGATCACTCGTTGGGCGCTGAGCTCGTCGAGCTCAGCGTCGGTCAGGCCCAGCTCTGCGGCGAGCAGTTCGCGGGTGTGCTCACCGAGCAACGGGGCGGGGAAGCGAATTGCGTACGGTTGGCCGTCGACCTTGGCGGCCTCGCCGATATACGTGAACGGTCCGGCGTGCGGATGTTCGCCTTCGACGATGATGTCGCGCGTTCGAAGGTGGGGGTCGTCCTTCGCCTCCATCAGCGTCACCGGTGCGGGGCCGAGGGCAATGTCGTGCTCGGCCGCTAGGACGACCCAGTCGGCCAGATTGCGGGTGTGGAAGATCCGTTGCAACTCGTGACGGAGGTCGTACTCGCCGCCACCGAAGTCGACGGGCTTGCTCGAGTCGTGTGACCCGACCAGATCGGGTCGGTCGATCGCCAAACAGAAGTTCTTCCAGAACTTCGGCTCGATGCAGCAGAACAGGATGATCTTGCGGTCGGCGGTCTCGTACCACTGGTACTTCGCCGAGGTGCTTCCCCTCTCGTCGCGCGGTGCGGGGAGCGTGCTCCGATCGGCGACGCGGTCGATGTTCAGCGCGTAGGTCGCCCCGATCCATGCTTGGGCGATCACTCCGTCGTGGCCGGCGACGTCTAGGAAGCAGCCCTCGCCGGTGCGCGCCCGGCGCACCAGCGCGGCGGCAACGTGCATCGCTGCGTGAGCCGCGCCGGCCGCCGTGCCGTCGCCGCCCATCAACATGTCGCCCATCCGCCCCGGTGGGGGGTGCATCGGGTGCATCAGTCCGTCCTCGCCCATCTCCGTCGGTGTCGCTGCGGCAAGTGCGTTCATCATCTGTCCGTGCGTCGGGATGCGCGCGTATGGCCCGGCGGAGCCGTAGCCGGTGTACTGGCAGTAGACGATGTCCGGCTTGCGTGCCCGCTGCGCCTGATAGCCGATCCCCAACTTGTCGGCGGCGTCGGAGGCGTTGCCGTCGATGAACACGTCAGCAGTGTCGAGCAGCCGCCAGAACAGCTCCCGGCCGCGGTCCTGGCGGAGGTCGAGTGTCAGCGAGCGCTTGTTCTTGTTGACCTGCATGTGCGCCGGGCTGTGGTGCGGCGTGATCTGGCCGAGGAAGTCGCGCAGGTAATCGCCAAGGAATGGACTCTCGACCTTGATCACATCGGCGCCGAGATCCCCGAGAAACATGCCCAGGGTGTCACCGTTGAACAGCTGCGCCGACTCGATCACGCGGATCCCGGCTAACAGGTTGCTCATGAACGTCTCCTCATGATCGGGCCTGATCGGCCGGCACCGCCGAGATCGACGGTGCCGACCGAAACGGGCTCGGCGTCAGCTGGGTGCTTTGGTGAGGAATTGTGCGGCGTTAACTGGTTTCGGGTCAGTGACCACGAACTTCGATCCGTCCCACGTCAGCAAATACGCCGAACCGTTGAAGAAACGCGTTGTCGGCACCAGCGGCGGAGCAGTGAAATCGATCTTCGGGACCAGCCCCAACTCCAGATCGTTGGTCTTGTTCAACTGAGCGGTCATTGCCGCCGCCGTCAGATCACCGGTGACCTTCGGCGCGACCTGCTCGAAGGCCTGCACCGCCAACCAGCCGAGCTCGGACGACCCGGGCTTGCGCAGCGCCGGGCTGGCATCGGCGTGACCCTCGTCGCTGGAGGCGTAGAAAGCGTCCATCTCCTTAGTGAACACGGCCAGCTCAGGGAAGTCGGTGGTCGAAGCATCCAAGGGCGGCAACTGTGCGGCTCCGGCCCACTTCAAACCAGTGAGCTTCTTGGCGTTGGCCGCCGACAGGCCGGCATCGGTGTGCGAGAACAACAACTGGTCGGGACCGGCAGCCTGAATGAACGCAACCGTCGCTTGCTCGGTCAACGACATGATCACGCAGTCAGCCTTTTCATCTTTGATCTGCGCGGCTACCGGACCGTAGTCCGCATTTGTCGGCTCGACCACCACCGTACCCGCCCACTCCAACCCCAACGACTTCGCCCCAGCCTGTGCGAACTGCTCAGTGATCTTCGAAGCATCGACATTGAACCGGACCATCCCGATCCGCTTCGCACCTTGCTTCTGGCACGACGCCGGCAACACAGCGAAGTTCGCCAGACCGGCAGTCAACAAGAAGTTGGCCTTGGCCGTCGACTCGTCCGGTCCGACACCCAGCGAGCCGATCACCGGCATGCTTGCCTTCTCGAAGATCGCCATGTTGCCCGTTTGGCGACTGAACATGCCGAGCACGGCGACATACTTGTTCGCCGGGTCGGTGGCTTTCTGCGCACATGCCTGGGCATCAGCAGCGTTGTTGTTCTCGTTGCAATAGTCCAGCTTGACCTCGTGACCGCTGATCCCGCCGCGAAGGTTCAACGCCCGCACACCAGCACGCACAGCGGCCAAACCCTCAGGGAAGTTGGCCTCCGTCGTCCCCGTCGGCCAGATCGTGATGACTTTGATCGGCGCCCCGGTGAACGACGGCGGAGTAGAACCACCATTCGCAACCGAACCACCATTCGCCACCGTCGTCGCCGAACCACCCGTGGTCGCCGCCGCCGACGTCGAACTCTTGTCGTCGCCCCCGCAACCTGCGGCAGCAACCGCTATAACGGCGAGTGCCCCAATCGCGGCAAATCGCTTTGGTCGTGTGCGCATATCCCTCGTCCCCCTTGGGCCGTCCATTTGGCCGAAACGCTAGCCCTCAGTTCAGTTGGACATCCCGCAGCACCGCCCCGAAGGGCCGCGCGAGGTCAGATATCGGTGAGCGTGCCACCGTCGGCGGCGACCTCGGCGCCACTCAGCCGACTCGCCTGCTCCGAGAAGAAGAGCAACGACCGGCGTTCCCGACCTATGGACGACGAGACGTCGAAATCAGCGGATGACCCGCCGCTCGCGCAGCATGTCGATCTGTGCCTGGTCGAAGCCAAGCGAACTGAGCACGTCGTCGGTGTCGGCGCCCAGGTCGGGGGCGATCCGGTGGATCGGTCGGGCGGCGTCGCTGATCCTCACGAGCTGATCGATCTCGCGCACGATCCCGTCGCGATCGTGTGGCGTGTGCGCCACCCGACCGCTGCGCACGTTCTCTTCGTCGTTGAGGAACGCCACCGAGTTGTGCGTCACCTTCGGCACGGCGACGGGGACGCCCGCCGACTGGAGGGCATTGATCCACTCCTCGGTCGTGCGTTGCCCGAGCTGTTCGTCGAGCACCGCCGCGAGATCGGAGTCGTGCTCGACGCACGACTCCCTCGTCGCGAAGCGCGCATCGGCGAGAGGTTCGCCGATCACTTCGTGAAGGGCGGCGAGTTCCTTCGGTGACGCGACGACGAGGCAGATCCAGCCGTCCGCCGTTGCGTACAACCGCTCCAGCGCCGAGAACCCGAACTCCAGCGGATCGAGCCGGCCGGCGCCGAGCACCTCACCGTCGGGCCGACGCACGATGTGCGCCATATGGGTCATCGCCGCGTTGAGTTGTGAGTTCTCCACGTACTGCCCCCGTCCGGTGCGTTGCCGTTCGAGCAGGGCGATCATCGCACCGACCGCGCCGACCAGCCCGTTGCCGGGATCCTCGTTCCCCGCAGGGTAAAGCGGTGGGTTGTACTGACCGGCGACCTCGAAGCCCGCGCCGACGTAGCCCGACATCTTCGGGGCGAAGCTCTGTCGGTGCCGGTTCGGGCCGCTCGACCCCCATCCGGGTGCATACAGGTAGACGGCGCGGTCATTGATCTCGCGAACCTGTTCGTAGCCCACACCAAGACGTTCGGCGGCACCCGGTCGCATGTTGTGGTGCACGATGTCGGCCCACTCGATCAAACCGGTGCGCGCCGCCCGAAACCCCTCATCCTTGAGGTTGGCGGCGATCGACCGCTTGTTTGCTGAAGCGTTGCGGAACACCAGCGTCAACCCGCGGAGCTGATCACCGGCCAGCGGTTCGACTTTGATCACCTCAGCTCCGAGGTCGGCCAGCAACCTCGACGAGTACGGCCCCGCGTAGTAGGCCCCCAAGTCCAGCACTCGCACGCCGTCGAGGACTGGACCGTCCGCCGGTGTTCCCGCCGTGGCCGAGCGGCGATCGGTCCAGTCGCCGAGCACGGCCGCAGTGTCGGCACCAACTTCGGGCGCCGGTGCCGGGATCGCCACGGGATCGCCGGCGAAACGGATAGCCGGAGCGACCTGCTCGAGAGCGCCGAGCACCGGATCGGTGACCTCGACGACCATGTGGTTGTGCCGCGGCTGGGGCCCGTCGAACACCTCGCCAGGGTGCAGGTGCTCCACCGCGCAGATGTCGGCCTCGAGCAGCGCGGCGACCCACTCGTCGCGGGTCCTGGTCTCGAAGATCGGCGGGATTTCGTCGTTGACGATCGTCACCTGTTCCGGGGTCAGCGGCACGCCGATGTCCATCCCGCTCTCGCTCGCCGGGATACGGTCGTCGAGGCCGAGGACCTTCATCAACCGCCCGAACGCCCCGACCGCGCCGGTGTGTACCCCGACGTACTCGTCGTCTGCGCAGTGGAACGAACGGGCGATCAGCCGCACCCCGCCGGGGAGGTGCGGTGCTGCGCCACGGTCGCTGTGCCCCCACAGCATCATTAGGTAGCTCAGTGCTCCGTCGAGCAGCGACGTGTCGACGTGTCGCCCGGCACCGTCGATCGATCGCCGGTACAGCGCGGCGAGCACGCCCGTCGCACCGAGCAGCGATGCTCCGATCGAAGCGAACGGCAGCGCCTCGAAGATCGGCGCATCGCGCATCCCCACCTGCTCGCCGGTCGTACCGACCAGCGCGTGCACCAGCGCCTCGTGTCCCGGCACGTCGCGCCACGGACCGTCGAGGCCGAAACCGGTGAGCGAGCAGTAGACCAGGCCCGGCGCGACGGCATGCACCTGCTCGTAGCCCAGGCCCAACCGCTCGGCGACTCCCGGGCGCCAGGTCTGCACCATGACGTCGGCCGACGTCGCCAGCCGCCGAAGGCGTTGCGCCCCGTCGGCGGTCTGCAGATCGAGCTCGACGCTGCGCTTGCCGCGGTTGAAAACCGCGTAGTCGACGGCGAGGGCGCGCCGGTAGGGGTCGCCGCCGGGTGGTTCGACCCAGGCGACATCGGCGCCGTAGTCGGCGAACAACTGCGTCAGACGCGTCCCCGCCGTACCGCGCGAGCAATCGACGACCCTGATCCCGTTGAGTGGCCCAGGCATGAACACCCCCGTTTCGTCCTTGACCCGACCGTTCGAAAGCTACTGGGCCTTCGAACGTCGGTGAGGACGCAGTTGGACAGCAGGAGGCGCCGGACGCGACGGACGTGCTGTAACAGTAGAATCAGTTCAGATGCGGCCCCACGATGTAGGGCGGCGACGGCTGACGTCAGCTTGCTCCGGCGCTGGCCGGGCTAGCCACCGAGAGTTCGGAGGAGTCCGATGTACGACCTGATCAGCGTCGATGACCACATCATCGAACCGCCGGACGTGTGGATAGATCGGCTTCCCCGGAAGTACCAGGAGGCCGGGCCGCACGTCGTCGAGGCGGACGGCCACGAGTTCTGGGAGTACGAAGGGATCCGCGGCGAGACGATGGGCCTGAACGCGGTTGCCGGCAAGCCGATCGAGGACTGGAACATGGAGCCGGCCCGCTACAGCGACATGATCCCAGGGTGCTACGACCCGACGGCGCGCGCAAGAGACCTCGCTGCGGACAACATCGTCGGCAGCTTGTGCTTCCCGACGTTGCCTCGCTTCGGCGGTACGTTGTTCTTGGCGTTCAAGGACAAGGTGCTGGCCGACCTCTGTGTGAAGGCGTACAACGACTGGATGTTCGACGGCTGGTGTGCGGCCGCCCCGGACCTGTTCATCCCGATGGTCATCTGCCAGCTGTGGGACCCGGAGCTCGCGGCTGCCGAGATCCGCCGATGCGCCGGGCGTGGCGCCCGGGCCCTGGCTTTCGTCGAGAACACCGTGCCACTGGGACTGCCGTCGTTCTATACCGACCACTGGGATCCGCTGTGGCGCGCCTGCGAGGAAACGCAGACTGTCGTCAACCTGCACATCGGAACCAGCGGTCAGATGGTGTGGCCGACACCCGAGGAGTCGGGGTTCCACATCCCCATCATGCTGGCCCAGGTGAACGCGGCGACAGCGATGGTCAACCTGCTGCAGAGCCCGGTGCCGCGAAAGTTCCCCGAGATCCAGATCGCCCTGTCCGAGGGCGGCATCGGTTGGATCCCTTCACAGCTCGAGCGGTGCGACCGAATGTGGGAGCGGCACCAAGGTTGGGCAGGCGACGACATGGGGCCCGAGCGGCCGTCGGAAATCTTCCGGCGCAACTTTTATGGTGCGTTCGTCGACGACGAGGTCGGCATCGAACTGCGTCATCGCATCGGTGTCGAGCGGATCATGTGGGAGTGCGACTACCCCCACGTGGAGGCGCCGTGGCCGAACTCGCAAGTGGTCCTCGACAAGCTGATGACCGACGTCCCGCGGGACGAGGCCGAACTGCTGACCAACGGCAACGCCCGCCGACTGTACCGCTGGCCAAAGCGGTAGCGCCCATCGGCCCTCGGAGGCGATGGGACCGCGCATTGGCGTGATCCTCGAGACTCGGTGACGGTCTTCAACGATCGCGGCGCGGCTCGCGTTCTGGTTTTACCTGTCCGACTGGGCCCCGGGATACGAGTCTGCGTTCGGGTTAGATTTTCATCGGACCGACTGGCGGTGTTGGGGACTGAGGGACACATGGACAGCATCATCCGGTACGCGATCCTCAGTCTGGGAACGGGGGCGATCTATGCGTTGATCGCCCAGGGCATCGTGGCAATCTATCGCGGGTCAGGCGTGTTGAACTTCGCTCAGGGTGCATTGGCGATGTTCGCTGCGTACTTGTACAACGACCTTCATGTGAAGCCGCCGGCGGGAGATCATCGCGGGTTCTTCGACGGGCCGTACGGATGGCCGCCGATCCCGTCGTTCATCGTCGCCGTGATGGCGACGATGGGGATCGGGTTGTTGTTCTACGTGCTGGTGGTCCGCCGCCTGCGGGATGCGGCGCCGTTGGCCAAGGTGATCGCGACCCTCGGGTTGATGATCACGTTGCAGGCCATCGTCGTGCTCCGGTGGGGCAGCGAGTCGAAGCCGGCGATCGCCGCCCTGCCGATCAGCTCCGTGAAGGTGCTCGGCACCGAGGTGGGTGCCGACCGATTGATCCTGCTCGGTCTGGCGGCGGCGTTGACGCTGGCGTTGTGGTGGTTCTACCGCTCGACGACCGTCGGTCTGGCGACGTCGGCGGTCGCCGAGAACGAGGTCGCCGCGGCGACGCTGGGTTGGTCGCCGGATCGGATCGCCGGGGCGAACTGGATGTTCGGTTCGGCGCTGGCTGCCGGTTCGGGGATCTTGATCGCGGCGACACAGGGTCCGCTGGGCCCGACGCAGCTGATGTTGCTGGTCGTGCCGGCGTTGGCCTGCGCGTTGATCGGTGGTTTCCAGTCGTTCCCGTTGACGTTCGTCGGGGCGATCTTCATCGCCCTGATCGAGATTGAGACGCGGGTGCAGTTGAGCCAACGTTTCAGCGCGGTGCGCGGCTTGGAGAAAGCCGTCCCGCTGGCCGTGATCATCGTCGTCTTGGTCATCCGCGGGAACTCGATCCCGGTGCGCGGCACGGTCTCGGAGAAGAAGCCGGCGCTTGGCTCCGGGCGGGTGAAGTGGAAGACGGTGGCGATCGCGTTCGTGGTCGTCGAGTTGTTGATCTTCTTCCCCTGGGACGTCGACTTGAAGATCGTCAAGTTGCCGTTGGCCGATGTGTGGATCAACGCGGTGATTGTCAACGCCGGAATCGCCATCGTGTTGCTGTCCGTGGTGGTCATCGTCGGCTACACCGGGCAGCTGTCGTTGGGCCAGTTCGCGATGGCCGGGATGGGCGCGTTGATCGCCGGGCGGCTGGTGGCCACACAGCACTGGCCGTTTGCGCTGGCGCTCGTCGTCGGCATCGTCGGAGCGGTGCCGTTGGGAATCTTGTTCGCCCTGCCGGCGACGCGCACACGCGGTCCGGCGTTGGCGGTGATCACGTTGAGCTTGGCGGTGGCGGTCGAGGCGTTGTTCTTCCAGCGGGCCTACTACTCGCCTCCCGAGGCCGGGGCAGTGAAGACCGATACCGGGCTGAACAAGATCTTGCCGATCGGTAGCGGGACGCGTGAGGGCACGATCGTCGGCAAGACGCGCATCTTCGGGATCGACATCAACAACCTCGATCACCCCGACCGCTACGCCACCTTTGCGGTCGTCTGCTTCGTGTTGTGCGCGCTGGTGGTGGCCAACCTGCGGCGCAGTCGTGCCGGGCGCCGGTTGATCGCGGTGCGCACCAACGAGCGGGCCGCAGCGGCGTTGGGGATCAACGTCGCCGCGACGAAGGTGTACGCATTCGCGCTGTCGGCCGGGCTGGCGGCGTTCGGTGGGATCGTGCTGGCCTTCCGGTTCGAGTCGATCACCTACGGCAGCGGAGCGTACGACCCGTTCAAATCGATTCTGCTGGTGGCCTTCGCGGTGATCGGAGGCGTCGGCTACATCATGGGCAGCGTGCTCGGCGGTCAGTTTTGGCCCGGCGGTTTGGCGAGCGCCATCGGAAAGTGGGTGAGCACGGGGTTCCGCAAGCTCGGCGGAGCTTTGCGGTGGATCGTCGCCGGCCTGTTCGCCGTGATCGGCGTCCGTATGGCCCGCCAGCAGCATGCCCGCCGTACCGCCCGCGACGAGCCGGTGCCCGGACTGATGGCGACGATGATCGGAGGGGCGATCATCATGGGGCTGATCGGGCTGCTGCTCGGCAACAAGATCGCTGGCTGGTTGCAGCACCCCGACGTCTATCTGCCGCTGATCGGCGGGATCGTGGTGATGGCCGTGCTGTTGCAGGGCAACGGCGACGGCATGGCTGCGCACGCCGGCCACGCTCTCTCCCGGAAACCCAAGACCGGCGTGAAGGCGGCGGTGGCCGCTGGGATCGAACGGATCGAGCGGACACACGGACGGGTCGAGCCGCGCATCCTGGAGGTCCGCGGGCTGACGGTGCGCTTCGGTCCCGTGACCGCAGTGAACGACGTCAGCTTCACCGTCGAACCCGGCCAAGTGGTCGGTCTTATCGGACCGAACGGGGCCGGTAAGACGACGATCATCGATGCGATCAGCGGCTACAACAAGCCGGCCACTGGTTCGGTGTCGATCGACGGCGAACCGATCGACGGGCTGCCCGCCCACCGGCGGGCCAAGGCGGGGATCAGCCGCTCGTTCCAGAACCTCGAGCTGTTCGAGGACCTCTCCGTGCTTGACAACATCCGTGCCGCCGCCGACGAGCGCGACTTTATGGCCTACTTCTCAGGGCTCGTCGCCCCCCGCAACCGACCACTGACGTCCACGGCCTTGGCGGCGATCGACGAGTTCAACCTGGTCGACGATCTCGACCGAAAGGTCAATGAACTGCCCTACGGTCGACGCGGGCTGGTGGCCATCGCCCGGGCGATGGCCAGCCGGCCGTCGATCCTGCTGCTCGACGAACCAGCAGCCGGCCTCGACGAATCGCAGAGCCGCGAACTCGCCTTGCTCGTGCGCCGCCTGGCCGACGAGTGGGGGCTCGGGGTGCTGCTCATCGAGCACGACATGGCCTTCGTCATGGGCATCAGCGACCGCATCGTCGTGCTCGACTTCGGCAGCAAAATCGCCGAGGGCGACGCCGCCACCGTCCAAGCCAACCCCCAGGTCCGGGCCGCCTACCTCGGCGAGGACGACGAAGTGGCCATCGACGACGAAGTGATCAACGACCTCGAGATAAGGACCGCCGCCCCGTGACCGCGCTCCTCGAAGCACACAACATGTCCGCCGGCTATGGCAGCGTCCCCGTCGTCTACGACCTCGACCTCGAACTGCACCCCGGAGAGATCGTCGCCCTGCTCGGCGCCAACGGCGCCGGGAAATCGACCAGCCTCTTCACCATCAGCGGGCTCATCCGTCCCCTCGGCGGCACGATCATGTGGAAAGGCAAACCGGCACGCGGCGGCCTCCACCAACGCTGCCGCGACGGGCTCAGCTTCGTCACCGAGCAACGCTCAGTGTTCATGGGCCTCACCGCCCGGGACAACTTGCGCGTCGGCCGCTGCGACCGCGACTACGCATTGGACCTGTTCCCCGAGCTCACCCCCCACCTCGACCGGCGCGCCGGACTGCTCTCGGGTGGGCAACAACAGATCCTCACGTTGGCCCGCGCCCTCGCGCGCCGACCCGACGCGCTGCTTGCCGACGAACTCTCCCTGGGCCTCGCCCCGATCGTCGTCGGTCGGCTCCTCCAAGCACTTCGTACCGCAGCCGACGACGGCCTCGCCGTGCTCCTCGTCGAACAACACGTCCGCAAAGCACTCGCCGTCGCGGACCGCGTCCTCGTGCTCCGCCGCGGCAAGGTGGTTTTCACCGGAACAGCCACCGAGGCAATCGCCAACATCGACCAGATCGAAGCCACCTACCTCGCCGCACCACCACCCAACGACGAGCCCGGACGACTCTGAAACGGAGTCGACAGCACGTAGAGACAGACCTTTCGTCACGCCGGTGTAACTCGCGTGCTCGCCGGAGATCAAGGTCTGGTTCTATGCTCGCGCTGGCGGGGAGAGCCGATCAGCCCACCCCACCAACAGGCGTTGGCGGACGAATTGAGGCGACGCGCATGACTCCGGGAGAAACAATCAGGGGCAGCCATCTATGAACACGTTTACGTGAATCAGGATCGGGTGCTCAACCCGCCGCCGGCGACGCGGACACCACTTGCTTATCCTTTAGGTCCGCTATCTCCGGTGACGAGTAGCCGATCTCGCCGAGGATCTGCTCCGTGTGCTGCCCGATGAGACATCCGGCATCGGCCCGTCCCGGTGTCTCGGAGAACTGGACCGTGACGCCGTGACGCACGATGGTTCCGAAGAGCGGGTGCTCCACCTCCACCGTCAGCCCTGTCTCGCGCAAGACGGGATCTGTGCAGGTGAACTCCGAAGCTGATCCCTGGAAGGCCTCGACGCACGCAATACCACTCGGCGCCAGCCGTGCCTCCCACTCGGCGGCCGTTCGGGTGCGCAAGATCTCCGAAAGCACCGCGGCCAGGTCAGTGTCGTTCGCTCGGCGGTCGTCGTTGGTAGCGAAACGCGGGTCTGCGGCTAGCTCCGGGCGGTCGAGCGCACTCACCAGTGCCTCCCACTCAACCTGGCGCGGCGACGCCAGAAAGACCCAGCCGTTGCCAGTGTTGTAGAGCCGATACAGGGCGTGAAGACCGAGGTTGTCCTCGTCCACTGTCGGCAACGCCGGCTTGCCTTTATACCTCAGGAAATCGTCGGCGTAGGCCCAGGCGTTGCCCCCGATCATGGTCGTCGACAGGAACTGACCTTGCCCGGTACGTCGTTGGTCAAACAGGCCGAACAGGATCGACGAGAACACGCCGAGCGCGGCATTCGCATCACCGTCCACCGGGCCGCGCAGCCGAGGCAACACCACTACTTGAGCTTCCATCGTCGAGAGGGTCTTGGTGAACTCCGGATCGAGCCACCGTCCCGCGTAGCGTCCGATGCTGCCGGCGATGGCTTGCGCCACCTGGGCATAGATCGGCCGATGAGCCAGCGGTCCGTCGACGCCATAGCCAGCGGCATGGACATACAACAGGCGAGGATTGAGCGCTGACAACGTGGCGTAGTCGAGGCCCATGCGTTCCGCCACGCCCGACCGGAACCCGTTTACGAATACGTCGGCCTTGGCCACAATCTTTTGGACGATCGCACGCCCCTCCGGTGTCTGGAGATCTAGCGCGATGCTCTCCTTGCCTTCCATCGTCTTGGCGGCGCCCGTTTCGGGCGGCCCGAACGAAGACCGCATTGGATCGCCGGTGGCGCCCTCGATCTTTATGACCCGAGCGCCGAGCGCCGCGGCCATCGTTACTCCATACGGCATGGCGTAGAAGTAGCCGAGCTCTACGATCGTGACACCGGACAATGGATGTTCAAGGGCGTCGGACCCCGGCGGCGACGGTGGTCGTGTCGACGCCCCGAAGCCGCCGGCGTTCTGACCCACCTCGGGGGCGGGTAGGCGAATGGTCGCAGGGGTGTCGCGAAACCGGGCGAGAGGTCCGATCTGATCGATCGGCCCGAGCGTGGGGTGCTCGAGCCGCACTGACTCACCGTTGTGGCGTATCTGCTGGTGGTCGAGCCCCTCTTCACTGAACCTGGCCAGTTCGAACGCGATGTTCGGATCGTCGAGGAATACCTTTTCCCAGTGCTCGTAGGGCTTCGTCGCCATCGCGTCCCACAGCCGATCCTCCCACTCCTGAGCATCCTCGGCGGTCGCGAACTGCGGCTGCTGGGCGAAGCGGGGATCGTCGAGCGTGTCGTCAATTCCAACGGCACGACTCAGGGCATGGGCTTGGTGAGGAAGCATCTGGGTGAAGATCACCCAGCGGCCGTCCTGGGTTGGAACGAAGAAGCTGTAACGGCTGGCTCCCACGCCGGCCGACGCTGTAGTTGCGCCAGGCTGTGGTCGCTGCGCGTACTGCCAGTGCATCGTCCCGAAGTAATCGAGAGGATTGAGGCCTTGGAGCAGCGTGGCCTCGACCCGCTGCCCTCGGCCCGTCTGTTCCCGTGCGATGAGCGCGGCCAGGCTGCCGGACACGGCCATGTGGGCGGCGCCCGTGCTGGCGAGCGGTGCGCTGAAGTAGATCGGACCGGGTCGATAACCGAACGCCCCCATCGTGTACACACCCGCCTTGGCCGCGACCACCCCTTCGTAGGCCTGGAGACCGGCATAGCGCCCCGTCGATCCGAAGCCCTTCACCGAGCAGACCACCAGGCGTTCGTTGGTGCGTCGCAGTTGGTCGTAGCCCAATCCCCACCGTTCCGCCACCCCGGCCGCGAACCCTTCGATAATCAGGTCGGCCTGGGCCGCCACGCTCGCGGCCTGCTGTCGGCCATCGTCGGTGCGAAGGTCGGCGATCACGCTTTCCTTGCCGCGATTCCACACCAGAAACCCGGACGGATGCTGATGTCGAAGACGGTCACCCTCCGGCGGCTCCACCTTCACTACTCGCGCCCCATAGTCGGCGAGAAGCATGCCTGCCATCGAGGCGGCGATGCTGCCAGCACCCATCTCGACCACCTGAAGCCCATCACAGATTGAGCGAGTCATGCGTCCCCCCTCAGTTCGGCCAAACCTACCGCCTAACCCCAGCAGGCCTGTGTTGTGGCGTGCGCATGGCTTCGCGCTCCTCCGAGCTCGACGCGCAGCGCGTGCAGGCGGGTGGTCCAGAGGTGGAGGTCGAACTCGGTAGTAAATCCAATGGCGCCCGAGAGCTGGTGCATATCGGCGCCAATGACTTGCGCAGCCTGCGCGGCATAGGTGGCGGCGGTGGCTGCTCGGTCTTCCGGAGCGCCGTGCCAGGCCGCCGCCCGAGCCAACCACTTGGCCCCCTGAGCCCACACGTGCGCCTCGGCGAGGCGATGCTGCAACGCTTGGAGGGAACCGAGCGGTTTGCCGAACTGGATTCGCTGCGATAGGTGGTGAGTGGTGTGGGCGACGGCCCCCTGCAGCGCGCCACTGATCTCGGCGGCAAGCGCCACCCGCCACCAACGGGTGGCGTTGCTTCCCGCATCGCCATCCAAGGTTCGCGCCTCGCCGGTGGTGACAACGGCATAGGGATAGCCGAACGGTGTGGCGATCGCGGTGGCGGAGGTGATGTCGGCGATGCTGGCGCGATCGCCGTCGACCACGATGAGCACGTCGGCATGCTGACCGAAGCGCACGGGGCCGGTGTTGTCCCGGTGCGTGATGGCCACTCGCTGAATCTCCCGATCTGACAGAACGGATGGAAGCACGAGAGTCCGTATGGCGATGTTGGCCCGAGCGTTGGCGCGCGAGGCCTCCTCGGTCACTATCGCAGCCACTAACGGTCCGATGCCCGGTTCGGCCCATAGGTCGAGAAATCCGCCCGTGGCGAGAGTTTGGAGGAGTCGATCGTCGTGCCCGCTTGATCCGAGCTCTCGCGCTCGAGCCGATCCCGCATGGTCGGCGAGGATGGAGGCGACGGCATCGACGACTGCCTGTTGGTCGGGGTCAAGGGCGAAATCCATCGTTGTCAGCTCAGTTCAGCGTCGTGGGAGTTTGAGTACCAGTCCAGCCACCAGGTTCAGCTGGACTTCGTAGGTCCCGGCAGCCACGCCGGCGGTAAGAGCAGACACGTAGGTATTGGCCGCCAGTGAGCTGCCGTCGATGGCTGCTTCTCCCATGACGGTAAGCGCCAGTTCTCCCACGAGCTTTTCTGCCCTCACCATCGAGACGCGAGCCACATAGGCCTGCGGCGTGGGCGGGATGCCCTTGGCCCGCTCGTCAATCACCGAGTAGGCCAGGTATCGAGCCGCTTCGCAGGCCGCCTTGGCCTCGCCGAGTCCGCTTCGAACGGCAGGATCGTCGTAGCGCCCGTTTGCCTTCGACCAGGCGGCGATGGCATCCAAGATCACCGTGGCCCGTTCCCATCGAGGGGCACCAACTCGTTCATAGGTCAGTGCGTTGCGGACGATGTCCCACCCGCCTTCTCGGGGCCCTAGGCGGTTGGCGACCGGGACACTGACGTCGGTAAAGAACACTTCTGCGAAGGAGCTTTCACCGGCAATGTTGGGGATCGACCGGACTTCGATTCCGGGCGTATCGAGCGGTACCAGCAGGATCGAGATCCCCTTGTGCGGTTCGGCCTCCGGATCGGTGCGCACCAGGAGGAAGCACCACTCGGCGAGCTGCGTGTGGGAAGTCCAGATCTTCTGACCGTTGACGATGTACTCGTCGCCGTCGCGCACCGCCCGGCACTTCAAGGAAGCAAGGTCCGATCCGGCGTCCGGTTCCGAGAAGCCTTGGCACCAGAACGCTTCGCCGTCGGAGATACGCGAGAGGTGCTGCTTCTTTTGCTCGGCGTTTCCGTTGCTCATGATCGCAGGCCCGATCCAGTTCACGCTCATGTACTGCGGACCGCGCGGCTCGCCGATTGACCAGAGCTCCTCGCCCAAGATGACGTGCATCCATGGCGGGGCGTCCGCGCCCCCGTACTCGGTGGGCCAGTGCGGCGTCAGCCAGCCTCGGTCTCGCAGGCCGTGAGTGAATTCCGTGACCCTGTCGCGTTCGGTGCGTGCGAAATGACGCTGGCGAGGCTCCGTCCGCCAGTCGGCGGGAACGTGCTCATCGACGAATTGACGGACCTGGTTTCTGTAGTCGACCTCATCCTCCGTCCAACCGAACTCCACGGGTCACCTCCTCCGATCTCGATCGTGCTAGTGAGTGAACTTACCCACGCGACGAGCGGCGTCAGATGGACAGTTCCGTGACGCCGCGCAATGGTCGGAAGAACGCTCGCACCTCGTCTACGGATTGATCGGGAAGCTCGCGGGCCGGAAAGTGTCCGCCGCGTTCGCGGTGGGGAGGACCCTGGCCCATCCCCACCGCTGACCTATTGCGAGTTGTTCACTTGCTGGCGGTGTCGCAGGTTGGGGTAAACGACCCCGAAAGCTTGCCGCCCTCCAGTTTGTAGAGCCAGAAGCAGTTGACCTTGGGCGCCGGCTGGTTCGCCGTGAACGTCATCGGCTGCGGCAACAAACCGTCCAGCGTCTCGTTCTTCACCTGACCGTAGGCATTGATCACATCGGTCCGCGTCGGAGACGCCGGCAACGTGGCCTTTGCCGCCTCCATCGTCTTCTTGAACAACTCCAACGTTGCGTACGTCGCCGTGGACGAGGGCATGCCGTAGGTCTTCTCGTCGACCTTCTGGCTCGCCATCACGTCACGGAACTTCTGCACCGGCGCAGCATCCACATACCACGGGAACGCATTCAGCCCGCCCGTAAGCCGCAGTTTCTCGCTACCCGGGGCGGCGTACAACGCTGGGTTCACCGTGCCGGCAGAGGCACCGAACCATCCCTTGAACCCTTGCTCTACGCAGTCGTTGTACAACCGGATGCCCATGCCAGCCGAGCCGTTGATCTGCACGTAGTCCACGTTCTTGTTGATGAACTGCAAGCACTCAGCGGTGTAGTTCGGCGCGTTCACCGCCACCTTGATCTGACCACCCGAGGTGAGCCCGAGCGCCTTTACGGCGTTTTCGAAGATCGGGACGGCGGAGCCACACGACGCCACCTCGGCACAAACGGCGGCGGCGGCAACCTTCGAGCCCACCGCGCCGGCGGCGACCACCTGCTCATCGACCACCGCAGGGAAAGTCGTGGTGATCCCGAAGAAGTTGGGCAGAGCGCTCCACAGCGTGGGGTAGTAGCCGAGACCGCCGATGACCGGCAGACCGCCGTCGGAGACCAACTTGCCGAAACTCGGCTCGCCGCCGGCGTCGACGATGATGAGCGCGATCGTCGACGGGTCGGACACCAATCCCTGGGCGATGGCCTGTGACGCCGCGGCGTCGGCCTTGCTGTCCTTCACCGTCAGCTCCACCGGATGACCGGCCACGCCACCGTTGCTATTGGTATACGCGACCCACGCCTTGGCGACATCAGCCGCCTGCGCCTGACCGTTGGCAAGGGGGCTGCTCTGGTCGACCATCATCGCCAACTTCAACGGCGTACCAGTAGGTGCGGCCGCTGTGGAAGCCGTGCTGGCCGCCGATGTAGTGGCCGATCCGGCCGTGGTTGCCGAGGCGGCCGCGGTCGTTGCACTGCTCTTGCTGCCACTGTCGTCACCACAGGCGGCAACCGCAAATACCGCAACCGACGCCAGTGCCACTGCCGCATAACGACGCCCGCGACGCGTTCTGTTCAAGACCATACTTTCCCCCCCGGTTGGGCCTCGACCGCCGTTCGATCAAGGACAGCGGCTTCCGCCGTCCAATTAGGTTACCCACGCGACGAGCGGTGTCAGATGGACAGGTTCCGTGACGGCGCCACCATCTCGCGGCTTCGATTCGTCGCTTCAGCTCCCGCGCAATGGTCGGAAGAACGCTCGCACCTCGTCTACGAATTGATCGGGAATCTCCAAGGCGGGAAAGTGTCCGCCCCGTTCGACGACCGTCCATCGGTGGATGTCGAACGCACGAGCGGCGCGAGCCTGAGGGGGTGCGCCAATTCGGGGTACATCGAGGAAGCTGCTCTTGCCGGACGCGTCGCCCGGCGCCTCCAGCAAGAAGCCTGCGGGCACACTGACCCGTTGACCGCCCGCGAGATGGACGGGATGCTTCCTGCTCTCGAGGTACAACCGGCTGGCGGTTCCGATCGTGTCGGTGAACCAGTAGAGCGCGATCGTGGTGAGGAGGTCTGTCGACGAAATCGCCGTTTCGGGGTCGCCGCCACAGTCCGACCACGCTCGCCACTTCTCGGCGATCCATGCCGCCAAGCCGGCCGGTGAATCGTTGAGGCCATAGGCCAGCGTTGCGGGCTTGGTGCTCTGGATCGCCACGTAGCCGTGCTCCTGGTCGCGCCAGCGCCGGGCCCGTTCGACGTATGCGGCTTCTTCGGCCGATTGCGAGGCGCGATCGGCCGGCCCTGCGAGGCTCACCATGCCCATGTGAATACCGAGAACGTTGCCGGGATGGTCGAGCCCTAACAGCGCGGTCACATACGCCCCCCAGTCGCAGCCATGCGCGCCGAAGCGCTCGTATCCGAGTTCCTTCATGAGGGCAACCCAGAGCTCGGCGATTCGTCGGGGTGTCATGCCGGGCGTTGCGGGTGCGGACGAGAACCCGTAGCCGGGGAGCGATGGAGCAACGACGTGAAAGGCGTCGGCCGCAGCTCCGCCGTGCGCGGCCGGATCAGCCAGCGCGTCGATCACGCGGTGCCACTCCGCGAACGTGCTGGGCCAACCGTGGGTCAGCACCAACGGCATCGGCGCTGGTCCCACTCCTCGTCGATGGACCGCATGAACCGTCTGACCCGCCAGCTCGACCAAGACTTGAGGTTGACGATTCAACTCCTCCTCCCGAGCGCGCCAGTCGAACCTGTCGCACCATTCCTCGACCAGTGCTCGGAGGTATTCGAGGTCGGTTCCTTCGTCCCAACCGGCAGCTACCTGCTTGGGCCACCTCGTGGCAACGAGGCGGCGCCGAAGATCCGCTATCGCCCCGTCGCCCACAGCAATTTTGAAGTCCTCCATCGCGAGCCGCTCAACGAGACCAAACGAGCGGGAGATGCATTACCTGGCGCACTCCGAGCGGGAGGTAGTTCAGCTCCACGCCTGGCTCGACTTCGTAGTCAGGGATGCGCCGATGGAACTCCTCCAGCGCGACCCGTAGTTCGGTCCGGGCCAAGTGTGAGCCCAAGCAGCGGTGGCGTCCGCTCGCGAACACCACATGTGGGTTATGCGCTCGTTCGAGGTCGACGGTGAGCGGGTTCTCGAACGTTTCAGGATCGAGGTTGGCGGCCGGCCAGGACACCACAAAGCGAGTTCCTGCAGGGTATGTGATGCCATCGATCTCGATCGCCTCCGTCGCCTGGCGAAAGCCCTGCGGAACCGGTGATTCGTAGCGAAGGAGTTCCTCGATGGCCGCCGGCCAGCGCGACGGGTCCTCGAGAATCCATCGCCGTTCGGACGGGTGGCGAGCCAGCCACGAAATCAGGCACGAGAGTGAGGCAGCCACGGTGTCGAGCCCGGCGATCATGAGCAGCAGGCAGATGTTGACGAACTCGTCCTTGCTCAGACGGTGGTGGTCGACCTCGGTTGACAACAACCATCCAAGCAGGTCGTCCTGAGGTTGACCCGTCGATCGATCGTCAAAGAGGCCGCCGAAGTACTCGCTGCAGCGAATCCCTGCGTCGGTTCTGCGTTGTTCGACGACGGCGAGGTCTTCATCTGGGTCGTGTCGAAGGATGCCGTCCTTGAAAGCTATGAAGTAGTCCAAGTCGGACCGGGGCAGGCCCATGATGGAGAGGAAGACCCTCGACGGCAGCGGCTGACAGAACGCACCGAATGCCTCGACCGAGTTGTCATCCACAAACGAATCAAGAAGTTCTGCGGCGGTGGCGCGGATTGCCGGCTCGAGCAGCGCCATCCGTTTCGGAGCAAAGACTCGGTCGAGAAGCCTGCGGTACTGCGTGTGCTCCGGTCCGTCGATGTCCAGTGGTATGAGCTTTCGATCCCCGCCCATGCTCCGCTCCAGGCTTCCGTTCCCGAGAACCGAGCGATGGCGAGTGATCTCGAGCACCTCCGTCATGCCGAACACCGTCGATATTCCCGGCTCTCGCTCGAGGACGGGGCATTGGCGCGCCAATGCCGCGTAGGTCGGTTGAGGCTCTGGACCGACCATGCCGGCCAGCGTTTCCGGTGGGATCATGACGCCCACCAGGTAGAGATCGGAAATGACCGGCCGTTTCGCGGCATCGTCAGGAATCGTCGTGGTCATTCGAGCAGTATCGCGCCTCGTCTTTCTGTGTAGCTCCGGTCATCCAACTGCGCCCGCGGGCGTCGTCGACCGCCCGATAACGTCCCGGCGGTCACTGAGGAGGTGCGATGGATCTGGGGATTGCCGGCCGGTGCGCGATCATCACCGGCGCCAGCAAGGGCATCGGGCGGGCGACTGCGCTGCTGCTCGTCGCCGAGGGCGTGTCATTGGTGGTGGCCGCCCGAGAACTCGGCCCTCTCCTCGAGCTCCAATCCGAACTGGCCGAGCCTTCACGGTTGGTGCCCGTCGAGGCCGACGTCATGGATCGCCATTCGGCGGACCGGCTGCGAGACGCTGCCCTTGAACACTTCGGCCGCATCGACATCGTCGTCAATAACGCCGGCGGAGGCGGAAGTGCGCTGACAGAGTTCGATGAGGACGAGTGGCTGGATCTGTACGCCCGGAATGTGACCAGTGCTGTGCGACTCGCGATGACGTGCATTCCGGTCATGCAATTGCAGCAGTGGGGCCGCATCGTGAACGTGGCCTCCACAATGGCCCGACACTGCGATCCGCGGTTTGGGCCCTACGGCGCCGCCAAGGCCGCGTTGCTCCACGTCTCCCGCAACCTCTCCCAGGCGTACGCGGCCAATGGCATCCTGTCCAACTGTGTCCTGCCCGGGCTCACGCGTACCGATGGAGTGTTGGCGGGATATGCCACCGTGGCCGCTCAGTCGGATCGGACGCCCGACGAGATAGAGCAGCGGATGATGGTGCGTCAGCCCATCGCCATTGGTCGGACGGGCGAACCCGCCGAGGTGGCCGCCATGATCGTCTTCCTCTGCTCGGAGCGCTGTAGTTGGGTAACCGGCGCGGAGGTTCTGGTCGACGGCGGCACGATCACCGACATCTGAACTCTGCGAGCGGGTCAGTGCATCAGTGGACCAAGTGCGTCGAGATGCTTCCCGAGCCGACGCCGCGCCAGTTGACCGTCACCGGCCACCAGAGCATCGACGATGGCCTGGTGGGCCTGATGAGTCGAGCGTGCCAGCTCCGCGAACCGCGACGTTGTTGGTGATGGCTGTTCCGCGAAATTCATGGTGAGGCGAGCTAGCACGTGTATGAAAAGGGTGAGCGCTCGGTTTCCGGAAAGCCCGGCCAGTACCTGATGAAGACGACCGCCCGCTGGTGCCGAATAGTCGGTTGCCAATTCCTCCTCGAGTATTCCCTGAAGCATCGAGGCGTCGTCGGCCGTAAGACGACGAGCCGCCAACTCGATGGCTCTCAGCTCGAGCCCGCGGCGCATTTCCATGAGGTCATCCGCGGTGATGTGCCGGAACTCGAGGTAAACCGCCGCCGCATCAACGATGGCGGACACGTTGGGTGACGTGACGACAAGGCCACCGACACCGTGGCGCATGGTGGCCAGCCGTTGAAACTCTAGGAGCCGGACCCCCTCGCGAAAGGCTGATCGGCTCAGCCCGTATTGCTCAATCAACTCAGCTTCCGAACCGATCACGTTTCCGGGCATCTTTCGCCCGGCGACGATGTCCACGGCGATGGAGTGGGCAAGCTGCTCTCCCAGCTTGGGTACGCCACCGATCGGTGCCCACGGCGTGAGTTGCGGCTCCCCTGGGTGCTCATCGATCCACCGTGCCATGCCATCGAGATGGCGGCGCATGATGTGCTGACAACGAACCTGGTCGCCACCGGCGATGGCATCGACCAACGCCCGATGGGCGGCGTGCGATGCCGACAACGCCTCATACCGGCGGCGCTTGGAGACGGCCGGGTACACCCACTGCACGGTGAGCCGACCGAGGATTTCCACGAAGAGTTCCGCGGCTGGATTGGCGGCGGTCTGAGCGATCATGGTGTGGAGGATGTGATGTCGATCGGTGCCATCAATTTGGTCGGGGGTTTCCCGCTCCACCTGGGCCCTTAGGAGCGCAATTTGAAGGTCATCGGCTCGGGTCGCCGCCAGCTCAGCCACGATTTGTTCGAGCGTGACGCGTGCCTCCATCACCTCACCGAGGCTCACTCCATTGAAGAGCAGATAGGCGATCACGGCGTTCACGGTGGTGCCCGTATCCGGCTCGCTGACCACCAAGCCCCCTCCAGGCCCACGTCGCGTTCGGACAACGCCAAGGTGTTCGAGCAATCGAACGGCCTCGCGGTAGACCGCTCGGCTCACGTTGTAACGCAGGAGGAGTTCGGGTTCGGAGCCAAGGACCATGCCCACCGGCCATCCAGCCGCGACAATGTCGTTCCGGATTGCTCGAGCGGTGCGCGAGGCCAACTTGGGCGAGGCTTTCGTTGGCGCTACAGAGCGGTCCGTGCGTCGAGAGTCAATGTGCGCCACTGGGGTCGTATCCTTGCTACGTTCGACGCTGGCCGATTGATGTCTTGCGAGATGTTACCGACCAGGATCGTCACTAGTCGTGTTGCCGATTAGCGCTTCCGTGTTCTCGCCTCCAGCGCTCGGGCAAAATCGGTCCACGCCGACGCCCGGCTGTGAGCTTCGTCGACTATCTCGTAGACACGGCTGAGGGGCACTTGTTCCAGTCGATCGAAGCCCGAGCTCTTCATGGCGGTGGATTCAAACCACTCCAGGAATGAGAGTCCGGCTTCGGTTGACTGAAATGCCCGATCACAGCTCCACGTCTTTTGCTTAGAGATCAATGGGTTGCGACCGAACGTGAGCTTGTCCAGGTTCCCACACGACGCGGCCGACGCGGGATCGACCACGCCCGCGGGCTGCCGTTCGTTTCGAACGCTGCGAACGGTCTCTGGAGAAACGCCGAGCTCCCGGGCGATCACTCGCAGCGGAGCGTCCGGTCGCTCGTCGAGAGCTTTCATGATCTGTTGGCGCGTTTCGGCGGGCCGCACCGGTCTCGAGCGACCGTCGCGCCCCACCCGCCGCTCGGTGTCGCCGGGCCTCGCGCCCCCGGTGGCGCGCTGGCGCAGCCTGGCGATCCACTTGGGGGTGCTTCCAGCCACTGCCGCGATCTTGCGGTCGGACCACAGAGGCTCGGTTGCAAGAATCCGCAACACGCCATGTTCCCGATCGGCCGCCGATGGTGGCCGACCGTGAGCGTTGTTTCGCTGCAGGAACAGCTCGAAGGCCTGCAACTCCGAGCCTTCGCACCACTCGATCATGAGGTAGCGCAGTCCCAGGCGTTTCGCAGTAGCGACGCGAGCCGCGCCATCCACCACGGAGAAGTCGGACCGTCGTACGAGGATGGGCTCGTCGGGTTCCATCCTGGAGGCCAGCATGGTGACCCCGGATTGTTCGGCGGCGGCAGTGGCACGCCACCCGCAGGTCTTACTGAGGCGAGTGACCTCAAGACGCTGCTGTCCATCGTCGCGCCGCGACCACTCCATTTCCCGGTCCACTGATGTCAAGGGTGGTCCTCCCCCTCCGCACCGTAGAGACTCAGCGTCCCTGCGCACTGGACGACAGTATCCTATTTAGACCCGACAGGCGCAAGAGCTTTTTGACCCGATCTCCGACTGGAGGTGACGAGCCCTCCGGCGCGGACTGGCCGGGCGACGCCAAGGTGGCCTGAAAGCCTTTGTTTAACCTCCATTCCGTTGAGCCATACTCTCGGACGAGGTTCGGTTGACGTTCATCTGTGTCTCCATCGGCGGTCGGGCGGGTGGCCGGAGTGGACAAGAGTGTGCTGAATAACGGGTCGGAGCGAAGCGGCCGCCGATGTAGCCGGCGGAAGGCAACGACGGGTGGCGCAAGAGCGCAGCAACACCCGGCGTGGCGCGACTGGGCGAGCCTTGTGCCCGGCGTCGCGTCCAACTGACGTCGAACCGCGTTCTTGAAAGCCGGACTACTCTCGGCCAGGTTCCAGCCTTCAGGTGGTCCGACGGTCACTGCGGGGTCTCGGCGCACAGCGAGATGTCTGCACCGTCGCGGGCTGCAGGACGGCACCTCTCTCACCCGATCGCTGGGGAGCTTTGTTCCCCCATTCTTCCCAGCGGTCGGGCGAGACCCGAGGGCGGCGAGGCCAGGTCAACGTCGTGACCCGTCGTTCCGCGATACTCGGGGAGTGGGCTTGTCGGCGGTGACCGTGCGGGTATTGGGCGCCGTCGAGCTGGTCGATGCGTCGGGCGAGGTTCATCCTGTGCCCGGTCGTCGACTGCAGACGTTGTTGGGCCGCCTCGTGATGCAGGCCGGCCAGGTGGTTTCGGTGGATGCACTCATCGACGCCGTGTGGCCCGACGCGCTCCCCGATTCACCGGACGCGGCATTGCAGACCCAGGTGTTCCGGCTGCGAAAGCAGTTGCGCTTTCCGGGCGCTCCGACCGTAGAAACGCGTGCCCCGGGCTATGCGCTCGAATTGGGCTCGGCGATCGTCGACGTGATCGAGTTCGAACGAGCCGTTCGTGCCGCTATCGGTGCAGAGCCGTCGGCCGCCCGCGCCCTTTTGCACGAGGCCTTGTCCCTGTGGGGGGGTGCGCCCTATGTCGGGTTTGAGGATGTCGAGCCGTTGCGAGCGGAGCAGGTCCGGCTCGAGGAGTTCCATCTGCAGGCCATCGAGGCCCATGCCGAAGCGGTGTGGGCCTGCGGTGAGCCGAACCGCGCCATCACAGAGTTGGAGGCATTCGTATTGGAGCATCCGTTGCGCGCCGAGGCCCAAGCGACTTTGATGCGCGCCCTCGCCGCTATCGGACGCGATGCCGAGGCCCTTCGCGTCTTCCAGGCGCACCGAGACCACCTGGTCCAAGAGTTGGGACTGGAGCCCTCACCACGGCTCCGACGGTTGGAAGCGGCGATCTTGAACGGCGAGGTGGAACCGGCAGCCGAATCGGGGGGCTCGGGTAGCGAACGCGGCGGGCGGTGCATCGACAACCTCTCGGTGCAGCGTTTGGCCGGCGAGGAACTCGATCTCGCTTGGGGAGATCTTGGGGCCGGCTCACCGGTGGTCGTGGTGCCGGCGTGGGTGTCGAACCTGGCCGTGATCATCGAAGGACGCGATCCTCGGTCGTCATTGATCGAGCATCTGGCGATCAATCACCGGGTGATCACCTATGACCGGCGCGGCACGGGGTTGTCCGGGGGCCCCGTAGCCGACTTTGGCGTCGAGGCCGCCGTCGGCGAACTCGAGGCGGTGCTGCAACATATCGGCGAGCCGGCGGCGCTCTTTGCGATGTCAGGGGCGGGGCCGATCGCGCTGGCGTGCGCGGCCCGCCGGACCGATCTGGTGTCTCACCTCGTGCTCTTCGGGACGTACGCCAGCGGCCCTCGGACGTTCGGCGATATCGGTCGACCCATCCTGGACCTGCTGCGGCAGCGCCCGAATATTGCCACCGAGCTGCTGGCCGGGCTTTACCGGCCGGGCGCATCCCGCGCCTCGACACTGCAGTTCGCCAGCATCCTGCGCGACAGCGCTCCGATGGACGTGGCGGCTGGCTACCTCGAAGCGATCTACAACGCCGATGTCACTGGTCTGGTGGAGGCCGTTCGAGCGCCGGCACTGGTGTTGCACTATCGAGGTGACCGCGTGATCCCGTTCTCGGGCGGAGAGGCCCTGGCCGCCGCGTTGCCGGCCGCTCGTTTCGTCGCGAAGGATGGTGACTGGCATCTGCCCGATGCCCGAGACGTCGGTGACATCATCGACGCGGTGGAGGAACTACTGAGTTCCTAGCCCAGCTCCACCGTCTACCCGGCTGCCGGCACCTCACGCGAGCGCGACGCGAGCGGCCGGCGCGATGTTGCACTGGCAAAGCCATCGGAAGAACCTGGAGCCCCGAAATGACCGAGACAACCCATCCCCCACGTGTCGACCCCGTGCCTCGCCCTCACCCAGTACGAGCCTGGGGCAATGTCAAGTTCTTCGAGTCGATGGACTGGTACCTCGATCGCCGCCTCGGTGATCGAAAAAGAGCCCTGCTCGCAGACCTCCCTCCAACCGTTGTCGAGCTTGGGGCGGGCGCGGGCGCGTCGATGCGCTATCTCAGTCCCGGCAGCCGTCTCGTTGCCATCGAACCCAATCCGTTCACGCACGAGGCACTGCGCCGCAAGGCGTCCCACTACGGCATCGAGCTGGAGATTCGCCGCGAGCGGGCGGAGTCGACTGGTCTTCCAACCGCCAGCGCCGACGCGGTGATCTCCACCCTCGTGCTGTGCACGGTGGAGGATCAGCTATCCGCACTCGCGGAAGTGCGCCGCATCTTGCGCCCGGGAGGGCGTTTCGTATTCATCGAGCACGTCGGGTCCGGTCGCGGTCCATTGCGAGCGTTTCAGCGGCTCCTGGGTCGCCCCTGGCGGTATGCCTTCGACGGTTGTTGTCTCGATCGAGACACCGGCGCCGCGATCGAGGCGGCGGGGTTTGCGCACGTGGGTTATGACGAGTATCGACTTGGTGGCATCTTCGTACCCGTATGGCCCCAGATCAGTGGCGTCGCCGTGGCGTGAGAGCCAAACCCGCTGCCGATCGACGAGGTCAGGCGGCGAGGCGCTGGCCCGGTGGGAACGTGACGTACAGATGGCGTACCGCGTAGACGCTGCCACAGTCTTCGAAGCGTTCGATGCGGTCCCACTCGACCTTGTAATTCGGTAGCCGGGTGAAGATCGCGGTCATGAGCCCAGCGAACATGGCTCGGGCGTGGTGCGAGCCGAGGCACCGATGGGGTCCTAGCCCGAACGCCATGTGGCGGTTGTTGGTGCGGAAAATGTCGATCTTTTCGGGATCGGGAAAGGCCTTGGGATCCCGATTCGCCGCCCAGTACATCATCAGAACCTTGTCGCCCTCCTCCAGCTTCTCGCCGTGAAAATCCATGTCGTGCGTGACCCGCCGGTAGAGCCCGCCCCCCGGACCGGCGACACGGAGGAACTCTTCGATCACCTTGTTCATACTGTCGAGGTTCTCGATGACCTGCCGGCGCAGTTCGGGATCCTGATCGATGAGGAGCACACTGTTGCCGGTCGCGCCGGCAGTGGTGTCCATGCCGCCGAGGAGAACCAGAAAAGCGAAGTTCCTCAACTCGGCGTCGGTGAGGAACCGGCCATTGAACGGCGTGCGCATCATGTCGCTAAACAGATCGTCCCCCAGTTGGTTCCGGCGGCTGGCGATCTCGGCATCGATGTTGGAATAGAGCGAATTCACTCCCCAGGCCGTGCGCTCCGGGTCCACGACGCTGTCGTGGATCATGGCGTGGACCCAGTCGACCCACTCCGGCCATCGCGATGCATCCCATCCGAGCATCTCAAGGGTGACGATGGCGGGAACGGCAGTGAAGAGCTCGTAGGACAGATCGGCTTCGCCTTTCTCGATGAAGTTGTCGATGAGGTCATTGCAGATCTGCTCGATGCGGGGCTTGAGCGACTTCGCGTGCCCAGGGTTGAACCAGTTCAGTACGACCTTGCGATAGTCCTGCTGGATCTGTCCGTCGTAGTCGATCGGAATGAGGGGGTCGACGTAGGGAGCCCCTGGGACGCCTTTGGGGCACTGGGGGCTGTGGGCAGAGCTGAACCCTTCGACGTTTTGGACTGCGTCGAACAGCGTGTCGTAACCCCAGATGGCCCAGAAGCCACCGTGGTGTTCCGACCAACCCATCGGGCAGCCGGCCTCGTTGTAGATCAGCGACTTCAGCACCTCGGTGTTGTGATCACGAAGCTCCGGCCCATGATGGTCGAAGTCGATGACATGCTTTGGCTGCACGGCCATTTCACTCGCTCCTTCAGTCAGGTTCCTGGCGTTCGTCCCCGATCAGCGCCCGGAATCCAGCCCACCCCGTCAAAATAGCTGCCCCTCGTGCGATCGTCGACGGGCCGGTGCCCGGGCCGGGTGGTGCGTCTGGTTGAGAGTATGGTATGACTATCGGTAGAGGCCACCGGGAGAGGGGCAGCAATGAGCGATGTGTCGCACGCGGGACTAACGGTCAGCGATCTGGATCGGTCGATCTGGTTCTACACGGAGCTCCTCGGTCTCGAGGTGAGACGCCGGTATGTGGCCGATCCAGAGGTCTCACAGCGCATGTGGCAAGGCACTCCCGGCCTCACCCATCTGGACGCGGTGATGCTTCGAATTCCGAAAAGTGAGCAAGAGCTGCAGCTCCTGCAGCCAACGGGTGATTTCGGTGAATGCCTCCAGGCCGCTGGCCACCCGCTCGACATCGGGGCTGCGCATTTCGGGCTGGCCGTCGATGATCTGGAGGCCGTCGTGGCGCGCCTTGGCGAGCACGGCTTCAAACCCCTGTCGGGCGGGATCGTTCGGGGAAGTGGCGCCACTGACGGATTTCGTGCCGCCTGTGTACCCGATCCCGATGGTTTCGTCGTCGAACTGATACAGCGATCGGGACGCCCCGATGCCGTGGAGGTGTTCATAGCGGTCACGGTGGCCGATCTCGAGCAATCGCTCTGGTACTACCGGGACGTGCTCGGCATGGAGGTACTGCGTCGGGCCGACGGGAACACCGAGCTGGCGCGCGAGATGTGGCACGAACCCGACATCGAAAGCGTCAAGCTAGTCGTTCTCAAAAAGCCTGGCTTGGTGCAGTACCTCAAGCTTCGGGAGGTCACCGGGCTGAACCAGTCGCATGTGGTGCGTCGGCAATGCGATGTGGGGTTCTCGCACATGTGCCTGGCCGTCGACGATCTTGCCAACACCGTCGCCGAGTTGGAGCCGAAGGGCATCACGCCCACTTCCCTCGTGTGGGGCGCCGGTCTGACGGCACAGTTCGTAGGAAACTCCCACGTCCCCGATCCCGACGGCTTCGATCTCGAGCTGTTGCAGGAGCCTTGACCACGGAGCGAAAGGACCATCGTGCGTGATCTTGAGGGCCGGGTAGCGGTCGTAACCGGTGCGG
>Ga0268264_10000878_pt1 | contig 31739 bp, 22 predicted proteins | sample KBSSwiS32_FD_190357 | JGI IMG/M metagenome (GOLD analysis project Ga0268264, IMG submission 190357) | Switchgrass rhizosphere microbial communities from Kellogg Biological Station, Michigan, USA - KBS Switchgrass S3-2 (SPAdes) (version 2) | ecosystem: Host-associated > Plants > Roots >...
ATCCAGAACGCAATGGGACTTACTACTCTCACAGGGACAAATCGTGCTGCGTTTGTAAAAGCGATCACTGACTTCGTGCCACGGGTGACGGACAGCACATCATCTTCTTCAATGGGAGGCACGCAGCGTGCGCCCGTCGTGGTGACACCGGACACAGACCGGCTCTATGCAACGCCCGACGAATTGCTCTACAATCCTTCCCGGGCCCAGCAAACCTCGAATTTGGGACAGGCGGTGCTTTCATCCACGGATGCCCGTCCCCTCGTGGAAAAAACAAAATTCTTCCTCACAACAAACAGCAAGGCGCCCGAACAGAATCTGTTCAACAAACCCAGGATCGCTATCTGGCCGATCACGAAATCAAATATCAACAGCACCGCCGACACCTCGAAAATGACTGTGCTCGACCAGTCGATTGCGTTTTGCTCCACAGTCAGCGGGACGAATTCAAACCCATTGGCGTTTTATTTTACCCGGCAGGATCCTACCAGCCAGACTGTGGACTGGGGAACGCGTAATGCTGCGATCTACAGTTACTTGCAGACATTAACCGCGAGTGCCATACCCGGATTCGGCGGCAATTTTCTCGGCAAGTATGGTTCCGACCGGGATCAGATTCTGACGGAGATTTTTGATTACATCCGGTGCTCAAACCTTGTGGATGTGAGCGCGTCTGCCAGTGGCGCATACACCAGCGGAACAAATGCGAGCGGACAGGTGGTGCCGATTAATCCCAGCAACGGCACGCGGGGAGTCGGACGCATCGCCACCATATCGGAACTCGCGCTGGTTCTTCTCAAGGTCGATGGGCGTATCAAGACCGATCAACTGGAGACAGACGCCATGCCCACAAATACGATTTCGGGAACCACGTTTACCTATGTCGATCCCCAGCATCCGAACTGGCAGAACGTGGTACATGGCGGCAGCTCAAACGAAGCCACTTATATATCGGGGGGAGTTCCTGTTACCTATTCTGGGACGGATATTCTGCCGCTGGGATATGACCCGACAAAGCAGACAAAGATACAATGCGCATTGATTCCGAATTTATTCTCACCAATGGCGGGGTTTCCGGCGCTGTATAACGACATAAGCATCAATTTCCATCCGGAAATAAATTCCATCAAATTGGTGGATTCCAGTGGAACCAATTACCAGCCCTTTGCAGCCAGCGCAGTGGTGATGTCAGGTACCGGGGGATCGAGTCCCAGCCCGAATAGTGATAATGAGTGCAAGATCGGTGGGCATATCGGAGCGGTGACTTTAATCATCAGCGGAAGCACCGTCCTGCCGCCGACAACCAATACTTTCTTGGTGAGTGGCACCTCTGTACTATCCGGATCATCAACCCAGGCGGCATCTTCCACACTTACTTTAAGCAGCGGGGAATTCGCCGTGGATATTTACGCGCCGAATATTGGCAAGGGCGGCAAAGTCATCCAAACGCTTAATTTTCAATTTCCGACGACCACGATTCCGATCCCGAAGCTGGCCGTTTCATATACCGGGACTTCCGCCGGTCCGCCGGTAATTCCCGTTCCTCTATATAAACCGCAACCAATATTTCCAGTCCCGGGGGGAAGTAAAACAGGGACGCGTTGTGATACCAGCAGTAATGCCGGCAAAATGATCCAGAGCAACAGCTGGACGCCAGGTAGTGGATTCTATGGAGACACGGTGCGTTCTCTCGTTGCGACGGCCAATCCGATCAACGGAGATTTTCGTTTGATTGCAATGACAGGAACCGTGCCGTCGGCATACTTTCAATACCCGCCAAATGGCAGTGGCCTGACGCCTCCGGCACTTGCCACACACAGTATGAGGCATTCCTACCTTGTCACCTCGCAAGGTGGTGATGCAGGAGGCATGTGGTCAAGCGCGCAATTTGGCACGCTTATCCAGGGACCGAGTGGAACAACCGCAGGTCTGAACAATTGGGGCATTCAGACTTACAATACAGGGATTTGTAATTACATCCCCGGCGGTATCAATGGAGTATTCCTTACCGACAGTGCTGGCAGCACGCAGTGCGGTGATTGGGATAATGGACCCGCCTTTGTGGGCGATGGCGCGCTTCTCAATAAAGTGGACGAGGGGACTGATGTCATTGTCAACAGCGGCACTTTCCAGGAAGCCCCTTATGTCGGGTTATTTTCAGCAGGCGAGGGCTCATTATTGCAGAGGAGCACATTTTTTTCACCCAACCGGCAGATGCCTTCTGCGGTAATGTTTGGTTCATTGCCAACCGGAGTGAAAGCAGGAAAACCATGGCAGACGCTGTTATTTCATCCTGCAAGATCATATCTCCCGGGCGGTGCAAACCATCCGGGGGCGGTCACTCCACCTGATCATCTCCTGCTCGATCTTTTCTGGATGCCGGTAGTGGAACCGTATCCCATAAGTGAACCTTTTGCGACGGGTGGCAAGATCAACCTGAACTATCAGATCGCGCCGTTTAACTATATCACGCGCAAGACGGGGCTTTACGCAGTGTTGCAAGCGGAGAAAATAACTGCATTGAATCCGAAGCAGGTGGACTATCGGCCCCCTTCATATCCCTTTTCCTTTTTTTACAAGTCAATGGGTACATTCCAGCGAAGCAGCGCCGGTGGTGACGGCGGTGGTGTAAATGTCTCTGTACGCCGGAACATAGACATCGACGACACGCTCAGGGAGATGGATTACCGTTTTAATCTGAATCAACCATTCCTCTCTGCATCGGAGATATGCACCATTCCATTGATTCCGGCCGATATGACCGATCCCACCGGTAACAGTCCGTATCTCAATGCAGGAATTGCCAGCAGTGATACTACTGGCCCATCGGGAGGAATAGAAACCAAGCTGGCGACCTTCTGGAATGCGAATTATCTCGGTGACCATAAACCTTCGACCGTGAGGGGGAATTTCCTCACCGGTGACAACAGCCTCGAAAAGCCTTACTCACATATTTACCCGCGGCTGACGACGAAATCGAACACCTACACCGTGCATGTCCGCGTGCAGAGCCTCAAGAAGGTTCCCGTCACGAATGCGGCGATTTTCAAGGATGGCATTGACCAGGTCACCGGGGAATTCCGCGGATCATTCGTGATCGAGCGCTATCTTGATCCGAATACCGCCGGTTTTTATATAAACGGCGATGTGAGCCAACCGACCACCGAGGCTGATTCCACGGGGCAACTGGGGCCGTACAAATTCCGCGTGGTGAGCAGCAAACAATTCGCGCAATGATTTCTTACCCCTCCAGGCGCGACCGGAAATCCGGGTTTACGCTGATCGAGCTGCTGGCTGTGGTCAGCATTATGGCGCTCATCATCGCACTGGTGGCACCGGCATTCAATTCCATCGGTAAGGCTTCCAGTCTTACGAATGGCGCGAACATGGTGATGGACCAGATGAACCTTGCGCGGCAGTCCGCCCTGGCGCAGAGCAGGCTGGTGGAAATGCGTTTCTATTATCTGCCAGGGCCGGCCGATGGAACCACCGCCACTGCGTATCGCGCAGTGAGGACTTTTGTTTACGATGCGACCGGCAGTAAGGCTACGCCAATGAGCGGGGTGAAGAGTCTCCCGTCGGGGATTATCATGGTATCGGGATCGACGTTTTCCACGTTGCTCGTGGCCGGGCAGGGTGGGAACGCGCCCACGACCGGTACGGAAAACCTTCCTTCGATGTCCAACGTGACCTACATGGCGTTTCAATTTCGCCCGAGCGGATCGACAAATCTCAATCCCAACGGCGCAAGCGGCGGAGACAAATGGTTTGTTTCGTTCAAGACCGAGACCGACCGGGCTCCCAACAATACAAGGCCTGCCGTCAATTTCATTACCGCACAGCTGGACCCGGTCAGCGGGCGGGTGCGTGTCTTCCGGCCCTAGATTCGCTGGATCGATTGCCTGAGGCTACTGCACCGGCGACAATTTTGTAACACTGGTCAGGGCCTGTGGAGTGGCAATCATCTGTCCAGCCGGTTTGTTGCCCTCGTAAAACACAACAGTTTCGGCTTTTGGCTGGGGATTCCATACGACGAATGTACGGATCCCGGTTTTGGCATTGTAATAAACCATCGAGGTCGGGCTGCCGCCGTGAAATTTCCAATCCACAAGACCCAGCGAGCGCATGGCGTGCGCCTGGTAATACATCACGGTCATTTCACCCGCATTATGGGCAATGTTGTCCCCGGGTTCGTTCCAGAGCGTATCGAGCTGTTGCGCCGCCCAGTCCGGATCATACATAAGCACATAGCCCAGCATCACGCTACCGAGGCCGGAACCGAATGATTTGATTTCGGCGGGTTTCGCGACGTGAGGCTGCTTGCCGGGCTTCGGGGCTTTTGCGGCATCGGCCTGCTCGTGCGCTTCATAGTCGTGGATCATGTTTTCGTAGGATTTGCGCGCGAAGGCGGGATCACGAACGAGATAGGAAAGCATCGGGGAAGCGGGCAGCCACTGGATTCCATAGATCCAGGCGGGATCGCCCGTGAAGTAAGTGCCATAGACTTTCCCGGCGCTCCATACCATGCCGGTCACTGGGTGTTTCCACTCCGGCGGGAAGACATCACCGCCGATATTGAACCAGTATTCGAGGGAGGCTTCGGTTTCCATCGCGTAGCCCATGATTCCCGTATCGGTCATTTCCTTGTTTCCCAATGCCTGTCCCAGATAAAGAAGACCCGCCCAGCTCTGCACGGCCTCGGATGATGATTCCTGGTTGTTCCCACCCTGCGATCCTGTGCCTCCCGCCCATGAATGCCCCTGCCAGATATCGAATGTGCGAAGGAAGGGGAACTCTTTGTCGGTGCGGTCCCAGTTTGCATACTGTTTCGCGACAAGCGTCGCCATCGGGCCATAATCGCTCGCAAACTGCCGGTCGTGCATGCTCAGGAGTGCTGTGGCAAATGTGAAGTAGCCGTAGTGGAAATGGTTGTCGTTGAACCCGTCGGAACCATAACTCGAATTGATGCCGATCAAGGCCTTCCATCGCGGATAACGGATGAAAAAATGATCCTTTTTTCCGGGAGTGTACGTGTACCAATCAGCCATTGCATCGCGCAGGGCGTCGCAGAACTTCTTGTAGTCCGGGTCTGCGGCCTGCTGGGCCATGAGCGCGCATTGGCCGAAGCGAAGGATGTCCTTTCCGCCCCAGTAGGTATCGGCGCCGAATTTCGGCTTTTGCAGCAGGTCCTCGAAATACGTGTGCAAACGCGCGGAGTCGTAATCACCCGTGCCGCCGATTTTTTTCGGCGCGGGCAGGTTTGGAAGAATGCCCTGGTACGGATAACTGATCGTGAATTCGTTGCCCGTGGTGCAGCGGAGTTTTCCACGCGGGGTCAGGTATTCGAGATTATTGAAACTGAGGTTGTTTGTCGTGATGCGGTAATGGTGTGGAATCCAACCCTGGATGATTTGTTTTTCAGTGCCTTTCAATAACTCCGTGGTGATCTTCCAGTTCGTGGCGACCATTCCTTTTGCAGCATCGTATTGCCACGAGATCTTCGTGTCGCGCGGGATGGCGTATGCGTAGCGATGGAAGTATTCAAAGTCCTTTTGCGAGGGCAGGGGACAGACCACCAGGAATTGCGACTTACCCGTGAATTCCACATTCACCGCGCCGTTTTCCATACTGAAACGGGTTCCGTCCGGCGCGAATACGCCGTACTGGCGCCCGCCGTACGCAATGCCGAGACAATCACCGGTGACCGGCGCCGCAACCGGCCTGCCAGTGATGTCGAAATATTTTGCATCAACAATCGCGCCCTTGTCCTTCGGCAGCGTCAGTACAGGTTGCGCGCCGTGGCACTCGACCCAGACGTACGGCATGCCTTCGCCCAATGTGACGTCCATGTATTTGTCCTGTGTTTCCCCGATGCGAAACGCGATGGCCCAGTCGGACCAATCCTTCGCCTGCGGATTGCCAGCCTTGAAGTCTCCACCGGCGGTGAGGCCCAGGGGAAGCTCGCTGACCGGGGAGCTTCCTTTATCGTCCCAACCCGTGGGAAAAAATATATCCAACCCCGATGCCGTGGTATCCACCCGCAGGGGATAAGACCAAAGCGCCACGGACTTGCTTTGCTTTGTAAACAGAAGATGCGTCCACCATTTGTTGGTGGGAATTGGCCGCCCGTCATTGGTGACGAGATTCAATTCCTTCTTTTCCATCTCCTCCGGTTTTCCCTTCGCGATTCCGGGAGGGGGGAAGGATGCGTAAGAACCTTTTCCAACCTGGACGGCTTCCTGCGCGGCACAGAATTGCATGGTGAGAATGGCCGTGAGCAGGCTGGTTTTGAAGACATGCCTCATATTTATTCCGATCTTTTGGATGCGGTTGTTACTTGATCTTGATCGGAATCGAGGATGCGGCAGCGGCGTTATATGGATTGTGTACGAAGCAATAGAGACGATACACACCGGGCTCCGTGGGAAGCTTCATTTCCACGCTGGTCAGGCCATTTTTTACGATGCCGCTGGAGTGGTCGGCAGTAGCGGCAGCGCCGGTGCCGGTGAGATCGTAAGTGGACATTTCTTTCACGAGCGACCATTGGATTTCCAGCTTCGCCTGCTGGGGATCGGTGGTCTGGATGGAAGCCTTGAGCGTGTCGCCGGGCGCTGGTTGGTCCGGCGTGGCGAGCGTGATCTTCGAGATTTCCGGACAACGTTGGGCCTGTGGTTTGCCGGACCAGAGATGGGCGAGAGTATCAACCCCGGCCAGCCTTGCGCCATCGGGCAAAAAGAGCCCGTACCATGTGGCGGTCGCTTCACGTTTGAAGCCCCACGTGAAAGCGTAGGAACCGAGGCAAAGCCCGTGCTGTGCGAGGACGGATTTGTCGTAAATGGCGCGGTACGTTTCCGCTTTCTCGGTGCTGGTAAGTTCACTAGCGGCGCCGAATGCATTCCGCCCGATCTCCCATGTGCCGGGCGGGCCAAATTCCGTGATGATGTACGGCTTTCCGACATTCGCCTTTTTAAAACGATCACCCACCGAGGGACCGCCGCCGTAGGAATTGATGCCGACGATGTCGATGTCGGGACAGAATTGCTTGATGTAGTCGAGTTTCTTCCCGCCGATCTCGGCGACCACGGTCATCGTGGGATGGTTCGGGTCGAGTTGATGGGCCATCTTTGCAAACTCTTCCATGGCTTTCCAAAGTTCGGGTGTGTCCTTTCCATCCGATTCCATTTCATTTCCGAGCGACCAGCAGAGGACTGCGGGATGATCTTTGAATTTGAGAATCGTCTGCCGGATCGTGTCGGATATACCTTTAACCTTGTTGGGATCACTCCAGTTGAACTTGTGCGGCAGCCAGATGCCGAGCGCCACGGTGAGGCCGAGTTTCTGCGCCTCATCGAGTTGCCCCGGAGTGTCCGCCCCCACGCCCCATGTGCGGAATGAATTGCCGCCGCATTGCGCGAGGAAATCCTTGGGCCCGCCACCGCCGCCGCCCTTGATGAAGTATGGCTTGTTGTCGCGAAGGAGTTCAAAGTTACTGCCGGAATGCACCACTTTTGCCGGGATGGCGGCTGCATGAGCAAATACGGGTAGCGCCAGAGAAATTGCAGTCCCGGCGAGGATTGTTTGGGTTTTGTGAAGCAGACGGCAAAGTTGTTGAAGGACCATGGTTCTATGAGTGAAAAGGTTTTGAGGGGGTGAAGTGAAAGAAAATAAAGCAGAATGTGCATAAAAGTGCAATACTTTTTATTGACCTTTTTTTCTAGCTGGCTTTTGATTCACTATGTAAGTTCCGCAGGTTCACCACTGTGGAAAATATTTATTACTGCGGATATTTTCATTTTTACCCCCGCAAGATACTATGAAAAAAAGACTCGTTTCCTTCGTTGTTGGAATAGCCATTCTTACGCCGTGGATAAGTTCACCGGCCCAGCGCGAGACGGTTCCGCTGCATGATGGCTGGAAATTCATCAGGCAGGATGTCGCGCAGGATGCGGCCGTTGATTCATGGGAGAGTATCGGTGTTCCGCATACATGGAATGCGAAGGACGGGCAGACGGGAAAGAAGGCCAATCCGGACCAGCCCGCAGGTTACTATCGTGGCCCGGGGTGGTATGCGAGGGAACTGGATATCCCCGCCGCGTGGAAAGGCCGGCGTGTGTTTATCCGGTTTGAGGCAGCCTCGCTTGTGGCTGATGTCTATCTCAATGGCCAGCATGTGGGTCAGCATCGGGGCGGTTTTGCCGCGTTTTGTTATGAACTAACGCCACTGGTGGATTTTAGCGGTAAAAACCTGCTGCGCGTGAAGGTGGATAACTCGAAGTTTGAGGATGTGCCGCCGCTGTCCGGGGATTTTACTGTGGATGGGGGTATTTATCGCCCGGTGGGTTTGATTGCGACGGATTCCACATGCATCACGCCGCTCGATTACGCGACTTCGGGCGTGTACCTCACGCAAAAGAGCATGGACGCGCAAAAGGCTGTGGTCGAAGTGGAAACCAAGGTTTCCAATACGCTAACCTCCGCTGCGCCAGTCACCGTGCAGATTGATCTGGCGAACGATACCAAGCAGCCACTCCAGACGATCCGCGTTGATTCGAAAATCGATCCTGCTGGAACACAATCTGTAAAACAAACGCTTACCATTCCGAATCCGCATCCCTGGAACGGTCGTCTTGATCCGTATCTCTATCACGTGCATGTGAAAGTGCTGCGCGATGGAAAAACCGTGGATGAAGTGGATGAGAATCTTGGGCTGCGCACCGTGGCCATAGACCAGGCCCGGAAGTTTCTTCTCAATGGTAAACCTTACCCGATCTACGGTGTCAACCGTCACCAGGAGCTTGTGGACAAGGGGTGGGCGCTTTCCCCTGCGGATCATGAAGCGGATGCACAGATCATCCTCGACATGGGCACGACAGCAGTGCGCCTGGCCCATTACCAGCAGAGCGATTATTTTCACGACCTGTGTGATCGTAACGGCCTGCTGCTCTGGCAGGAGATACCGCTAGTCGAGCGTGTGAATGGTTCAGATGAATTCAACGCGAACGCGCGTCAGCAACTCACGGAGATGATAATGCAGGGATACAACCACCCGTCGCTTGCACTCTGGGGCATCTACAACGAACTCGGCGCGAGCTGGAACAAGGAAAAAGGCGCGCCTCCCGAGCCATTGCTGCAAACCTTGCATGATCTCGCGAAGAAACTTGATCCGTCACGTCCGGTCGTCGCCGCATCGCAGTCCACTAATCACATGCCCATGCACGCGATCCCCGACTGGCAGGCATTCAATATTTATCCCGGCTGGTACTGGGGCAAGCCTGCGGATTTCGCCGCGACCATCGAAAAAGGTGTCAAGGAACTGGAAGGCAAAATCACCGCGATCAGCGAATACGGGGCTGGTGCGAACATAACCCAGCACGACGAAGGCGAAGTAAAACAGCCCAAGGCGGGAAGCCAGCACCATCCCGAGGAGTGGCAGGCCCATCTCCACGAAAGTGAGTGGGCGCAGGCGAAGGATAATGAACATCTGTGGGGAACATTTGTATGGGCGATGTTCGATTTTGCCAGTGCGGGTCGTAACGAAGGCGGCACGCCGGGGATTAATGACAAGGGCCTTGTCACCCACGATCACAAGGTGAAAAAGGACACCTATTATTTTTACCAGGCAAACTGGGCGGCTAAACCGATGGTGTATATCGCTTCACGCAGGATGACTCCCCGTAAACTGGCTGTCACCGATGTAAAAATCTACTCAAACTGCCCGCAGGTGGAACTGCGCGTGAATGGCAAATCGCAAAGCAATGTATCGCCGGATGGTGTGCACGTTTTCCTGTGGAGCAATATTATGCTCCAGCCCGGGAAAAATGTCATCGAGGCGGTGGCAATCCAGGACAAGCAAAAGGTCACTGATTCCTGCGAGTGGGTTCTGGAATAGCCCGCCTGATAACTACACCAGGCGGGCCTTTTCCAAATAGCCGCCGTCTCTTATACGATCCGGTTTGTTGATTCGGGATCGAACAGATGCACCTTCGCGGTGTTCATGTCGAACTGGAGGCGGTGTCCCGCCTCGCGGTGGTCGACTGATGCCTCGCTGCGGCAGATGATCGTGTGCGCGCCGGTTTGCAGGTAGAAGTTTGTCTCGGCGCCCATCGGTTCCACGATGTCGACCACGGCCTGGAAACGGCAGCCGTCGGCGGTGGCAGGGCCGTCGGCCAGTTCGAGCGCCTCGGGCCTTACGCCGAGGATCACGTCCTTGCCGGCAAAGGCCTTGGCGGCCTTGCGGTCTGGCAGCTTGATTTCCAGCACGCCGTCCCCGGATTCCTTGAAAATTACGGAGTCTCCCGGGCCATCCTTCAACTTGCCGGTGATGAAATTCATGGGGGGGCTGCCGAGGAAACCTGCAACAAAAAGGTTCTTCGGTCCGTTGTAGAGTGCGAGCGGAGCGTCGATCTGCTGCACAAAGCCATCCTTCATTACCACGATCCGGTCGCCCATGGTCATGGCTTCGATCTGGTCGTGCGTGACGTAGATCATCGTGGCCTGGAGGCGCTGGTGGAGCTTGGTGATCTCCGTGCGCATCTGCACGCGCATCTTGGCGTCGAGGTTCGAGAGAGGTTCGTCGAAAAGGAACACCTTGGGCTGGCGCACGATTGCGCGGCCCACGGCCACGCGCTGTCTTTGGCCGCCGGAGAGGGCCTTTGGCTTGCGGTCGAGCAGCATTTCGATGCCGAGGATTTTTGCCGCCTCGTTCACGCGCTTGCTGATTTCTGACTTGGGATATTTCCTCAGCTTCAATCCGAATGCCATGTTGTCATAGACGGACATGTGGGGGTAGAGCGCGTAGTTTTGGAAGACCATGGCGATGTCGCGGTCCTTCGGGGGGACATCGTTGATGCGGCGGTCGCCGATGTTGATGTCGCCCTTCGAGATTTCCTCGAGGCCGGCGATCATGCGCAGGGTGGTGGATTTTCCGCAGCCGGAAGGGCCGACAAAGACGATAAATTCACGGTCGGCGATCTCGAGATTGAAATCGGTGACTGCGGTGACGTCCTTGCCCTTCTCGCCCTGGTAGATTTTATAGACGTTTTTGAGGGAGACTTTTGCCATGGTAGATAATTTGAATGGTTGGAGGTTGCGCCCGGTAAAATTTAAGTGGCGCAATGGGCAGTCGCGTCACTGTAGGTGTGTTAAATAACACGGGTGCGTGTCATAGCGGGGTTGCGGGGCGGGGTCAATGTTCGATTGCGGAATGGGACATATAGGACGAATGAGACCTGTGCTTCAGGATTGCGGATGGGGGATGCGGGTAGTTATTGCAAATTGGTTTCAATGCTCCAAGCTGGCCGGGGCATTTTTGCTGTGAAAACAACAACATCATTCCTGTTTCGGTTCCTGCTGGTGATGGGTGTGTTTCTTCACCATGCGTATGGTGAAGAGTCTGCAAGGGCTGCATTTGTGCATGCGATGAGTTCCGTTGTGGAAGGCATGAAGGCAGACGAAGTCGAAAAATTGCTCGGAAAACCGGACGACGTTCGCACCCAGTTCGATCCCGGCGGAATTTCCAGGTATCAAACCACGGAAATATGGAGCTATGGAACGGATGGGCATCTCACTTTCCCGACACTTGGTTGCGTTTACATGAGTGAGGGCAGGGTGCAGGAGGTCGCGGGTGGCTACGGGGCTCCCCCGGATGCTGCCGTGTTCAGCGAAACGGATTTGAGAGAACTTCTGCGACTCATCGACTCCACCTGCGTAACTGGAAGCTACAATCCTCTCCGCTTTATTCAAGCCGTCAACGGGTTGCAGCCTCTCGGTAAGGAGAAGGCGCTGGCTGCCATCGGCGAATATATTCGTGTCCTGCCGCAGTTGCATGATCGCCTTCCAGTTTTTCTGTTGCTGCGCCTTTTGTTTGAGGTGCCGCAGGATCCCGGGTTCATGCCCGGCATGAAGGTGGGGATGCCCTCGGTGGTTGAGCCTGCGGACCACACGCTCCTGCCGCTCTTTCCATTATTTCTTGTGAATGGCATTCCCCTAAATCTTGTTACCGGTTATGCGCTGGCGGGCCAGGCGCAACCGGTGGAAGATCACATCGCGTATTTTAAAAAGAGTGGAAAATGGAGGACGCGTCCACTCGTTCCTTCCAATGAGCCACTTGCCGTGCTGGACTTGGTGGCGCATTCCCCGCAATGGATCTACAAGGAGAAACAGGATGACGACCCATACGGTCACGCGAAAAATCACCTTGCCAACGAGCTTCTCCAGTTGATCGATACTGTTTACAGGATCGAGCCGGATAGCAATGGCGACAGGGTTCCCGGAGTTCCATTTGATCAGCAGCGATGGAACCGGATAATGAAGGATGTCGCCGCGCTTCACATCAAATGGGACACGGCAAAGAATATATACGTTTTTGCCAATGGAACGTCGCTGCCTGAGGTAAAAGTACCCATTTATATGCGGCAGATATGGGACATCGCATCACTTGGCCCTGCCGCCAAACTGATTGTCGAGCGCAGGAACAAGGATTCCGTTTCCATGATCCTGCAATACAACGAATATCGCGGCGTCTCAATTTTGAAATCAACGGTGAAAGTCTATCGCGCTGGAGTGAAGGAAAAGCCTGTCGCGGTTTATTACATACCGCCCGCCAATGGCGGAGATATGTCCCACCAATCAACCTACCCCGATGTGAAACTTCCTGCCGGGGAGGGGGCGTATGCCGAAATCACCTTTGGCAATGAAACGACAAAAAGCGCCGTTTTTACGCCTTGAAATCGCGGTTCTGGAAAGCGGCAAGGCCTATCACGACGAATGTCGCGTCGAATGCGAGCAGATAGGTGTAGTGTTCGATAAGACGCGGCCAAGGCACATGTGGCAGGAAGACCTGCAACCATGCAGCCATGTGGGTTGTGATGAACCAGGGTCGCAGACTCTCAAAGACCGGGATATTGCGGAAAATAAAATCAAGAAGGATCACTGTGAGTGTGAGGATGGTGGCGGTTGCCGGTTTTACATTGAAACACGAGAACATCAACCCAAGGCTTGCAATGGAGGTGAAGCTGATGGCAAGCAGCGGAAGCGCGCAAAAATAGCGGATCAGCCCCGGCCCCTTTTCATAGAGGGCAAATACGTTTGCCATGGGCTCGAACACGAACAGTCCACCCCAGCCCTTGTAGAGTCCTCCTGCAATCAGCGCGATAGTCCCGATGAAAAGAACGAAAGCAAACGTGTAGATCACGCAGGAGATGTATTTGAGCGCGATGATGCGCAAACGCGAGATGGGCCGGCAAAGGGTCATGCGCAGGGTGCCATCTTCCACTTCCTTCGCGACAACGTCCCCGGCAACCAGGGCAATAAACAGTGTTTCCAGTATGAAAGGCCATATGATCATTAAAAATGCAAGGGTAAGGCCCGAGAAATACTGGTCGAATGCATAGCCATTCTGTTCGATCATGTGCCGGAAATAATTGCGCGGTTTTGGCAGGTTGGCGAAGAATAGAACCAGAATATCCACGAGTATAAATATACCGAAGCCAATATAGGTCCGCTTGCGGGCGAACATTTTTTTGAGTTCGTTGATGAGTTGAAACCAGAAGAGGCTCATGCTTTGGATATCTTCCCGAGGTATAACTCCTCCAGCGTCTGGCGGGCGGGTTCGACGGCGCTCACCCGAACTCCCACGTGGACCATTTTTGTGATAATATCGGCGATATCTCCGGCTGCCGGAAGTTCCACGATATTTTTCTCCAGTACCTTTGCCCCGCAGGCGAGGAGAACGGCGCGGCCTTTTTCCCAGTCGTCGATTTCGAGGCGGTATCGGGCACTTTTTCCAGCGAGATCCTTCCAGAATCCCTGAAAAACAAGATGTCCCTGGTTGAGGATCGCGATTTTGCTGCATAGCTGCTCCACCTCGGAAAGCTGGTGCGAGGAAAGCAGCACTGTCATGCCGTGCTCACGGTTCAGCCGCAGAATGAGGTTGCGCATCTCATGGATGCCCTCGGGGTCGAGCCCCTCGGCAGGCTCATCGAGGAGCACGAGTTCGGGGCGGGGGAGGAGCGCCTGGGCGAGTGCGAGGCGCTGCCGCATGCCGTGGCTGTAAACCCGCACGGGATCGTGGATGCGCTTTTCAAGTCCGACGAAGCGCACGGTTTCCTCCATCTCCGCGCGGCCCAACTTTGCGGTGTAGCCGGTGAAGATGCGCAGGTTGTTCCAGCCGCTGAGATAATCGTAGAAGCCGGGGGTTTCAAAAATCGCGCCCACCCGTTGCAGCGCCTGGAACCGGTTGTGCTGCACCGAGATGTCGCGGATGAATGCCTCGCCCCGGGTGGGATGCACCTGGCCGAGCAGCATCCCGAATGTCGTGCTCTTGCCCGCGCCATTGTGGCCCAGCAGCCCGAAAATTTCACCCTGCGGAATTTCCAGCGTGAGATCGTGAAGCGCGGGGCGGCCACGGAAAGTCTTGGCCAGATGCTCGAACCGGATCATGGGCTGGTGGAAAACTTCAGATCCTTGGTCGCGTGGCCGTCTGCGTACAGGATGTTGACCTTGTTCTGGGTATAGGGGTGGAATCCCGCCTTGTCGGAGAGAATCGGAATGTGGCTGAGATCGGTGGTGGTGAAGAAATTCAGGCTGGTGATCTTTTGGTCGTTCAGGGCGGAGTTCCAGTAATAGCTGGTGCCGGTCTTTGCCGCGAGCCCCTGGTTGTCGGACGGGCAGGTGAAAACTTTGGCGCCGCCTGTATAAGCATTCAGGGTATTGTCCACCGCAGCCGCATCCTGCGTGATATCGCTGCGGGCGGCCACGAGTTTCGGCATGGTTGCATTGTGCTCGCTGATGTAGAGATTCAGCGCGATGCCGAGCTGGCGGAGATTTGAGATACAGCCTGTCGCACGCCCGTTTTCGATCACGCGTTGATATACCGGAACTGAAATTCCCGCGAGCACGGCGATGATCACGATCACGACCATCAGTTCGATCACGGTGAAAGCATGCTTCATCGCGGCCCCTGCAAATTTCTCTGCATCTGCTCGATCAACGGGGCCATGTCGAGTTTTACATCGGCGTTTGCGTCACCGTAGAAGGAGCGGAGGCCTTGGTCCACGATCTTTTTCACGTTCTTGTCGTCGATATTGCGCGGTTGTTCGCCCTCGTGTTTGCGCATTTCAGTGAGAGTGCGGTCCACGAATTCCTTTCGCTTTGCCGGATCCATCTTGTTGAAGGACTCCATCATCTGCTTGAAACCGGCGGGCAGGGTGGCGTCCAGGAACTCCGACTGTTCCTCCGGGGTGAGCGACCGGTAGAAATTATCCGTGACATGCTCGCGACGGAGTTGCTGGCGCTCATCGTAGGTAAGGTGGTTGAGCATGTCCTCCACGTTTGCGATCGTTTTTTTCCGATCTGACCCGGTCTTTGATTTGATATCGTTCTTTTGCACGTAGGCGGTGATCGATGCTGCTGTGGGTTTCGCACCGCGTGCCAGATGGATCGCGACGAATGCGATTGTCCAGATGCCGCAGAGAACAAGCCCGATCTTCAGCCAATACTTCATGCGGGTATGATGCCACAAACCGGGGTGGCTTGCGCGATTTTTTATGTGCTGGCTGAATTATAAGCATTTGTGCGGTCGGTGGCCTCCTGTTACAAAACAACATGGCTTTTCAACTCTCCTCCCTTGAGACCCGTGTATTGGGCTGCCTGCTCGAAAAGGAACGGATTACCCCCGAGAATTATCCGCTCAGCCTGCATTCCCTTGCGACCGCCTGCAACCAGACCACAAATCGTGATCCGATCTCCAGTTATGATGAAAAGGTGGTGGAGCAGGGGCTCGATGCCCTGCGCGAGAAGAAGCTCGCCACCATGGTGTGGGGGGCGGGATCGCGTGTGCAGAAATACCGGCACAACCTGCTTGATCTCTACAGCCTCGATCCCGGCGAAGTCGCGCTCGTATGCGTGCTCATGCTGCGCGGGCGGCAGACTCCGGGGGAATTGCGCAGCCGCACGGAGCGGTTCCATGCTTTCGACAGCGTGCAGGCGGTGGAGGCGGCCCTTCAAAAACTGATGGAGGGTGATGATCCTCTCGTCCGCATTCTCCCGGCTAGCCCTGGCCAAAAGGAGAGGCGCTATGTGCAGCTTCTTTCCGGCGAGCCGGCAGCGGAGGAGACTGCGCAGGTGACGGCAGCCCCGGTTCCTCCGGGCGTTTTAACTGCACCGGGCAAATCGCGGGTCGATTTGCTGGAATCGGAGGTTGGCGCGCTGAAGGCGGAGCTTGCGGCGTTCCGGGAGGAGTTCGCGGAGTTCAGGAAGCAGTTTGAGTAAGGCCCGGCGGAAGCAGGTCTTGCTACGGGGTATGTTATTTGCTGGAATGAGGTCAGTTATTCCTCCGCTTCATGGAACAAAAGGCACGTATTCTCATTGTTGATGACACTCCGAGTGCCCGGATGATGAACGGCGCCGTGCTGTCCAAGGATGGATACGAGATCGATTACGCTTGCGATGCGAAGGAGGGCCTTCGGAAGGTGGAGGAGTTCAATCCGGACGTGATCATTTCCGATATCGTGATGCCGGAGATGGACGGATTTGAAATGTGCAAAGCGCTCAAGGGCGATGTGCGTCACCGCCACATCCCGGTGATCCTGCTTTCCGCGCTGGATAAAAAAGAGGATCTCGTGCACGGTCTGGATAGCGGGGCGGATGAGTTTCTGTCGAAGCCTGCCAATCCCGCGGAACTCCGCGCCCGTGTGCGCACAATGCTGCGGATCAAAAGCCAGCACGACGAACTCCAGGCATCGCTCAAGTTGCGCGACGACATCGCCCACACGATCGTACACGATATGCGCAGTCCGCTGAACGTTATCATCGGCGCAACGGAATTACTTTCCCTCTACGGCAGCGATGAGGGCAAGCGGGCGCTGTTTTGCGACCGCATCATGAAACAGGCACGCAGGCTCAATTCCCTGACGAACGATCTGCTGATGACCAGCAAGATCGAGCACGGGCGGATGCTGCTGAACCGGAAATCATTCTCGCTGGATGCAATGCTTGCGAAGACGCTTGATAATTACGAGATGATGGCCAGCGCCAGCTCGCACCGGATCGTCCTGGAGCTATCGGACGACCCGATGCCGCAGATGCATGGCGATCCCGACCTGATAATCCGCGTTTTTGACAACCTGATCACCAACGCGCTGAAATATTCGCCTCCCAACACGGAGATCCGCGTGAGTGCTGTGCATAATCCGGAGACGGATTCCATCGAAGCGGAGGTTGCCGACCAGGGATCAGGCATTCCGATGGAGCAGGGGGATGTGATTTTCGAGAAGTACGGGACGCTCCAGAATGCGCCGGAAGGGGTGAGGCAGTTCGGGCTCGGGCTTTATTTTTGCAAACTTGCCTTGGAGGCGCACGGGGGAAGTATTAAAGTCGAACCCAATCAGCCTTTTGGCTCCGTATTCAGCATAGTGGTGCCGGTCATTGCGCCCGAGCAGGCCAAAATTTCGGAAACTGTCAACACGGACGGGTGAGTGCCGCAACGCGGGATCCTAAATGAGCAAAACCCGCCGACAGGGCCGGCGGGTTTCGCGATGTCATTTTTACGGATTAATTATTCTTCTTGTTAGCGCCGGGCCAGCCATGACGCGGGCCACCGGGACCATTGGGGCCGCCCTGCTGGTGGGGATTGTCGCCTGCGCCGCCGCCTTCAGGAAGATCGAGTTCCTTGTTCTTGCTGAACAGATCGGCACTCAATCCCTTATAGTCCACAAACCAGACGCCGCGGGCTTCATGCTTCCTGGCGGCCTCGTTTCCCTCGGGGGTGGCTTCCGGTCCCGCGTTGGAATCGGATGGGCGCTTGTGAAAAGGAGGATGGTGGCGATGGGCAAGGAGCAGTGTTCCGCTCAAAATGCGCGAATTTCTGCCGTGAGGATCCATGCCGTAGTAGTGGGCGAAATGCTCGCTTTCCTTTTTTGGCACGGCGACAAGGATTTCACCTCCCAGTTTGCGCTCTGGAGTCAGGGTCATGGCGTGGTAGAAAATGACCTCGGACAACGGGCTCTGGAAATGAGCCGGCCTGACGAATGCCACATTCAGCTTGATGGTATGGCCTTCATACTCCCACGGGGAGACAAGAATGCCATCCGCGCTTTCCGGAATGGAGGCAAGTAGTGAACCGGCGCCGAAAAGGAGGGCCAGACAACACAGAATTACAGGGGGTGTTTTCATATGATGTATAAACACGCAAAACTGGCCGGGGTTGCGGATATTTTCACCGCTGGCCTGCCAGTAACTGATCAATGGCCCGACGATGAGGGGCCGCGAGAGCAGTTTGAGACAGTTCTTTTACATTGTACCAGCGCTGGTGGGTGGCGGGTGCTTCCGGCGGGGGCTGTGGAAAGATGCTGAGCGTGACCCGGTGATGGGTGAAGGGGTAGGTGAGTTGAAGGATAGGAGATGTGATTGGTGATTCGTGAATGGTGAATGATGTGGAGCGTAGCAGCGGGAGCTTCCAGAGGCCTCGCCAGCGCTGCCCGGTTTGTTGTTCCAGAAGGATGCGACCGTTTTTTACGATCCATGCCGAGTTTTCCGTGAGTTCCACGGTTTTCCGGCGGGGTTTCTTGATGGGCAGGGTTTCGGGGTTGGTGGCGTGACAGAACTTGCGCACGGGACACTCCGGGCATTTAGGGGAGCGTGGCAGGCAAATGAGCGCGCCTAATTCCATGATGGCGGAATTATAGATGCCGGCCTTCCGTTCGGGTTGCAGGCCTTCCGCCTCGCCCCACAGGATGCCTTGGCCGGTCGTGGTATCGATGGGCTTCTGGAGATTGATGAGCCGGGCGATTACCCGTGCGATATTTGCGTCGATGATCGGCGTTGAGGTGTCGAATGCAAATGTAGCAATCGCCCCGGCGGTGTACCTGCCGATGCCGGGCAGTTTCCGGATATCGTGCAGGGCAGGGGGCATTTTTCCACCATGTTCCTGCATTATGATCTGAGCGGCGCGATGGAGATTCCGCGCACGGGAGTAATAACCCAGGCCCTGCCAGAGGCCGAGCACGTCTGCCTCCGAGGCAGAGGCCAGTGCGTCGAAATCGGGAAAGCGCTTCATCCACCGCCGGAAATAATCCAGCACCGTGACCACTTGCGTTTGTTGCAGCATGATCTCCGAAATCCAAATGGCATAAGGATCATGCGTCTCGCGCCACGGGAGTTTTCTTCCGTTTTTTTTGAACCAGCGGGTGATGCTGGTGCGAAACAATTCTGGGTTTTGGATTGCGCTCACGGCGTGGCTTTCAGAATTTAGGGAGAGGGCGCCATTGTCAACGCGCCTTTTAGGTGGCTAACGTATAATGAAACCGACTGAACGTTTTTCAAACCGTGCCGACGATTACCGGCGCTATCGCCCCGGTTATCCGGTGGCAGTGATCGATCTCATGCGGGATGCCTGTGGATTGAGAGTGGGCGCGTCGGTTGCAGACATCGGTTCCGGGACCGGGATTTTTTCGAAATTGCTGTTGGAAGGGGGATTTGATGTCACGGCGGTGGAACCGAATGAGGCGATGAGGGAGGCGGCGGAGCAGGATCTGCGGTGCTTTCCGGGATTCCATTCCGTAGCGGCGGCAGCAGAGGAAACCGGGTTGCCGGCCGCCTCTTTCGACGCAATCACCGTCGCGCAGGCGTTTCATTGGTTCAACCATGAGGCGGCCCTCCGGGAGTTTCAACGGCTCCTGCACGCTGATGGATTTGCCTTTATTATCTGGAATCACCGGCAGATCGATACCTCCCCGTTTCTTTGTGATTATGAAGAACTGCTCAGAACCCTCGGGTTGCCATATGAATCCGTTGTCCACCGGGACCAGAATGCCCGGACACGCAGCCTCGAGGAGTTTTTTCCAGCCGGTTCGTTGCAGGTCGCACGGTTTGAAAATCCGCATACCATGGACTGGCTGGCGCTACGCGGCCGCTTTCTTTCCGCCTCGTATGCACCGGCAAAAGGCGATCCCTGGCATGAAGAATACGTCACCCGCTTGGAGAAGATTTTTCACAAGCATGCGGTAAATGACCTCGTGATTTTTGACCAGGAAACAAAAGTCTATTACGGGAAGCCGGGAAAGACTGAAAAATAGACAGCCATGTTGAGAAAAGACTGCCTAAAAATGATCCTGCAGCCATACGGGCTGCCTGCACACATAAAGCGCAGCGGCGCGATGAGCGCTAAAATTGAAAGCATATCGTAGAATGTATATCCCAAGCGCATTTGATATCCAGGATCCCGTAAAGATCGGGGATATCATTTCATCCAATAGTTTCGCCACCCTTGTCTCGCAGGATGGAGACTCCATTTTTGTGAGTCATCTGCCATTCATCCACAAGCCGGGGGAGGGCGCAAAGGGAAAGCTGATCAGCCACATGGCGAAAGCCAATCGCCATTGGAAACTTTTCCAGGAAGGGAAGGAAGCGCTCGTCATTTTTAACGGACCCCACGCTTACATATCACCGAACTGGTATGTGGCTGAAATTGCCGTGCCAACGTGGAATTATGCAAATGTGCATGTTTACGGTATTCCAAAGATCATGGAGACGGATGCGGAGTTGACCGCACTATTGGATGAAACGGTGCAAAAACACGAAGCCGGGAGACCGAATCCCTGGACCCTGAATATGCCGGAAGACATGGAAGCCAGATTGCACATGGCCATCGTCGGCTTTGAAATTGAAATCACGCGGATCGAGGCAAAATTCAAGCTGGGACAGAACCGCTCCAAGGAAGATCAAATAAAAATGATCCAAACACTCAAATCCAGCGGCGATCCGGAATCGATCCGCCTGGCAAGTTTGATGGAAAGTGATTTTCAGGATGCCTGATATCCATATGGATTTCTATTGCGATGAGGTATTGAAGGGACGGGTTTCAGTCAAGCTGGTGGTCGAGACGGATAATGTAATGGCTTTTCATCACACCAACCCATATTGGCCCGTTCATATCGTTGTGATTCCCAAAAAGCACATTGCCTCGCTGGCCGATTTCCAACCCGGGGACGAGATCATCATTCAGGAATTGCTGGCTGTCGCTGCGGATGTTTGCCGGAGAGTGACCGCAGGGCATGGAGGCTGCCGGCTTTCAAGCAATTGCGGAGATTTCCAGAGTAACAAGCACCTTCACTTTTATATCCACCACGGCCAGCGATTGAGACAGGAGGATGGAACACCGATCCCGCAGCATTAAAAGAACACGACGCGTCCAAATCCGGCCCTGAAGTTTTCGCTCGGCGTTCCTGTTGATTTACGGTTAATTTACCGCATCGATGGCTGATAAACCGCTCACACTTTTTACCTCGCCCCTCACGGCGGAGCAGGCGGCAAAATTAAAGACGCTGTTGCAGGCAGACGGGTATCGTTTCGAACCGAAGCCCTACACGCTCTACTATGCCACCAAGGAGAAACTGAACGTGGCGGTCTACGAGAAGGGGCCGAAAGTGGTTTTGCAAGGGAAGGGGACGGAGGAGTTTGTGCAATTCCGCCTTGAACCGGAGATTCTCGGGGAGGCAAAGCTGGGCTACGAGGAAGTGCATAATCCTGCAATGTTCGAGCCACACTTCGGCATCGACGAAAGCGGCAAAGGCGACTTTTTCGGGCCACTGGTGATTGCAGGGGTGTATGTCGATCGTGGCATAGTGCGGAAATTAATGGAAGCGGGTATCCAGGACAGCAAACGCATCGGGTCGGATAAAAAAATTCGCGATCTCGCGAAGATCATCAAGAGTACGCAGGGGGCGGTGGCAAGCGTGGTGGAAATCGGCCCTGTGAAATACAACGAGCTTTTCCAGAAGATCGGCAATCTCAACCGATTACTCGCGTGGGGCCATGCACGTGTGATTGAAAATCTCGTGGAATTGAAGCCGGATTGCCCTCGCGCATTGTCAGATCAATTCGCGAATCCGAAGCTCATCGAGCGGTCCTTGATGAGCCGTGGCAAATCCATCAAGCTTGAGCAAAGGACGAAAGCAGAGTCGGATCTTGCCGTGGCGGCGGCATCGATTCTGGCGCGTGAACGTTTTATCGACTGGCTGGAAAAGGCCGGTAGGGTGCATGGAAAAACCATCCCGCGCGGGGCATCGGAATTGGTGAAAGCTGTTGCGCGGGAGATGGTTGCATCGCGAGGGGAAGGAGTTTTGCCGCAGGTCGCCAAGATGCACTTCAAGACCGCCCAGGAGGTGTTGAAGAGTGTTTAAATTTGTGAATTGCAAGGACGCAAAACTTCGGCTAGGTGTAAAGGGGTATGGCAAACCTAACGAAGAGAGACCTCGTTGTAAAAATCAGCAATGAAACGGGCCTGGTGCAGCACCAGGTTTTTGATGTCATACAAAAGACGCTCGACCACATCACCACGAGCCTGGCAAACGGGGATGCGGTGGAGTTGCGCAACTTCGGCATTTTCGAGGTCAAGTTGACCAAGGCGCGGGTTGGACGCAACCCGAATGTCCCGGGCAGCCAGTTTGTGATCCCGCCGCGCGCGACAGTGAAGTTCAAGAGCGGCAAGATAATGAAGCAGAAGGTTTCCAAGCTTTCCGCCGTACTCAAGCGCGGCAAGTAAAAAGGCCTCCATCTTTCGAGCAGGCTGTAATTTTTTCACGTTTCCACGCCGGAAGCGTGTTTTGAGCCCTTGCAAAACCGGAGTTCATGCACGAACTTCGTTGCCCATTTTAAATGCAGAAGAAAACCATCCAACTTATTCCTGATCCCGGCTCGGTGCAGATCCGCGGCGCGAGGCAGAACAACCTCAAGGGGATCGACCTCGATCTCCCGCTCGGCAAGCTGAACGTGATCTCCGGCCCGAGCGGCAGCGGCAAGTCGAGCCTGGCCTTTGACACGATCTATGCGGAGGGCCAGCGGCGCTACGTCGAGACGTTCAGCCCGTACACGCGGCAGTTCCTGGAGCGCATGGACAAGCCGAAGGTGGATGAAATACGCGGCATCCCACCGGCGATTGCGATTGAGCAGTCGAATAATGTGAAATCGACCCGCTCGACCGTGGGCACGATGACGGAGATCAACGACTACCTGAAAATCCTCATGCCGCGGGTGGCGCGGGCCTACTGCCCCACGTGCGATCGCGAGATCCGGCCTGAAAGCTCGAAATCGGTCGTGGATCACGTGATGGCGCAGTTCGGCGGGGAATCGTTGTTCATGACATTCGCGATCCCGGTACCACCCAAGACTGTTCCGAGGAAGTTTTTTGAATTCCTTCAGCAGCAGGGATATCTGCGCGTTTGGATCGACAACGCCGTGCATCGCACCGATGAGGAACCCACGGTGAAGCGCCTCGGCGGACTCATCCACGTGATCCAGGACCGCGTGACGGTCAACGAGGAGAACCGCGGCCGCATTACGGAAGCCGTGGAAACGGCGCTCGGGTTTGGAAAGGGGAAGATCGCGTTCATTCACCCCACGACATTCGAGGTGCATCCATTCTCCACAGGGTGGCATTGCGCGCATTGCGACATTAATATCACCCCGCCATCGCCGGGACTTTTCAGCTTCAATAATCCGCTTGGCGCCTGCCCCGCGTGCCGTGGATTTGGACGCAGCATCGGCATCGACCTTGACCGGGCGATCCCCGATCGCAGCCTCAGCATTTACCAGGGCACGCGGGGACCGTTCCAGACCGAGAACGGACGCCAGTGCCAGAACGATCTTTTGAAATACGCCGCCGAGTGCGAGGTCGACACGCATACCCCATTTGAAGAGTTGTCCAAGGCCGACCAGGAGTGGGTGCTCTACGGTGATGATCCGGATTTGAAAGGCGAGGAACTCGCAGAGAACGACCGCTGGTACGGCGTGAAAGGCTTTTTCACATGGCTGGAGACGAAGACCTACAAGATGCACGTGCGCGTTTTGCTGAGCCGGTACCGGTCTTATAATCTTTGCAAATCATGCAACGGCGGTCGATTCCAGCCGGCCACGCTTAATTTCAGAATCGGGAAGAAAACATTGCCGCAGATCGCGGTCACGCCGATCTCGCAGCTCGTGAATGAAATTGCGAGTACTCCGTCGGTGGTTGCTGGTGATACCACCGCAGAGATGCTTCGCGCCGAGGTCGCGACACGCCTGCGCTACCTGGTGGAAGTGGGACTTGGCTACCTGACCCTGGACCGCGCCACGCGGACATTGAGCGGCGGCGAGGTGGAGCGTGTGAATCTCACCACCTGTCTCGGGGCGTCGCTGGTGAACACGTTGTTCGTCATGGACGAGCCGACCGTAGGACTGCATCCGCGCGACGTGGGGCAATTGATCCGCGTGATGAAAAATCTGCGCGACAAGGGGAACACCCTGCTCGTGGTGGAGCACGAGGAGTCCGTGATCCGCGCTGCGGACAATCTCATCGAAATCGGACCGGGCCGCGGCGAGGCGGGCGGAGAACTGGTTTTTGACGGGCCAATCTCAGGGCTGGAAAAGGCGAAAAGATCGCTGACCGCCGATTATTTGACGGGCCGCAAGACCATTCCTGTGCCCAAAAAACGGCGCACGCCCAAAAACTGGATCAAGGTGCAGGGCGCATCGGAGCACAACCTGCGCGACATCGATGTCGATTTTCCGCTCGGCGTTTTCGCTTGTATAACAGGCGTCTCCGGCTCGGGGAAAAGCACGCTCATCCACGACGTGCTTTACCAGAATCTGCTGGAGAAAAAATGCATCCCCACGGGCGAGGCAATCATCGGCAAATGCAAAAAAATCACCGGCGCGCATCGCGTGGAAAATGTGGTGATGGTCGATCAGTCGCCACTATCGCGCACGCCGCGCTCCAGCCCTGCCGTTTATCTCGGGGTGTTCGAGCATATCCGCAACCTTTTCGGCGATCTTCCCGAGTCGCAGGAGCAGGGGCTCACGGCCGGCTCTTTCTCGTTCAATTCTGGCAACGGCCGCTGCGAGCGCTGCGGCGGGAACGGGTTTGAAAAAATCGAGATGCAGTTCCTCAGCGATCTGTTCGTGCGCTGCCCGGAGTGCGAAGGGAAGAAATACCAGCCGCACATTTTAAAGATCCACTACAAGGGAAAATCGATCCACGACATCCTGGAATTGACCGTGAGCGAGGCCATCCGCTTTTTTGCGGAGAAGGAGACGCGGTCGATTGTCGAGCCGCTGAAAATCCTGGAGGAGGTCGGTCTTGGTTATTTGAGACTGGGGCAGCCGCTGAACGTGCTGTCCGGCGGTGAATCCCAGCGCCTGAAGCTGATCAGCCACCTGATCGATGAGGAGGAGAAGAACAGCCTGTTCATTTTCGACGAACCGACCACAGGGTTGCATTTTGACGATGTCGCGCTGTTGCTGAAAACATTCCAGCGCCTGGTGGACCAGGGAAACAGCATCATCGTCATCGAGCACAACCTGGAAGTCATCAAATCAGCCGATTACGTGATCGACCTCGGCCCGGAGGCGGGAATCGACGGGGGACTTGTGGTTGCAGCAGGAACGCCGGAGGAGGTTGCCGCCGTTGAACAATCCCACACCGGAAAATATCTGCGTGAATTGCTCGGCAAGGGACGGGCGGGCTACGACAGATCGTTGAGAGCATTGAACGGTGGAAGCTATGCGGGCGAGGAGTTTTCCTCGCGTGTGGCCGAGGAGCCGCCGGGCAGGAAGCTGGCGCTGGCCAATCACTCGATCCAGATTCATGGGGCGCGGGAGCACAACTTGAAGAACATCTCGCTCGCGATTCCGCGGGATAAGATGGTCATAATCACCGGCCTGAGCGGCTCGGGGAAATCTACATTGGCGTTCGATATTTTATTTGCGGAGGGGCAGCGACGTTTCCTCGACAGCATGTCGCCGTACGCGCGGCAATTTGTGGAGCAGCTTGAGAAGCCCGACGTCGATCTGCTCACCGGCCTGCCACCCACGGTGGCAATCGAGCAGCGGATTACGCGTGGCGGAGGAAAATCGACGGTTGCAACGGTGACCGAGGTTTATCATTTCCTGCGTCTGCTGTTTGCGAAGCTCGGCACCCAGTATTGTCCGAAATGCAATGTGCCCGTGCAGAAGCAGAGCGTCGCGGCAATTACGAAACAGGCGGAGATCGCGGCGGAAAAAGAGAAGATAAGGCTGCTCGCGCCGCTGGTGAAGGCGAAAAAAGGTTTTCATACCGAGGTTGCCAAGTGGGCCTCGAAGCAGGGCTTCGAGACATTGCTGGTCGACGGCGAGTTTGTCGATTCGGAGGAATTTGAAAAACTTGAGCGGTTCAAGGAGCATTCCATCGATGCATTGATCGGCGAGTCGGGCGACAAAAAAACCATAAAGGACCTGGTGACCCGCGCTCTGCAGGTGGGGAAGGGATCGGCCCGCATTCTCGATGCCAGGGGGCACTCTACGATCCTGAGCACGGAGATGAGCTGTCCGGGCTGCGGCCAGTCGTTTGAGGAACTCGACCCGCGTTTGTTTTCATTCAATTCGCCGCACGGCTGGTGCAATGGCTGCCGTGGTTTTGGCGAGGTGTGGGACGCGCCGGAGGAAGACGAGGGAGAATCTGTGCTCGAATCCGAGTTGAGCGAGGAGCGCCAGCATGAGTCGCTGGATGAAGGGCAGGCGGTGCAATGCCCGCTCTGCAAGGGCTCGCGGCTGAACCAGATCGCGCGGAACGTGAAGCTGCAGGGGGCGACCATCGACAATTTCACTTCATGCTCGGTGAGCTCGGCCCAGGCGCACCTGGATCGTTTCAAATTCGACGCGTCGCAAAAAGTAATCGCGACGGACATCATTCCCGAGATTTCGCAGCGCCTCCATTTCATGAAACAGGTGGGGCTCGATTATCTCGCATTGAACCGCTCGGCGAAGACATTGAGCGGCGGCGAATCGCAACGCATCCGCCTGGCTGCACAGTTGGGTGCGAATTTGCGGGGTGTGCTGTATGTGCTGGATGAGCCGACTATCGGGCTTCACCCGCGTGACAACCGCCAGCTTCTGGACACGCTTGAGGCTTTAAAGGCAAAGGGCAACTCGCTCGTCATCGTGGAGCACGATGAGGACACGATGCTCCGGGCCGATGTAATCGTCGATCTCGGGCCGAAGGCCGGTATGCATGGTGGCGAAGTCGTGGCCGTCGGCACGTTGAAGGAGATCATGGCGAATCCGCGTTCCGCCACGGGGCGCTGCCTCAAGACACCGCTGAAACACCCGAGCCGCGGCGAGCGGCGTTCGTTGAAGGATGTCGAACACTGGCTGGAAATCCTGGGAGCGCATACCAACAACCTGAAGGACGTGGACGCGCGTTTCCCGATCGGTAGGCTCACCGTGATCACCGGCATATCAGGTTCCGGCAAAAGTACATTGATGCGCGGTGTGCTGCTGGAGGCCGTTAAACAAAAACTCAGCAAATCGAAAACTGCCACCGAGAGGGAAATCGCAACGGTTCATGGCACGGAGTTTCTGGAGGCTATTTACGAGGTGGACCAGTCGCCAATCGGCAAAACGTCCCGGTCCACCCCGGCGACCTATATCAAGGTGTTCGACGAAATCCGCAAGCAATACGCGACGCTTCCGCTTTCGCGCATGCGCGGGTACACGGCGAGCCGCTTTTCATTCAATAATGAAGGTGGACGCTGCGAAACGTGCGGCGGGCAGGGCGTGATCAAGGTGGAGATGAATTTTCTGCCAACCAGCTATATCCCATGCAGTGATTGCCACGGGTTGCGCTACAATTCGCAGACACTGGAAGTGCAGTACAACGGAAAAAGCATTGGAGACGTGATGGATCTGACCATCGAACAGGCTGCGGAATTCTTTAATGCGAACCAGAAAATCCATCGTCCACTCTCGCTTCTGACGGAAACCGGTCTCGGTTACCTGAAACTTGGCCAGCCGAGTCCCACCCTCAGCGGTGGCGAAGCACAGCGGCTCAAGCTGGTGACTGAGTTGACACGTGGTGTCGGGCGGGCATTGAACGACCGTATCCGCCGGCAGCGCCAGCCCAAATCGACGCTTTATCTTTTGGAAGAGCCGACAATCGGACTGCACATGGCCGATGTCGAGCAGTTGCTCAAGGTGTTGCACAGGCTGGTGGACGAGGGAAGCACAGTGGTCGTCATCGAGCACAACCTGAGTGTGATTGCGGACGCTGATTACATCATCGATATCGGGCCGGAAGCCGGTGAGAACGGTGGCAACATCGTCGCGGTGGGCACCCCGGAGCAGGTCGCTAAAAACAAGACCAGCCGCACGGCGCCATTCCTGCGGGAAATATTGAAGATAAGTGACGGTTTTTCCGCGATCCGCGCCGGCTGCAAGGCCGACTGCGAGCAAAGCCACGAGAGAGAGTTGAAGTATAAGCCGGGGCAGGGAAAATTCGATGCGATTCATGTAAGACGGCCATGAACTCAGGATGTAAATGCCGGAGTAAAAACCGAGTGGCAGGGCGATAAGCAGTAACAACTGCATCGCAAGCATGCCACGATTCTTCATTGCGATGCATGGCAACGCAGCGGTCAGCGCGATCCATAGCAGGCTCCAGTCGCGCAGGCTTGCGAGTTCATGTCCCGTTGCGTGCAGAATCGGGCCAATGCGGTTGAGATTTGCCAGCACTGTATGAAACGTAAATGGAAGGAAATCGGTGCTGGGTTGAGTTTTGAGTATTTTTAACGCGATATTCCAGCCGCCCCAAAGGATCATTCCCGGCAACGGCACGAGTAGCGCCACAAAATAATTTCGCTTCCGCATGAAGTGGCAGACCGCCAGCGCCATCAAGCATAGCCAGAGGATCAATCCCTCCCGTTTCATCCAGGGCAGTGTGCCGGCGAGAAAGGAAAATAGAATCGCGTTTGAAGATGGACCCTCCCGCAGGTACAGGAGGAGGTAAACGACTGCGGCGAGATAAAAAACCGCCATTGGAAAATCCGCATACCCGGATAATGCATTTCCCAATCCCGTGAGGGGATAGGAAATGAAAAAGAGCATCGAGGCGGCGAGCAACCCCGCCCATCTTTTTCCACTGAGCCGCGAGCAACCGGTGTAAAGAATCAGGGCTCCTATTCCATAAAAAATCGGAAAGATGACACGAACCCAGAATTGATCGCAATCGCCGATCCAGAGGTAGAGCCATGTCTCGATCATCGGCAGCATCAATGGATATTCCGGGTGGGTGAACAGCCTCGTGTCATCCGTGAAATAGCTCAGTGGCAGCCTTCCCTCGTGCAAAAATGCATAGCGCGTCTTTACCTCCCACACGAGCAAGCCATCCCAGCCGAACGATTCCCTGCACGCCATGACTATCACGACAATGAACTCCGCCAGCAACGCCACGCAAAGCACCGTCTCTACTGCATTGGCAGGTTTGGGCCAGGAAATTTGCCGCCGTTTCCTGCCGAGTATTTTCAGGCCCGTCCCACCAAGTGTAATACATGCCAAGGCCACGATCCATTGCAGGATCAGTCCCTGAACAATGATTCCCATGCATGCCAGCGCCAGGGAAATAAACAGGGTTCCGAGCAGCCACGAGAGAGCCAGCAACTCAACCGGTGAAATCTTCGATGCATGTTTAAACAACATCATGCCCAGCCCGAAACCGGCGGCGAAGATCAGGAGCAAGGCGATGAGAACGGCTGCAACGTTCATTTTTCAGGCAGCTCCACCGGAATCACGGACAATGGTATTCCTATTTTTTCTGCATGCGGACTATCCGGAGGCAGGGGGAATGAGTAGAATATCATCGCTGAAAATGAGGCGTTTCTAAAATCGGAGACTGCTTTCCTCAGCCCCTTTTCATCCATCGGTACCGACCAGACGGCCCGTGGCCAGGCAAGATAGCTGGAAACCTGATAAGTGATGATTGCCAGCCCGTCATTTTCCGGCCAGAAAAATACCATCGGGCGCATGGATGGAATCTGCGCGAAAGCGTCAGTGAGTTTTTGCGAACCGCCGGATATCGAAAGCGGGGGTTTCAAGAGCCCGTCGGAAACGCAGGAAACACCGGTGCCGTCGATCTTCGAAGTGCCGGATGCCGTTTTAAAACTTCGAAAACCGGTGACGGCGAAAGCAGCGAGAATTACGAGCCAGAAAATCAAATAACCGCTGACGCGGGCATGGAGTTCTTCGTTTTGCAAAATATTCAATGCATTGGAACCGGCAGACTGTGATTGAATCACATTGCCAAAATGATGCAAAGTCTTTGCTGATTCCTTAACCCGATACCGTTGTCTTCATTCATGTTTGCCTATTACCTGCATAATTTCAGCCCCTACATATTCAAATTCGGCGAGAACTTCGGTCCACGCTGGTATGGATTTGCCTATGTGATGGCGTTTGTCTGCGGTTACTGGCTCTATACGTGGCTGGCGAAGAGTGGTTATTCCGAAATGCCCGCGGAAAAAGTGGGGGATTTCATCACTTGGGCTGCGCTCTTCGGGGTGATGCTGGGAGGACGGCTGGGCTATGTGTTGTTTTACAAGTTCGATGATTACAAAAGCCATCCGCTCGATATTTTCAAACTGTGGGACGGCGGGATGTCCAGTCACGGCGGAATGCTGGGATTGATTTTATTCACCCTCTACTACGCGCGACGGCATAAATACTCATGGACGGGCGTTGGTGATAATCTGTGCGTCGTCGCGCCGATCGGGCTTTTTTTTGGGCGTTGCGCGAATTTCATCAATGGCGAGCTGTACGGGCGTATAATCACCGGAGATCCCTCGCAAAAAGTCCTCTGGTGGGGCATGCAGTTTCCTCATGAGTTGATTGAAAAACCAGTCACGCCGGAAATGCAAACCATTCACCAGCGTGTCGTGGAGAAAGCAATCGGGGCCTGTGAAAAAATCGGCCCCGGGCTGGATGATCCCTGGAACATTGTGGATGCTGCCCGGACGAATCAATCGGTCCGGGATGTCCTTGCGCAAATTTTACCGATACGTCATCCGTCCCAGATCTATGAGGCGCTCCTCGAAGGTATCGTGCTATTCTGTGCGCTCTGGTTTTTGCGGACGAAAATTCGCTCCCCACGTGGTGTTCTCACGGGGATGTTTTTCATCCTCTATGCATTGCTGCGGATTATCGGTGAGAACTTCCGCGTGCCGGATGCCCCGATGACAGGGCCGCTGACGCGCGGCCAGTTTCTCTCGCTTTTCCTCATTTTGATCGGCTCGGCATTTGTCATATATGGCATGGTGACGAAACATTATGAGAAAGCCGGCATGGCAAAGGCACAACCGATGAAAAACTGATGCGCCCGGTCGAGGAAATACAACAGGTGAATGATCGTCTCATTTACTGGGAGGGGTATGATCCTGCGGTCAAAGTCGATCTCTCTTCGCATGCGATACTGACACGCGACGGATGGGTTCTGATTGATCCCATACCGCTTGGCGATGAGCCTCTTGCCGGGTTGGGCGCGCGGGCCGGATTCGCCGCAATTCTGCTTACAAACGGAAATCATGAGCGGGCTGCCGCTGACTTCAAAAGAAAATGTGGCGTGCCTGTCATCGCGCATAGGGAGGCTGTGGATGAGCTTTCGATGGAGACCGATCAAATCGTTTCAGACGGGGGCGAAGTGATCGGGTTGAGAGTCATTCACCTTCCGGGATTCGCGCAGGGTGAGATGGTGCTGTATTCCCCGGACCATGGCGGACTGATGATGCTGGGGGATTCGTTGATAAATTTGCAGCCAGGCGGCCTCATGGTTTTGCCGGATAAATATTGCGCGGATCCCCGGGGTGGTCGCAAGTCGTTGCAAAAACTGTTGCAGTTTCCGTTTGAAGTAATGACATTTGCGCACGGCATGCCAATCACGGCGGGTGCGAAACAGCAGCTCGAAA
>Ga0268264_10000879_pt1 | contig 31672 bp, 23 predicted proteins | sample KBSSwiS32_FD_190357 | JGI IMG/M metagenome (GOLD analysis project Ga0268264, IMG submission 190357) | Switchgrass rhizosphere microbial communities from Kellogg Biological Station, Michigan, USA - KBS Switchgrass S3-2 (SPAdes) (version 2) | ecosystem: Host-associated > Plants > Roots >...
GATCGTTCGGTACCGGGCTCGGCGTCCGCGCCGCGCTTTCGCGTTCGGCCCAGACCGGCGCCCGCAGGCCCGCGATCGAATGGGTGCCGGTGTCGCCGCGCAGGCCGGCGATCGAGTGCGTGCCGGTCTCGGAGCGGAGCCCGGCGATCGCATGGGTGCCGGTCTCCGTCGCCATCAAGTGCGCCGCCGCCGCGGAGGTCGGCGACCAGGGGGAGAACGGCGCGCGCGGCATGCCGCCGACCGCCACGATGTCCTCGGCCTCCCAGCCTTTCTCGCCTTTCCGCAAGGTGTATTCGAGGATCACTTCGCGATTGGGCAGCCGGTCGAAGACGTTCGAGTCGCGCAGCTGCGAGATGTGGAAGAAGCTGTTGCCGTAGGGCGAACCCGGGCGACGCGAGTCGTAGATCCAGAGGTTGTCGTTCACCGTGGTCAAGAAGCGGATGAAACCGTACTTCTTCTCCTTGTCCACCCAGTAGGAGATGCCGCGCACCCGCGAGCCTTCGTCGTTCCAGTGGCGGCGATCGGCCTGGCTCGGCGGCAGCAGCAGGTTCGGAATCAGATAGCCGGAGACGAACAGGTCCGCCTGGTTGCGCAGCGATTCGGCGACGTTTTCAAACGCCACCACCTCGATGCGCAGGCCGCGGTACTGGAGCGCCTCGATAACCTTGGTGAAATCGCCGTCTCCGGTCGCCAGCAGCACGCGGTCGAGCCGCTCGGACTGGAGCAGCATGTCGACCGCCATGTCCATGTCGGCGTTGGCCTTGCCGTAGCGCTCGCCGGTCACCGAATCGAACTGCCAGCGGATCGGCTTTTCCACCACCTTGTACCCGATGTCGCGCAACCGGTTGTGGAACTCCAGCACCTTGGCGTAGGTCGGATCGTTGCGTCGCGACCGCTCTTCGTCGAAGCGAACATAAGCGTTGATGCGCGCGGCGTCGGCGCCGTCGCGGCAGGCGAACTCGCGCAGCACGTCGTACTGCATGCCAAAACCGCCGTTGCGCGTGATGTTTTCGACGTCGACGTAGATCCCTACTGTCCTACCTGCCATATATGCACTCCCCCGCAAGAAGATTTTGGCTGGATTTCCCGACCCCGGCGTCGGCCGGGAAAGAACCCCGAGCTTACGGCAGGGTCCGAGGAAAGGCCAGAGGGTACAGAAGGTATCAGGGGGCGCCGAGAGCCGAAAGCGGCAGGCGGAACAGCTCGCGGCCCGTGCCGAGGCGCGAGGCGACGAACAGCAGGTTTGAGCCGAGCACCATGAAATCGCCCGGGGAGGACGGCAAAATCCCCACCTGGACGTCGCTCGCGAGCCGGGTGCCCGCCGCGGTGCCGTCGGAGGACCAGACTTCGAGCCCGTGGATCCCGTCGTCGGCAGCGAACACCAGGCGATTGCCGATCGCGGCGAGGGCCTGCGGCACCGAGGAGCGCGATCCTGGCCGGATGTCTGCGACCCGTTTCGTCCCGGCGGGGGTGCCGTCGGTCGCCCACAGCTCGCGGCCGGTCCTGCCGTCGTCGGCCGTGAAATAGACCCTGCCGCCGACCGTCACCAACTGCTCGGGCGACGAGGAGAGAAGACCCGGCCGCAGATCGGCGAGCCGGCGCGTTCCGCCGGCCGTATCGTCGGTCACCCAAAGCTCCTGACCCTGCGCGAAATCGAAGGCGGTAAAGATCAGCCGAGAACCGAGCCGCGCGAGCGAGCGGATCTCGCCGCCGTCGAAGCGTCCCGGACCTTCGACCAGCTTCGTCGTGCCGGCCGCAGTGCCGTCGCTCACCCAGAGCTGCGAAAATCGATCGACGATGTCGCGGACCACGTAGAAGAATTTCCCGCCGGGGCCGACGATCGCGTCGCCCACGCGCACCCCGAAGCAGGGGTCGCACGGTTCGGCCACCACGCGGCGGGTACCGGCGGGAGTACCGTCGGTCCGCCACAATCCGTCGAAGATGTCGCCCACGCTGCCGTCGGTGTTGACCGGTAGGAAGTACACGCTCCGGCTGTCCGGGGCGACCGCGACGGTCACCCGGTAGCCGACGATCGGGTTGAAGCGCGCAATCTCGGCCAGCTCTTGGCTCCCCGCGGGGCGCCCGTCGACCTGCCAGAGCTCGAGCGTCGCCTCGGGAAAGTCGCCCGCCTGGACCAAGAAGTGTGCCTTGCCCCCGAGGCGAAAGCCCGCGTCGGCACCAGGAAACTCGCCCGGCGGGCGGAACAGGAAATCGATTCCGCCGGTACGCGCCCGGGCGTGGCGGATCGAGCCGTCGGGCGCCTGGAGGGCCACGCCCGTGGCGGTCGGCGCGAGGAACGAAATTCCGCCGAAGGCATCCCCCGGGGGAGTCAGGTCGGCCACCAGCTCGGTCCCCGCGGTCGTGCCGTCGGTGCGCCAGACTTCCGTGCCGTGTCCATCGTCGGTCGCGGTGAACAGCAGCCGCCCGGCCGCTCGCGTGAGCTGGTCCGGGAACGAGGAGGCATCTTTGCCAGCGAGATCCCGGATCGTTTTCGTCCCTTGGGGCGTGCCATCGCTCGCCGCCAGCTCGATTCCGAAGCCGTCGCCGAGGTCGGCGCCGAAGACCGCGAGCGATTCGACGGCGGCGAAAGGCGTCCGGACCTGGGTATCCGCGACGGCCGCGAGATGAACGATCGAGTCGTTGGCGCCGATCGCCAGCAGCTCCGGCGCACCGTCGTCGGCGAACGTCCGGAAGAAAAGACGGCCGTCGGCCATCCCTACGGGGCTCGGATTGGACGACTCCGCGCCGGACGCGAGATCGGCCAAGAGCTGCAGGCTCCCGGCGGTTCCGTCGGTGACCCAAAGCTCGCAACCGTGGAGGGCGTCGCACGCCGAAAAATATGCTTTGTCCCCACGCCGACCGAGGTAGCCGGGGTGCGAGCTGGGCGTCCCCGGGTACGTATCCCGCAAGAGGAATGTGCCCGCGGCCGTGCCGTCGGTTCGCCAGAGCTCTTGGCCGAGGCCGGCGGTGGTGGCGACGAACAGGGTCAGTTCGCCATGACGGACGAAATCGTGCGGGAACGAATCTTCGGACCCCGGGGCCAGGTCCGCGATCCGGCGTGCCACGCCGTCCACCGCGAGCCAGGGCTCGCATCCGGTTCCTTCGCCCGAGACCGAGATCACCCACCCCCCCGCGGCGATCCGCGGCAGGTCGCCCTGCTCCGAGCAGAATCGTGTCCCGGAAACTTCCGGCAGCGCGCGGATCGGCCGCGTACCGACCGCCGTGCCGTCGCTCTCCCAGACCCCGTTCTCGCCGCTTAGAAAGAAATTCGGAAAATAGAGGCGCTGCCCCCCGGGGAGAGGACCGGGCGCCGCGCTGCCGGCGGGCGGCGAGAGCGCGCTTGCCGCATCGCCCGAGATGTGGGCGAACGGCAAGGTACCTGCCGCCGTGCCGTCGCTGCTCCAGAGATCGATCCCTTCGCCGAACGGCGGCAAGGTCGCGAACAGCGCGCGGTCGCCGCCGCCGATCAGGAAGAGATAGGTCCCGTCGTCCGGACCGGGCGCGAGATCGATCATCGGCCTCGTGCCGAGGGCCGTGCCGTCGCTTCGCCACAGCTCGGTTCCGCGCGCGCCGTCGGTGGCGAGAAAAAAAGCGTAACCGGCGGCGGCGATCGGCGATGGCGCAGGGAAGCCGAGCGAGCCGCACCTCCCCGGGCAGAGATCCGTGATCAACGATGTACCCGCCGCCGTGCCGTCGGTCCGGTACGGCTCGGCGCCAGTGAGCGGTGTGCTCGCCCAGAACAGCGCGACAGACCCAAGCGAGACCATGTTGGAAGGACCCGACGACAAGTTCGGCCCGGGGGCGCGGCGCACGTCGCGCACCAGCGTCGCGGGCGTCGCGGCGAGGGCGACCGTCACGAACGAAGCGCAGAGCGCTGCGCCAACCGAAATACGCCAGACAGCCGAACGAATCATCGTCGATTCTCCATGGGGGCGTTGTCACCAACCCTAATGGATTCGTCCCTGCATTCAAACAGATTCGGTGTCAAGCCCGCGGCGGTCGGTCCCAAACCTCAAGGCGTGCCGAGAGCCGAAAGCGGCAGCCGGAACAGCTCGCGCCCGGTCGCGGTGCGCGCGGCGACGAACAGCAGATTGGAGCCGAGGGCGAAGAAATCACTCGGAGAGGAGGGCAGCCGCCCGACCTGCACATCGCTCGCGAGCCGGGTGCCGGCCGCGGTGCCGTCGCTCGACCAGACCTCCAGGCCGTGCTTTCCGTCGTCGGCCGCGAACACCAGGCGGTTGCCGATCGCGGTGAGCGACTGCGGCACCGAGGAGCGCGTTCCGGAGCGCAGGTCGGCGACGCGATAGGTCCCTTCCTCCGTGCCGTCGGTCGCCCACAGCTCGCGGCCGGTCGTCCCGTCGTCGGCCGAAAAGAACACCCGGTCACCGACCACCATGATTCCATCCGGCCACGACGGCGCCGTGCCGGGGCGCAGGTCGACAAGCAGGCGCGTGCCGGCCGGCGTGCCGTCGCTCACCCACAGCTCCTGGCCGTGCTCCGGATCGGAGGCCGCGAACAGGAGGAGATCGCCCAGCCGCGCGAGCGAACGGATCGGATCGCCGTCGATGAGGTTCGGCGACTCGGCCAGGATCACGCTCGCTTTGCTCGTGCCGTCGCTTACCCAGAGTCGCGAGACGTCGTCGCTGCGGTCGTCGGCCTCGAAAAAGAAGTTCCCGCCAGGCCCGACGATCGAATCGCCGATGCCGTCTCCGCAACGGTTGCACGGACTGTCGAGCACACGCCGGGTTCCCGCGACGGTACCGTCGGTGACCCAGAGGCCCACGGGAGACGGACCGAATTGGGAATCGATCCGTTGCGGGATGAAGAAAGCTCGATGGCCCGGAGGGTCCACCGCGGCGGACACCGTGTAACCGAAAAATGGGTCGAACCCCGCGATGTCCGCCAACCGCCGGCTTCCCTCGGGGCGACCGTCCGCCCGCCAGAGCTCGAATCTCGGATTGTCCTCGTCCCCCGCCGGAACGAAGAAGAGCCCCCTGGCGCCGAGCCGGAACCCTACGTGCGCCGCCTGAAGCTCGATCGCGGGGCGGAACAGTAGATCAATGCCGCCCGTTCGCGCTCGGGCGTGACGGATCGAACCGTCGGGCGCTTCGAGCACCACTCCCGAAGCGGTCGGCGCGAGGAGCAACGGGAAATCCGTGGGGGCACTCCCCGGAGTGAGGTCGGCCGTCAGCTCGGTTCCCGCGGTCGTGCCGTCGCTGCGCCAGACCTCGCGACCGCGAGCATCGTCGGTCGCCGAGAACATCACGCGACCGGCCACCTTGGTGAGCTGCAGCGGATACGACGAAGGGTCGCCGTCGGCCAGATCGCGCAGCAGGCCGGTGCTTTCGGGGGAGCCGCCGGTCACCGCCAGCTCGATCCCCAGCCCTTGCCTGAGATCCGCGCCGAAGACTGCCCGCTCTCCAGCCCCGGCGAAGCCGTCTCGATCGCGGACCCGCGCGACTCGGCGAAGACCGCCCGGAGTCGCGACCTTCAGCTCGATTCCACGGTCCGGATGAAAGGTCCAGAAATAGGCGCGACCGCCCGCCACCCCCGCCCACTCGGGATTGGAGGAACCTGTGCCGAAAACGAAATCACCGAGCGACCGGAAAGTCCTGGGAGGCCCCTCCGTCGCCCACAGCTCACGCCCCTGCTCGGGGGTTTCGGCGGCGAAGTACGCCCGTGCCGAATCGCCGCCCAGGTAGACCGGGGCCGTTCCCGTCGGCGGACCGGCCGGGGCCGCCGGCAGCGTCCGTTCGAGCGTGCCGTCGGTCGTCCAGAGCTCGCTCTTCCCGTCGGCCCGGTCGACCGCGAAGAGCGTCCAGACTCCTTGGCGCACGAACGAGCGGGGGTTCGACGAAGCGCCCCCGGCGCCGAGGTCCGCGAACGGCGCGGCGACGCCGTTCTTGACTCGCCACAGCTCGCACCCGGTGGCCCCCGTACTCGCGGCGAAGTAGAAGTCTCCCGCCGTCACCCGCGGCAGATCGGGACTCGTGGAGCAGATCGACTCTCCCGCGTCGAGAGAAAACGCCAGCACCCGACGGGTGCCGGCCGCCGTGCCGTCGGTTTCCCAAAGCTCGAAGAGGTCGTCGGTCAAATTGAAATGGTGCAGGTAGAGCCGGCGCCCGCCTGGAAGCAGGCCTCCCGGCGCGGCGTCTCCGGGGATCACGATCCCCCCGTCCGGACCGTCCGCCAGCTGCGCGAACCGCACGGTGCCGGCGACCGTGCCATCGCTCGACCAGAGGTTGAGTCGATCGAAAGACGCGCCGAAGGATTCGAACAATAGACGGTCGCCGCCGTCGAGCGGGAAGAGGTAAAAGCCCTCGGCGGGACCCGGCCCGAGGTCCAGAAGAGGCCGCGTGCCGCCCACCGTGCCGTCGCTTGTCCACAACTCTCTGCCCCGCGCGCCATCGGTGGCAAAGAAGAACGCTCGACCGGCGATCGCGAATCCCTGCGAGCCTCCCGAGTCGCACGCCCCGGGGCATAGGTCCGCGATCAACGAAGTGCCGGCGGCCGTGCCATCGGTCCGGTACAACTCGTTGCCCAGAAGCGGGGTACGCGCCCAGAACAGTACCCGGTCGCCGAGAGAGATCATCGAAGAGGGGTACGACGACTGGTTCGGACCGGGTTCATGCCGCACATCGCGCACCAACGACGCGGGGGTGGCGGCGAAGGCGGAGGGGCTAAGGACGCCGAGAAGTGCGGCGGCGGTCGAGCATAGAGCGGCCCGGCGGATCATGGCTATCTCCCTCGGCGCCGCGCCCGGTCCCGGCCGCGCGGCTCCTCGTAGGTTCGGTTCTGTCGATCTTACGGAACCGGGCCGAGGAGCGTCGCGGCTTGACGTGGCGCCGGAAATTCCACGTAACGAAGTAGCTACTGATTCGCCAACTCCAACAGGCGCACTTGCGCGCCCGCCGAACCCGGAGAGGTCCGGGCTCGCGCACCGAAGGGAGGTTTTCGTCATGCCCGAAGCCAAGTTCAATACCCCGAACGACACCCCCCATGCCGCCAAAGCCGGAGCCGTAGCGGAAGCCGCCGCCGTGGCTACCGCCGCTCCGTTGATCGGCACCTGGCAGGCCTGCAACAAAGCGACCCGCGGCATCGTGCGGGTCGAGATCACCGAGGTGGCCGGCGTGCTCCACGTTCACGTCTTCGGCGCCTGCGTCCCCACCCCGTGCGACTGGGGCGACGTCAAAGGCCTCGCCTACGCCACCTCCGTCTCCGGCGGTCCGGCGGTCGCGTTTACCGCGATCTACTCCTTCGGCTTCAAGGACACGATCGTCACCGGCCTGCTCGACGCCGGCTCGCTGCTGGTCGAGAACTACAACACCTTCAAGGACGGCAGCGGCCGGGCCAACTACTACGACCGGGGTTATTTCTGTAAGCGGTAAGCGGCAAGTCTCGTGAAAACGGTGGGCGCGGCGGCGGGAGGGACGCCGCCGCCGCGTGCCCGATGCTCTGCCCTTCGAAATCCCAGGATCTCATCTCGACATTGGACAGCGAGAGTCTCGTCGTTTAGCCTGAACACAATGGTAACGTTCTAAAATTTTCAACACTCTTTTCTCCCAAGAGTAATTTTCCTGGAGATTGCGCCATGCCCCAATCCACGATGCGTTCTTGCGAAGCGATTCTCGTCGGCGTTGCCATCTGGGTCGCGGCTCTGTGCGGCGAAGCCATCCCGGCGGCGGCGCAAATCCCTCCGCGCGTCGATTTCCTCCAGGCGAACATGGATCGTTCGGTGAATCCCGGCGACGATTTCTTCCAGTTCGCCAACGGCGGCTGGTTCAAGCGCAATCCCATTCCCGCCTCGGAATCCGGCTGGGGCATCAACTCCCTGGTGCGGGAGCAGCTCTACGTAAATCTGCGCACGATCAACGAGCAGGCTGCTTCGAGCGCGGCCTCGGCCGGCAGCGACCAGCAGAAGATCGGCGACTGGTGGGCCACGGCGATGGATGCCGCAAAGGCCGAGCAGCTCGGCGTCCACCCGCTCGATGCCGAGCTCGATCGCATCGCCAAGGTAAGCAGCGCACACGAAGCGCTCGATGTGGCTTTCGCTTGGCAGCCGCTACGGATCCGGGCATTCTTCGCCTTCGACATCTATCAGGACGCAAAGAACAGCGGGCAGATGGCGATCTATCTCGAACAGGGTGGCTTGGGCCTCCCGGATCGGGAGTTTTATTTCAATCCTGAGAAGGGCGTCGCGAAAGTCCGGGAAGAATACGTGGCGCACGTCGCTCGCACGATGGTTCAACTCGGCCGCGACGACGTGGCGGCGAGGAAGGCCGCCGCCGCCGTCATGGAATTCGAGACCTCGCTCGCCAAGGCCTCTCGAAACCTAGAGGATTGGCGGGAGCCTCTATCGAACTACAACAAGATGACCCTCGCGGAGGTGACGGCGAAGCTCACGCCGACGATCGGCTGGGCCGATCGCCTTGCCATGTGGAATCTTCATCCGCCTTCCGTCGTCGTCGGGCAACCGGAGTTCCTCGAGGCCCTCGACCGCCTGTTGGCGCAGACGCCCGTTCCGGTCCTCCAGGACTATCTGCGAGCTCGCCTGGTGGACACGTATGCGGAAACCCTGAGCAAGGCGTTCGACGACGAGCACTTCCGCTTCTACCACCAGGTGCTGTCCGGTCAAAACGAGCCGCGACCGCGCTGGAAGCGGGTGCTCGACGCCCAAGGCGAAGCCATGGGCATGATGCTCGGCAAAATCTTCGTCAAAGAGTATTTTCCCGAGGCCGCGAAGAAGCGCTATGCCGATCTCGTCGAAGCGATCCGCGCCGCCTATCGCGATCGCATCGATCGCCTCGAATGGATGAGCGACGCGACGAAAGCGAAGGCGCAACAGAAGCTCGCCGCGATCACCTCGAAGGTCGGTTACCCGGACCAGTGGAAGGACTACTCCGCGCTCGTGGTCGGCCGTGTTTCGTATTGCGAGAACTCGATGAACGCCATGCGCTGGCGCTTCAACGACATGGTGTCGAAGTTCGGTAAACCCGCCGATCGCAGCGAATGGGCCATGACCCCGCAGACAGTTAACGCCTATTACGACTCCGGCAACAACGAGATCGTGCTGGCCGCCGCGATCTTCACGATTCCCGGCGTGCTCGACGCGGACATCGACGATGCCGTGGTCTACGGCTATTCGGGTTCGATGATCGGTCACGAGATCACGCACGGCTTCGACGACTGGGGCCGCAAGTTCGATGCGGTCGGCAACCTCGTTGACTGGTGGACCCCGTCGGACGCCGAGAAGTTCCAGCAGCGCGCCACGGTCATGGTGAAACAGTTCGATGCCTACGAGCCGCTGCCCGGCTTGCACATCAACGGCAAGGCGAGCCTCGGCGAAAACATCGCCGACCATGGCGGCCTCCTGCTCGCTCTCGAGGCGTTCAAGAAGACCGATCAATATAAGAAGGGCCAGGAGATCGGGGGCCTCACGCCGATCCAGCGCTATTTCCTCGGCTACGCTCTCGGTAACATGGGGCAAAAACAAGAAGCGTCGCTCCGCCTGCAACTGCTGAGCGACGTCCACGCGCCTCCGAAGTGGCGGGTGCTCGGGCCGCTCTCGAACATCCCGGAGTTTTATCAGGCGTTCGGCGTGAAGCCGGGCCAGCCGCTCTGGAGACCCGAAGCCGACCACGTGCGCATTTGGTGAGGCGACCTCCATGGGCCGCGCCGGTGCTCGGCGGTCGCGCTTACCGCGATCTGCGGCACCAAGTCGAGATCGCTGGCTTCGTGGCAACCGATCCCCTACCCTCGCGCCGCCTCGCGCAGCCGCTCCACGTCGCGCACGGGGGGCTGACCGAACATCCTTTTGTACTCCCGGCTGAACTGCGAAGCGTCGTCGTAGCCGACGCGGTAGCCGGCGCTCGCGGCGTCGAGGTTCTCGCCGAACATGATGCGACGGGCTTCTTGGAGGCGGATCTGCTTCTGGAACTGCAGCGGGCTCATCGCCGTCACCGCCTTGAAGTGGTGATGAAAGCCGGAAACGCTCATTCCCACTTCTCGCGCCAGGGTGTCGATTCGTAGGGGTTGGTCGAAGTCGCGGCGGAGCCTTTCCACGGCTTCGGCGATGAGGTCGGTGTGTCCGCCGAGGAGCGCCGTGTGGCGGAGCCGGTTTCCTTGTTCGCCCATCAGCAGCCGGTAGACGATCTCCCGCGTGATCAGTGGCCGCAGGATTCGGGCTTCGGCCGGCGAATCCAGGAGGCGCATCAGGCGCACCACGGCATCCAGGAGGTTCGTGTCCAGCGAGCTTACGTCCAGCGCCCGCACGTCGCCCTGATTCCGGGAGGCGAGATGCCCCGCCTCCACCATGACCGAGCCGACGATAGCCGGTTCGAGATCGAGCCGGAGGCTCAAGTAGGGCCGTTCGGGCGACGCCTCCAGGATCTGGCCCACCACGGGCAGCTCCACCGTGGCGAGCAGGTAATGGGCGGGGTCGTATCTGAAGACGCTGTCACCCAGTACCACCTGCTTGCTCCCCTGGGCGATCACGCAGAAGGAAGGTTTGGAGACTCCGTGGAGCAGCTCGGAAGGAGTAGAGGAGCGGAAAAGGTGGAGCCCCGGGAGCGGTTCTCTCGTGCCGTCCTCCGGGATGGCCCGACCAATGCGCTCCGCCAACTCGTCCCGGTAGGCGTACGCCGGTTGAGCTCCACGTTCTGATGTCTGGAGGCCTGTCGTATCCATGTTCGTATCCTAGATCGCCGACGGCGGACTCTGGATAGTTTTAGAACAGATTTGCAGGATCGTCCAATCATTTTCAAGGATCGTCCTATCGCCCTGCACCTTCGAGTCCCTACCATGGGGTCTCACAAGGACGGGGCGCATCGGCGCCCTCGACCCCCAGGAGCATCTACCCATGTACAACGCGAAGGCTTACTCCACCGCCGGCCCGACCTCGCCGTTCGCCTCGACCACGATCGCGCGGCGCGATCCCGGCGAGCACGACGTCCAGATCGAGATCCTCTTCTGCGGCATCTGCCACTCCGACCTTCACCAGGCGCGCGACGAGTGGCACGCCTCCAGCCCGACGACCTACCCGCTGGTCCCGGGCCACGAGATCATCGGCCGCGTGACGAAGATCGGCTCGGGCGTAACCGGGTTCAGCCCGGGCGACATCGCCGGAGTCGGCTGCATCGTCGACTCGGACGGCACCTGCCCCCAGTGCCGAGCCCACCTCGAGCAGTTCTGCGCCGCGGGCACCTTCACCTACAACTCCCCGGACCCGCACCTCGGCGGCGTCACCTACGGCGGCTATTCCGACAGCATCGTGGTCAATGAACGTTTCGTCTTTCGCGTCCCCGCCAACCTCGATCTCGCCGGAGCGGCCCCCCTTCTCTGCGCCGGGATCACCACCTACTCTCCCCTGCGCCGCGCGGGCGTTGGCGCGGGCAAGAAAGTCGGCGTGGTCGGTCTCGGCGGGCTGGGACACATGGGGGTGAAGCTCGCTCATGCGTTCGGCGCCCACGTCGTCGTCTTCACCACTTCACCCGACAAGAAGGACGACGCGCTTCGCCTCGGCGCCGACGAAATCGTGGTCTCCAAAAACGTCAACGAGATGGAAAAGCACGCGGGCAGCTTCGACTTCATCCTCGACACCGTCTCCGCCGATCACGACGTCAACGCCTATTTGAGCCTGCTCGGCATCGACGGCAACCTCACCCTCGTCGGCGCGCCGGAGAAGCCTCTCGCCGTCTCCGCCTTCGCCCTGATCTTCGGACGCCACCAACTCTCCGGCTCGCTGATCGGCGGTATCGCCGAGACCCAGGAGATGCTCGACTTCTGCGGCGCCCACGACATCACGGCCGACGTCGAGGTCATTCCCATCCAGAAGGTCAACGAGGCCTTCGAGAGAATGCTCAGGTCGGATGTGAAGTATCGATTCTCGATCGACATGGCTTCCCTCAGATCCGAGTAACCGACCGAGAACCTCGGAGGAATGACTATGCAGAAGCGCAGGCTGGGAAACAGCAATCTGGAAGTCTCGGCGATCGGGCTCGGCTGCATGGGCATGAGCTTCGGCTACGGCCCGGCCCACGACGAGCAGGAGATGATCTCCGTGATTCGCTCGGCCGTCGAGCTCGGCGTCACCTTCTTCGATTCCGCCGAGGTCTACGGTCCGTTCACCAACGAGAAGCTGGTGGGCAAGGCGCTCTCTCCCATACGCGACCAGGTGGTGATCGCCACCAAGTTCGGATTCGCCTTCGACGCCGACGGGAAGCAGGCGGGTCTGAACAGCCGGCCCGAGCACGTCAAAGAGGTCGCGGAAGCGTCGCTCAAGCGGCTCAACATCGACACGATCGATCTGTTCTATCAGCACCGTGTCGATCCCAACGTGCCGATCGAGGACGTGGCGGGTGCGGTCAGAGAGCTGATCCAGGAGGGCAAGGTCCGGCACTTCGGCCTCTCCGAGGCGGGCGTGAAGACGATCCGGCGCGCCCATGCGGTGCAGCCGGTCGCGGCGCTTCAAAGCGAGTACTCGCTCTGGTGGAGGGAACCGGAAGCGGAGATCCTGCCGACCCTCGAAGAACTGGGCATCGGCTTCGTTCCCTTCAGTCCGCTGGGCAAGGGCTTTCTCACCGGCAAGATCGACGAGAACACCGCCTTCGACAGCACCGACTTCCGCAACACCGTCCCCCGCTTCTCCCCGGAAAACCGGAAGGCAAACCAGGCCTTCGTGGACTTGCTGGGCACGATCGCCGCGAAAAAGCAGGCGACCCCGGCGCAGATCGCGATCGCCTGGATCCTCGCCCAAAAGCCCTGGATCGTGCCGATCCCCGGCACCACCAAACTCCACCGCCTGAAGGAGAACCTTGGCGCGGCCGAAGTCGAGCTTTCGGCCGACGACCTCGCCGAGATCGAGAACGGAGCCGTCGAGATCCCGGCTCACGGAGCGCGCTACTCCGAAGGCGCGCAGAGGCTGATCGACCGCTGACCGGCGCGGAGCTTGATGCAAGGAGACAACGATCATGGCTGACAAAAAGATTTGGTTGATCACCGGAGCCGGCCGCGGCATGGGCGTCGACTTCGCCAAGGCCGTCTTGGCCGCCGGCCACGCGGTTGTGGCGACCGGCCGGAATCCGGACGCCGTCGCGAAGGCCGTGGGTCCGTCGGACGACCTTCTGGCCGTCAAGCTGGACGTCACGAGCCTCGCCGATGCCGAGGCGGCGGCGCAGGCCGCCGTCGACCGGTTCGGCCGGATCGACGTGCTGGTCAACAACGCCGCCAACTTTTACGCCGGCTACTTCGAGGAGCTGACGCCGGAGCAGATCGAGCGGCAGTTGGCGACGAGCCTCCTCGGGCCGATGAACGTCACCCGCGCCGTCCTGCCGGTGATGCGCAAGCAGCGCTCGGGGCACGTCATCTCGATCTCATCGAGCGCGGGCCTCGTCGGCTTCGAGTTCTGTTCCGCCTACGCCGCGTCGAAGTTCGGCCTGGAAGGTTGGATGGAGGCGCTGCACGCCGAGGTCTCACCGTTCGGGATTTTCACCACCCTCGTGAATCCGGGATTCTTTCGTACGGAGCTCCTCACGGAAGAGTCGACGGCGTATGCCGAATTCTCCGTTCCAGACTACGCGGAGCGCACTGCGGCCCAAAAAAAGTGGTGGAAGGCCCAGAACGGTCAACAGAGCGGCGACCCGGCGAAGCTCGCGCGAGCGCTTGTCACGATTGCGAGTGAAGTGCCCCCGCCGCGTCGCTTCATCGCCGGTGCCGACGCCATCGCCACCGCCGAGCAGAAGATCGCCGACCTCAGGGCGCAGATCGAGGCGCACCGGAATCTCTCGACGTCGCTCGATCTCGACCGAGAGCTCTCGGCACCGGCGGTGTAGGTAGCCACACTCGATCACCGAGTGCCATGAGGAAGGAGAGAACTATGCAGAAACGAACGCTTGGACGAAGCCATTTGGAAGTGTCGGCTCTCGGGTACGGCTGTATGGGCCTGGAGGCCGTCTATGGCCCGGCAACCGATCGGCAGGAAGGGATCAGGATCATCCACGCGGCGGTCGAGCGCGGCGTCACGTTCTTCGACACCGCCGAGAGCTACGGTCCATTCACCAATGAAGAGCTGGTCGGCGAAGCGCTGGCTCCATTCCGCGACCGGGTGGTGATCGCGACGAAATTTGGGTTCGACATCGCGCCCGACGGGAAGCGGAGCGGCGGCCTCAACAGCCGGCCGGAGCACATCCGGCAGGTCGCCGATGCTTCCCTCAAGCGCCTGAAGACCGATGTCATCGACCTTTTCTATCAACACCGCGTTGATCCGAACGTGCCGATCGAGGATGTCGCGGGCGCGGTGAAGGAGTTGATCGCCGAAGGCAAAGTGAAGCATTTCGGGCTTTCCGAGGCGGGCGCGAAGACGATCCGCCGCGCACACGCCGTACAGCCGGTCACCGCCGTGCAGAGCGAGTACTCTCTGTGGACGCGCGATCCCGAGCCGGAAGTGCTGCCGGTCTGCGAAGAGCTCGGGATCGGTTTCGTCGCGTGGGGCCCGCTTGGGCAGGGCTTCCTCACGGGAAAGATCGACACCACGACCAGCATCGACAGTGCCGATTTCCGGGCCGCTTCCCCCCGCTTCACTCCCGAGGCGCGGAAAGCGAATCTCGCCGTGGTCGACCTGCTCAAGGAGATCGCGGCCCGCAAGAGCGCGACACCGGCGCAAATCGCGATCGCGTGGCTGCTTGCTCGGAAGCCGTGGATCGTTCCGATCCCGGGAACAACGAAGCTGCACCGTCTCGAGGAGAACATCGCCGCAGCAAGCGTCGAGCTCACCGCCGACGATCTGCGCGACATCGAGACCGCTGCATCGAAGATCAACGTGCACGGGGCACGGCTTCCGGAAGCAATCCTCGCTCTGAGTGGCCGCTGATGAAAGGTCTTCATACCTTCCTGCTGGTCACAGCCGCGCTCCTCGCCTCCGCCTGCGCAACCGCAAGCGGAAACAAAAAACCCGAGCCGCTGATGATCCAGGAGCAAGGCAGCTTCGCGGTCGGCGGAACGGTCGTCACCGCTCCTGGAACGTTCAACCCGATCAAACAGGGTGCGTACAGCCCCGCCGGGACCGACCCCTCGGGACAGACCTTGCACGGCGACCACGCCTATGTGTCCTACCAGATTCCGGTGGACGCACGAAAGCTTCCTCTCGTCTTCTGGCATGGCCACGGGCAGTCCGCGAAGACGTGGGAAACGACGCCCGATGGTCGGGAGGGTTTCCAGAACATCTTTCTTCGTCGTCGCTTTCCTGTCTACCTGATCGATCAGCCACGACGCGGCCGAGCGGCGCGAAGCACGCAGCCGATCACCTTGCCGGTCACGCCGGACGAGCAGCTCTGGTTCGGCATTTTCCGGCTCGGAATCTGGCCGGACCTCTTCCCCGGCGTACAGTTCTCACGTGACCCGGAAGCGCTCAACCAGTTCTTCCGGCAGATGGTGCCGAACACCGGTCGCTTCGACATGGAAGTCAATTCCGACGCGACTTCCGCGCTCTTCGACCGGATCGGACCGGGTATTCTCGTCACGCATTCCCAAAGCGGCGCACTGGGCTGGCGCACGGCGATCAAGAACAGGAATGTCCGAGCCCTCGTTTCGTATGAGCCGGGCGGCAACTTCTTTTTCCCGGAGGGCGAAGTCCCCGAGCCGATGACCTTCGCCGGCGGCACGTTGAGGGCCGTCGGCGTGCCTCTATCGGAATTCATGCTGCTCACGAAGATCCCGATCGTCGTCTACTACGGCGACAACATTCCCGAGCGGCCGAGCGTGAACCCTGGCGAGGATCAATGGCGCGTCTTTTTTGCCATGGCGAAGCTGTGGCGGGATGCCGTGAACCGCCGGGGTGGCGATGTCACTCTCGTGCATCTGCCCGAGCTGGGGATTCGCGGCAATACCCACTTTCCCATGTCCGATCTCAACAATCGGCAGATCGCCGACCTTCTGTCTCAGTTTCTGGCGCAGAAAGGTTTGGACTAATCGACGAGACCCGAAAGGATGACGTCGTACGAATTCTGCCGAGTTAAACTATCGATCGGGAGAGGCGCGGATGAGACTTGGGTATCGAGGCATGATTTCGAAGTAGAACTGAACGCCGAAGCCGAACAGGGAGGATCCTCGATGGACGACGACTTCGACGAAACTTCGGTACCCGAGCTGACGGAGGACGAGGAGGCGCTGCTCGAGGAGATGCCGGCGCTCACCGGCGTCGGGCCGACGCGGCGCACGTTCCTGGGGCAGACGATCGCGGGCGGCCTCGGATTGTTCGCCCTCGACCTGTTGGCGTTCGAGAAGGCGCTGGCAGCCGTGAGCCCATCGCCCGGAGCGGCGGTCGCCGCGGAGCCCGCAATGGAAAATCTCGTGAAGGTCGCGTTCAAGGTCAACGGCGCGACGAAAACCCTGGACCTCGACTCCCGCGTCGTGTTGCTCGACGCGCTGCGCGAAAAGCTCGCTCTCACCGGCTCGAAGAAGGGGTGCGACCAGGGCCAGTGCGGCGCCTGCACGGTGCTGGTGGACGGCAAGCGCGTCCTGTCGTGCCTGACCCTCGCCGCCGCCGTCGACGGCCGGGAGGTGACCACGATCGAAGGGCTGGCCAATGGGGATGAGCTCCACCCGATGCAGGCGGCGTTCATCAAATATGACGGTTTCCAGTGCGGGTATTGCACGCCGGGGCAGATCTGCTCCGCCGTCGGCCTGCTCGAAGAGGCGCGCCGCGGCGACGTGAGCCACGTCACCGAAGACGTGACCGCGACCTCGACCCGCCTGTCGGACGACGAGATTCGCGAACGGATGAGCGGCAACATCTGCCGCTGCGGGGCCTACCCGAAGATCGTCGCCGCGGTCCAGGAGGTCCATTCGGGCCGGCAAGCGGCGCAGACGTGGCGCTATGCCGACGAGCAACAGCTGGCCCGCGTGCGAAAGGAGGACGCCGATGCGGCCGTTTAAATACGTGCGCGCGAGCGACCTCGATGCCGCCGCCCTGGCGGTCGCCGCGAACCCGCGGGCGAAGTACCTCGCGGGCGGCACGAACCTTCTCGATCTGATGAAAGAGGACATCGAGCGTCCCAACGAGTTGGTGGACCTCAACCGCCTGCAGCTAAATGAGATCAAACCGCTGGCGGAGATCAAGCCGTCGGGCGACGGCGTCTCGATCGGCGCCCTAGCGACGAACACCGACACCGCCAACCACCCCCTGATCCGCCAAGGCTATCCGCTGCTCACGCAGGCGATCGTCGCGGGCGCCTCCCCGCAGCTCCGCAACATGGCGACCAACGGCGGAAACCTCTTGCAGCGTACGCGCTGCCCGTACTTCTACGACACGGCGCTGCCGTGCAACAAACGGGAGCCCGGCACCGGCTGCGCCGCACGCGAAGGGCTCAACCGGATGCATGCCATCTTCGGCTGGAGCGAGAAGTGCGTCGCCACCTATCCGGGCGACATGGCGAACGCCCTCTACGCGCTCGATGCCGAAGTACGGATCAAGGGCGCTGGCGGGCGGGAGCGTACGATCCCGATCGGCGAATTCCACCGCCTGCCGGGCGACACGCCGGAGAAGGATACGGACCTTGAGCACGGCGATCTGATCGTCGCGATCGAGCTGCCCGGCTCCCCCTTCGCGAAGAATTTCCATTACCTGAAGGTCCGCGACCGCGCCTCGTACGCCTTCGCGCTGGTCGCGGTGGCCGCGGCTCTGGAGCTCGATGGCGGCACGATCCGGCAGGCGCGCGTCGTCCTCGGAGGCGTCGCCCACAAGCCCTGGCGGAGCCGGGAGGCGGAGGCCGCGCTCGCCGGAAAACCGGCATCCGAGGAGAGCTTCCGGCGCGCCGCCGAGGCGGCTCTTCTAGAGGCCAAGCCCCTCGCCCACAACGCCTTCAAAGTCGAGCTGGGCAAGAGGGCCATCGTTCGCGCGCTGCTGCGCGCGAGCCGGTTGGCGTGACGGGAGGAAACCCGATGCCGAGGTACATAGGAAAAGAGATGAGCCGCGTGGACGGCCTGGCCAAGGTGACGGGCCAGGCGAAATACACCGCGGAGTTCCAGGTGCCGAACCTCGCCTACGGCTTCCTCGTGCTGGGCACCGCGACCAAGGGCACGATCCAGGCGATCGACACGCGGGAGGCCGAAAGCGCCCCGGGGGTGATCCGCGTGTTCACCCATCGGAACACGCCGAAGCTCCAGGCTCAAGGCGAGGGCGATACGTCGTTCCGGGCGCTCCAGTCCGACCGGATCTTCTTCAATCGCCAGCCCGTGGCCCTCGTCGTCGCCGAGACGTTCGAACAGGCGCGGTACGCGGCGCGCCTGGTCAAAGCCACCTACCAGACGGAAAAGCACGAGACCGACACGGAAGCGGCGCGCGGGCGCGCGCGGCCGCCTCGGCGGGGAGCCCCGAAGCCTCGCGGCAATCCGGAGCAGGCGATGCGCGACGCGCCGGTAAAGGTCGAGGCCGAGTACCGCATTCCGATCGAGCACCACAACCCGATGGAGCCGCACGCGGCGATCGCCTTCTGGCAGGGCGACAAGCTGACGATCTTCGACAAAACGCAGGAGGTCTATGGCGTGCGCGAGCACCTGGCCGCGAGCTTCGGCGTCCCCGAGGAGAACGTCAACGTCGTCTCGCTGTTCGTCGGCGGGGCCTTCGGATCGTCGCTCCAGCCGAACTACTACCCCGCTCTCACGGCCATGGCGGCCCGCGAGCTCAAGCGGCCGGTGAAGGTCGTCTATACGCGCACGCAGATGTTCACCGGCCACGGCTACCGCCCCTACACGATTCAGAAGATCGCGCTCGGCGCGGAGCGGTCGGGCAAGCTCTCCGCGATCATCCACGAGGCGGTGCACAACACCTCCAGCTTCGAAGAGTTCTCGGACAACACGACGGGTTTCCCGCGCCAGGTCTACGCCTGCCCGAACCTGTACGCGCCGCTGACGATCACCGAGACCGACCTCCACACCCCCACTTGGATGAGGGCGCCCGGCGCCGTGAGCGGCATGTTCGCGCTCGAATGCGCGATGGACGAGCTGGCCTACGCGCTTGCGATCGACCCGCTGGAGCTGCGACTCCTCAACTACGCCGACGTCGACCCCGAGAGCGGCAAACCGTTTTCGAGCAAGGCGCTCAAAGAGTGCTACCGGCTCGGCGCGGAGACGTTCGGGTGGAAGGACCGCAAACCCGAGCCGCGCTCGATGCGCGACGGCCACCAGCTGGTCGGTTGGGGAATGGCCACCGGCATCTGGGGCGCTTTCATGAGTCCCGCCACCGCCCGCATCACCTTGCGCGCCGACGGCACGGCGCACGTCACAAGTGCCACCAGCGACATCGGCCCCGGGACCTACACGGTGATGACCATGATCGCCGCCGAGTACTTGGGGTTGACGCCGGAGCAGGTGGAGTTCGAGCTGGGCGACACGAAGTTCCCGCGGGCGCCGTCGCAGGGCGGCTCCCAGACGACCGCGAGCGTCGGCTCGGCCATCTACGGCGCGGCTTTGGCCATCGGCGCGAAGCTGTTGTCGCTCGCGAACAACCATCCGGATTCGCCGCTCAAGTCGGCCGCCGCCGCCGACGTGGAGTTGCTCGACGGCCGCCTGCAACTTAAAAAGGACCCGTCGCGTTTCGTCCGCGTCGCCGACGTGATGAAGCGCAACGGCCTCGCCGAGGTCACCGAGACGTTCGAGTCGCGGCCCTCCGAGGAACGCCAGGAGTACGCGACGCTGGCGCACGGAGCGCAGTTCGTCGAGGTGAAGGTGGATCCGGATTTAGGGATCATCCGCGTCACCCGCGCCATCGAGGTCACGGCTTGCGGCAAGATCATGAACCCCAAGGCGTCGCACAGCCAGGAAATCGGCGGCGTGGTCTGGGGCATCGGAATGGCGCTGCACGAGGCCACCGAGATCGACCACCGCTACGGCAGGATCATGAACCCGAACCTCCAGCACTACCACGTCCCCGTCAACGCGGATGTCCACGAGATCGAGACGATGTTCGTCGAGGAGGACGATCTCGTAGTCAACCCGCTCGGCGTCAAAGGCATGGGCGAGCTCGGAATGGTCGGCATCCCGGCGGCGATCGCCAACGCCGTCTTCCACGCCACCGGCCGACGCGTCCGGGATCTGCCGATCACGCCGGACAAGTTGCTGTAAGCGAACGAAGCGGCCAAGGGATCCCGAGCAACCGTTATGTCAGACGTTCTCCTCCGCCCCGCGGCGCCCGCGGATCTCGAAGCCATCGGCCGGCTCGGCGCGCTCCTCGTACGTGAGCACCACGACTTCGACCCGGAACGGTTCCTCGCCGCCACGCCGCAGACCGAGCACGCCTACGGCTCGTTTCTCGGCACGCAACTCGAGCGACCGAACATCCTCGTACTTGTAGCTGAACGCGACGGCGAGGTGATCGGCTATACGTACGCGGGGGTCGAGGGGACGGATTACATGGCGTTGCGCGGGCCGGCAGGTGTGCTGTACGACATCGTGGTCGATCCCGCTCATCGCGGTCAGGGCGTCGGTCGAGAGCTGCTCGACGCGACGCTCAACGCTCTCCAGGCGAAAGGCGCGCCTCGGGTCGTGCTCTCGACGGCCGAGCGGAACGAGTCCGCGCAGCGTCTTTTCGCTCGCGCGGGATTTCGGCGGACGATGATCGAGATGACGCGGGAATCGGGGGCGGGGTAGAGGCCGGCGGTTCCACGACGAGCACACCCACTACGACGTGTCTGACACCCCCGGGAGAGTCGAGCTCTGCTCCCGGGGGAAAGCGGTCAGCAACTACATTTCATATCCGTCGCAATGTCCGCCGCAAACCTGTTCACACACCCAGAGACAACCGAGTCCTGCGCAGCACTCGTACGTCGTATTTGGATCGGCATAGCAATAGAAGTCGCCCCAGCAAGCAAGCTCAGGCCTGAAGAGGCCTTGTCCCGGCATTGCGCCGCCTCCTTTTTCCTGCGTTTCGGGCTTGCTGGCGGGATCCTTGCTGGCGGAATCCGCGGCCAAGACCGGCGAGGCCAGTGCCAGCAACAACAGGGAGAGCCGAAAGATTTTCATGCCTTCCTCCTTTGGGTTGTTGTGGCAACGCTAGAGTTATCCTGGCAGCAAATCAACACGCAACTTTTGTCTACAGACACGAGGCGCTTCAGAAACAAAAACGCCGGCGAGACGCCGGCGGTCCCAGGATGAGCACGCCTTACGATCAACTTGGCTCGAGGCGGCGGGGCTATTTGATGTCCTTGTGCGAGCCCATGATCTCGCGCACTTCGATCCAGAAGTGATGGATCGGTTTGCCGTCCTCCGATAGAACCGTGCCGCCGGGCGCGGTCGAGAGCTCCGCGGCGATCTCTTCGGCGCGCTCAGGTGTCTCGACGTCGACGACAAAGTAGCCGGCGAGAAACTCCTTGGATTCGGGAAAAACCCCGTCGGTGATCGGCTTGCCGTTGTCCCCGGCGCGGACGCGCTTGGCCTGGAGCGGCGATGCGAGCCCTTCGGTGATCACCAGCTCGCCCGATTCGCGCAGTTTCTTGGAGAACGCGCCCATGAAGGCGAAGTTCGCTTCGAGGATCTCTTTCGGCCACTTCATGAACTGGGTATAACCGTCGCGGGGGGAGTTCATGATCAACATGTATTTCATGGCGTGGCTCCTTTTCGGTTCGGCGCCCCGGAGTGGGGCCGCCTTCATCTCCTAGTCGGAGCGGATGGGAGGATTTCTACATCGGCCGGCGAAAAAACTTCAACTCGCGGGCAGCAGCAGCTCCAGCTCTTCGGCGGTCGGCTGGAAGACCACGGCGCCGACGGTGCCGGGGCCGACGTGGGTGCCGACGATCGGACCCATTTCGGCGAGCAGGAAGTCGGCGATCTGGAATTCCGCGCGGAGGATCGCCTCCAGGCGCTCGGCCCAGAGCGGGGCGGCGGCGTGGGCGACGCCGGCGATCACCGGGCGGCGGGGGTCGATCTTTTTCTTGAGCAGATCGACCATTTTGCGCTGCGCCGCCCGGCCGCCGCGGACGCGATCGACCGGGCCGACTTCGCCTTCGGAGAGGCCGAGGATCGGCTTGATCCCGAGCAGCTTGCCGACCATTGCCTGGGCGCGGCCGATGCGGCCGCCTCGGGCGAGGAATTCCAGCGTGTCGACGACGAAATGGGCATGGAGCCGGCGGCGCATTCCTTCGATCCGGTGGGCGATGTCCTCGACCGCGAGACCGCGCTGGGCGAGGCGGGCGGCGAACAGGACGAGCAGGCCGAGCGGCAGGCTCGCCTGTTCGCTGTCGATCGCGCGGATCGCCGGCAGCGGCGGGTCGATCCCGTCGGGCTCTTCCCGCTCGATCGCCTGGGCGGCGAGCGCCGCGTGCTCCTCGGTGAGCGACATCTTGCGCGACAGGTGGATCGACAGCACGTGCGAGGCGCCGCGCAGGCGCCGGTATTGGGCGGCGAAATCCTCGACCGAGGGGGGCTGGGTCGACGGGTGCGAGCTGCGCGAAGAGAGCAGGTCGTAGAACTGGCGCGGCGTGAGGTCGACCGCGTCGCGGTAGGTCTGGTGGCCGAAGATGACCGACAGCGGCACCAGGTGAATGCCTTCCCGCTTGAGCACCGCGTACGGCAGGTCGGCCGACGAGTCGGTGACGATCGCCACCCGTTCGCGAAACAGGCGGACCTCGACCAGGCCGCGATCTTCGAGCGAGCGGATCTCGCGCGCGATCTCGCCGTCCGTGGCGGCCAAGCCGTCGAGCAGCCGGCCGACCGGAATCCCCTCGCCCACCACCGAGAGGATCTCGCGCTGCAGCGGGGTGAGCGTCGCGTCGAACAGCGCGCGACCGAGCTTCAGCTCGATCCGGGTCCGCGGATCGGGCGCCTCGCCCTGGCTGTCGTCGATCGCGCGCGCCAACAGCTCGCGGGTGGAAAGGTCGATCGAACGTTCCGGCGGCGCGCTCTCGGGGACAAAGCGGAAGATCCCTTCGGCGCGCGGCGCGGCCAGACGGCAGAACGCTTTCAAGCCGGTCGCAGCTCCTGAGCGCGCGGACGCCACCTCTCCGCGGTCGAGCGCGATCTCGCCCGCCGGCAGGAGCAGGCGGCCGCGCGCCTTGGCCCCTTGAAGGCGCGGCAGCAGGGCGAAGAACGGCCAGCGCGTGACGTCGCCGACGAGCGCGCCCTCCTGGACGTCGACGTCGAGGGCGAGCTCGCGGCCGAGCAGCAACAGGCGAACCCGTTCGAGCAGCAGGGCGGGCGCGGCGTCGGCGAGCGGCAGGATCAACGCGCGATCGGGCGCCGCGGCCTCTTGCTCCGGGGTGGCGGCGAGGAACAGCACGGTGGTGTCCGGCGAATCGGATCGGGCGAGCAGATCGGCGTACGCCTCGGGCGGCTCGGCGGCCGCTCCGGCGAGCACCAACACCTGCGGCTCGAGGCCCGCGGCGAACGCGCGCCCCTGTTCGAGCGTGACGGCGGGGATCACCTCGTAGGCGAGCTCGGAAAGACCGGTCGCCAGGGCGCGGCGCCGCTCTTCTTGCGCATCGATGACGAGCAGGGTCTGCCGCTCCACGTATCGCCCTTTCGCGAACCCGAGGTCGTAAGCTCCTCGGTCGGGCCGTACGCGCCCGGCTAGAGGAGACGTTCCAAGAACGAGGAGAGATTCTGTGGCGAATCGACCGCCCGGCGCCAGTGCCCGCGCGTAGGGTCACGGATCACCGGATCGGCCACGCTCTGAAATCGCGTTTAAGCGCGCCAGCTCGTGGCTTCGGGATCGAGCGAGATCAGGGCGCCGTGCTGCGCGAGGGTGGCGAGCAACAGGTCGATCGTCACCGGCGCCGCGAGCCCCCGCTCGTGCAGCGCCCGGCGGGTGATGCTCGCTTCGGCCACCAGGGTGGCGAGCACCCGCTCGCCCCCCGGGCTCAAAAGCTCCGGCGGAATCTCGACCGCGCTTTTGTCGCCCAGTCGTATCTGTTCGTCCCAATCCGGCAGGAAAGCCGCCCGGCTCGCCATCTCGTCGGACAGCCAGGCGGAGGTCATCAGCAGGTGGGCGACGTCGACCGGCCGCGCCTCGGCCGGCACGCGCGGGATCTCGTCGAAGAAGCGAAAGGTTCCTTCGGTGCTGGTGAGCGCCACCAGCGCCGCCTCTTCCCCGACCAGCGAAACTCTGCCGCGCTCGCTCACCTCGGAGTGGACCAGGTGCCCCTCGCGCAGAATCAGATCGATCGTCCGCCCGGCCCGGTCGATTGAAATGCGGCCGGAGCGGCTCGAACGTTCGAGCGATTGCAGCAGATCCCACAGCGGATAGGCGTCGAGCGAACCCGAGAGGTGATGATCCGACGACGCTCCGGCCGTTTGGGCGGGCGGGCGGTTGGCGACCAGGTTTTTCACTCGCAGCGATAGCTCTTCGGGCTCGAACGGCTTGGCCAGGTAGTCGTTGGCCCCTAGGCGCAGGCCCCGCACGCGGTCGGCGCCCTGGTCGTGGGCCGACAGGATCATTACCGGCAGGTCGTGATGGCGCGGCGAGTCGCGCAGGCGGCGCAAGACTTCGAGGCCGGAGATCTCGGGCAGGGAGAGATCGAGGATCACCGCGTCGAACGCCCGGCGGTCGAGCATCGCCTCCACCCGGCCGGGGTGCGCGGCGGTCTCGACCTCGAAGCCGGCGCGGCGAAGGGTGAGCTCGACCAGCAGCAGGATCTCCGGGTGGTCGTCGACCGCGAGAATGCGACGCGCCGGACTAGCCTCCGGTCCCAATCCCGCGACCGCGATCGCCGAGACTTCGATGCGCCCGTCGCCCTCCCCTGGCGCAGGGGAACCCACCGCTTGCTGCCGCATCGTCTGGTCCTCTAATCGTCAAATCTGAACAACCGTTCAGTCAAGCAATCTTCGGGCCAAGTTTCGATCTTATTGCTTGCGATTCGCGCCGCGCGCTTCGAGCGCCTGGCCCCGGCGCAGCTCGGCGGCGGCCTCCACGCCGCGGCCCGCACGCTTCAACAGGTCGGCGAGGACGTAATGGCCGAGCGCCGCGAACGGCGAATCGGCGTCGAGGGCCAGGCCTCGGCGCGCCTCTGCCGCCGCCTCGGTGGTACGACCTACTTCGAGCAGCGCCTGCGCATGGTAAAAACGACCCACCGCAAAGTCCGGATCGGCCAAAACGGTATGCGCAAACGCCGCCTCGGCCTCGCGGGCATCGCCCCGCCGCGCGAGCAGGCGCCCGAGGTTGAACCAAGCTTTGTAAGCTTCCGGGTAGTCGGCCACCTCGGCGCGGTAGGCGGCTTCGGAACCCGCGACGTCCCCTTCGGCTTCCTTCACCAACGCCAGGTTGTAGCGCGCATGGCGCGCCTTGGGGTCGATCGCGAGCGCCCGGGAAAGGGCCGTTTCCGCGCCGCCAAGGTCTTTTTTACGAAACGCCACCACCGCCCGCCCGACCTCGGCGCGCGCGGTGCCGGGCTCGATTTCGAGCGTACGGGCAAACCAGCGCTCCGCCTCGTCGTCGCGGCCGGCGTCCAGCAGCACCTGCGCCAGGCGGTAGGAGATCTGGCCGTTGTTCGGGTCCTGGTCGAGGAATCTGCGGTAGCCGAGCACCGCGTCGTCGACCTTACCCCTGGCGACCAGCGTGTCGGCGAGGCCGATCATCGCGTAGTCGTGGTCGGGCCGTCGCTTAAGCGTCTGACGAAAATCCGCCGCCGCGGCGTCCCATTGGTGCTTTTGAAACTTCGCGTTGCCGCGCCCGAACCAGGCGTCGATCACCTCGGCGTCGCGCGCCAAAACTTGGGTATAGGTGGCGATCGCCTCGTCGGGCTTGCCCGCCGAAAGCTGCTCGCGCGCCTGGGTCATCAGGTTGTAGACGTCCAGCCGATCCTTCGGGTCGGGCAGCTCGCGAAAGCTCTTGCCCGCCGCGGCGTCGCCCATCGAGCCGACGTAGCCAAGCGCCGCGAGCTTCCTCAGCGTCTCCTCGTCCTCTTCGACCGGCGCCGCCGCCGAATCCTTCTCCTTGGGGTGCGCCGCGCGTTCTTTTTCGATCGCGGCGTCGACTTGCCGGTCGAGCGCCGCAAGGCGCCCGCGCAGCTCGGCGACCGTCCGCCGATCCTCCGCCGCGAGGTTGTTGAGCTCGCCCGGATCGACGGCGAGATCGTACAGCTCCGGCCGCGGCGCCTCGATGAAGTGCCATTCTTTGGTGCGGATCGAGCGCAGCTCGCTCCAGCCGTAATGGAACCGGGGATAGAACGCCTCGCTGTAGCCGGGCGCGGCCTCCCCCGGAGCGTCGCTCCGCGAGAGCAACCGCACCAGGCTTTGGCCTTGACCCTGGAGCCGGCCGTCCGGACCGCCCACCCCGAGCAGATCGAGCAGGGTCGGAGCGAGGTCGACGTTACGCACCACGTCCGCCACCCGCCGACCGGACAGAGCCGCATACGGCCCGGCGAGCAGCAGCGGCACGTGGGTGGTCGGCTCGTAGATGAAAAATCCGTGGCCGTGCTCGCCGTGCTCGCCGAGGCTTTCGCCGTGATCCGCGATCACCGCGACGATCGTCCGCTCGGTCAGGCCGCGAGCTTCGAGCCCGGCGAGCAGGCGGCCGACCAACTCGTCGGTCCAGGCGATCTCGCCGTTGTAGGGATGCCCGGCGTAGCGCGAGGCGAACGGCTCGGGCGGGTCGTACGGCGCGTGCGGATCGTAGAGATGGACCCACGCGAAGAATTTCTCCCGGGCGCCCCGGTCGCCGATCCAAGAAAGTGCATGCTCGACCGTGACGTCGCCGCGGCGCTGAATGTCGCCCATGCTCATGGTTTTGAACTTGGCGAGATCGAAGTCGTCGAAATAGGTGTCGAACCCCTGGGCGATCCCCCAGCGATGATCGAGCACGTAAGCCGAGACGAAACCGCCGGTCGCCCAGCCGCGGGCGGCGAGAATTTCGGCGAGCGTGACCTTCTCCGCGCCGACGCGGAACCCGCCGTTGTCGCGCACGCCGTGCATCGCCGGCAGCTCTCCGGTCATCAGAGAGGTATGCGACGGCAACGTCAGGGGAACCGGCGCGATCGCCCGCTCGAACAGCGTGCCGCGCGCGGCGAGCGCATCGAGGTTGGGGGTCGCCACCCCTGTGGCGCCGTAGCAGCCGAGGCGGTCGGCGCGCGTTGTGTCGAGCGTGATCAGCAGGACGTTCAGCTCGCCGGGATCGATGCCGCGCGGCAGGCCGCCGAGCGCCCCTGAGCGGTGGAGCCCGAACCAGGCGGCGAGGGCGGCGATCACCGCGAGCGCGGCTCCAATCGTCAGCGCCAGCGAGCGCCGCGAGCGGAATCGACGCGAGGGACGCGGCGGGACGCGCGGCGCGGGCGGCGATGCGGGCGGCGTGCCTCGCGGGCGTTTTCGGGCCATGGGGGCCGATATCGTAGCAGCGCCCGCCGCGCCCGCTTCGACTACTTGTTGGGCCGGCGGACGGCCCTCACCTTGCCGCTCTTTCCTCCGCCGCAGAAGAACCGGTCGACGCCGTCGGACTCGAGCCCTGAAACGCCTGCTCCGGGCGGCATGTCGAGCCTCTCCAGGACCTCTCCTGTTTGCGGATCGACTCGCCTGAGCTCGCTCTCGTCGCCTTCCCAGGTGCCATGCCAGAGCTCGCCGTCGAGCCAGGTGACGCCGGTGACGAAGCGGTTGGATTCGATCGTGCGAAGAATCGCCCCGGACTCGGGATCGATCTGATGGATCTTCCGGTCCCGATACTCCCCCACCCAGAGCGTCCCTTCGGCCCAAGTCAGCCCCGAGTCGCCGCCGCGGCCGGGCGCCGGGATCGTGGCGAGCACGTCGCCCGTCTTCGGATCGATCTTCTGGATGCGATCCTCGGCGAGCTGAAACAGGTGCCGGCCGTCGAAGGCCGTCCCGGCATGCGCGGCGACGTCGATCGAGCGCAGAGTCTTGCCGGTCTCGGGATCGAAGGCGTTCAGCGTGTCGCCGGCGGCGAACCAGACGTTCTCGCCGTCATACGTGACGCCATGCACGTGGTCGGCATGTGGAAAGGGTCCGTACTCCCGGACGATCTCGGCGGTCGATCGACTCCCGTCCTGGATCACTTGGCTGCCTCGCCGGGGGAGTCGCCCCGGCCGACCTGGTCCAGGTACCGGCCGATCTGCTCTAAGCGCTCGGCGGACGGCCGGGCGTCGTCGCCGTATTCGTCGTGCCACTTCCACCAACCGTATGGCTTCGTTTGAGGATAGCCCTCCGGCGAGTCTTCCCACTCCTCTTGGCGCCCGAGCGCCGTAATGTCGAGGTAGCTCCAGGTGCCTCCCATCACCTCGTCGCCGCGGTTGTTGACGAAATAGGTGCGGAACACGCTGTCGCCGGAGCGAATGAACGCGTTCGTGCCGTGCCACTCGCCCACGCCGAAGTCGGCGTCGAAGTCGTCGGTCAAGCTGAACCACGGCATCTGCCAACCCATCCGCGCCTTCAGGCGCTCGATGTCCGGCTGCGGCGCCCGCGAGGCGAACACCAGAGTGGCGTTGCGGGCGTTCAGATGGGCGAGGTGGGCGACCTGGTCGGCCACCATGGAGCAGCCGACGCAGGCATGCTCGGGCCAGCCGGCTACACCCGGCTCGAAGAAGGCGCGGTAGACGATCAGCTGGCGGCGACCGTCGAACAGGTCGAGCAGGCTCGCTTTGCCGCCGGGCCCGTCGAACTCATATTCCTTCTCCACGGCCTGCCACGGCATCCGCCGGCGCTCGGCGGCCAGCGCGTCACGGGCGTGGGTCACCTCCTTCTCTCTCACCAGCAGCTTCAGGCGCGCAGCCTCCCACTCCTCTGGCGACACGATCGAGGGGGTCTTCATTGCGAGATGTTCGTTCATCACCGGTACCTCCTGGTCTGATTCTCAATCAGTGGGCAGAGGAGCAGGGAGTAACAAAGTCGTCGTGAATCCCAAGGAAGGCGGAGTCAACCAACGACGAGCCCGCCCCCGACCGAACGCCTGCACCTTGCCTGCCACCGCCAGCGAGTCGAGCGACCGTTGCACGGTGCGCTGGCTCGTGCCGAGCGCCAGCGAAAGTCCTGAGCTCGACCACGATTCGCCGTCGGCGAGCAAGGCGAGAACCGCCGCATGTTCCTCTTCGACGGGCCGCGCCAGCACGACGACCTCGCGGGCGTGGCGCGGCGAGAGCGTAAACCCTCGCTTCGTGGCGCTCACGTCGGCCAGCGTCCGCAGCAGCGTGCGAAGCCTCCCCATTTCGACGCGCAACCGCGCGCGATGCGATTCGTCGGCGAGCTTCGATCCGAAGGCGCGCGCGACGAGCGTCTCCCGCGATACGTCTCCCGGCCACGCTTCGGCAAGCGCGCGGGCGAGCGCGAACAACACCGGACGCTTCGCGAGCGGAATCACCGTGCCTCTGTGACGCACGACATGGCGGCAGGCGTCCACGACGAAGGATTGTGACGCCAGCAACGCTTCGACCTCCTCGAGCAGGAGGAGTCGCTCCTCGCCGCTCGCCATCAGACGCGCGGCGGGGGTGTTCAGAACCAGGAATGCGCTTCCGACCTCCGCCGCGAGCGCGGGGATGCGTGCCTCGCGAGCCGCGCGCTCGGCCCGAACGAGCGCGGCGCGCGCCGCCTCGGTCTTGAGGCGGCGCATCGCGATCCCCGCGACCACCAGCTCGTGGGCGGCCCTCGATGCGGGCGGCAACGGCGCGGGATCGATTTCGGCGAGCGCACGCTCGGCCTCGTCGAGGCGCCCGATCAGCAGGTTGCGTCGAACTTCGAGGATCCGCGCATGCGAGGCGTTGGCCCGGTCGCCGTGAGCTTCGAGCGTCGAGCGAGCCGCGTCAAGCGCCTTGGCGGACCCACCCAAATCGCGCGAGACCAGAGCGATCTCGGCCTCGGCGACGATGCACCTCGCGCGGGCCACGGCCTCTTTCGGACCGAAGGAACGCGCGGCATTTTTAAGCAGAGCCTTCGCTCGAACGAGATCGCCGAGCTGCGCCATCGCGAGGCCGCGAAGCGCCAAACTCGGCGCGTCGTCGCGCAGGGCGACCCGCTTCAACGCGCCGAGGGGATCGCCCGCCGCGAGCGCACGCGCCGCGGCCGTGATCAGCGAGTCCATCTAAATCCCGCCACACTTGTCACTCCCACCGTTTCCTTACCCGGCGCTAAATTCTATCTCACGGCCACCCACCGGGGCGGCCGCATCGACGGAACGAACGATGCAAGAACAGCTCGAAGGAAGGAGACCGAAGCGATGACAAATCATCAAACCGGGACACGAAAAGAATGGCTTGGCGCGCGGCTTGAGCTGCTTGAAGCGGAAAAGGAGCTCACGAGGCAGAGCGACGATCTGGCGCGGCGGCGGCAGGAATTGCCGTGGGTTCGGATCGACAAGGAGTATCGATTCGAGACCGACAAGGGGAGCGCCTCGCTGGCGGACCTGTTCCAAGGCCGCTCGCAGCTGCTCGTCTACCACTTCATGTTCGGACCCGACTACACGGCGGGCTGTCCGTCCTGCTCGGCGATCGCGGACGGGTTCGACGGCTCCGTGGTCCACCTCGCCAACCACGACGTCACGCTGGCCGCAGTCTCGCGGGCGCCGCTCGCGAAGTTGCAGGCGTACCGGGAGCGGATGGGGTGGACGTTTCCGTGGGCGTCGTCGTTTGGCGGAGACTTCAATTTCGACTTCGGCGTCGGATTCACCGAGGAGCAACAGCGCGAAAAGGGCATCGAATACAACTATCGGCGCGAGCCGGCGCTCGCGGAAAGCGGGATCGGCGACTCGCTGACGAAGGGCGGCGAGGGGCCGGTCGCCGAGATCGCGGCCTCGGCCGGAACCGACGTGGCCACGTTCACGCGCGAGAGGCCGGGCATGAGCGCGTTCGTGCTCGAGGACGGTGTGGTCTACCACACGTATTCCGCCTTTGCGCGCGGACTCGACGGCCTGTGGGGCATGTACCAGTGGCTCGACCGCGCCCCCAAGGGGCGCAACGAGCCGGGCGTCTGGTGGCGCCGCCACGACGAGTACGCCAAGAGCTGAGCCCAAGCCATGAATGTCATTGACGCAAGCAGCGGACGGGAGATCTCGCCAACCATGGTTTCCGGACGAACTTTCTTCGGCGTCTCGGCGCTGATCTTCGCCGCCTGCGCTGCGCTGACGATCGCCTGGTGCGCGTCCATGGCGTCGATGGGAGGTATGCCGATGCCCGGCGGCTGGACGATGTCGATGGCGTGGATGCGGATGCCCGGCCAGACCTGGCCGGGCGCCGCGGCGTCGTTCCTCCTCATGTGGGTCGTGATGATGGTGGCGATGATGCTGCCGTCCCTGGCCCCGATGTTGTGGCGCTACCGTCAAGCCGTGGGCAAGGCCGGCGAGACGCGCCTCGGCCGGCTGACCGCGCTGGTGGGCGTCGGGTATTTCTTCGTCTGGACCCTGTTCGGAATGGCCGCGTTTCTTCTGGGCATCGCGCTGGCGACGGCCGAGATGCAGGTGCCGGCTCTCGCGCGCGCCGTTCCGATCGCGGTCGGCGGGGTCGTCCTGATCGCCGGCTTCCTTCAGCTCACCCGGTGGAAGGCGCGTCACCTGGTCTGCTGCCGGGAGGCACCCGGGCCCGGCCGTACGCTGCCGGCCGACTCCCGCACGGCCTGGCGCCATGGCCTGCGCCTTGGCCTTCACTGCGGTTACTGCTGTGCCGGTCCGATGGCGATCCTTCTAGTCCTCGGAGTCATGGACCTGCGCGCGATGGCGTTGGTAACGGCGGCCATCACCGTCGAACGTCTCGCGCCGGCCGGAGAG
>Ga0268264_10000883_pt1 | contig 31611 bp, 21 predicted proteins | sample KBSSwiS32_FD_190357 | JGI IMG/M metagenome (GOLD analysis project Ga0268264, IMG submission 190357) | Switchgrass rhizosphere microbial communities from Kellogg Biological Station, Michigan, USA - KBS Switchgrass S3-2 (SPAdes) (version 2) | ecosystem: Host-associated > Plants > Roots >...
CAGGGGGAGCCGGAGGCGACGGCACCGCGGTCGCGAGAGCCGGGGCCTCCTCCGGGATCGGCGCCTCTTCGAGCTTGCGGACGTAGGCCGCGAGGTCGGTGTGCGAAGGGGTCGGCTTCTGCTCGTAGAGCACGGCGCCCAAGCGCTGTTCCATCTCCCCGGCGGACTGGAAGCGATCGGCCGGGTCGTGGGCGAGCGCCCGGCGGGTGATCGCGTCGATCTCGGCCGAGATCGACGGATCGATCTCGCGCGGGCTCTTGACCTTGCCTTCGCGCACGGCTTCGAGGACCGAGATCTCGCTGTCGCCGGCGAACAGACGCTCGCCGGTAAGCATTTCGAACAGCAACGTGCCGAGCGAGAAGATGTCCGAGCGCGCGTCGACCGGGCGGCCCCAGGCCTGCTCGGGCGACATGTACTGGAGCTTGCCCTTGAGCGCGCCGATCTGCGTCTGCCCCGCCTGGGTCACCGCCTTGGCGATGCCGAAATCGCACAGTTTGATGTCGCCGTCGCGGCTGATCAGGACGTTTTGCGGCGAGACGTCGCGGTGGACCAGCCCGAGCGCGCGACCTTCGAAGTCGCGTTTGTGGTGGGCGTGGTCGAGCGCTCCGGCGAGGTGGTGGGCGATCAGCAGGGAGAGCCCGACGGGGATCGGCAGCCGTTTCTGGCGGGCGAGATTGCCGATCGTCCGCAGGTCCCGCCCTTCGACGTACTCCATCGCGATGAAGTAGTCGTTGGCGATTTTGCCCAGATCGTAGATGTGGATGATGTTCGGGTGCGACAGCTGCGCCGCGAGCTTCGCCTCGTCGATGAACATGCTCACGAACTCGGAGTTGTGAGTCATGTGCGCCAGGATCTTCTTGATCGCCACGGTCTTTTGGAAGCCTTCGAGACCGCGCATGCGCGCTTTCCAGACTTCGGCCATGCCGCCGACGGCGATCCGTTCGAGCAGGGTGTATTGCCCGAACCGCTGGTCGTCCGCCTCCTCCGTGTAGACCGGAATCCGCTGCGTGGCGAGCGAATCGGCCGGTTCTACCGTCGCGCCGGCGGTCGGAGGGGGAACGGCCGTGGCCGGCTCGGCCGGAGGGGGCGGAGGCGCCTGGCGAAGCAGCGGCGGCGGGGCAGGAGCCGCCGGGGACGGGGCGACCGTGGCGCCGGAAAGGGTCGTCGGGCGCGCGGGCCGGGCCAGTTGCTCGATGGCGGCGAAATCAAGGTCCGCCTTCGAGCGCACGCCGGTCCCCTCGCTCGGCTTGGCCGCGATCGGTGCGGCGGGAGAGGAGGCTGGAGGCCGAACCGGTGGCGGCGGTTGTGGGCTGGCGACCGGTGCCGCCGGGGCCGGCGGGCGCGGCGGCGAGGTGCTTGGGCGGCCGCCCATCTGCAGGCTCGACAGGGTCTTCGAGAGCAGCGCTTCGACGTCCGTCGCCGGCAGCTCCGTCGGTTTCTTGACCGGGGGGGCCGCCGGTTTCGGACGCGGCAACCCACCGACTCCGAGCACGCCGGAGAGCGTCTGCTCCAACTTCCGTTCGATCGCGCCCTGGTCGGTCCCGGCGGCGGCGAAGCCGGTCGGAAGCGAAGAAGCCGGGGTCGGCGCGTCCGCGGGTCGCCGCAGGTCGTCTTCGACCTCGGCGAGCACGTCGCCGAAGATGTCCTTCGAGGTCAACTGGTGATCGTCCGCCTGGGTAACCCGCGCCCGGGAGGGATCGCGGCGGGCGGCGAGCGAGCGACGCACCGCCAGGCGGAGATCCTGATCGGTGAACGGCTTGATCAGAAACTCGTCCGCTTCGATCGCGGCGGCATCGGCGCCCTCCAACGATTCGGGCATCAACGCGACGACCCCGGGTCCGCCGGAGCGGCGGGCGAAACTGACGGCCAACGCCTCGACCCCCGGAGCCTCCGCGCTCGCGATCACCAGATCGGGTGCCTCGGACGCCGCCGCCTGGAGTGCCTCGGCCCGGCCACCGACGAAATGCAGGCGGTGGCCCTCGACAGACAGCGCATCCTGAATGCGCTCGATATAGCGTTGTTCGCGCTCGATGACGAGGATCAGGGCCATGCTTGCTTCTCCTGAGAGGCTTAACCCCGCTCTTCTAGCATTGGCGCCGCCTGTCCGTCAAACGAACGCACTGACGGGCAAGGGCTTACCCGCCAAAGTCGGAAACCCGGACCAGCGTGTAAACTTCCAGAACGGAAGGCTTCGTAACGGGGGTATCGAGCACCATGTCCGGCCACAGCAAATGGGCGACGATCAAGCACAAGAAGGCGGTGACCGACGCCCGGCGCGGCAAGGCGTTCACCAAGTTGCTCAAAGAGATCACGGTTGCGACCCGCATGGGAGGCGCCGATCCGAAGGGCAACCCGCGCTTGCGCTCGGCGATCCTCGAAGCGCGCGCCAACAGCGTGCCGAACGACACCATCGACCGGGCGGTCAAGAAGGGTTCCGGCGATCTCGGCGGAGCGACGTTCGAGGAGCTGGTCTACGAGGGTTACGGACCGGGCGGCAGCGCGATCCTGGTCGAATCCGCGACCGACAACCGCAATCGGACCGCGGGCGAAATTCGCCATCTGTTCACCAAGCACGGCGGCAACCTCTCCGAGGCCGGCGCCGTCTCTTGGATGTTCGATCGCCGCGGCTACTTCGCGGTCGATCGGGAAACCCAGAGCGAGGACGCGTTCATGGAGCTCGGATTGGAGCTCGGCGTCGACGACATCTCGACCGACGGCGAAGCCTACGAGATCTTCACTTCGGTCGAGGATTTCCTGCGCGTCCAAGAGGAGCTGGCGAAGCGCAAGATCGCAACCCTGGTCGCCGAGCTGTCGATGATTCCCCAGACCTACATGGAGCTGGCGAGCGACAAGGTGCGCTCCGCGTTGCGACTGATGGAGGCTCTGGAGGATCACGACGACGTGCAAAAAGTGTGGTCCAACTTCGAGGTCTCCCCGGAGGCTCTCGATTCGTAGCGTATCGCCCCCTCGCCCATGTTGATCCTAGGCCTCGATCCGGGCAGCCTGCATACCGGCTTCGGACTGATCGAAAAACGCGGCGGCAAGCTCGTCGCGATCGAAGCCGGGCGATTCTCGTGCCCGCGCGATCTCGCGCTGCCGCAGCGCCTGGCCTCGCTGGTAGTTCGTCTCGAAGAGTTGCTCGACCGGGCCAACCCCGAGGTGGTGGCGATCGAGGCGCCGTTTCATGGCGCCAACCACCGTTCGCTGATCGTGCTCGCCGAGGCCCGGGGCGCGCTGCTCGCCTCGGTCGCGCGCCGCGGTTTCGAGATCGTCGAATACAGCCCCGCCGAGGTCAAATCGGCGGTGGCCGGCAACGGCCGCGCCGACAAGACGCAGGTCGCCCGGATGGTCGGCCTGATCCTCGGCTCGACGTCTCAGTGGGCGGCCGATGCCACCGATGCCCTCGCGGTCGGCGTCTGCTGCGCCCAGCGCCTGCGAATCGATCGCCTCAGCGCCCTTTCCGCCTCCCCGGCTCGATCCGTCAAGTAGCTTGATTATCTGGCTTTAGCGTTCCGTCGTCGGTTGACCCTCGATTTAGGAGCATGCTAGCTTGGCGCACTCCGCTGACACGACCACCTGAAGTGGACTAGGATCTCCCCCAATGGCCTTCCAGGGCTCGCTCAAGGAGCTACCGCTCCCCGACATCATCCAGCTCGTGTCCGTCTCGGGCAAGACCGGCGTGTTCTCGCTCACCCGCGACGGCGACGCGAACGGCGAGATCTTCCTGCGCGGCGGCCAGATCGTCCACGCCCATTCCGGCGAGCTGGAAGGCGAAGAGGCGGTCTACGAGCTGGCGATCTGGCCCGAGGGTGAGTTCCTCTTCACCGCCGGCCGGGAGACCGACCGGACCACGATTCAAAAATCGAACACCAACCTCCTGATGGAGGCGGCGCGCCGCATCGACGAGTGGCAGGTGCTGTCGAAGCGCATTCCCTCGACCCGCCTGGTGCCAGTCTTCACCCAGCAGGCGACCACGACCTCCGTCTCACTCACGCCGCACGAATGGACTTTGATCTGCAAGATCGACGAACGTCGCTCGATCGAGGAGATCGCGGTCGGCTTGGGGCTCAGCCCGTTCGAGACCTGCAAGCTGCTTTACGGTCTGATCACCTCGGGGCTGGTGGCGCTCAAAGAGGACTTCACCAAGCTGCGCACCGACCGGCTGTTGCACATGGACGCGGTGGCTCTCGCCGAGGTCAACGAGGCGATCCACGGCCAAGCCCGCGCCTTGCTGTCGAGCCACCCCAAACAGGGCGATCTCGACGCGCCGTTGCGGATGAGCAAGACCGGGCTCGAAGCGGGGCGCGGCTTCGAAGCGGTGCTCGATCTGGTGCGCGCCGATGAGAAAGTGGTTTCGGCAGCCTTGGGCCCCAACCAGTCGAAAGCTTTCCTCGACCGGGTTGCGCAGCTGCTCGCCTGACCCCCGTTTCGGCTATCGATCGAGCCGCATCACCGACCCTGCCGCCAGAAACCAGAGCTCGAAACACGGCAGCTCGGCCAAACCCAGGGCGTCGCGAATCGCGCGGGTGTAGTGGGCGCCTTGCGGCGCGTATGCGGCGGTCCGGGCTTCCAGCTCGCCCTCGCTCCGGACGTCGTCGGTCTTGTAATCGACGATCACGAAACAGTCGGTCCCTTCGCGCTCCTCCCGGTAGAGAAGATCGATCGCGCCGGAGATGAAACCGACCGGTCCCGTTTCCGTCCGACGATCCTCCGGAGCCTGCAGGAGTACCGGCAGCTCCCGGGCGAGGATTCTCGGACCCAAGGTACGCAGGCGCTGGACGAGCGGACCCTCCGCGAACGCTTCGAGCAGCCCACGGGCACGGACTTCCGCCGCGTGGCGGGTCTCCGGGTCGATTCCGGCCATCGCCGCGAGGGTGCCGGGAAGGCTTTCGATCTGACGCGCGCGCTCCGCCACCACGTCCGCCGCCAGATTCCAGGTTTCGAGCGCCCGATGAACGGCGGTCCCGGCCGCCATGGCCGCATTTCTTCGCTCTTCGCCATGCGCGGCATCCGCCGCCAGTGCCGCTTCGGCGCTCTCCGCGGCGCTCTCGTTCCGCTCCGCTTGGAGCTGGCGCAGCCGCTCGTGAGCCTCTTCCGAAGCGGGCGCCGAGATCCGCCGCGCCTGCCGCGCCGTGGCCTGGAGCCGGCGTTCCGCGAGGTCGCGAACCGCCGCGGCGACCTCGACGCCCGTGCCGTACGGCGGTGCGCCGGCCGCGGCCGGCGATTTAGGGCTCGGCTCGGGAAGTGCCGAGGTGTCGTCCAAGCCCGGAAAGCGCCAGAGCACGCCGTCGCCATCGATCCAGGAAGACTCGCCGTGCCCGGCGGATTCCAGTTGGTTCCAAAGTGCCGCGAGGTCGGGCCGGCCGGCCCGGCCGGTCAGGAGATGCAGGTGGGAGCGGGCTCGTTCGACGAGGTTGCCGGAATTGGAGCCGGCGGCGTCGGGATTCGCCTCCCGCTCGCTCCACAGGCCGGAGATCACTAGCCGGACCTTCGCCCGGGTGAGCGCCACGTAGAGCGTGCGCACCCGTTCCGCCGCCTCGACCGCGGCGCGCTCGGCTTCGACCTCGGCAAAGCCGGGGGTCGGGGCGCCGAACAGGCGCACCTCCCACCGGCCCTCCTGCGGCTTCGCCGAAGGGGTTCCGACCTGGCCGACCGCGGTGCCGGTCTCGTTGTCGGCCGGCGGTTGCCGGTGGGTTTGGAGCAGGTACACGTGCTCGAAGTCGAGCCCCTTGGCGCCGTGAATCGTGAGCACCGAAACGGCCGCCTCGCCGCCATCCGGCCGCGCCTCCTCGGCGTCGAGCCCTTCGGTGATGCTCCAGCGAAGCACCCGCAACAGGGCGCCCGCGTCACCCTCTTCTTCGAACGCTTCGAGCAGGCGGCGGAAAAAGCGATCGAGGTTCGCCAGACGGTAGGGGCCGAGGTAACGCGCCGCTTCGGTCGGCTCCATGAACGACAGGCGGCGGAGCTTTTCGACGAACAGATCCGCGGCGTCGGTCGCGAAGGAACGGCGCATCGCTCCGAGGGCCGCCATCGCGGCTTCGAGGCTCAAGTCCCAGCCGGCGATCTCGGCGATACCCGGCACGTCGCGCGGTGTGGCGAGCGCCGCTTCTTTGACGAGCGCGGCGATCTGCCGCAACGCCTCGGCGGCGCGCGCCGGATCGGCGGCCCCTCCCAGCTCGCTTGCGAGGCGGGGAAAGCCGCGGTTCCAGAGGGGAATCAACGCCGCGTCCGGCACGCCGACGGCGGCGGAGCGAAGCCAGGTGAGGAGAGCCAGATGGTCGCCCGGATCGAGCACCGTGCGTACGAGGGCGGAAGCTTCGATGATCTCGCGCCGCCGGTAGTACTGGCGGTCCCGGCCGACCGCGAACGGAATGCGCCGGGCGCGCAGCGCTTCGAGCACGACTTCGACCGAACCGAAGCCGCGGAGCAGAATGCCGAACGAGCTCCACGCCACCCCCTCCCGCTCGTGCAGCTCCGCGATGTCGCGCGCCACCGCCTCGGCCTCCAATTCGGCGGCGACGACGAGCGGGGTTTTTCCGAGCCCCGTCGCGTCGGGCGCATTGTCCGCACAAGGGGCCCGCCAGAGCACCCAGTGCTCGACCGGCCGACGCCCCGCGGCGGCGAAACCCTCTTCCTCGTCCAACTGCGCGCAGGCGATCAACGGCTGGAACGCCGGCTGCAGCCCGGCCCGCTCGCGCATGACCGGAGCGACGGCGACTTCGACCTCGGCGAGGATTCCGGGCACCGATCGGAAGTTCTCGACCAGCGGCAACACCGCGCCGCCCGCCGAGCGCACCCGCTCGACGAAGCCGGAGTAGGCGGCCAGATCGGCGCTCCGCCAACCGTAGATCGACTGTTTCGGATCGCCGACCAGGAACAGTCCCGGCAGGTGTGCATCGGGCGCCGAGGGGTCGGGAAGAGCAAGCGCCGCGAGCAGCGCGCACTGCTGGCGGTCGGTGTCCTGGAACTCGTCCACCAGGAGCTGCTCGATCCGGCCGCGCACCTCGCGGCGCACGCCGGGATGGTTTGAGAGCAACCGCGCCGCGCCCGACAGCAGCGATTGAAACGTCGCGGCGCCGCGAGTTCTCATGGCGGTCTCGACCGTCGCGAGCAGCGGGGCGAGAGCGCCGCGCGCCGCGGTGAGCAGCTCCGCATCGAATCCAAGGAGGAAACGCGCGGCGCGGCGCAGCCGGCCGGAAGCGGCGGCGACCGCCTCGGCCCGATCGGCGAAGGCGGTGTCCTCCGCCTGGTTGAAGCTCCCTTTTTCCCAATTGGCGAGATGGTTGACCAGGTTTTCGGGCAGCACCTGGGCGCAGACCGGGGTCAAAGCTTCAAGGCCCGCGACTTCGACCCCTTCGAAACATCCGACCAGTTGGTTCAAGGCGGTCATGACCTTTTCCGCATTCGGTGCCCGGCCCTTGAAGCGCGCGGGCAGCAGGCTCTTCAGCTCGCGGGCCGCGTCGAGCAGGCGGCGGGAGAGCGCCGCGGCTCCGGGTCCGGAGAGCGGATCGTCAAGCAACGCGGAAGACGGCAGCCCTTCGCGGGTGAGGATCAGCAGCGCCTCGACGAGCTCCCGCGGGCCCAGGCCCCGGGCGGCGAGGGTCAGCAGATGAGGGTCTCCCGGCTCGCCGTAACCGGTCCTCATCGCGCCCTCGACCGCCTCTTGGACCGCCTCGTCGAGCAGCCGCCCGTCGGCGTCGACCGTGAGCTGCGGGTGGACCCCCGCTTCCAGCGGGTGCTCGGCGAGCAACCGGCGGCAGAACGCGTGGATGGTCGAGACGTTCAGCTGGTCGAGCGTTGCGAGCAGCGCCCAGGCGCGCCGCACCCGCTCGGCCTCGGGGGGCAGCGCCGCCGCTTCGAGCCAACCGGGAACCCGGCCGAAGCTCTTGGCCACCTCGGCGAGATCGCGCGCCGCGCGATGAGCCATCTCGGCCGCCGCCGCTTCGGTAAATGTGATTGCCACCACTCCAGAGAGCACATCGGCGGCGATCCGCTCGTCGTCGATCTCGCGTCCCGGATCGCCGGCCGCGGCGGCCCGGTCAGCCAGCCTCCCCGCCGCCCGTTCCCAGCCGGGGCCGAGCGTCCAGGCAAGCAGCCGGGCGACCAGCGTCGTGGTCTTCCCCGTCCCGGCCCCCGCTACGAGCACCAGCGGACTCACGAACTCGGTCTGCGCCTGCCTCCTGGCCAAACGATCGGCGTCGAGGAGTGCCACCCGGTCGATCATCGCTCCTCCCCGCGAGGTTCCGGCGCCGCCAAGGCCCAAACGCCGAGCAAGGCGCGATCGGTGGTGTTTTTCGATTCGCCGCGGGCTGACCATTCGAACAGCCTTCGGCGGGCTCCCGAGTCGCCGCGCAGGCAGGCCTCGGCCACTTCGCAGTACTCGCAGCGGCGCGGCTCCTTTTGGCCCGCGGGGTCGACCAGGCGGGGAAAGAAGCTCCCGGCGGCGTGAGCCGAAAGACCGGCGGACACCGCGCGGTCGAATGCCGCGTCGATTTCCGGGTCCTGTTCAACCGCGAACTCGCGGACCTCGATCTCGGGCTTCAAGTAGTAGTACCGGCCGAGCGCGCCGGGTCCCGCCGACCGGCGGTAGGCGACCGCCTGGAGCATCGCGCCCGAGCCGATCTTCGCGATCAGGTCCGCGTGCCGTTTCTCCGGGCGTTTCTTCTCTGAAAGCGGCCGACCGGTCTTCCAATCCGTGAACAGCGTCGCGCCGTTGGACTGGCGGTCTTCGCGATCGGCGCGAAACGACAGGACTCGAAAGCCTCCTGTCACGGGATCGACCACTTCGACCCTTCCCTTCACCTCGGTCTGGATCAGCTCGTTCTCCCACGGCTCGCGCGCCGCGGCCAGGTACGGTCTGGCCCTTTCGGCGAGCGCGCGGCCGAGGCCCGAAAGGGCGATCCCTTCGAGCGCGACCATCTTCGCCGCCTCGTCGCGAAGGATCGGCTCGATCTCCTCGTCCTTTGGCCATTCCATCGATTGCCCTGGCCGCTTGGCGAGCCGGTCGAGCACCGCGTGGATGAGATTGCCGAGCAGCCGGGCGTCGAGCCCGGGTAGCGCCTGCAACGGATCGGGGGTCGGTTCGATCGCCAGCAATCGCGAGAGGAAGAACTGCCAGGGGCAGCCGTCCAGCCGTTCGAGATGGGTGACGGCGAGCTCGCGTCGGCGCGGATCGAGCTCATTCGATCGCGGGTCACCGTCGAGATCACCGAGCGTGCCGACGAAACCGAACCAGGGTCCTAGACGATGGTTCGCCGCGCGCCCCTCGGGCGTCCGGAGGTCCGGGTCCAGCTCGGCGAGCGCCGCCAAGCGGGCTTGCGCGGTGGCCTCGGGCCGGAAGGCTCCGATCTCCGGCGCCAGCTCGGCGAGCGCCGCGGGCAGAACCTCCGCGAAATGGGTCCGTGAGCCATGGAGGGCCGCGAGAGTCGAGTGCTCCCAGGCGGGACGCAGCAGCGCCGAGGAGCGCGGGCCGCTCGCCGCCGCGGGATCGGGGGCGGCGAACAGCCCGGGCGCATGGACCACGCCCCCGGCTTCGAAGACGATCCTTTCGACCAGCGGCGATGCCGCGCGGGGGCGGCCGTCGTCATCGGCGCTCTGCCACGACAGGGTCACCTGGGGAGCGGCCGAAAGGAGCTGGGCGAACAGGTGCCGCTCTTCGTCGAAACCGGAGCGCTTCTCCGCGAGATCCGGCAGAAGGCGCCGAAGAACCCGGCGGAGGGAGTCGGGCAGCAGCGGGTCCTCGCGCACCGGGCGGGGAAACGCGTCGCGGGCGAGGCCCAGGACGAACAGGTGATCAAATGTCCGCCCGCGCGCCTCGGTGACCGAGAGAATTTGGACTCCGCCGCCACCGTTGCCGCCGAATTCTCCGGTGCCGAGCCGCGAGAACGCTTCGGAAACCAGTGCGCCGAGCTCGTCCTTCGTCAGCGAAAAATCGAGCGGCAGCTCGTTGGCCAGGGCTTCCAGCGCGGCATAGGAGCGCCCGATTTCGTCCTCAGGCACCTCGCCGGAACTTCCCGCTTTGGGGCTCCACCCAAGATCCCCCGCGAGCAGCGAGCGCAATCGTTGGAGATGCATCGCCGCCGAGGCCGCTTCCGGCCAGTTTTCCAACTTCTCGCTCGCCCTCTTCGCGGCGGCGATCGCGGCGGCGAGTCGCTTGCCGGAGATCCGCCGCCGCGGTGCACGTACCCCTGCCCCGCCATGGGTCGCAGCACCGGCCTCGCCCTCCGGTGCCGCGGGATCGGGCGAGATCGGCTCCAATCCTTCGCCCTCTTCCACTCCTTCGGGTTCCGGATCGCGTTCGGTGCCCGCGGTGAAACCCTGGCGGATCGGCAAAGAGTATTTGCCCCACGGATCGAGCAGGCCGTCCAGCGCGATCTCCGCCGCGTCGCGCAATCGCCCGGCGCCGAGCGCCGCGAACGCCAGGCGCAACTCGAAACCGGGGCGCCCGGCTCCCCCCGGCAACGCGATCGCGGCGTCCAGCCAGCGTGAAACCGGCGTGTCGCCGCCCCGGCGGAGAAGGTCTTCAAGCGCGGCGAGGCGCCTGCCCATGGGGGTCTTGCCGCCGGTCGCCGCGAGCCCCGAGTAGGGCACGCCCAACCGGTCGAAGTGGCGCCGCACGGCGAACCGATAGGGCCCGAGATCGCGCGCCACCACCCCGATCCGTTCGGGAGTTACCCCGGCGTCCAGCAGGGCGCGCAGCCGCAGGGCCGCCTCGCGCACTTCCGCATCGGTTCCCGTCGCGGTGAACGCGTCGCGACGCGGGGGAGCGGGTTCCGGTCCCTTGACGAGCGCCGGGCCGGTCGCGAGCGCGATCCGCCCGGTCCACCGATCCGCGAACGCGTGCTCCAGGCGGATCTCCCCGGTGCCGGATTCGCCGACTCTCTGGAACGAAGGGTCGGGAGGCCGGTCGATCAGGACCGTGGCATCGCAAGCCCGAACTAATCCCTCGATCAGGTCGGTGGCGAGGCCCGTCGCGTCGGCGAAACCGTGAACGATCACCGCCCGGGCGGGCAGGGCCTCGGGCCGGGAGAGCAGAACCTGCGTCGCGCGGCGCAGCAGATCAGCGATGCGGCCGGTGCCCAATCGTTCAAGCTCTCCTTGAGTGGCCGCCGCCGCGCGGACCAGGGCGCGGGCGCGCTCCAGGTCCATCGCCGTGGCGACCGCCTTGCCCTCGGCGGCAAGGAGCTCGTCGAGAGCGTCCGCGTGGGAAGGATCGAGACCGGCGTCGAGCAGGTCGCGAATCGTCGCGCCGGCCGCCCCGTACCCCTCGATCAGATCGTCAAGCCCGCGAAAGAGTGCCGGCTGCGCGCGCGCCGCCCGGCGCGCCAGAACTTCGAACAGCGAGCCGCCGTTGGAGCCGGCCGGCTCGCCCGCATGCTCCAGGACTTCGAGCGCCAGGGCGTGAAGGGTCTGGACGATCAGGCCCGCGGTGCCGCGTCCACGATAGCGGACCCAGGCCGAGGCGACATGGAGCCGCAAGCTTTTGGACGGCACGACGATCCGCACCGGTCGGGCGAGCAGCGCCGGATCGCGTTGGGCCGCGGAAAGAAGCGCTTCGATCTCGGAAAAGAGGACCGCTTCCGTCGCGAGAGCGCCGCGTGCTGAAAGCAGGCGTCCTCGCGGAGCGGCCGCGAGATCCGGAGAGGTCGGAGGGACCAGGGCCGGAGAGCCGGGGCCGAAAAGATCGAGTTGTTGTGCCACGGGGGAAGGATATCCCGTCGCGGAAATCCGCTACTTCCGGACGATCACCTCGAACCCGATCAGCCAGGCGCCGATCAGCAGGGCGGGTGCGGCGAATAGAGCGGAGTCCATCCGGTCGAGCAGACCGCCGTGGCCGGGCAGGAGGGTGCCGGAATCCTTCACGCCGGCCTCTCGCTTGAACATCGATTCGACCAGATCTCCCACCTGGCCGGCGACCGCGACGATCGCCCCGAGCGCGAGCACCGCCAAGTCGATCCGGTCGAGCTGGCAGACGCTCCAGACGCCGGTGGCGATCAAGCTGGTAAGCAGCCCGGCGATCGCTCCTTCCCAGCTCTTCTTCGGGCTGATCTTCGGTGCGAGCTTGTGCTTTCCCCAACGCGAACCGATGTAGAACGCCCCGGTATCGCCGAGCCAGATGATCGCGACGAGCAGGAACACCAGCCACGGGTCGGTACCCTGCAACCGCGCGAACGCCACGGCCGGCAGGGCCAGGTAGACCGTGCCGAACCCGACGATCGCGAGAGCAGGAAGCGTCTCGGCGAGCGGAATCCGCGCCGCCAGCAGTGCGGTCGGCAAGACGATGCCGAGCAGAGCGGTAAGGGCGAGCAGGTGGAACGGCGAGTCGGCGACCCGTCCGGAGGCCACCAGCCAGATCCCGATCGCCACGACCGGCATAAGAAGATGAAGCAGCCAGAGCGGCGCGCCGGGAGCGAGCGGCCGCACGATGCGCAGGAACTCGACGGCGCAGCCGATCATCACCAGCAGGATGAACGCGAAGAAATAAGGCTCGGGCAGGCCAAAGTTGGCCCACATCGCCAGCGGCACGCCAACCAGAGCGGTGAGGAGGCGTTTCAAGATCGGATCTCGAGGACAGGCACGGCGAGGCGAGCGGCTTTAAACCGACCGTCTTCCCCTGGCGAAAAGCCCCGGAGTCTCTTCGGCCTTGACCCCGCCGAAGCGGCGATCGCGGGTCTGGTAGTCGAGGATCGCGGCGTACAGATCGGCGCGGCGGAAATCGGGCCAGAGGGTCTCGGTCACCCAGATCTCGGTGTAGGCGATCTGCCAGAGCAGAAAATTGCTCACCCGTAGCTCGCCCGAGGTGCGGATCAACAGGTCCGGATCGGCCTGGCCCGAGGTGTAGAGGTAACGGCCGATCGTTTCCTCGTCGATGTCCGCCCGCTTGCCCGCGGCCCAGTCGGCGACGATGTTCCGGCAAGCGTCGACGATCTCGCTCCGGCCGGAGTAGTTGAGAGCGATGTTGAAGCAGGTCCCGGTGCAATGGGCGGTCGCGTCGAGCGCGCGCTCCAGCTCGCGCACCACGGTCGCGTCCAGCTCCCGCCAGCGGCCGAGAACGTGGAGCCGGATGTTGTTCTCGACCAGCGTCGCGGTCTCCTTGCGGACGTACTCCTTGAGCAGGTTCATCAAGGTCCAGACTTCGAACCGTGGACGCTTCCAGTTCTCGACCGAAAAGGCGTAGAGGGTGAACGCCTCCAGCTCCAGCCGAGCCGCGGTCTCGACCGAGATTCGCACCGACTCGACGCCCGCCCGATGCCCCTCCACCCGCGGCAGGCCGCGCTGCTGCGCCCAGCGGCCGTTGCCGTCCATGATGATCGCGACGTGACGAGGCAGGCGCGCAAGGTCCAGCCGGCGCACCACCATTTCTTCAGGCGAGCCCGGCTCCGCGAGCTTGGAGAGGTCGATCATGGCGAAGGCGGCTTAAGGTAGCACAGAGCGGCCGGGCTCCCGTCGGCTGGAAAGCCTGGGTAGTGGCTCAGTTTGCCTCCTCGCTCCCGGCGGCAAAAGCCGCACGACCAGCCGAATCCTTTAAAATCTCCGTGTGCCTTCAGAGGAAGAGCCACTCTTGGCCGACAAGGAGGGGGTCACCGAGCTCCTGGTGGCCTACGGCGCGGGGGACCGTCGTGCCCTCGACCGACTGGTGCCTCTGGTGTATGCGGAGCTGCGCAGGATCGCTTCGCGGCGGCTGCGTAGCGAGGGACCGGCCGAGACCCTGCAGACGACCTCCCTGGTCAACGAGGCGTACCTTCGTCTGGTCGACGGTTCCCGGGTGCCGTTTCAATCGCGGTCGCATTTCTTCGCCGTCGCGGCGCAGGCGATGCGCTACATCCTGGTCGACCGGGCGCGCGAGCGGGCGGCGCAAAAGCGTAGCGGCGGGGCGGAGCACCTGCCGCTCGACGAGGTCGGAACGGCGGCGGCGTGGGCCGAGAGCGATCACGCGGATCGGGTGATCGCGGTCAACTCCGCGCTGGAAAAGCTCGGGGAGGTGGACCCCCGGATGGTTTCGGTCGTGGAGCTGCGCTTCTTCGTCGGCCTCACGCTCGAAGAGGTCGCGAAGACCTTGGAGATCTCCCCCGCGGCCGCCTGGCGCGAATGGTCCGCCGCCAAGGCTTTCCTCGCCGCCGAGCTGGGCGGCCGTTCGTGAACGGAACCGGAGCGAGGGATGGATAGCGTTCGCTTCGCCCGTCTGAAAGAGGAGTTCCAGGCGCTGCTCGGAGCAAACAACGAACAGCGTGGCGAGGCCCTCGGGCGCATTGCCGCCGAGGATGCCTCGCTCGCGGCCGAGCTGGCGGACTGGCTCTCGGCGGAGGAAGCGGACGCCGCGGCATGGCTGGAGCGGCCCGCGGTGCTTGGCCTCGCGACGGAGGAGGAAACCGGCGGAACGGCGGCGCTTCCGGAACGCGTCGGTCCCTGGCGGCTCATGGGGGAGATCGGGCGCGGAGGCATGGGCAGCGTGTTCCTCGGCCGGCGCGACGACGGCGCCTTCGAGCAGACGGTGGCGGTCAAGCTGGTGCGCGCCGAGTTGGCTTCCGACCTTTTGCGCCAGCGGTTCCTCGCCGAGCGCCGGATTCTCGCCGGGCTGGTGCATCCCCACATCGCCCACCTGATCGATGGCGGAGCCACGCCCGACGGGGTCCCCTATCTCGTCCTGGAGCACGTGGCGGGAGAGCCGATCGACCTCTACTGCGAGCGGCAGGCTTTGAGCGTCGAGGCGCGCCTGCGGCTCTTCCTCGTGGTCTGCGGCGCGGTCGATTTCGCGCACCGGAAGCTCGTCCTTCACCGCGACATCAAACCCGGCAACGTCATGGTCGACGAGACGGGCGCACCGAAACTGCTCGATTTCGGCATCGCCAAGCTGCTCGAAGCGTCGTCGTCCGAGGAGGCCGGGCAGGACTGGACCGCGCTCGGCGGGATGCGGCCGCTGACCCCCGATTGGGCGAGCCCGGAGCAACTGCGTGGCGATCCGCTCACCACCGCTTCGGACGTCTACTCGCTCGGCGTGCTGCTGCACCTTCTCCTGTCCGGCAGGAGGCCGTATCCATTCCGCGGCCAGGGGCCGGAGGCTTTCGCGCGCGAGATCGAAGAGAGCGGCGGCGTGCCGCCGCTGTGGAGCCGGAACCTCGAGTCCCCGCCCGGCGTCGATCGCCGGGCTCTGCGGGGCGATCTGCAGCGGATCGTTGCGCGCGCCCTGGCGCCGGAGATCGACCGGCGCTACGGCACGGTCGGCGAGCTGGCGGCGGACCTCGACCGCTACCTCTCCGGCCGTCCGGTCCTGGCGCATCCATCGACGCTCGGCTATCGCATCGGCAAACTGATCCGCCGCCATCGCGCCGCTTTTGCGGGAGCCGCCGTGGCGACGCTGGGTCTCCTCGTCGGCACCGTCGTCAGCCTCCGTCAGGCGCACCTGGCGGAGGTGCAGCGGCTGCGGGCGGAGCGCCGCTTCGCGGACGTTCGGCGGATCGCCAACGTCGTCCTCTTCGACCTCCACGGAGCGCTCGAAAACGTGCCCGGTGCGATGCCCGCCCGCCGTCTGTTGGTCGACACCGCCCTGCGCTATCTCGACGACCTCGCGGCCGAGGCGGGCAACGAACCGGCGCTGCTCGAAGAGCTTTCGGTCGCCTACGAGCGGGTCGCCGAGATCCAGGGCATGCCCGGCTGGCCGAGCGAAGGACGGACCGGCGACGCGCTCGCGAGCTTCCAGCGCGCGCTCTCGCTGGTGCGCCGCGGCCGGGCCGCCGCCGTGGCCCGGCCGATCGCCGGAATCGCCGCCTCGGAGCTCGACGAAAGCGAAGCGCGACTGCTGGTGCGCATCGGCTCGGTGCTCGCGGCGCGGGGCGATACGCGCGCCGCGCTCGCCCGCCATCGCGAGGCGCTCGGTCTCCTGAAGCGTCGGGTCGCCACGGCGCCCTCCACCCCTACTCGCCTCCTCCTGGCGCAGGCGCAGGTCGCGGCCGGCGACGATCTGTGGGAGCTGGGCAACGCGTCTGCCGCCGCCGCCCGCTATCGCGAGGCGCTCGCGACGGCGCGCGGCACGGTGGCCAGGGATTCGGCCTCGATGCCGGCTGCGCGCCAGGTGGGGGTCGTCGAGCAGCGGCTTGGCGATGCCGCGGCCGAAGTCGGGGACGGCCGGCAGGCGATGGCCCACCACGCCGCTTCGCTCGCGGTCGATCGCGCCCTGGCCGACCGCCATCCCGAAGACATCGAGATCCGCCGCGATCTCGGAACGGACCTGAGCCGGCTGGGGGTCGATCAAGCACGATGGGGCTCGGCCACCCAGGCGCTCGCCTCGCACCAAGAGGCGCGCCGGCTGCGCGAGACTCTGCTCGCCGAGGAGCCGCGGGACGTGCGCGCCGCCGAGGACGCGGCGGAGTCGTGGTTGGAGGCCGGCAAGGTGCTCGGCGCGCTCGGCCGCCACGCCGAGGCGAGGCGCGAGATCGCCGAAGGAATCCTGAGGCTGCGAAATTTGAGCGCCCGAGATCCGCGGAATGCAAGGTGGGGAGACACCCTGGCGGGCGCTCTCGTCGCCCGCGCCGAGGTCGAAGCGCGCCTCGGCGACCGCGGAACCGCCGAGGCCACGCTCCGCGAGGCGCTCGACTTGAGGCGGCGGCTGCTCGCCGAGAGCCCCGAGTTCGCGAGGAACCGGACCGCGCTCGCCGAGCTGGAGCGAAAGGTTGCATCTGGTGATCTTCCCTAGAGCCTGGGCGCCCATGCCTCGGCTGGGTGTGAGTTAAGAACGCCCGCCTGCTACCGTCGTGTTAAACTGGCTTATATGTGCTGCGGCACAGGATCTCCAGAAATCGATAACCTGATTAGCGGGCCATCTGGAGAAAATCGACATGCCGCTGCATCTCTATCCCAATGTCCATGCCTCCGGCTCGATACCCTCAGGTTGGAGCCCGACGACCTTTCGCGCGCTCAAATACCCGGTACGCAATTCGGCGGTGCGCCGTTACCTTCGTGAGCTGCTGTCCGGAAACTGGCAGAAGGTCATCAAGCAGGGCAACACAGGTGAAATCCACTACTTCGAGCACGAATCCGGACAGGTTGCGGGGGTGAAGTTCTTCCCTCGCGAGAGTGACTCATGACAGCGATCGACCTTGAGAGCCTGCTCTCCCAAACAGCCGACCCGCGGCAGAGAATTGCGTGGTTTGCGCTTCTATCTCTGGGTGCCATCGAGTCGCTGGTGAGCGGCGCGATCCGAGCCAGCGACGCGATTCGCCTCCTGTTCCATGCCGAGAACTGTTTGTTCGTCCGAGAGCGTCTGCAGCACGATGACGCCGACGAGGTCATGAGCCGCGGTGTTCAGCTGCCGGACCTGTTCGACGCTTTGCCAGCCGAAGTGGCGCATCAGGAGTACCAGCGGGAGCTGGCCGCTATGCACTCCCTCTGCTTGAAGCTCATCGAATCCCAAGAGTCAGCGGCGGCCTGACAGCCCCGAGTCTCGCCACTGATCGGACCGCGCTCGCCGAGCTGGAGCGGAAGGTCGAGAGCGGCGCTCGGAACCGGTGACCGCCAACTCTCGATCGATTTAGCCCTTGAGCTTGTCGAGCTGCGACATGCCGTTGCCGCTGACACAGGTGAGCGCGTAGGGGATCGGCGTGGACCCGCTGGGCGGGTTCGCCGCATTGGCGTTGACTCGGATGATCCATGCGTCGGCATAGCCATTGTTGATCGACTGCCGTTCGCGAGTTGTGAACTCCAGGGTCGACTGAAAGCCGCCGGTGATCACCGTGCCGTCTGGGGCGACCACGGTGAGGGCGAGGTTGGGGCTGTCGACGGAGCACTCGACCAGGTCCGGGTGGCGCAGAAAGACCGCATGCAGGTTCGGACCGAAGCCGGGAACGAAGACGAAATTTCCCCAGCCGGGAGTCGTGTTCGTGCTCACCCGCCTCTGCCGCAGCAGATCCTTGGGCTCGTACACCTTGCCCATCAGATAGTTGGTCGTCGAGCCGCCGAGCACCCGGCAGGAGGCGACCATCGACGGATTGGAAGCGTTGGCGCCGGGTTCGACCTCGACCATCGCCCCGTCGATCGCCATACTTCCGGCGCCGACGAGGTTGAACACGTCGACCAGAAGCTCGGCCGTCCAGGGCCCGAGGGCGACGACCGTGCTGCCGAGGGTGCTGCCGGCCGAATCCTTGAGGGTGACCCGGTAGAGGTTTCCGGTGCCGCCGGCGTCGTTGAAGGCGGAGATCAGGCAGTCGGTCCGCAGTTTCACCGAACCCAAGGCGCCGTTGCCGACGCCGGTGATGATCTGGGTCGAGCCCTCCAGCGCGCCGAGCGGCAGGCCGGGTTCGCTGAAGCCGACCGCCGGGTTGCCGGCGCCGGGAATCGCTTCGACGCGAGCGAGCGCCGAGACCCGCGTCGACGCGGTGCCTTTCTGGACGAAGATCGTGAGCGTCCCGCGATCGCCGATGGTGCCCGCCGGCTTCGATCCTTTGCACTTCTGTTCGAGCAGATCCCGCAGGTTGAACCGCAGGACTCCGTCGGCCGGCACCGTGAGGACGAAGGTCTGCGGCGCCGGCGTCTTGTGGTTCTCGCTGCACGTCAACATGACCGGATTGGCCGAATTTCTCTCGCCGACGTACTGGGCGAGGAGAGCGAGGGGAGTGGGGGGATTGGCCGAGTGGTTCTCGACGAAGATTTGCGTTTGGGTGTTGAAGGCCGGCGAATTGACGACGAAGGGCAGGACGATGGCGTATCCGGAGCTGTCGGCGCTCATGGCGCGAGCGGGCGAAAGGGCGGCGAGCAACGCGAGGCAGGCGAGCGTCGAGACGGTTCTCAAGGTTTTCATGGTCGTCCTCGCTTTAGAAGTCGTCGGTGGCCAGGTTGAGCGGCATCATCCCGGATGCGCCGCTGGTGCTCTCGCAGAGCACGCCGAACACGCCGGGGGTGATCCCGGGCCCGGTAGGGGGATAGCCGGTGGCGGGGGTTCCTCGCCACGAGACTTCCACGATCCACCGGCCGTTCACGCCCTGGCCGATCTGGTTCTTCATCCCGGTAAAGAAAGACCCGGTGTCGCTGATATTGGGTCCACCGGCGGCGACGACCCCGTCGGGGTTCAACACCCGCAGCTCCTGCCAGGGCGCGGGATTCTCCTGGGGGACCAGCACCGAGGGCACGATCCAACAGCGCGCGCGGTCCTCATGCCGCAGGTAGAGCGCCATCCGCGCCTTGGTGCCCTGGTTCATCGTGACCCCCACCAGCGCTTTCCCGACGTAGAACTTGGTATCGCCTCGAACCGGGAGCCTCGATCGCGAGTGGTCGTTCGGCTGCGGCGTGGTCGCTAGCCGAAAGTCTTCCGTTTTGGTCGAGAGCGTTTCGACGCTGCACCCTGCGACGACGTTCGCTCCGATCGTCGGGGCGACGGCGTAGATCTCGGCGGTTACGTTGGAAAAGACCTGCGGCGGCAGGTTCGTCTGCGCCAGCACGTTGGCCAGTTTCACCATCGTCCAGCGAGGAAGGCGGACGGGGATGGGCCCCCCCAAAGGTCGCGCGCTGCCGGTGGTCCTGTATTCCATCAGCTGGACGGCGACGTCCTTGTCCTCGCCCAGCGCGCCGAGGTAGCAGTGCGACATCTTTTCGACGGCGGCGGTCGGCGGATTGGGGATCTCTCCCTCCAGGCCGATGACGCGCAGCGTGCTCTGGCGGAACTGGCCGGGAGCTCCGGGATCCAGCGCGCCGACCGGCACGCCCTCGACGCCGAATCGATCGCCGTTGCGGGTGTTGACGATGCTGGTGGCGAAAAAAGGATTGGTGTCGAACCCGCCGAAGGTGGAGAGCTCCAGGTAGCCGATGTTTTCGATGTCGGGGGTCCCGAGTGGGCAGAGCTGCGAGAGCGCTACCTGCTGCGACTCTCCCGGGCGAAGTGTCGTCGCCCCGCAGATCTGCACACCGACCGACGAAGCCGCGTACGGCGTGCCGTCCGCCCCGATGTACTTCGCGAAGACCTTGACGATGAGCGTACCCGGGTTCGTCAGGTAGATCGTCGATTCGCGCTCCAGACCGCTCACCGCATAAGGCAGGATGACGATTCGGCCGGCGCCGTCCAGACTGGTGGCGCGGGCGGGACGGACAGCGACCGGCAGGAGGGCGACCGCCACAAGCATCAGGGCGGGCAAACCGGCGCATCGATTCATTTTCTTGTCGACCATGGTTGGTGTCTCCGTGAGCGACGGCGAAAGGCCGCCTTCACCTCGATATGCGGATTCGGCGAAACTTTTTTTCGCCGGACTTGCCGTCGAAGATCAGGCGGCTTTTCGCCGGCCGACCAGGGCGATCAAGCGCACGGCCGGGTCGGCGTCCTTCCTTGCCCGAGCGAAGATCTGCGCGGTGCGGGGGTCGGCGGGGAAGCGCAGTCTTGCGGCGCGCAGCAGGGAGGCGCGAACCTCCGGCGTGCGCGGTACTCCGCTCTCGACGCCATATTCGAGCTCGAAGGCTTTCGCGATGCCTGAGATCGCCTCCGGCTGATCGAGACGTACGAGAGCCAGGGCGGCCGACAGGCGAACCGCGGGCTCAGGGGTAGCGAGCAATCCCTCAAGGATGCGCGCCGCGCCGGCCGGTTGGCTGGCCGCCAGCGCGTCGGCGGTCTGCCAGCGTAGCTGGGCGATCAGCGCCTCCCGCTGGTTCGCCTTGGCGAGGAATCGCGAGCGCTCGCCCTGCGCCAGATTGCCGATCAGCTGCACCGCCTGGCGAATTTGTTTCACCGTGCTCGGCGCGGCGAGACCGGCGGTCGCCACCGACGTGGCCACGGCGTAGAGGATGGGCTTGATCGCGCGCCAGACCGAAAGGAAGCCCCGCGGATCGAGCGCCCAATCCTCCTTGGCAAGAGCCGCCTCGACCGCCGGCAGTTGCGAGGCGTCGCCGAGCTCGAGCAGACCGACCCGCACCCAGGCGGTGAGCCAATCGTTCGGGGGTCCCTCGGCGAGGGCCTGGGCCAGGGCGCTCTTCGCGCGCGTTCCGCCCAGCTCGACGAGATCGCGCACGACCCGGGCGCGGATGTCCGGCTTCTTCGCTTCCATCACCCGGCGCTTGCCGATCACCTCCACCGCCCAGCGGAACGCGGCTTCGTCGCCCGACTCGTAGAGCGCTTGCGCCGCGCGAATCTGCTCCTCGGGATCGCGGTCGTCCAGCTCGCCGCGCAGCTGTCGCCTCGCCGCCTCGTCGTGGAATCCAACGACCAGACCGCGCAGGGCGGCCTGCTTGGCTTCCGGGTTGCGCCGGTTCTTGGCCAGCCGGCGCAACGCTTCCAAAGCGCGCGGGTCGCGCGAGCGGCCGAGCCCCTCGGCGACGCCCCGCTGGTAGGGCTCGTTCTGCTTGGCCGTGGCATAGGCCAGCAGCCGGCCGAGGGCACGCTCCTTCGCCTCGGGAAGTAGAGCGCCCGAGCCGACGAGCGCGCCGAGGCCTTCGAGCGCGGCGTTGCGCAGTTGCACGAGCCCAGGGTCGGGCGGGGCGTCTTTCGGCTTCTTCTCGGTGTCCCCCGCGAGGCCGCCCATTCCGGCCATGTTGGTCATCGACAGGGTTTCGGCGTTGTCGAGCATCCAGACGAAAATCTTCTCGGCGCGGGCCGGCCCTAAGTCCACCAGGCCGTCGAGGCAGGCGTCCGGCACCCATTCCGCCTGCAGAAGCTGGAGGCAATTGACGTAGAAGCGGGCCGCCGCCTGAGCTTCGCCGGACTTCTCGAGCGCCTGCGCGGCGGCGATGCCGCGCACCCAAGGATCGGTCATCGCCTGTTGGATCTCGCGCTCCAATTGTCCCGCCTGCGGCGCCGGCATCGCCGGACCGACGCCCAGCACGCCCAGCGTCAGCAGGCCCTTCACGCTCACGGCTTTTTTGCCCGCCTCCTGCATGGCGCGCAAGCCAGGAGAGGACAGCACGCCTCCGGCTCCCTGCATCATCAGAGTCATGAATTGGGTTTGAGCCGAGAGCGCCGTTTTCAACTGGTCGAGCGCGCTTGCCCGTTCGCTCTCGGTCAGCAGCGGAGCCCCCTCCTCCAAGAGGAAGTTGGCGACCACCGGGTTTCGAGTCTCCGAGAGAGCGCCATCGGCAAGGATCGCCGCCACCTCATCGTCGGCCGCAACGAGCGGTGAGGGAACAAGGCTCCACCACCCAAACCCCAAAGCCAGGGCGGATGCCGCCGCGAACGAGCGGTTTCGGCGCGGGCGGCGGGAGCTGCGGGGGCTCAAGGCTCCTCCTCGGCAAGGTCCGGCATCGCCGGTCCCCGCTGCAGGATCTCGGTCTCCGCGAAGCCGGCGGGGATCTGAAAGGTCGAAGCGGGCAGGGTCGCCTCGATCAGATCCTTGATCACCACCGTCGTCGTGGTCCGGTTGTCTCCACCGCCGCCGCCCCCGCCGGCTACGCGATGCGCGAGCAGTCCCATCACCCCCGAACCCGTCGAGCGGATTTTGCTCTCGGTCACCGTGACCTGCTTGAGCGGCAGACCCACGATCGTGGCCTTCACTTTCCGCTCCAGTTGGAGCAGCTCCTGCGGCGTCCCGGCGCCTCCGCCGAGGCCCGAGAGGGCTTGGCCGGTTCCTCCCGCCTCGATCGCCGGCGCCGTCCAGAGGTCTTCGACGACGTCGTTGGCCTGCGTGGTCTTCATGCCCATCGGCATCGAGAGGACCGACGTGTACGTGGTGTGGAATCGGTAGTGCGTCGTCGGATGTCCGAGCAGGTCCATGCCGGGCTCTTCCAGCAGCTTGACCATCTTGGGGTCTTCGATCGTCATCTCGAAGCCAGATCCCGCCATCGCCTCCATTCCTGACCCCAGTGCCCGGACGTCGAACCGCGCGTAGCTCTTCCGCTTCGGGTTCACCAAGAAGATCTTCTTGCCGGAGTCCTGGACCAGGAGGTACGAACCGGCCTCCATCATGGGGTTGTCGGTCGCCAGGAATTCGATCTTCGCGGAGCTCCCTTCCAGCCACACCTTTTGGCTGGTGGCAAGGTCGCCGTTTCCATCCGAGGTTTTGCTGGTTTGGACCTGAGTCATCGACCAACCGCCGAAGGCTGGCGAGGCAAGGAGGCAGAGGGCGGAGGCCAAGGTAATCGATCGGTACATGGGGTTCTCCCGGTAAATGGACCAAGCGGTCATTGCCCGGCCGGGCTGTTCAGGTAGCGCGCCACGCCGAAAGACACGCCGATGGAGGGAAAGGCGGGGAAGACCGGACCCACCACGACGATTCGGCCGTTGGCCTGAATCTCCATCGCTTCGACGCTCGATCCGACGCTGCCCGGGAACCGCGTCCGCACCCTGCCGGCCGCGCCGAAGGTCGAATCGAGCTGACCGTTGGCGGTGTAGCGCGCCAACCCGAATGCACCATCCCCGGCTCCGGGATGGCTCTCGTCGATCTGGCCGGCCACCACGATCTTGCCGTTGGCCAAGACGCGCAGATCATCGACGCCGTCGAACTTCTGCGCGAAGTCGGTCGTCACCCGTCCGGCGGTGCCGAAGCTTGGATCGAGCTTGCCGTTGGCGGTGAAACGCAGCACGGCGAAGTCCATGTTGGCCGCCCCTCCGCCCACCGCGATTCCGCCTCCGACCAGAAATTTCCCGCCGGCAAGCAGAGCGAGCGCGGTCGCGGCGGAGCTCTGGCCGAAGCTCAGCAGCGTTTTGCCGGCCACGCCGAACGTGGGGTCGGGCTTGCCTTGCTTGGTGTAGCGCGCGAGCGCCATCTTGAACGGTCCGCCGGTCGGGCCGGTGCCGGACGGCCCGGCGGCCAAGATCCTGCCGTCGGGAAGGACGGCCAGCGCCTCGATCGAGTCGTCGCGCCCGGCGAAGTCGGTGGTGAGCTTTCCGGCGGTGCCAAACGTGGTGTCGAGCGCGCCGTTCGGTAGAAAGCGGGCCAGCGCGAAGTTGTGCGATCCCACAGGGCCCGACCTGCCACCGGCGAGGAGCTTGCCGTCGGCCTGCCGGGCCAGCACGAGCACCCAATCATCCGCGCCGAGGTTGGTTTTCACCTTGCCGCCGACCCCGAAGGCCGGGTCGGGCAGTCCGTTGGGAAGAAACCGCATGAGCACGAAATCGACGCTCGGGTCGAGCGGCGAGGAAGCCGCCCAGCCGCCCACCACCAGCTTGCCGTTCGGCTCGCGCAGCAGCGCGAAGCCCTCTTCGATCGAGAAAGAGCCGAACCCGGCGCGCACGAGGCCGGTGCCGCCGAAGGAGTGATCGAGCGAGCCGTCGGGGTTGTAGCGCGCCAGCGCGAAATCGGCCGGATCGCTGATGTCGCTCGCCCAGCCGGCGACCACCAGCTTTCCGTCCGGCTGGACGACGAGATCGAACGCGTAGTCGGTGTTGATCGGGCTCGCGGGGTTGAACAGGGTCGTCACCAGCCCCGTGCCACCGCCGAAGCTTCCGTCCAGGGTTCCGGCGGGGGCGAGCGCCCCGGTCTGAGCTTCGGCCGCGGCCACCGAGCCGGCCGCCAGGAGAATGAATGTGCTGATCCGATACCGCATCGCTTGAGCCTCCGCTGGGCGATAAGTCGCCCTCTATTAGGGCAAGCGGATTCGGCGCGGAAGTTTTTTCAGCTGGCTCCGGAATCTGGTCGCCGAATACGGTGGAGTTCCCCCGCTTTTGTGGACACACAGAAGGCGCGATAATGCGCCGGGAGGTGTCCGATGGCCCAAAGGAAGAGGCGGCAGTTCTCGGCCGAGTTCAAGTCCGTGCCGCGCTTCCTCGACCCTTTCGCGCTGCGCATCCTCGACAAGCTCGGAATCGACGCCGAAGGCGCCGGGCTGCGCTGGGGCGGCGAGCCGTGAAGATCGTCCTGCCGGGAGGCTCCGGCCAGGTGGGAACCCTGGTCGCGTGGTCCTTCGCGGCCGAAGGGCACGAGGTCGTGGTGCTTGGCCGAAACCTCGGCGGGCGAGCATCTTCTCCCGCGACGCACTGGCGCACCGTACCTTGGGACGCCCGAACGGTCGGGGACTGGGCGAAAGAGATCGACGGCGCCGACGTGGTTTTGAACCTCGCGGGCCGAAGCGTCGACTGCCGCTACAACCAGGAGAACCGCCGCCTGATCGTGGATTCCCGTGTCGATTCGACCCGCGCGGTAGGCCAGGCGATCGCCCAAGCGAGCAACCCGCCGCGCGTCTGGCTCCAGATGAGCACGGCAACGATCTACGCCCATCGCTACGACGCGCCAAACGACGAGGCGACCGGAATCCTTGGGGGAGCCGAACCCGGAGCCCCGGACACCTGGCGCTTCAGCATCGAAGTCGCCAAAGCCTGGGAACGAACCCTCGCCGAAGCCGAGACCCCGAAAACCCGCAAGGTCGCCCTCCGCTCCGCCATGGTCATGAGCCCCGATCGCGGAGGCATCTTCGACGTCCTTCTAGGCCTCGTCCGTAAGGGACTTGGAGGAGCCTCCGGAGACGGCCGCCAATTCGTCTCCTGGATTCACGGCGAAGATCTCCTCGCCGCGCTCCGCTTCCTGATCGACCACTCGAAAATCGACGGAGCGGTCAACCTCGCCTCCCCGAACCCGCTCCCCAACGCCGACTTCATGCGCGCTCTCCGGCAAGCCTGGGGAGCCCGCATCGGTCTTCCCGCCAACCGCTGGATGTTGGAGATCGGGGCGTTCTTTCTGAGGACGGAAACGGAACTGATTTTGAAGAGCCGGAGGGTGGTGCCGGGCCGGCTGCTGGAAGCGGGGTTTGAGTTTCGGTTCCCGGAGTGGCGGGCGGCGGCGGGGGATTTGTGTGGCCGGTGGAGAGGCCGCCCGCCCGCGAGGTGATCGTCCGCGCCGCGCAGGGGACTCAACTCCTCCGATGCGACGCCGAGACCCGATCTTCCTTAAAGATTCCGGAGAAGCTTGTCGTACTCCGAATGAGGCCCGATCCAGAACCACACGACGCATCCTTGGTCGATCGTTCCGACGGCGCGATAGCCGAGACTGATTCGTGCCGAGTAGATCGGCGCGCTAGGGTGAACGGGCTTGAACTGGAGACTGGGGTGGCCGGGGTTGGCCAAGAAGAGCCGATAGGCGCCGCGCGCCTGTCGCCGGATGTCTTCGGGGAGTTTGGCGAGCAGTTCACGAAACCGACGCGTGGTTCTTGACGTCACAGACGATCCGGGTCCAGCTCCTCGGTCAACCCAGCCCGGTGCTCGGCGAGGGCCTCCTCGGCCAACCGGGCGAGAACATCTTGCGAGCCCGCGAACCGTTCCTGCCAATCTTGTTCGTCAGCGAGCTCTGAAATCCACCGGCTTGCCAGCGAATCCTGATCGGCCTCCGGGAGCGCGGAGGCTTGAGCGACGACTTGCTCGAGCAATTTGGTCATGGTTCCTGACTCATGGGCTCAAGAGATCGAGCCCGTGCCAATTATGGCGGCCAACCGAAGCCGGCACAACTCCTTACGCACGCCCGCTGTCGAGCGGTGTGATCGGGGGCGAGCGAAATAGGGTGAGGCCCGCGAAGCCCCACCCTTGAAGCTACAAACTACAACGACTGACTCGATCTCGATTTACGTCGTTGGGTGTGTCCTGCCTGCAGGCCGCGGGAGCTCCCTTTGGACGGTGCGCACGGCACACCCTGCGAGATCAGGCTTCCGCCTCGGTCTTGAACTTGGACTTCGACTTCCGGCCGCGCTTGGCCCGGTGCTCGGAGCGGATGTTGAAACTTTCGATCACCGGATTGGCGAAGCCGAACCGGGCACGGACAACCGCCGCGAGGTGCCGGAGGGCGGCGCTCGCCTCGCGGTTCCGGCGCTGGCGGACGATGACCGCATCGGTCAGTTGACCGCGCAGCGCCTGAACTCCCTCCTGCGAGGCGCGAAGGGCGTCGACCTTCTGCCTCACTTCGGCGACATAAGTTTCGCCACCCGGAATGTTGGGCAGTTCGACTTCGAGGCTCTGAAGGGTGACCTCGCACTTGCTGATCTTGTCCGCAAAACTGGTGTCTTTCATGGCACAACTCCTTTTCTGAATGACGGGACGCGGAATGCGACCCGGAGAAGCCTTGGGATGAACGTGGAGGCCGGCGTTGCGTGTGCCGAGCTCGGTGGGCTGGGTGAGGCGCGGAGTTTTCCGGAAGAGCGGAGCGCTTTTCTCAATGCCGAATTCGTATTGCGGGCCAAAACCGGGTGTTCTGAGCCAGCCGCGGGATTTTCGCGATCAGCCCAAAGATTTCGGCATCGAGCGAAGGGGTTTTCCAACTTGGAAAACGCCTCCCGCCCCCCGGCAAATGCCTTTGCCGGTCGCGAACCGACCTCCTCACCCAGACGAACGAATTCGGCGCTCAGAAAATCGCTCCGCTCGACGAACCGAGCGAATTCGGCATTCGGAGTCCGCGGCGCGACGATCGGACGTTCGAGGTCCGAGATCGGAAGAATCGGGTGCAGGATCGTCGCGTCGTTCATGACGTGACAGACCCTACCGAAACGGAAGATGCACATGCCAGGGCAAAACGAGACCAAGGGCCTATGTCCGATTTTGCTCTTGAAATCGCGCGGTGGAATGGGCTAACGCGCGGCGCCCTCCTCCGCGCCGGGTTCCGCCTGACACTTCGGACCCGCTAAGATCGACCCCGATGCCCAACAAACCGCTTCACCAACTGCGGGTCGTGCTCGAGATGATCAAGATCGAGCACACGCTGTTCGCTTTGCCGTTTGCCCTGCTCGGGATGATCCTTGCGGCTCAAGGGTGGCCGGCTTGGTCGAAGGTAGGTTGGATCGCCGTCGCGATGGTCGGAGCGCGGAGCGCCGCGATGGGCTTCAACCGGTTGGTCGATTCCCGGATCGATGGGGCGAACCCCCGGACGGCGATGCGGGCACTGCCGGCCGGGCTGGTGACTCCCGGGTTCGTCGGCTTGTTCATCGCCGCGAGCTCCGCTCTGTTGGTGTTTGCCGCCTGGCGCTTGAACCCGCTCGCCTTCGCGCTTTCGCCGGTCGCGTTGGGGATTCTGTTTCTCTACTCCTACACCAAGCGCTTCACCTGGATCTGCCATTTGATCCTGGGGCTCGCGTTGTCCGGCGCGCCGCTTGGAGCTTGGATCGCCGTGCGCGGCGACGTTCGGGCGACTCCCGTCGTGCTGGCGCTCGCCGTGCTGCTCTGGACCGCCGGGTTCGACGTGCTCTACGCGCTTCAGGACGTCGACTTCGATCGCCGGACCGGTCTGTTTTCGATCCCCGCACGGTTCGGCGTCGTGCCGGCGCTCTGGATTTCTGGGCTACTGCATGTCGGTGTGCTCGTGTTGCTTGCGCTGTTGCCGCGGATCTATCCGCCGGGGCTGGGCACCGGGTATGCGATCGGCTGGGTCGGCTGCCTGGTCCTGCTCGCGTATCAGCACTGGATCGTTCGGCCGAACGATTTCTCGCGGTTGAACGCCGCGTTCTTCACCACCAACGGCTTGTTGTCGGTCTGGTTGTTCGTGACGGCGGCGTTCGATTTGCTGCGGGCGGGGTGAGGCGGATACACAGGTCCGCTCCCACGAACACTCCGTGCACTGACTTCTTCCGCCTAGGGTGTGCTCGTCCTGGGAGCGCCGGCGTCTCGCCGGCGTTTTTCGGTCGCTTAACCACCGCCCTGCGGTCAGCACCTGAGTCTGCTCGGCGCCCGCGCCGGCGAGACGCCGGCGGTCCCAGGACGAGCACACCTAACCTGACCTCTTAACCGCCCCATCCGAGTCCGTCTACAACAGCGGGGGCCCCGCCCGTGGACTCGATCCGTGCCATGTTCCGCTTTTCCTTTCTTGGTAGCGTCCCGAATAGGGCGATCCGGTTCGCCCGCGTTCTTGTTCGTTCGGCGCCTTTTCTCCTCCTTCTCCCTTTCGGCGAGCTTCCGCCTCTAGGTCCTCCGCCACCACTCGTTGGCGTAAGCGTTCTCGGCCCGGTCGATCGCAGTAGCTTCCTGGCGATGTCGGATGTCCAAGCAGGCGATGTACTGCTGTCTTGGAAACGGTTCGATCGTCAGGAACGCGACCGCGTCGTCGCCTACGGTCGATTTGACTCCCCCTACGATCTCGTCGAGATGCTTGTCGAGCAAGGGCCACGAGGTCGGACCGTGGTGCAAGGGGCACGTGCTGGGAGGCCGAAAGTCTGGTCGTTTCCGGCCGGAGTGCTAGCCCTCAGTCGGTGGGAGGCCCGAACGGTCCCGGCAATCTCCGGAATCGATCGATCGCGCGCCCGGGTCGCCTACGCGCTCTTGCTCGCTAAAGATTCCCAGGAAGGCGCGCGCAGATTGGAAGTCGTCGGAGCAAGTCTAGAAGATCGAGATCCGAGGGCCGCGGCGTGGATGTTTGGTGAGAGCGCCTCTAGCCTTGGGTTGAATGCTCGCTGCGGGCAGGTCGACTCCGACTTTCGTCGAGCTTTTTTCTTGTTGTCAAATCCAGACGACTCAATCGCCGCTTCCCATACACTTCGTGGTTGGAGTGATTGGAAAGCTAACTGCAGCATAATGTGGAGTATTGTACATAACGATGAGAGTTCGACCGACCAGGAACTCCACAGCAGGATTCTGCACAGCCAGGAACTCGACAGGAAGAACAAATCCTTTCGAAGAAACAACCTCCTTAGGGTTCTGGTGACCGACCGCTCGACTCATCGTAAGCTCGCCGAGGCGAGAACTCTTTTGGCCCTGGCCAGGGACTATCTCTTCGGCACTTACAATGCCCCGAAAGGCCGGCGCCGGCATCGGAATCTAAACTCATTTCTGACCAAGAAGGCCATGGCAATTATAGAAAGTGAAGCTCCTGCGAGTTACGACCTAGCGCAGGCACTCACTACTGCTTATCTCGGTCGGTCGGTTTCAGGCAAACAAGAGGAGATGCCGAGTCGCAGAAGTATCGACATACTTTCAACTCTTTCGCCTACCTTCCTTGAAAAGGCCACTGCACTTGCCGCTCTCGGGAAGGAGTACCGCCAGCGCGGACAAATTGATCTCGCCGAGTTCTATTTTCGTCTATCTCTTAGTCAAAACCCACAAGAAGATGGGCAGAAGAGATCTGTGCTTACTGCTCTTCAAGAGATTGCCATGAGCAGAGGCGATCACCAGCTCGAGAATTTTTACAGAGCGGGTGTCCAGCGCATTAAAACAAGATATTCCGATCTAGGCGAAGAATCCATGTTTGTTGACGAGCCTTGGGGTGAAACCGTGGTCCGCAACCTCTTGAAGCCCATAGTCGCTGAGATATCATCAGCCTTGGACCCTGAAACTCTCTGGTCGATGGAAATACTCCGTATGCATCGCCAGGCTAAATCGCTGCTGCAACTGGAAGTGCTGCTTCTGAGGGATATTGAGCTATTCAATCAAGGCACTCTTGACCTTCGGCTCGCGCGACTCTATTTAGAGCTGGGAGAAACCCAAATTCTTCTCGGTAAGCGCAGGGAAGGCGTCCACCAAATTCTGGTAAGTCTTGACGAAATTGACCGAGTGGATCGCGCAATTGGCGGTGGTTCGGACTCTAGGGCTTTGCACGAAGCGCAGGTCCACTATCTATATCGCTGGGCCGTTCTCGGACTTCTCAACGCTGGAGATGCATTCGAAGCCCTCGAAACCATCGACCGCGGCCGCGGCCGGGAACTTGCCCGGCACCAGCGAGCCAGTTCGGTCATGCTACCTCCAGCAGTTCTGGAGCTGGACTCCAAGATCGACTACCTAACCTCCCAACTCGAGAGTTCAGCCTCCGATGACGATCAGCGGAGAATCCGGGCCGAGATCAGGGATCTTCGCTCGGCACAGCGCTTATTGGGGCCATCAGCCCCAAAGCGATCCGAATCAATCATCCCTCTGAAGCTCACGTTCCCCGAGATTCGCGCGAGTCTCGACCCTGGGACCCTTCTCCTCTACTACGTGGTCGGTTCTCACGAAACCTACATCTTTGCAATTCGTCGCGGGGGTCAGCCGAGCCTGTCGATCTTCCATTTTCCGATCGAGAGCTATGTGCTCGCCTCGAGAGCGAAAGCTTTCCTCAACGGCATCGAAGAGAGTCGCGAGCCGAAAGAGAGCGAGGCGAACCGGCTATATGATCTTCTCGTTCTGCCCGTACAGTCGCTGATCGAATCGTCGGACCGAATTGCGATCAGCGCGGAGGGACCTCTTCTTTCGATTCCCTTCTCCGCTCTCCGGCACGACGGTAGGTACCTCGCCGAGGTAAAGCCCATTCATCGCATAGCTTCAGTTGCCACGTTCAAGCGGCTCAAAGAGCAGCGCCCCCAGAAAACCGACTCCAAGCGATGGAAGGTCGTGGCCTTTGCCGACCCCCGGTATTCGGAGGCCGGCGGTTCGCAAGATGGGATTCGGGATCCTGCCCTCACGCGCGCCGTCGAACGGGGCCTGTCTCTCGCCCCCCTTCCGGCCAGCCGCGTAGAGGTTGAAAGCCTCGCGGAGTCGTTTTCCTCCATCCGCGCCTTCCTCGGAGCCGACGCTTCGGAGTCCAACGCCCGCGAATACTCTGCCTCTGCCGACGTTCTCCATTTCGCCTGCCACGGCCTGCTCGATTCCGCGTCACCCTACGACTCAGCTCTGGCGCTCGCCACACCGCAACGAGCGATTCCCGGCCGGGACAACGGGTTACTCCAGGCCTGGGAGGTGGGAGAGCGCCTGAGCCTGAAGGCCGAGTTGGTGACGCTGTCCGCCTGCAAGACGGCTCTTGGCGACGCGGGCAGCGGCGAAGGACTTCTGGGCAT
>Ga0268264_10000884_pt1 | contig 31608 bp, 33 predicted proteins | sample KBSSwiS32_FD_190357 | JGI IMG/M metagenome (GOLD analysis project Ga0268264, IMG submission 190357) | Switchgrass rhizosphere microbial communities from Kellogg Biological Station, Michigan, USA - KBS Switchgrass S3-2 (SPAdes) (version 2) | ecosystem: Host-associated > Plants > Roots >...
GCAAGATCGACCGGGTCTACATCCTCGACGAGAAAGGCGAGCAGGCCAACGTCTACCGCCCCACCCCCCAGCCGGGACTCTGGTTCGCCACCGGCTTCGTCGGCACGGCACGCTTCAACTCCAAGCGACTCGCCGCACTGATCGCGGCAGTCGAGAACGCAATCATCCCCAACGACGTACTCGCCCACGCCGACCCCGCCGCCCCGCAATGACCTGAGGGCGCCAGATGTCGTCGCAGAGTTTCTCGGCACGCAGCCGTTATGTCAGTGGCCGGAGGGGGCGTCAGCCGTGCGCGGCGCGGGAGACGTGCTTCCCGTCGACAACCTCGAGCAACGGGGGCCAGCCCAATCGGGTCGGCGAGCTGTGACACGCTGCGTCCTCCAAACGGAGACGAATCCACAACAATTCTGAAGGTGAGCGCTTATGAGTGCGGACAGCGAGATCATGCAGGTTGCGGCCCAAGGCAGTTTCACCGTCGGTGGAAGCATCGTCTTATCGGAGGGGGCATTTGATCCCCGCTCCTTCATCTGCCGCGACGGCAACACTCGCCACGTTGACCACGCCTACGTGCAGTATCAAATTCCGCCGACGCCCCGACGATTTCCGCTCGTACTGCTGCATGGTGGGGGCCAACACGCGCGAACCTGGGAAAGCACGCCGGACGGTCGCGAGGGGTATCAGACGTTGATGCTTCGCCGCGGCTGGCCCGTATATATCGTCGACCAGCCTGGACGGGGGCGTGCCGGAAACGGTTCAGTGGGGATCACTATCAATCCGGGCGGGTTCGATCGGTCGCTCTGGGAAATATTCCGTCTCGGAGTCTGGCCCGATTACTTTCCAGGCGTACAGTTCGATCAATCGGCCGAGACGATTGACCAATACTGGCGGCAAACCGCCCCTGACACCGCCGCGCTCTCCGAAGACGTGGTGACCGCTGCATTCGTCGCGCTGTTCAACAAGATCGGCCCCGCGATCCTGGTGAGCCACTCACACGGTGGTCAAGTGGGGTTTCGCACCATCCTTGAGTCCGAAAACATTGTTGCTAACGTCAGCTACGAACCGGCGCAGTTCCTGTTCCCAGACAACGAACCACCCCCGGACGTGACCAGTCTCGATCCGTTCGTCAGCGAGTACACAAAACCGATCCTTGTTTCTCGGGACCAGTTTCAGGCCCTCACGCGACTGCCCATCCAGCTGATTTACGGCGACTACATTCCGACCGAGCCAAGCCCGTACGGGGGCCTCGAGTTCTGGCGTGTCGTAATGACCCGGGCGCGGCAGTTCGCTGATGTGGTGAACAGGCACGGTGGCAATGTCACGATATTGAATCTCCCCGACCTGGGCATCACGGGAAACACTCACTTCCCATTCTCCGACCTCAACAATGTGCAGATCGCAGATCTGCTGTCCGACTACCTCAACGAGAAAGAGCTCGACGCCCGGCGCTGAGGCACGTGCGCCCCGGTCCGCTCCCCGTGCTCTGGCGGGAAGCGAACCCAGGGTGATCGTGATGTCGTTCAGTCACCGTCACGTTTCGGACTGTCAGCCATCGGCCTCCGCCTTGGGCCGATCCTTGCCCAGCGGAATCATGTTCGCTCCCCGCGCGTCCGAGAAGACGATCAAGACTGTGCACCCTTGCGGGCCGATGCGGATCGGGCCGTACCCGACGCCCGACTGCGCGGTCCGGATATCGCCGGCGCGGAACACCTTCTTGCCCACCTGTTGCTCACCGGAGATCACGTATTCGAGATAGCTCGCACCGTGAGTATGCGGAGCCACCACTTCGCCCGGCTCGAATTTTGAGATCGTCACCAACGGCGACGCGTCGAGAGAATCGTCCAGGACGAATGCTGCGTACTGGATTCCCGGCGAGGTCCCCTCTTTCCACTCGATGTCTTCCGCGAAGATGTCTTCGTGCTTTCGATTGCTCATCGTGTCAAACTCCGGTTCTCTTAGCTCCGAGAATTGATCAAAAGAAATCGATGCCGGTGTTCGGTGGGCGACCTGAGGCCGGTCTCGGTTCGGCCGGTCGGTGACCACCTTCCAGGTTACTGTGAACAGACTCGGCGGGGCTGTCAAGCGCACGACGAGACTCACGAAATCTGCCCCGTCAAGTCGCGCGCCGGGATGCGGTCGTTGCTTGCGCACGATCGATTGCCTTCAACGCGCGGGTGCATCGGCCGCGAGAGAGGCCGGCATTGCGCGGAAAACGGTGATCAAGCTGGTACGGGCTCCACCGCCAGCACTGCTGTTATATTGCGACTTGTTGGAGGAGGCGCAGGTTTGCGGCCGAGTCCGACCACTTCCTACCCTGGAGGCATCACCACGATGACAGTCGATACCACGGCGGAGGCACGGTCGGTACTCGCCTACCCCACGAAACCACCCACCTATGCAAGCGGTTTGCGGCAGTCCAACCTGCGCGCGGTCGCTCGGGGGCGCTGGGTTGCTGAGCAGCACTTCGCTTATGAACTCAGCAACGACCCCATGACGATCCTGATGTCGCTCAAAAGCACTGACCCGTTGGGTACGGCCGTCCTCATGCCGGCGGCGGATGGGAATGGTGAGTTCGAGCTGGTGCGTTGCAGATCCATCGCTGAGCAAACGGAATTCTACCGGCGCAGCAGGAACGTAAGTTCCATCGTCGAAGCCAAGGTGTTCGGCTCGTTCGGATCAGATTGGTACGGTCTGGTCGACGGCGTTCTGACAAGCCGCAATGTGACTACGGGAGCCGATACGCTTCTCGATTTCGTTGGTTTGATGCCGACTGCACGTGACGAGGACACTTCAATCGCGGAAATCGGATTTGGCCGCCTTTACAGCGAAGGGCGAGATCTCGAGGCAGACCTGGCCTGGCGGGGCCGAGCGCTCCATTCCCGTCAGCAACGGTTGGCCCGGCTGCAGGCCGGCGACCTGGGAGGACTTGCCGCACTGTATGCACCGAACGCGACGGTCGTTGCCAAAGCGCCACGAAGTTCAGAACAAATCACGCTGGTCGGGCGGGACGAAATAGCGTCCTACTACGGATCCGTCCTCGCAGATCTTGGTGGATCGCCTGCGGTAGATCTGCTTGTGAGTCACATTCACGGTTGGTTCAGCTTCACCGAGTTCGTGTGGGAGAGCGAGGACGCGACCTATCGCAGCGCCGACGTTTCGAACATCGGTGCCGACGGGCTGATCGCCTATGAGCTCGGTTACGCCTCCGATCAACATTGACTCAACCGAGGGACGCGGCCCTCGCCATGCACGCCTGCGGGGTTTGCTCAGCCGGTCACCATCATCGCGCCGCCGTCGATGGCCAGCAACTGGCCGGTGATGAATCGCGATCCCTCGCTGGCCAGGAATACGAGCATTGGCGCCAGGTCGCGGAGCGGATCACCAAGGCGGCCACCCAGCGGGATCACCGCCTGCATTTGCTGATCGAGAATAACGCCGCCTTCTGGGCCGAGGAACTCGCGCAATCGCTGGGCCCCGCGGGTTTCCACTGCAGGCGCCACCGCGTTCACCGACACTCCGCAATGTCCCCAGGCCTTTGCCGCACTGCGAGTCCACGCCTGGACCGCCGCCTTGGTAGCGGAGTAGGTGGCGGCGATGGGACTTCCAAAGACGCCTTCCGAGGAGCCCAGGTTGATGATCCGGCCGCCGCTGTCCCGCATCACCTCGAAGGCGGCCTGGTTGGTGAACACGGTTGCCTTGAAGTTCGTGGCGAGCAGGAAATCGAGATCGTCTTCGCTGATCTGGCCCGGGGCTCCCGGCTGCCAGGCGCCGGCCGCGTGCAGCAGGACGTCGAGGCCGCCGAGCTCCTTGGCCACCTCGGCAACGGTGCCGTGCACCTGGTCGCGAGACCGGACATCGCACTGCCACCACCGGGCGGCCGCCTGCAATTGCGCGGGAACGGCCGTCTCATTGTAGGTAGCCGCCACGACCGCACCATGCGAGCTGAACGCCTCGACCGCGGCAGCGCCAATTCCCGATGCACCACCGGTGACGAGGATACGTCGGCCCTCCAGCGCGCTCATCGCGAAGCCGCCTCGAACGCCAGCGTTTCTTCGACTCGTCCAGCCATCACCACGACCTTGAGCATGGAAACCAACCTCCTTGACAGATCCACAGTTTTCTGACGGCGCGAACTCCGAGGGTGCGTGCCCCACCACGCTGACCGGTGAACATCTGGCGGACTACAGCACTCCCATGGGTTGATCGTGTCATGAGTTTCTCCGAAAAGGGCTCCAAAGGCCCGGCCAGCGGCTTCTAGCTTCATTGACGCCAGATCGGGCCTTGGCCGAGGCTCGGTTGAGGTGGTCGGGGTGGTCGTTCTTGCGCGGCTGTCCACGTGGGTTCCGCTGGTTGTAGTGGAGACTTGTAGTGGGAGACGTGGAGCAGTCTCAGGGACACAGAAATCGATCATGCCGAACGGGGCGGCGAAGACTATGTCCCGGCGCCGTCAGCCTCACTCTTGTCTGCCAGTCTGTGGAGATTGAGGCCCAGTAGACGGGCCGCGTTGTCGTGTCCGACGAGGCGGAGGTCGTCCTCGCTGAGCGGGAGGGCACGTAGGGCCTCCGAGTAGGCAATCTGGTCGGCGGCGGGAAAGCAGCTTCCGAAGAGCACGCGGTCCGCGCCGATCTGGTGGATAAGCCGTGCTGTCTTTTCAGGTGAGTTCTCGGCGAGCAGCCTGAGCGAGATGTCGGTGACGACATTGGGGTATTCGGCCGTCAGATGAGCCACGTCATCCTCGGCACCGCGGCCGAGATGAGCCAGCTGGACAGTCACCGATGGGTAGGAGCGCAGAACGTCCGCGAAGAATGAGGGATGGCCCCAAACCTTCTCGTCTCTACCCCAAGGATATGCCCCGCTCTCGCTCAGCACGAATACTCCGTGTTCGCGAGCCGAGCGCCAGACCACTTCCATCACCGGGTCGTTAGGCCGCCGGTAGATGGACCCCGGTGCCACCTTGAGCCCGCAAGCCCCGGCGGCAAGGCGCTCGGCCACCTCCTGTCTAACTACTTCCTCGCCCATCAATACGGGGTCGATGCCCACCAGGCAGGAGATCTGGTCCGGGTGGGCTCTAGTAAGCGACGCGGCCCAGCCATTGAGCTGACGCCACTTGGCGACCACCTCTGCCACCGCTTGATCACGGTCGGCGCCGGCAGCCACCCGATCCTGCACCATATCCTGGGCCGGCAGCCAAGGAACGATCACGGTACGAACTATTCCGGCACGCTTCATGCTGGCCAGCAGATCGTCAATGTCTCCATCGCGCACCGGCTCGTGACCGGCGTTCCGCACGAATGCCCGGCCGGCCGCTGCTGAGGGCTGGGCGTGGGTATGGGAATCGATGAGATCCGATATGCCGGTCACCGTTACTGTCTCCTTAAACTGCGTCCCGGTAGCCCGGCAGGCCAGCCACGGGGCGGCGGCGAGGCGCTACTGTGATCCTCCGGAGATCTCCACGGCCACGGCGTTCTCTATCCGCGTGCCCTTGAAGAAGTCGGGATTTACGCCGGCGAATAGCTCGCACGGGTGACCAAAGGTGAACGCACGGAACTGGTGTTCATCAATGCCGCCTTCTTCGACCATCTCGAACGCTTCGGGCACCACGCCCCGCATGTCGGGGACGTCCCAGTGACCGAGATCGGAACCTAGGGTTGCCCGAAGCTGAGCGCCAAGGGGGTTCGTGCGGGTGTCGAACGCCCAACGCGTCATTGGGTCATCCGCTTCGCAGCCGAAGAAGAATCGCGGCACGAAGAGGTCGCGTACATCCTGTGCTGACTCAATGTGACAAGCCGCGAAATCATCGAGACCCACGTCGTTGCCCACCTTGCGGATTGTCGCGTGGATGTCAGCGTCCCCATCGGATTCCCAGCCACCAGGAGCGTGCTGCGACATCAGCCGGAGAAACTCCGGTTCGGCCATTCGGGCTTGGTCCACATGGCGGCGAACCACGTCGATGTTGCGCTTTTTCCAGCGATGGATCAACTCGGCGTACAGGATGCAGGCCCAACCAACACCGCATTCAAGAAACTGGAACCTGAGTGAGGGGAACCGACGGGTCACGCCTCCGAGGAACAGCGAGCGGCACAGGACGTCGGCCGCTTCGGCAAAAGTCCCGGTCTGGTTGAAGATGTAGTTGCTCGGCGATCGGCGCCAGCCGACGCCGTACGTCGAGCTGTGAGCCGCTAACGGCACTTTGAGCTCCGCGCACTTCGCCCAGAACGGGTCGTAGTCGTAATCGCTGTCGATTCCGAAAGTGTCGAGCCGGAATGCGAGGCGGAACAAGTCAGGGCGGTCGCGGTGGACGTCTGGGATCGGCCGGAGAACCGGTCCGATCAGGGCAACCTTGGATCCGAGGTTGGTCACACAGTATTCAAGTTCCGCGATCGCCTCGTCTGGCGTGTTCATCGGAATAACCGCCGCGGGTGTCACGCGGTCCTTCATCTTGGCGTATGAGTCAGCGTTGACGGAGTTGTAGGCGCGGCAGGCCACCTGTCGCAACTCATCGGGTTCGATGTGGGGGAAGACCAGTCCGGTGGTCGGATAAAGCACGGCAAAGTCAATCCCGATCTCGTCCAGCCGATCGTGGAGAAGGCCGGGCGAGTAGCTCGTCGCCTTATCCAGGGGGTTGCTGTGCGGCGGTGACCAGCCCGGCAGGATGCATCCTGCGTCACGTCTCTGGGCATCCGATTTCGCCAACCACGGGGAGGCTCCAAACGCCTGACCCATCGGCGTCGTGTGCTCGAGCAAGTACTGTCTCGGATCCCTCGCGGAGGCCATTGCTGTGCGCATGGCCGCTCCACCGAGTTTGCCCACTTCCTCGAGAAAAGGTTCCCGAAACATGGGAAGAAACTCGTTGTAATGAGCGTCTGAATCGATGATTGGGTGTTTCACGGACTCGCGCACGTGCTTAAGACGTTCGTCACTTACTGTGTGAGTCATGGCTACCTCTGCCGGTAGGTGGAGTGGAAAAAAACGGTTGGAGCGTCGCGTTGCCCGAGGCGGTTTCGTATGGGATGACGAGGATCAGGGCCGGCGCTTGAACGCAGCAAGGGCGTGACGAGTCGACGGCGAAGCAGAAATGAAGCGAAGTTCAGGTCCTCCAACCTGCGCGGCTGCTTCGCGGAAGTTGTGCGCTGTGCGGTGAGAAGGGACTTGGCGACGGTTATGGACTCGACCTGCGGAGCCGGCCCCGACGACGACGTAGTCCCATAAACGCATTAGCGTGTTCTCTCTTCGTTTGCGTGGCGTTCGGTGAGGCGCTCTCCGAGCAGCTCATCTTTCGGGATGTAGGAGTCGTCGCGCCGCGGACGGAAGTTCAGGAAGTGCAATCCCTCGGGCCCCGCCGTGAACGAATACAACGTGCGGGCCTCAATGAACACCGACGAACCTGCCTTTACTGTGCGACCTCCCATTTTCATCTCGCCGGCGACGACATAGATGATCTCGGATTCGGCATGTGCATGAACGGCGGTGCCGGCGCCAGGTTGGACCTGCACCTCGAAGAACTGGAGATCCCGTTCGCTGCCCAAATGATGCATGGCCGACAAGAAACTGCGCTCTTCGTCGGTCAACTTCCCAAATGCTTCGCGGGTGGCCGCCTCGGGTTCATCCGTACTCTTCGTCCAGACGAGGTCGCTCGAATCCGCAAACCGAATTGCTGGCACTCAACCCTCCATTCGCCGGCTTCGGCCAACACGCCAAAGGTAGGCGGGCCCGGTGATGCTCAGCACCCTAGCTCGCAACTACGTTCGTAGCAACGGGTTGACAACTAGGTGTCAGTGAGATGCTCGCGAGTTATTGACGACGGCAATCTAGGTGGAGTTGGCTGATGACGCGGCGTCGCCGTTTCATACGTCCGGATCGAAGAACGGATCGAAGAACGGATCGAGACCGTGGCCAACTCGCTCAATGGGCGCATGCGTATAGCAGTCTTGGTGAAGCAGGTACCGAAGTTCGAGGAGATGGCGCTCGGCGGCGACGGGCGCCTGATCCGCTCTAGCCTCGACTTCGAGTTGAACCCCTACTGTCGCCGCGCGGTGAGCAAGGGGGTCGAACTCGCCAGCGAGATGGGCGGCGAGTGCGTTGTGCTGACACTGGGCCCTCTCGCCGCCGAGGATACGTTGCGGGAAGCCATCGCGTGGGGTGCCGACCGCGGCATCCACGTCTGCGACGACAAGTTCGCCGGCTCGGACACGCTGGAAGAACGACCCCGCGAGTTCACCGTGTCGTAGCACTTGATCTTGGTGTTCGGCGGGAGAGGATTGCCCGCCGTGAGAAGGATGTTGACGTTGGCCGATCGCGAGGAGATCTCGCGGGGTCGACGACCTGCTCCTCGATGAGGATCGGTTTGTGCTGGGCCGCGTTGTCGCGACGGCTGCCTCGCCATCTGCGGCGGGCTCGGATCGTGGCGCCGGAGACGCTCCTGCGTTGACATCGGCGGCTTGTCGCCCGGCATTGCTCGTCCGGTCCGACGAACTTAGAGGCTGGACTCAGACGGGGTCAGGGTCGGTGTCGAAGAGTGACTCGCGTTCGATACGCGCACGACGTTCGTCCCAAGCCGGGTCGTCATAATCCCAGGTCGAAATCTCGAGCGCGTTTCCGGCTACATCATGGAAGCGCAATTGCTTCCACCAAAGCGGGGGACCGATACGTTCGATATCCGATACGTCGAATCCTCCCGCAATCAGCCGTTCGCGGATCTCGATCAGGTCGGCTTCGCTGTCTACATTCATACTGACGTGATCCGTGCCCCCAAGCGGCGTGAGCGGGTAATCTCCCGGCCACAACTCATAGGCGAAGGATGACTGTCCGACGATAAGAGCGTCAGGCAGTTCGACCAGAGTGAGCGTGATTCCCGAACCCATGTCGAGGTTATACAGGCGGTTCGGATTGTTCTTCAGCTGTTGCACGTTCGTTTCCGCCTGCTGTTCCGGCGATTGCTTGCTGACGCTCGTTCTACTGACAACGGGCAGACCGAGGATGTCGCGGTAGAGCCGCAGACCTTCCTTCATGTCGTTGACGACGATCGCGATGTGATTCACGCCTGTCACTCGAGCCATGACGCCCCGATCTACGCGCCGACGGGAGTCTGCGCCGACTGCTCCAGAAGTTGCACTTTTTAGGCAGATTAGCAGGTGCTGAACCTTTGGTCATCGCTAATTGGGCGGACGATGTTCGCGCTGTATTCACCCCGAACTCGAGACGGTTCCGACAGCCGCAATGCAGCTTCTTCTCAACGATGATCTCGCGCGTCACGCGATTGAGGATTAGAACAAATCACGCGGCGTCGGTAATTTGCTGGGCTGCGGCGTTTGGCAATGAACCTTGGGGTTCGGGCCGGCGTAGTTGAGCGGACCGGCAGGATCGTCACGACGACCGTGCCGGCACGCGCGGTAGGCGGAACGATCATTAACAAGTTGACAGGCTGTAAACCCTCAGGTGCCCGACGTCAAAAAAACATTGCTTGCTTCGAGCAGGCGCTGCGCCGCCAGTTTCGCTGCCTGGGTACCGCGATGGGCCAGCTGGGGACGGTGCGGGTTTGGCGTTTGGGCGCGTTTGGACTGTCGTCGCTGTCGCGGATGTGAAAGCAATTGTCATGTAGTTGATGACAAGCGGGGTGATCTGTGCCACGATCACCCGACGTCTCACGGGTTAGGGGTAACGGATGATCATGTCTCGGGCGTTCGGGTTGCGCTTGCGGATTGTCGCTGGGTTGGGGTTGGTGGGGCTGCTTGCGGCCGCATGCAGCAGCGGCGGCGGCAGCAGCAGCAGCAGCGGCGGGCAGAGCACGAGCCCGGGGTCGGCGTCGTCGTCGGCGTCGGCATCGTCGTCGAGCGGCCACGCGGCCGACAGCAGCCTGTCGACGATCCAGATCGGGATGATCGCGGATGTGTCCGGGATTCAGTCGACGTCCACGCAGGGAGCGTTGACGGTCGCGCCGGCCTGGGAGAAGTGGGTGAACACCGAGATGGGCGGGATCGGGGGTCACCCCGTCAAGGTGAACCTGGTCGATGACAAGGAAGACCCGGCGACCGGTTTGGCCGGCGCGAAGGATCTGGTCGAGAACAAGCATGTCATCGCGATCGTGGGAGAGGACTCGGTTACCACGGGGGCGTGGGCGGATTACGTGCTCCAGAAGAAGGTGCCGGTGGTCGGCGGGACCGGGAACTACGCCCCGTACTGGACGAATCCGATGTTCTTCCCGTTCGCTGTGAACGGTGTGACCGCGAACTACACGGTCGGCGACCTGGCGAAGAAGGTAGGCGGCAAGAAAGCGGGCATGGTGTACTGCGCCGAGATTGCGCAGTGCCAGGCGTTGACGGGCCTGGTCAAGCCCGGGTTGGCGCGGAACAACATTCAGTTCGTCGGTGGGTTCGCGATCTCGGCGAGCGCGCCGAGTTACACCTCGCAGTGTCTGCAGCTGCGCAGCGCCGGCGCGGACGTGGTCGAGGTCGCGGCCTCGGCGACGCCTTTCCAGCGGATGGTCCAGGACTGCAGGCGGCAGGGGTTCACGCCTAAGTGGATCACGACGCCAGGCGGGGAGCGGATGGCCTTCTTGTCGAAGCTCACGAACGACGATGTCGTGGGGTACTGGCCTAACTTCCCGTACTGGGCGGACTATCCGGCGGTGGCCCAGTACCGCGACATCATGGGCAAGTACGCCAAGAGCGACGCGTGGCAAGCCGAAGACGGCAGCCAGGTGTGGACGTCGTTGGAGATGCTGCGCCAGAAGATCCTGCCGCACCCGAGCGCGAACCCCACCAGTGCAGACGTTCTCGCTGGGCTCTACGCGTTGCACGATGAGAACCTGGGCGGCCTCATGGCCAACAAGGTCACCTTCACCCAGGGCAAGCCGGTCACCCCGGGATGGCCATGCGCGTGGGCAGGCGAATGGAAGAACGGAAAGCCCGGCCCGATCACCCTGTCCGCCTCAGACACCGTATGCGGACAACAACCGTGACCCCGACGCGAGGAAGCTGTCGTGTCCCACGGATGATCAGGCGATTGGATCGGATCTGCGATCAAGTTTCCCTGGTGCGTAAGGGGTAACTCTCGGCGCCATTGGTCGGCACGCACATCACGAGAGCTCGAGCACCGGCTCAAGCTCTCGTGATGGCGTGTTCCGGCCAAGATCTGGCTCAGGTGGCGCTGATCCTGCGGTAGCGAATGTGAGTGGTCAGCGGCGAGTGGAGAACCTCGACCGGTTCGAAGCCAAAAGTCTCTACATCGTCGAACAGGCGCTCACCGCTACCGAGCAGCACGGGTGCAATATCTAGGCTGAGTTCATCGATCACGCCAGCCCTGAGCGCCTGCCGAACCGTCGAAGCTCCGCCGGCGATGTCCACGCCCTGGCCGTCCGCGGCTTCGAGCGCCTGCGCGTAGGCCGCGTCGAACCCGTCCGTAACGAAGTGGAAGCTCGTCCCGCCTTCCATTTCGATCGGGTCGTGCGCGTGATGGGTGAGCACGAAGACCGGTGCGTGGTATGGCGGCTCGGATCCCCACCATCCGTCCCACGGCTCGTCCCACTCACCTCGGATCGGGCCGAACATGTTTCGGCCCATGACGTAGGCCCCTCGGGGGCGCATCAGCCATCCGGTGGCGATCTTGTCGGCTTCGGTCGCGCGCGGGTCGCCGATATGCCAGCGGTGCACCTCGATACCGCCCTTGCCCAGTGGGTTATCCCGGCTCTGCTCGGGTCCGGCGGCGAAACCGTCGAGCGAGATCGACATATGGCAGGTGGTGTCGGACATCAGCCTCTCCCGGAAAGACAGTGGCAACTTTCGGTAGTAGCTGCCACGGTAGCCGAGCCCGTCCGGACGCCGACGGTGTCTGGGCTGCCCCAGTGGGCCGCAGGCTGATAGCTACGGGGTTCCCCAGCCTTCGGGCTTGAAGTTAGCTGTCGGGGTTGTCGACGTTTCCTCGCCAGGCACCGTCCTCATGGCCTTGGTTCTCGATGTACTTCTTGAACCGATCCAGATCGGCGCTGACCTGGTGGTCATCGACCCCCACCAGCGCACCAGCCTTCTCGACAATGCCCTCGGCCTGCCAGTCGAGTTGCACGGTTACCTTGGTTTGGCCTTCGCCGAGCCGGTGAAAGGTCACAACTCCAGCGTGGTTGGTGCCATCGGTGCTCTTCCAGGCCACTCGCTCATCGGGATGTTGTTCGGTGATCTCGGTGTCGAACTCTCGTCGCACGCCTCCGACCTTGGTCACCCAGTGCAAATGTGTCGCGTCGGTCTGGGTAATGGATTCGACCCCACCCATAAAATTCGGGAAGGTCTCGAACTGGGTCCACTGGTTGTAGGCGGTGCTCACCGGCACCGACACATCGATTGACTTGGTCACGCTGGGCATAAGGCACCTCGGTTGGTTGTGGATGGATCGGTTCCCGGACTGGGGACCGACACTCTTTACCTCAAGCGGTCTGGCTGCGGTCTGGCTGCGGGTGAGCTCGGTCAGCGAAGACCGCGATGGCTGAGGGCGTCCCGCATCCGGTCGAACATGCCGGTGATCGGTCCGAGCAGCTTGTCGCCGGGCGGCTCATCCGGAGCGGAGGGATGAGGCCGCGTCGGAGCAATCTTCTTTACCCGCTGCACTTTGGCGCCCATCTCGAGCAGTTCCTCGTGGCTGAAGATGCCGCGCATGCGGGGGAACATCTCGTTCTCTTCCTCGGCCACGTGCTGTCGGATCTCGCGCATCAGCCCGCGGGTACACCTCGGCCTCTTCCGCGACCGAATGCCGTACCAATTCAATGGTTGCCTGATCGATGAGATCCTTGCGGCGTTGCCGACCGGCCTCGTCGCTGGGTTTCACCAAGCTCTCCAACTCGGTGAACATCTGCTCGACCTCACGGTGATCGTGGATCAGGATTTCGATGACGTCTTTCTGTTCGTCGGATTGTTGTTCGTCGGACATCTCAATCTCCATCTCACCCGACCGGATAATTCCTCGGATCCGGAACGGACGCACCGCGCTTGTGCGCCTGCGAAGATGTGCCGTGCTCAAGCGCCATACCGCTCCGCAGCGCGAGCTATTGTTCAGCTGCGCTCCACGTTAACCGCCTTTGACGAATGGGTCCAGCCCAGCGGTACCCGGCCGTCGAGGCTGCGCGCCTGGGTCAGGGTTTCAGAACGACCTTGAGGCAGCCCTCGGCCTTGCCGCGGAAAATCGTGTACCCATACGGTGCTGGTCCAGCCGAAGGTGGTGGGTCGCGAACTCCTTCAGGCCCAGCGGCACCGGCTCAATGCCGATAGCCCTTTGGACGCCGAGGTGTTTAGCCAGCCGGACCGCCAGCTGGCCAACCGGGACCATACCCAGCACCGCCAGCGTCCCGTCCTTCGGTGTGCTGGCATAAGCCACCGCCTGATACGCCGTCGGCAGGATGTCGGACAGGTACGGTCGGCCCACAACAGCAAAGAGGTGCCGACGTTTCCCGATGCACCGGTAACCACGATGCGCATCAACGATTCCCCTTTCTGTGCTTGGTGAATGGCCTCCGGCGGTTACAGCACCGGACGGCCACCGGTTACGGCGAGCCGGGCGCCGGAGATGTAGCTGCCATCCTCGGACGCCAGCAGCACGTAGGCCGGTGCCAGTTCCGCCGGTTGCCCCGGCCGGCCGAGCGGGGTGTTCGACCCGAACTCGGCGACATGATCAGGCGGCATTGTCGAAGGAATCAGCGGTGTCCACACGGGCCCCGGTGCCACGCTGTTGACTCGAATACCCTGCGGGCCCAGCATTTGGGCCAGGCTGGCGCAGAAGTTCGCGATCGCCGCCTTGGTCGCCGCGTATGGAGCCAGCGACGGTGACGGCATATCGGAGTTCACTGATGAGCTGCCGATGATGGCCGCCCCGGGTCCCATGTGGGGCACGGCCGCTTTGCACAGGTGAAACATGGCGGACAGGTTGGTCGCCAGCGTGTAATCCCACTCCTCGTCCGGGATTTCCGACAGAGTGTCGCGCGACATCTGAAAGGCCGCGTTGTTGATCAGGATGTCGATGCCACCCAGCTCATCAAGGCAGGTGGCAATGATCTGGCGACAGTGCTGCGGGTCCGACACATCGCCCTTGACCAGCACGGCTCGTTGGCCGGCCTGCTCGACGAGGGCGGCGGTGGAGCGCGCATCCTCGTCCTCATTCAGATAGGCGATCAGCACATCCGCACCCTCGCGGGCAAAGGCGATACTGACGGCGCGCCCGATGCCGCTGTCGCCGCCGGTGATTACGGCCCGTTTGCCAACCAGCTTCCGGGATCCGACGTAGCTCTGCTCTCCGCAGTCCGGCACCGGCGACATCTCCGGCTGCACGCCGGGGGGCTGTTGGCTTTGTGGTGGCTGGTTCACGATCGGCATCCGATGCGGACCGCGTGCGCTAATCGAGTCATGTGATGCTCCTGGCCGCCATCGCTGTGTCCTTGAGCGACGCCGGCTGACTGTGCGCTTTCGAAGATACAACAACTCGGCCGGGCGGTGCGTTGCTAGCACCGCGTCAAGTTTGGGCTCATGTGCTCGGATAAGGCGGGAACCGTGTTAGCTTGAGATGCGGCTCGTCGGCAGCGCTCGTGTGGAGCGCTCGGCGTCAGTCCGCCCGGCTTAGAAGTAGCCACACTCGCCCGGGTGCAAGCCGCGTCACCCAGCGTCTTTCAGACAGAGCACTCTCTGCCCTGCCATCGGCGTCTCCGTCGGTCATCCGGCCGCGGACTTCCAGCCGTCCCAGGGCCAGCTGCCTGTCGGATGGAGCCCACGCATGCGTGTTTTAGGGATCAACGCGTTGTATCACGATCCGGCCGCCGCTTTAGTGGTCGACGGCCAGACGGTGGCGGCGACGGAAGAAGAGCGATTCAGTCGACGCAAGCACGGCAAACGACCGGTCCCGTTCGCCGCTTGGGAGCTTCCGGAGCTGGCCGCGCGCTGGTGCCTGCAGCGTGGCGGCCTGCGGGTGGAGGACCTCGACGCAGTCACTTATTCCTTCGATCCGGCGCTACGGCTGCCGCCGGAACAGCTTGGCGTCATGGACCCCTGGGACGATCTGCGGCAGCAGTATGCGCTGCGGGCACCTGACTTTTTGGCGGATGCGCTGCCGGGGTTGGACCCGGCCCAGGTCCGGTTCGTCGCTCACCACGTCGCTCACGCGGCGTCGTGTGGCCTGGCCGCCCCGTTCGGAGGGAACACGGCGGTCTTGGTGCTGGACGGTCGCGGCGAGCGGCATAGTCACCTGGCCGGGGAGTTTCAGGGCGGCCGGCTGGAGACTTTGTACTCGCAGACCTTGCCGCATTCATTGGGACTTCTCTACGAGGACGCCACCCAGCATCTCGGATTCCTGCGCAGTTCGGATGAATTCAAGGTCATGGCGCTGGCCTCATACGGCAAGCCGCGCCACCTGAGCTACCTGCGGGAGTTGGTTCATGCCGACGGCCAGGGTGGGTTCGTCACCGCTGGCGTGGACTGGAACACCATGGCCAAACAGCGCCAGGCCGACGAGGCCTGGGGTCCCGAGCACGCTGACCTGGCCTGCAGTCTGCAGGCCGTGCTGGAGGAGGTCCTGCTCGAGCTTTCGCAATGGCTACACCAGCAAACCGGCAATCCGAACTTGACGCTGGCCGGTGGAGTCGCGCTGAACTGCGTAGCGAACTCACGCATCGTCCGGGACGGACCGTTCGACAATGTCTGGGTTCAGCCCGCGGCCGGCGACGCCGGTACTGCCTTGGGCGGAGCTATGTACGCGGGCCAATCCGGTGGTGACTCGATCGCCCAATTCCCCGGAGCGGATCTGGGCCGCGAGTGGTCAGACCAGGAGATCGAGAACGTGCTGCAAACGGCCAGGATCACCTACGACCGCCCGGACGACATCGCGGCCGCCGTGGCCGAAACGCTGGCCGCGGACGGAATCGTGGCGTGGTTTCAGGGACGCAGCGAGTACGGTCCGCGTGCGCTCGGACACCGTTCGTTGCTGGCCCATCCGGGACGAGAGACCAACCTGCAGCGCCTCAACGACGTCAAGGGTCGAGAGCAGTTTCGTCCGGTTGCGCCGATGGTTTTGGCCGAGCGAGCAGCGCAGCTGTTCAGCGGTGGGCCGATTCCGTCGCCGTACATGCTGTTCGTGCACGACGTGGCTCCGCAGTGGAAGGACCGGATTCCGGCCGTCGTGCACGTCGACGGCACGGCTCGGATCCAGACGGTCGATCGTGGCGATGAGCCGCTGGTGGCCCGCATGCTGACGCTTTTCGAGCAGCGCACCGGGTTGCCGGTGGTCGTCAACACCAGCCTCAACACCGCCGGTCGACCCATGGTCGATACACCGGCCGAGGCGCTGGAGTGCTTCGGGTCGACGCCGATTGACCTTTTGGCGATCGGGCCGTTCGCGGTCCGCCGGGCGATGCCGTGAGGACCGATGCCGTGAGGACCGATGCCGTGAGGACCGATGCCGTGAGGACCGATGCCGAAACCCCGTCCGTGACCGTGGTCATCCCGACCATTGGCCGGCCGTGTCTCGGCGCCTTGTTGATCAGCCTGCGCGAAGCGGCCGAAGCAGCTCAGCTTGCGCTGCCGCCGATTCGAGTCGTCGACGACCGTCCGCGCATGCGCCTGAGCGCAACCGCGTCGCCCGCAGGGGAACCCATTGCCGAGTTCAGTCCCGACTCCGTTGCCGACCTCGCGGCCGATCTAGCCCGTTGCCTGCCGCCAGAGGCTGATCTGCTCGTCTTGCGCAGCGGCGGTCGCGGACCAGCGGCGGCTCGCAATGTCGGATGGCGAGCCTGCGAAACCGAATGGGTCGCCTTCTTGGACGACGATGTCGTGGTCACAACGGCGTGGCTGATGGAGCTCATGCGTGACCTGAGCGCAGCGCCGGCCATCGTCGGTGGCAGCCAGGGCGTGATCGAGGTGCCATTGCCGCAAGGCCGTCGACCGACCGACTGGGAACGAAGTACGGCCGGTCTGGAGAACTCTGACTGGATCACCGCCGACATGGCCTACCGCGGTTCAGCCCTTCGGGCGGCCGGTGGATTCGACGAGCGATTCCGCCGGGCGTTCCGGGAGGATGCCGACCTGGCGCTAGCGGTCCTCGATGCCGGCTTCCAGCTGCGACGGGGCGAGCGACGGACCATTCATCCGGTGCGACCCGGCGACTGGTGGGCGAGCCTGAGCCAGCAGCGCGGCAACGCCGATGACGCCCTCATGCAACGCCTGCACGGCCGAGGCTGGCGGGCCCGAGCGCACGCTCCGCTCGGCCGTCGCCCGGCGCATCTCCTGATCGTCGCGGCCGGGCTCGGCGCGGTCATCACCCGAGTGACCAGACGCCGTCGGGTGGCCGCGATCCTGGCTTCCGGCTGGCTGGCCGGCACCGCCGAATTCAGCGTCCGTCGCATTGCGGCTGGCCCCAAGCACGGCCCGGAGTTGGCTCGCATGATCAGCACGAGCCTGCTGATCCCGCCGGCTGCCAGCTGGCATTGGCTGGCCGGCTTGATCCGGCATCGCCACGCGCGGCCACGGGCCCGCAAAGCCGCTCCGGTGCCCTCGGCTCCGCTTCCGGCCGCGGTGCTCCTGGACCGCGACGACACCTTGATCCGCGATGTGCCTTACAACGGTGACCCCCTTCTGGTCGAGGCCATGCCGGGTGCCCGGGCGGCCCTGGACCGGCTGCGCGCGGCGGGCGTACCGCTGGCCGTGATCACCAATCAATCCGCGATCGGACGCGGGCTGCTCGCCCGCGAACAGGTCGAGGCGGTCAACGACACGGTCGAGAGGTTGCTCGGACCGTTCGACGCCTGGGCGGTTTGTCCACACATCGACGCCGACGCCTGTGAGTGCCGCAAGCCGCGGCCCGGTTTGATCTATCAGGTCGCCCGCCAGCTGAATGTGGCCGCGCAGGACTGCGTGGTCATCGGCGACATCGGTTCCGATATCGAGGCGGCCGCCGCGGCCTCTGCGCGGGGAATTTTGATACCGACGGCGCGCACCCGCGAGTGCGAGGTGGATGCGGCTGACGAGCGAGCGGTCGACCTGTCTTCCGCGGTGGCGTTATTGCTCGATGGGGGCTGGTCGCCGTGAGCCGGACGGTGCTCGTCGCTCGACTGGACAGCATGGGCGACGTGCTGATCTGTGGGCCGGCCGTGCGGGCGGTTGCGGCTAAGGCGGATCGCGTCATCATGCTCGCCGGTCCGCTGGGCGCCGACGCGGCTCGGCTACTTCCCGGCGTAGCCGAGGTAATCACCTTCGACGCGCCTTGGGTGGGGGACCCGGCGGCAGCGGTCGATGCCCACCAGCTTGATCGAACCGTCGAGGAGATCGCACGCTTCGATGTGGACGAGGCGCTCGTTCTCACCTCGTTCCACCAGAGCGCCCTTCCTACCGCGCTGCTGCTGCGATTGGCGGGAGTGCCATTGGTGAGTGCGGTCAGCGTCGACTATCCCGGCTCGTTGTTGGACATCCGCCTCGAGCCTCCAGCCGACGGTCCGGAGCCTGAGCGGATGCTGGCTATCGCGGCCGGCGCCGGCTTCTCGCTTCCCCCGGACGACGACGGCTCCCTGGCCGTTGCCCTTCCTCGGGATGAACGCCGAGTCGGCCGACCGACCGGATCGCCTTACGTGGTCGCTCATCCGGGCGCCGCTGTTCCGGCTCGCCGGTATCCCGCGGATCGATGGGTTCAGGTCGTCGCCGAGCTGGCCCGGCAAGGGTGGACGGTGGTCATGACCGGCTCGCCCACAGAGCGGGCGATGATTGCCGAGATCGTTGCCGCCGCCGATGTCGGTGACGCGATCGTGGATCTGAGTGGTCAACTGTCACTGGCCGCGCTCGCCGATGTGCTGGCCGGGGCGGCGGTGGTGATCGTCGCCAATACCGGGCCGGCGCATCTGGCGGCGGCGGTCGGCACGGCGGTGGTGTCGCTCTTCTCGCCGGTGGTGAGCGCGATTCACTGGGCCCCGTACGGTGTTCCGGTCCAGCTCCTCGGTGAACAGCAGGCGCTCTGCCGGGGTACCCGCAGCCGGACGTGTCCGGTCCAGGGCCATCCCTGCCTGTCGTCGGTCACTGCCGAGGAGATCGTCGCCGCGGTGACCCGCCTGACTTCGCGGAGTCGCCCGTCGGCTCGTTCGGTGCCGGTGTTGGGCGGCCAGCTATGAGGATTCTCCTCTGGCATGTGCACGGCAGTTGGACGACCGCCTTCGTTCAGGGCCGCCACGAGTACCTGCTTCCGGTACTGGGCGAACGTGGAGCCGATGGTCTGGGTCGCGCCCGGACCTGGGACTGGCCCGCCTCGGCGGTGGAACGCACGCCCGCTCAGTTGCGCGAGGAGTCGATCGACCTCGTGATCCTGCAGCGTCCGGGCGAGCTGGAGCTGGTGCGCAGCTGGCTCGGTCAGCGCCCGGGCTCAGATCTGCCCGCGCTCTACCTGGAGCACAACACACCCGGGGAACACCCTTGCGCGCAAAGGCATCCACTGGCGGAGCGGAGGGACATACCGATCGTGCACGTCACCCATTTCAACGAGATGTTCTGGGACAACGGCGTGGCCCCGACGCACGTAATCGAACATGGAATCGTTGATCCCGGCCTTCGATACACCGGTGAGTACGCATCCGGTGCGGTTGTCGTCAACGAACCCCTTCGACGTGGCCGTACGGTCGGGGCCGACCTGATTTCCGCCTTCGCGCAGGACGGGCCGATCGATGTTTTCGGAATGCAGGCCAAGCAATTCGTCCACAGCCTGGCCAATGCCGGTGTGAACGCTCACGAGGATCTGTTCTCTCAAGACCGAATGCACTCGGAGTTGTCCCGGCGACGGGTCTACCTGCATCCGATGCGCTGGACATCGCTGGGGTTGTCGCTGATCGAAGCTATGCATCTGGGTCTGCCGGTGGTTGTCCTGGCCGCAACCGAGGCTCTGTCGGCAGTGCCAGCGGGGACCGGCGTACTCAGTACCGACCTCGATGTTCTGCGCGCCGGCTTCCGGTTGTTTGTCAACGAACCCGATGCCGCCCGGGCGGCCGGCTTACAAGCCCGGGCCGCCGCGCTCGGCCGCTTTGGCTTGAACCGCTTCCTTCGAGACTGGGATCAGTTGCTCGATGGCCTTACAGGAAAGGAGTAATGCCGTGAAGATCGCGATGGTTTCCGAGCACGCCAGCCCACTCGCATGCGTCGGCGGTGTGGATGCCGGTGGACAGAACGTGCACGTAGGGGAACTGGCCCGGGCGCTGGCGGCGCGCGGACATTCGGTCGTGGTCTACACGCGGGCGAATCGACCCGGCTTGCCGCGCCGAGCCACGTTCTGTCCCGGCGTCCAGGTCGAGCACATCATCGCCGGGCCGGAAGCGGAGATCGAGAAAGACCAGCTATTGCCGCACATGCCGGCGTTCGCCGCTCAGCTCACCCGGCGCTGGGAGAGGTCCCGGCCGGACCTGGTCCACGCGCATTTCTGGATGAGCGGCTTGGCGGCGACCCAGGCCGCGGGTGTGCTGGATCTGCCGGTCGTACAGACATTTCACGCCCTGGGGGTGGTCAAGAAGAGATGGCAGGGCGAGGCCGACACCAGCCCGGCGTCGCGTATCGGAACCGAACGGCGGGTGGCACACATCGTCGACCGGGTCATCGCGACCTGCACGGATGAGGTTCACGAGCTGACCAGGCTTGGGGTGCCACGAGCCCGTATCGACGTCGTGCCTTGTGGAGTGGACGTAGAGCACTTTCATCCGGTGGCTGCGGGCAGTCCCGGTTCGGCGGCTATCGGTCGTCGCCGGCTGATCGCGTTGGGCCGTCTGGTCCCGCGTAAGGGCATCGACGACGCCATTCGAGCAGTGGCCAGAATTGCCGAGGCCGAGCTGATGATCGTCGGCGGTCCGGCACCTGAGTATGTCGACCTCGATCCGGAGGTGCGCCGGCTGCGCGGGGTCGCGGTGGAGCTGGGGATCGCCGACCGGGTGATCTTCACCGGTCGTGTCGCTCGGGATCGGTTGCCGGCGGTGCTCTCCGCGGGCGATGCGTTGCTGGCGGTGCCGTGGTACGAGCCGTTCGGCATCGCCCCGTTGGAAGCTATGGCCTGCGGGTTGCCGGTGGTGGCAACCGCGGTCGGCGGCATGCTCGACACCGTCGTGCCCGGCACGACCGGGCTGCTCGTTCAACCGGGCGACGTCGAGGGATTGGCCCAGGCGGTCCGAGACCTGTTCGCCGACGAGGGCCGGCGTCAGGAGATGGCTCAGGCTGGCGTGCAACGCGTACGCGAGCTGTACACCTGGCCGGCGGTCGCCGCTTGGACGCAACGCTCCTACGAGTCGGTGCTGGCCGGCCGGCGCGGGTTCGAGCAGGTCGTGGAGGCGAGTCGATGACTGAATTGTTGACCACCACCGGTGCGCCGCACGTCGAGTGGTTGAGCGAGGCATTGGACGAGTTCGGCCCCGGCGCGCAGCGCAGCGTGGTCTGGGGTCGAGCGCTGGCCGATCTGCTGCTCGGCGGCGGGCGGCTGCTGGTTGCCGGCAACGGTGGAAGCGCCGCCCAAGCCCAGCATCTGAGTGCCGAGGTCGTCGGTCGGTACTGCCAGGACCGTCCGCCCTTCTCTGCTGTGTCCTTGGCCGCGGAGCCCGCCGCGCTGACCGCGATCGTCAACGATTACGGCAGCGATGAGATGTTTGCCCGGCAGGTACAGGCGCATGGGCGTCCCGGAGATCTGTTGGTGCTGATGTCGACTTCGGGACGCAGCCCGAACCTGGTGGCCGCCGCTGTTCGTGCTCGCGAGTGTGGGCTGCTGACGTGGGCGATGACCGGGCCGTTGCCCAATCCGCTCGGCACGCTGGCCCACGAATGCCTGAGCGTCAATGCGGCCCGGACGGCAACGGTGCAGGAGTTGCATCTGGTGGCTCTGCACATGGTGTGCGAGGCCATGGACGATCGCCTGCTCGAGGTGGCCGGTTCCTCCTCGAGCAATTCGAGTGCGTCGAGCGGGGGTCAGCAATGACCGCCCCGCTCGTGGTAGTCGGTGATGTCCTGCTCGATGTAGATCTGGTGGGCCGGGCCGAGCGGATGTCGCCCGAGGCCCCGGTTCCGGTGGTGTCCGACATCATCCAACGGCGTCGGCCGGGCGGCGCGGGCTTGGCCGCTTGGCTGGCGGCCCAGGCCGAAAACCGCCCGGTGATCTTGGTCGCGCCCTTGGCCGGCGACCCCGACGCCGACGCCGTCTCGCAGCTACTACGGCAGGCGCCGGGCTTGGAAGTGCTTGGCGTGCCCTGGTGCGGAAGTACTCCGGTCAAGACCAGGATCCACGTAGGCGATCACCCGGTCGCGCGGCTCGATTCGGGCGGCGTCGCGGGTCCGGTCGGACCGGTGTCCAGCCGAGTCCTCGAGGTGCTGGCCGACGCCGCCGCCATTCTGGTCTGCGACTACGGCCGGGGCGCGATGGCTGCCGGCCCGCTCCGGGACGCCGTGGCCGCGGCGGCGGCCAGCGTGGCGGTGATCTGGGATCCGCACCCGCGAGGCAGCGCGCCCGTTTTCGGCTGTGCATTGGTGACCCCGAATGAGGCCGAGTTGATCGCCCTCGCCACGTCAGCCGGACAGTCGCCACGATCACGTTCGGGCTGGGCAGGACACACCAGCGCCGACCTGGCCCGCCGGATGGGCACCTGCTGGCAGGCTCGCGCCGTCTGCGTGACGATGGGGGAGCGGGGCGCCATGCTGTGCCTCGGCGACAACGTTCCGCTCGTTGTCAGCGGCAACAGGGCCAAGGTTCATGACACGTGCGGGGCCGGTGACAGCTTCGCCGCGGCGGCGGCGCTCGCCATTGCCGGTGGGTCGCTGCCGAGTGAGGCGGTGATCCGGGCGGTGGAGGCGGCCAACCGCTTCGTCTTGGCTGGTGCCGCTTCGAGCGTGAATTGCGATAGCGAGCTGTCGGTATCGATTCGGACCCCGACGGCTCGGTCCTGGGACTCGAGCCCGGGACCTCGGCCCGGCGAGCCTCCCATCGTGGTCGCCACCGGTGGTTGTTTCGACCTGCTGCATGCTGGTCATATCGCGACTTTGCAAGCTGCGCGGGCGCTGGGCGACAAGCTGGTCGTCCTGCTCAATTCCGATGCCTCGGTTCGCCGCTTGAAAGGCCCCGAACGGCCGCTGCAATCCGAGCGCGACCGGGCACAGGTCTTGCTGGCGCTCGAATGCGTCGACGATGTCGTAATTTTTGAAGAAGACACGCCCATAGCGGCCCTTCGCCGTCTGCAGCCCGATATCTGGGCCAAGGGCGGCGACTATGCCGGAACGGATCTGCCGGAGCAGGCCGTGCTGGCCGAGTGGGGCGCTGAAACGGTGATCGTGCCGTATCTGGTTGGCCGTTCGACTTCCGCGCTGGTTGAACTCGCGGCCCGAGACCCGAGCCGATGACCGCCCCGATCGCGCTGGTCTTGCGAGCGTTGGGGCTCGGCGACTTCATGACCGGATTACCAGCCGTCAAGCTGATTCGTTCCGCTCTGCCCAAGCATCGGGTAGTGCTCGCGGCCGGGTCACAGTTCGGGCCGTTGATCGAGCTGACCGACTACATCGACGAGTTACTACCCAGCCGGGAGCTGGCGCCGCTTGGTCCTGTCGGTGGACCGATCGACGTGGCGCTCGACCTACACGGCAAGGGTCCAGCCAGTCGTGAGTTGCTCACCGCGCTGGGACCCGCTCGACTGATCGGCTTCGGTGACCCGGCGGTCGGCCTGGCGGGACCGGCCTGGCGACCAGACGAGCACGAGGTGCAGCGCTGGGTCCGTTTGATCGCCAGCTCGTGGCCGTCATCGGCACCATCACCGCAAGTCCTCGGCTGCGTCGCCCGTCCCGAGCTGGACGTGGAAGCGGGCCTGACGGTCCTGCATCCCGGCGCGGCCTATCCGTCTCGCCGCTGGCCGCTCGAACGGTTCGCCTACGTAGGCCGCGCGCTGGCGCACGCCGGCCACGAGCTCGTCGTGACCGGCACGGCTGCCGAAGGTGACGCAGCTCGGTGGTTGGCGGGTCAGACCGGAGCTCGCCTACGCATCGACGCCTCGCTGCGTGAGGTGTTCGCGCTAGTCGCCTCGTCCCGACTGGTGATCAGCGGCGACACCGGAATCGCGCATGTGGCATTCAACTACGGCATTGCGAGCGTGACGCTGTACGGACCGGTCTCACCGGCCGCCTGGGGACCGCCGATGGATCCACGCCATCAAGCGCTTTTCCACGGTGATGGTCGGGGCGATCCGCATGGCCGCGCGGTCGACCCGGCTCTGCTGCGGATCTCACCGCAGGAGGTGCTCGACGCGATCTGGGGTATTACGCAGGACCACATCAGGACCGAGGACAGGACGAGGGCATGAGAGAGCTGAAAGGCCGGACCGTGTTGATCACCGGCGCCGGCAGTGGATTGGGACGGGCGATCGCGATCCGTTTGGCCCGGGCCGGAGCCCATTCGATCGCCGCTGACCTGAACGGCGCCGCGGCGGCCCAGACCGCCGAACTGATCACCGGCGAGCACGGTGCGGCCAGCCATGTCGAATTGGATGTGACCGATCAGGTCGGGGTGCGCGATGTCGTGCAGGATCTGGTGGCCCGCTTCGGGGATTGTTTCGACGGGCTGATCAACAATGCCGGCACGGACCGCGGCGCTCTGATAACTGAGCTGACGAACGAGCAATGGCAGCAGGTTGTCGGGGTAAATCAGTCCGGTCCGCTGTATCTCACGCGGGAGTTCGTGACGGCGCTCGGCAGCGCTGAAAGGGCCTTTCCAGCTGACGTCGTCAACGTCATCTCGATCTCGGCGATCACCGTCGGGACCGGAGCCGCCGCCTACAACTCGTCCAAGGCGGCCCTGGCCATGCTCACCAAGATCATGCAACGCGAGGCGCTGGAGTGCCGGTGGCCGATCCGCGTACACGGGTTGATGCCCAGTGCCATGAACACGCCGATGATGGAGCAATGGAACCTCGCCGACGAGGTCATGATGGCGCCCGACACCGTGGCCAGCGCGGTGGAGTTCATGCTCACCTTGCCGCCGGACACCTTCATTCAGAATCTAGTCATCAATTCACGTCGCGAGCCGGGCTGGCCTCGCTAGCTTCTGCTTTCCGGGCGAACGTCCAGGCGCGTTTCGCTATGTCGCGGTGAGGAGTTCGTTGATAAGTGTTTGCACCCGCGCCTTGATGTCGTCTCGGATTTCGCGCACGACTTCGATGCATTGGCCAGCCGGATCGACTAGCTCCCAGTCCTCATAACGTTTGCCGGGAAAGATCGGGCAGGTATCGCCGCAACCCATCGTGATGACCACGTCGGCCTGTCTCACGGCGTCCACCGTGAGAAGTTTCGGCTGCTCGGACGTGATGTCTATTCCGACCTCGGCCATGGCCTGGACCGCTTGTGGGTTCAGTAGCTCGCCGGGTTCCGATCCGGCCGAGCGGACGTCGATCTGTCCAGCGGAAAGGTGCGTGAGCCAACCTGCGGCCATCTGGGATCGGCCGGCGTTGTGGATGCACACGAACAGCACGATGGGCTTGTCATTCATCCGCGGTGCCTTCTCATTCACGATTGGTTGATGGTGTGGGCTGTTGTCGCTTGGGTATTCGGATACAACCCCCGGATCAGTCCGTATCCCAACCCGCCGCCGAGCAGCTGCATCAGTACGAACGGCCCGACCGAGGAGGGGGCGATTCCGGCGAAGGTATTGGAGAACATGCGGGCTACGGTGACGGCCGGGTTGGCAAAGGAGGTCGAGCTGGTGAACCAATAGGCGGCGAGGATGTAGCCGCCGACCGCGAAGGCAACGCGTTCAGAACGCCCGGTGCGGGTGGTTCCGAAGATGACAACGAGCAGACCGAGAGTGGCGATGACTTCGCCCAGCAACACCCCGCCGCCAGTGCGATGGTGGGTTGAAACCGTGATGGGCGACCGGCCGAACATCAGATTGGCGCCGATCGCGCCGAGGAATCCGCCGCCGAACTGAGCCCCAATCAACGCCGCGGCCTGCCCGTTCGACACGGCTCCGAGCGCACGCTCGACCAGGGTGACCACCGGATTGAACGCCGCCGACACCGGTTGCAGTGCCAGGATCAACGCGACGAGGGCACCCCCGGTGATGATGCTGTTCTCCAACAACTGCAGGCCGATGTCATTCGGTGAGAGCCGGCTCGCCGCGATGCCGGAGCCGATGACGGCCGCCACCAGAAACGCGGTGCCCACGAACTCAGCCAGCGCTTGGCGGCCCAGGGTGGGCGCCGGATAACTCATGTCGTCGGGTCACCGATCAACGCGCCCAAGTGGGCCAGCGCTTCGGTGCGCGCGCGGTAATACACCCAGATGCCGCGCTTTTCACGCTCCAGAAGGCCCACTTCGTGCAACACCTTCAGATGGTGGGAGATGGTCGGCTGCGATAGTTCGAAGGCCGGGTTCAGATCGCAGATGCACGCCTCGCCGCCCTCATGAGAAGCGACCAGTGACATCAGGCGCAGCCGTACCGGATCGGCCAGCGCCTTCAATAGCGGAGCGATCGCTTCGGCCGCGCTCTGGCTCAGCGGCTCATGGGCCAGCGGTGAGCAGCAGGCGACGGTATCGATCGGATTGAGGACCGTCAGAGACTTCGACATACGTCTATATTGACAGACTTCGATATGTCGTGGCAACCTGGACCCGTCAACATATAGACATCCATCTAAGTGTCACGGAGGTTGCCATGTCGCGAGTGCAGCTGGCGCTCAACGTCGATGATCTGCAGGAGTCGATCCGCTTCTACACCAAGCTGTTCAATACCGCGCCGGCCAAGGTGAAACCTGGTTACGCCAACTTCGCGGTGGCTGAGCCACCGTTGAAGCTCGTCCTCATGGAAAACCCGGGTCGGGGCGGATCGATCAACCACCTAGGAGTCGAGGTCGCCGATGTCGACGCCGTCGACGCCGAACAGGTCCGTCTGAATGGTGAAGGCTTTGCCTCGACCGAGGAACGCGGCACGAGCTGTTGCTACGCCAAGCAGGACAAGTTCTGGGTCGAGGGTGCACCCAACGGTGAGCGCTGGGAGGTCTACACCGTTCTGGCGGACACCGACAACGCCTGCTGCTGAGGAGTAAATACCCGGGTAAAGGCGCCGGCCAGCGATCGCCGGCCCGTTAACTCGACCTTCCCGGCCGCGATGGCTTCAAGGACGTTCCTGAATGTCGGCACCACCTCGCCGGGCACGGTCACGACGAGGTCTGGCTTGCTCGGGGCGGGCCCGATACCGGCTGTGAGCTGGCCGTCGGTGACGACGGCATGCAACACCGTCTCAGGTACCCGGATCTCCCAGACGGCGCTCATGCCGCCGGCCGCTTCGCGATTGAATCTCGCTCTCATTGAAATGACCAGCGAAGACGGCGGGACAAGGTCGGTGGGCTGCTGCTCGTTGAGACGGGTATTGCCCCATACGGCGAGCGCGATCAGGGCCGGTTCCAGGCTTCGTCCATGCTCGGTCACGGCGTAGACGACACCACGTTGGGGCGCGGACGCGATGCGACGCTCGACGATTCCGGCCTGTTCCAGCTCCTTGAGCCGAGTCGAGAGCATGTTCGTCGGAATGCCGGGCAGGCCTTCGATCAGGTCGGTGTAGCGACATGGGCGAACCAACAGCTCACGGATGATCAACATCGCCCATCGTTCGCCGACGAGTTCCAGGGCGCGGGCCAGGCCGCAGTGCTGCCCGAATTCTCGACGAGTCACGAGTCCACCCTAGCAGCGGCTACCGGTTTTGCACGAAGCTCTCATTTTAAGAAATCACTTGCAAAACGAAAGTTGCGGGTCCTAGGCTCCATGGACATGACCATCCAGAGCCATCCGGTGCCGATGTTGCCCATTGCCGAATCGCCGATTGCGCAGCGTCCGCGCCTGATCTTGGCGATCCTTTCGCTGGCCGGGTTCATGGCCAGCCTGGACGTATTCATCGTCAACGTGGCCTTCGACAGGATCGCCGATAGCTTCCACAACGCGTCGATCAGTGATGTGAGCTGGGTGTTGAACGCCTACGCGATCATGTACGCGGCATTGCTGATCCCGTTCGGACGGCTGGCCGACAAGGTCGGTCGTAAACGTGTTTTCCTCGCCGGCATAAGCGTGTTCACCCTCGCAAGTGTGGCCTGTGCGGTCGCTCCGGGCTTGTGGTGGCTGGTGTCGTTCCGAGTTCTGCAGGCCGTAGGTGCCGCCGCCTTGACCCCGACATCGCTCGGTCTGCTGCTGGCGGCGACGCCAGCCAACAAGCGACTCGCTTATGTTCGCATCTGGTCGGCCGTGGCGGGGCTCGCGGCCGCTGCGGGACCGGTGCTTGGCGGCCTGCTGGTCACGATTGATTGGCGGTGGGCCTTCTTGGTGAACCTGCCGGTCGGCATCCTCGCCTTGGTTGCCGCTCAACGTGGTGTGCCGGACTCGCGCGACACCACCGTCACGAAGATCCCGGACCTCGTCGGCGCCGCCCTGCTCACCGTCGGAGTCGGTGCTCTTGCGCTGGCGATCGTGAAGGGCGCCGGTTGGGGTTGGGGCAGTGCCACCACCACGTTCACTTTCCTCTTCGCTGCCGTGCTGCTGGCCGGGTTCGTGTGGCGGGCCGAACACCATCCCGTTCCGCTGGTCGAGCCCGATCTTTATCGGGTGCGTACCTTTGCCGCTGCGAACCTCGGGATGCTGGGCGTGAGCATCGGCATGGCCACCTTCGTGCTCATGGTCGTTCTGTGGATGCAGAACGTTTGGCACTGGTCGATCATCACGACCGGCTTCGCCGTGGCTCCCGGTCCGGCGATGGTTCCGATCGTCACTCTGCTTGCCCAACGCTTGGCGCATCGGGTACCGGCGGGGTTGCTCGCGGCCGCTGGCTGTCTGGCGTGCGCGGTCAGCGGGGTTCTCACGTTGTCCTCGGTCGGCCCGGACGGCTCGCATTACGCGCGCGAGCTACTGCCCGGTCAGCTACTGGTCGGCATCGGGATCGGGCTGTCGCTGCCTACGTTGTTGTCTTCCGCCACGCATGATTTGCCTGGTCATCGGGCCTCCACCGGTAGCGGGGTCATCAATATGACCCGACAGCTCGGCTTCGTGCTGGGCATCGCGGTCACCGTAGCCATTCTCGGTACTCCGAGCAGTTACGCCGCGGCTCATCGGTCTTTCGTGCACGGCTGGTGGTTTGCGGCCGCGGTCGAGTTGACCGCGCTGATGGCCTGCCTGGCGGCTATCCCGCGCCGGGCGGTGATGGCTGTGCGCTGACTCCTGCGGATTCATTGCGGATTGCTGATCGCGACAGCTCCAATCCGAAGGCCCGACTGGGACGAATTGCGGGTGATTCATTCCAGTTAGTGGGGCGCGGTCAGCGGTCGGGTCCGTGGTGGGAACCGAGGAGGAGCACATGCAACAACCGATTGATGAGCGGCAGTTCGTGGGGCTGTTAGAGGAATCTGATGATCTCCAGTCTGATGCGATGAAGACCGCGCGCCGCGATCTGAACGAATACGTGGAGGCCGCTCAACAAGCGCGCGTCGAGAACGCCGCTCAGGAGTCTCGACTTTTCACCCCGTCGCGGCTGGCTGCCGCTGGCGTGGTGGGCGCCGGGCTCGCGGCCTACGGTGCGTCCGCGGCCTTCGCGGCCGACGTGCCGAGCGACGTGATGGCTCTGCAGACGGCAGCCGGGCTTGAGAATCTTGCGGTTTTCACGTACAAAACCGCCCTGACCTTACCCTTCATCGGAGGCAGCTCGGCCAATGGTGTGGTCAAGGCCTTCGCGATGAAGACGATGGCGCAACACACCGAGCACGGGGCCGCGTTCAATGCCGCCGCCGTGAAACTCGGCGGTAAGGCGCAGACGGCGACCGATCCGAAGTACACCCCGATCGTGTCCGCGGCCGTGCCGAAGATCAAAGGCCCGGCCGACGTGGTCGGTTTGGCGATCACTCTGGAAGACATCGCGGCCCAGACCTATGTGAAGGATGTCGGTCTGGTCAGCACCTCGGAGCTGCGTCAACTGTTCGCCAGCGTTGCCGGCGTGGAGTCGCAGCACAAGGCGATTCTGCTTGCGGTGCAGGCACTTCTGGCTGGTGGTGCGCCTCAGCTGATTGCGTTGCCGCCGGACGCGGCAAAGCTTCCCGCCGCAGCCGGCAAGGTCGGCTTTCCGGTTTCTTTCTATCCGACGAGCATGGCTGCTCCGGTCAATGAAGGAGCGGTCAAATGATGGCCCGTCGCGATAAGGCGCCTGAGATGGCGATCACCGAGGGCGAGCTACTCTCGATGACCAACGAGCTCGACACGATGCATCGGCAAACCTTTCCCGATGTTCGCAAGACGTTGGACGAGTTTTCGGCCAATGTGGTGGCGATCTCGACTAAGCAGGCCACGGCCCGCCGCAATTTCCTGATGGGAATGGGTGGAGCGGTGTTGTTGGGGACAGTTGCCGCCTGTACTTCATCCAAGAGCAACTCGGGCACCAGCCCGACCACGTCGTCGGCGATAACTCCGAGCGGCAGCACTTCATCGTCAGCGCCGTCGTCGCCGTACACCGGTGATCTGCAGGTCGTAGCGTTGGCCGCGGCGTTGGAGAACCTCGCCGTTACCGCGTATAAAGGTGCGTTGGCGGCGGCTAGCGCTGGAAAGCTCGGCACGGTTCCGCCGGCGGTGGCTACCTTCGTTACGACGGCGATGGCCCAGCACATGGATCACGCGTCAGCGTGGAACGGTGTGCTGACCAAGGCGAAACTGCCGGCTATCACCGGCACGCCACTGACGATCACTGCCGATCAGGTCGCGATGCTGAATGCGGCCAAGTCGGTTCCTGATGTGGCGAGGTTGGCTCTCAGCCTAGAGAACGCCGCGGCCGACACGTACACCTTCGCCGCGGCCAATGTCACCGATGTCGGGGGCATCATGACGGCCGCGTCGATCCAGCCGGTGGAAACTATGCATGCCGCGATTTTGAGCTTCATTCTCGGCGAGTACCCGGTGCCACTGTCGTTCATCGGTATCGACAAGGCTGTCAAGCCGAGCGCGTTGACTGCGTAGCGGAAGGGTGAATGTGATGAACACGAATAGCATGAGACTGCGCCGGGTGCTGGTGGCTGCGGCGGGCAGTTTGACGGTCGCCGTGATCATCACCGCTTGCTCGTCCGGATCGAAAACCGCTGGTGGGGGTTCTGCCTCCACCAGCGGCTCGATGTCCGCGAGTATGTCCTCGGGCCTGTCGATGTCGCCCGGTGGCGCATCGGCGAGCGGCTCGATGATGATCGACGTGAAGAATTTCAGCTTCGCGCCAATGGACATCACCGTCGCCGTCGGTACGAAGGTCACGTGGAAGTTTGATGACAGCGCAGCGCACACCGTGAAAGCCGAGGATGGCTCGTTCGCGTCGCCGGCGCTGCATAACGGTCAGACCTATGACTTCACCTTCACCAAGGCGGGGACCTACAAGTACATCTGCTCGATCCACCAGTACATGAATGGCACCGTCACCGTGAAGTGATGCTTAAGTGCGGTGGATGGGGTTGTGTCTGGGTCGTTGTTCGGGGTCGATGTGTGTGGGTGGGGTCCAGTAGACGGTGTTGTTGTGGAGGTGGGCTTTCCACCCTTGTTTGGGGGCCTGTCCGTTGTGGTAGCCGCAGGTGATGGCCAGGTTGTTGAGGTCGGTGGGTCCGCCGTCGGCCCA